>JAAROH010007719.1_pt1 | contig 45160 bp, 35 predicted proteins | sample 7248631 | NCBI WGS metagenome assembly JAAROH01 (sample SAMN09772309, study PRJNA484901) | compost metagenome | isolation source: Vermicomposting unit | place: India | reverse complement strand
GCCGAGTTCCCGCGCAAAACCTGAAGCGGTGCCCCGAGGCGCGGCTCAGGTTTTGCGCGTCGACCCCCGGGCGAAGCCGAGTTCCCGCGCAGAACCTGAAGCGGTCTCCGGAGTTGCGGTTCAGGTTCTGCGCGTCGACCACCACCGGGCTATCCCCCTCGCCGTGAAACCGGGGCCTGTGGCCAGGATTGGGCCTCAGCGCCCATTGCCGCGGCCTGCCCTTCTCTCGGGACGTGGCGAAGGCCAGGACGCCGGCGGCGCATCACCGGTCGGGCAGCGGTGGGAGGGGAGGGGCAGGAGGCCACCCGGTCCGGGTGGAAAGAATAAGTCCTCAGAGGTGAGTGCCATGAAGCCTGAGGTGACCTTTTTCACCTACCCCACGTGAACTTCGTGCAAGAAGGCCAAGCAGTTGCTTGACGAGAAGCCCGTAGAGGTGCACGAGCGCCGCTTCTTCAAGGAGAAGCCCACGCCCGAGGAGGTGCGCTGGCTGGCCGCCCGGCTCCCCGGGGGCGTGCGGGACCTCCTCTCGACCCGCAGCCGGCGCTACAAAGAGCTGGGGCTCGCGGAGCGGGAGCTGACCGACGACGAGCTGGTAGAGCTGCTGGCCGCCGAGCCGGGGCTCTGGCGGCGGCCGGTGGTCGTGCGCGGCGACCAGGTGGTGGTGGGCTACGACGCCGCCAGCCTGGAGGAGCTTCTGCGCGCTGGGGGAATGACGACGAAAGCGAGATGATGGCCGTGGCGGAGCGGCGGCGCAGCGAGGGCGCGCAACGGCTCGCCGAGGCGCTGAGGGAGAACCCGGTGATCGCGTCGGTGCGGGACGAGCAGCGGCTGGACGAGGCCCTGCGGTCGCGCTGTCGCACCGTATTCCTGCTGTCCACCAGCCTGGGGCGGCTGGCGGAGGTGGGCGAGGCGGTGGCCGGGGCGGGCAAGCTGCTGTTCATCCACCTGGATTTCGTGGGCGGGCTCGGCCGGGACGAAGAGGCCGTCGAGTACCTCGCCCGGGTGGCGCGGCCGGTCGGACTGATCACCACCCGCACCAACCTCATCCAGACCGCCAGGCGGCTGGGGCTGACGCCGCTGCAGCGGCTTTTTCTGCTGGACTCCCAGTCGCTGGCGACCGGCATCGAGGCGGCCCGCTCCAGCCGGGCCGCGGTGGTGGAGGTGCTGCCCGGCATCATCCCCCGGGCGGTGCAGGCCATCCGCAGCCAGCTGCCCGGCGCCCTGATCATCGCCGGAGGGCTGGTGCGCACCCCCAGGGAGGTGGGCCGGGCCCTGCAGGCCGGCGCATCCGGCGTTTCCACCAGCAGCGCGGACTTGTGGAACATGGAGCCCGCGGCGTTTGCCGCCGCCCTGGAGCAGGGGTCGTGAGCGCCCGGCCAGGCGCGCCCCGTGGCCCGGAGCCTCGGGAATGGGATCAGCCGAAACCGAATACGCCTGAGGCGGACCCCCGCGGGTCCGCCAGCTATTGTGCAAACGGGAGGTCGTGTATTCGTGGGGGAGTGGGGATTCATCGCCGATCCCTGGGAGCCGCGGCGCGGCATGGAGGACGGCCGCTTCCGGCTCACCAGCGTGGAGATCACCGTGACCAACTGGTGCAACCTGCGCTGCCGCCACTGCGCGGTGGGCGAGTCGCTCATGGACCGGGACCCCGAGCGGCTGCCGCTGGACCTGATCCTGCGGCGGCTGGACGAGGTGGAGGGGCTGACGACCCTGAGCCTCACCGGGGGCGAGCTGAGCGGGTCGACCGAGGTGCTCCGCCGCTGGGTGGCGCCGCTCCTGCAGTACGCCAAGCGGCGCGGGCTGCAGACGCAGGTGAACACGAACCTGACCTTTGACCTGGGGCGGTATGAGGAGATCGCCCCGTGGGTGGACGTCTTCCACATTACCTGGAACTACCGGGACGAGGCGCACTTCCACCGGATCGTGTGGGGGCACGGCAGCCGGGAGGTCTCACCGGAGGCGTCCAGGCGGCTCTTCCAGCGCATTATCGACAACGCCCGCGCCCTGGCCGCGCAGGGGCGCTTCGTCTCCGCGGAGACGATGATCAACGCCGAGACCGCCGACCATCTGGGGGCGATGAACCGGTTCCTGGCGGAGATCGGCTGCCGCCGGCACGAGGTCCACCCCATGTACGCGGTGGACTGGGCGTCCGACCTGCCGGTCCTGCCGCTGCCCGCCTTCCGGGAGGCCATCCGGCGGTTCCTCGCCGAGCGGGATCCGAACCTGTGGGTGCTCTTCGGCACCTTCCCCTTCCTGCCTTGCAGCCCGTTGCCGGAGGACCAGGACCTGCTCCGGGCGGTGGCCGCGGCGCCCAACGTGTCGGTGCGCAACTGCCCCGACGGCCGGAACCGGGTGAACGTGGACCTGTTCACGGGGGCCGTCCGGGTGACGGACTTCGGCGGGATGGAGCCGCTGGGCAACGTCCGGACCGAACGGCTGGAGGACGCGTTCCGCCGCTGGCACGCGCACCCGCGGTTCCAGCGGCTCAACTGCCACTGCCCCGAGGTCGGATGCACCGGGCCCGACCTGCTGGTGGCCGAGATGTACTACCCGGAGGTGGACTTCCGCACCCGGCGGGCGGTCCTGCCCACGGGGGCGTGATAGGTACCGGCAAAGCGGAGGCCGGGGGTTCGCACAGAACCCCCGGCCTCCTGCGCGCCGTCGACCCGGCGCGGTCTTCGGTTGGCCCTCCCCGCCGTCACCGGATGCGGTTCCGGGAGGGGTCGGGGAAGGCGTGATACTTCACCGTGCCGCCGTTGAGCCAGTGGCGCAGCGGCTCCAGCCAGGGGCGCCACCGGATGTACTGTTCCACCTCGGAGGTGGGCACCCACTTGACCCCGGAGATCTCCCCGGGGGCGGGCGAGAGGGAGCCCCCGATCAGCCTGGCCCCGAAAAAGAACTGGACGAGGTGTTCCTTCGCCTCCGCGTTCCGGAACTCGGTGATGAATGCGAGGTCGCCGATCTCCACCTCGAGCCCCGTTTCCTCCCGCACCTCCCGTGCCGCGGTCTCTGCCAGCAGTTCGCCGGGCTCCCAGTGGCCCTTGGGCAGCCCCCAGTGCCCGCGCCGGTTCCTTACCAGGAGGATGGCCCCTTCGTGCAGGACGAGGCCTCCGGCGGAGAGGTGCCTTCGCAAGTGCTGCATGGCCTACCGCTCCTATCCCTCGGGCCGTATGTGCCCATGATACTACCCCACCGCGGCGGGGGCAAGCCGGCGCGGCGGGCGGCGCCCGCCTACTGCGGCGTGCGGAACCGGGCGACCTGCTCCCGCATCTGCTGGGCCACGTGCTGCACCCGTTCCGCGGCAGTGGACACCTCCGCACCCGCATCCGCCATGGCGGTGGCCGCACGGGAGGCTGCGGCCGCCGCATCGGCGTTCTCCCGGGCGACCTCTGTCACCTGCTCCAGCGAGGCGCAGACCTGCGCGGCCTGGGCGGCCATCTCCTCCGCCGCCGCGGAATTCTCCTCCGCCACGGTGACGATGTTGGTGAAGAGCTCGTCCATCGACTGGAGCCGCTGCCGGGCGCTCTCGGCGACCCGGGCGATGTTCTCCACGCTGCGGGTCGTCTGCTCAGCCGCCTGCTGCAGCCGCTCCAGCGCCTGGCCGGCCTCCAGAGCCTGCCGGACGCCGGTCTCCACCTCGGCCAGACCCGCTTCCATGGTCGCCGCGACCTCGGCGGTGAGGGACTGCACTGTCTGAATGAGCTGGGCGATCTCCGCGGCGGACCGGGACGCGCCCTCGGCCAGCCGGCGCACCTCGCCGGCCACCACGGCGAAGCCGCGGCCGTGCTCGCCTGCCCTCGCCGCCTCGATGGCTGCGTTCAGGGCCAGCAGGTTCGTCTGCTCAGCGATGTCGGAGATGGCGGTGTTGATGGCACCGATCTCCTCCGAGAGCGACGCCAGGCGGCGGACCTGCTCTGCAGTGCGTTCGGCGGCGTCCTTTACCCGGGTCATGCCGGCCGTCGACGCCTTCACCGCCCGCGCCCCTTCCGCGGCGCTGCGGGCGCCTTCCAGGACGGTCTCCGCCTCCGCAGATGCGGTCCGGGCCATCTCGGTGGTCTCCCGGGTGACGGCGTGCAGGACCGAGACCGCCTGGTGGATCGCGCCGGTGGTCTGCTCCGCCCCGGCCGACACCTGCCGGATCGCCTCCTGCAGCTGCTCCATGGTCTTCTGCACCTCGGCGGTGGCCTCGGCCTGCCGGCTGCCGCCCGCGGCCACCTGCCCGATGCTGCCGGCCACCTCGTCCGCGGACCGGGTGGCCTGGGCCGCCACGGCGCCCAGGGAGGCCGAGGCGTCGCCCAGCGTGGCGGCGGACGCCGTCAGCTCCCCGATCAGGGTCCGGAGGGAGCCGAGCATCGTGTTCACCGCCCGGGTCAGGTCCGCCACCTCGTCGCTGCTCTGCACGGGCAGCTCGTCGACGGCCAGGTTGCCCCCCGCCACCTGCAGGGCGACCTCGGAGAGCTGGCGGATCGGCCTGGCCAGCGAGCGGGCAAGCGGGATCCCGATGGCAACCGACAGCACGACGCCCAACTTTGCGATGGCCGCGCCGATCAGCCGGGCGGAGGCGGCCTGCCGCTGGGCCTCACGGGTCGCCTGTTCGGCCAGGACCTGCAGCCGCAGGGTCACCTTGCCGCTGAGGTCCACGATCTGTTCGGTGACCGGGATGACGTCATTCTTCAGGACGGCCGACGCCTGGGAAATCCAGCCCTCGTCCCGCAGGGCCATCATCTGCTGCAGCGCCTGGACGTACTGCCCGGCGAGGGCCTCGGCGTCTTCCAGGTGCTGCAGCACCACGGGGTCATCTGTGTGCGCGCGGATCTGTGCGATGTAAGCGGAGAAGTCATCGGCCGCGGTTTCGAACCCCTCCCGGTGCGCAGCGGAGGGGTCGAGCACGTACCCCCGCGCCGACGCGCTCATGCGGTGAACCGCGGCGTTCAGGGCCGTGGCCGCCTGGTGCGCGGGCTGGTAGTCCAGCACCACCTCGCCGTAGACCGCTTCCACCCGGTTGAGGGAAGCGAAGATGGCACCGGCTGCAACGCCGACGGTGACGGTGCCGATCAGGGAGAGGCCGATCAGTTTGGTGATGAGTGGCATGCGCATCCGCTTCGCCCCGTCTTTCTGATGATATTTTCATATTTTAATCGTAGGTCCAGGGGGCATCGGTGTCAACCACAGATGCTAAGCAGGATTGACAGTTGACTAGGTGAAGGAACCTCGTCACCGAGGGCGAATTTGCTATAGATAAACGTTCAACCGTATTGAGGGAGTTGGGTGCATGCGGGTGTTCGCGCGCCTCAGGCGCTTTTTTGTCCCGTACATCGGATGGGGGCTGGGATCGGTCCTGGCCATGGCGTGCCTGACCGCGGTGGGCCTGGTGCGGCCGTGGCTGCTGGAGCAGCTGATCGACCGGGTCATCCGGGAGCAGCGGTTTGCCGAACTGCCGTACTGGACGGCGGCGGTGCTGGCCGTCGCCCTGGTCCGGGCGGTGTTCAACTTCCTGCGCCAGTATCTGGGCCACTCCTTCGGGCAGAACGCCACCCTGGACCTGCGCAACGCCCTCTACGACAAGCTTCAGTACCTGCACTTCAAGTACTACGACAACGCGTACACCGGCGACCTCATGTCCCGCGTCACCGCCGACGTGGAGGCCTTCCGGATGTTCCTCTCCTTCGGGTGGGTCCACCTGATGGACATCCTCTTCATGACCCTCTTCTCGCTGGTGGTCATGCTCTCGATGTCCGTCCGGCTGACGCTGGTGACCCTCCTGGCGATGCCCTTTCTGCTGGCGGTGGTGCTGCGGTTCGAGCGGCGGGTGCATCCGGCCTTCCGCCGGGTGCGCGAGGCCCTGGCCGGCCTCTCCACCGCCGCCCAGGAGAACCTGAACGGGATGCGCACGGTAAAGTCCTTTGCCCGGGAGGACTTCGAGGTCCGGAAGTTTGCCGCCCATAACCAGGAGTACCTGGAAGCCAACCTGGCGACGACGGGGCTCTGGGCGCGGTACTTCCCTGTCATGGAACTGCTCTCCAACCTGGCGCTGACGCTGATGCTCGCCTATGGCGGCCTGCTGGTGCTGCGCGGCGAGCTGTCGCTGGGCGAGCTGGTCGCCTTCAACAGCCTGATCTGGTACTGGATCTGGCCAATGCGGGAGGTCGGATATCGCATCAACGAGCTCACCCAGGCCATCGCCTCGGGCGAGCGGCTGCTGGAGGTGCTGGAGCACCCGGTGGCGGTGCAGAGTCCGCCGGAGCCGGTGCGGCTGCCCGAGATGAAGGGCCACGTCCGCTTCGAGGGGGTCTGGTTCCAGTACGACTCGCCCCGCCCGGGCACGGGCGAGATCAGCCCGCATCCGGCGCTCGCGGACATCCACCTGGACGCCCCGCCCGGAAGTGTCATCGGGCTGATCGGCGCCACCGGCTCGGGCAAGTCGACCCTGGTGGCGCTCATTCCCCGGTTTTACGACGTGACCCGGGGCCGGGTGACCATCGACGGCATCGACGTGCGCGACCTCGACCTGGACGACCTGCGCCGGCAGATCGGGATCGTGCAGCAGGAGACCTTCCTCTGGTCGGCATCGATCCGGGAGAACATCGCCTACGGCCGGCGCACGGCCACCATGGAGGAGATCATCGCCGCGGCCAAGCTCGCCCGTGCGCATGACTTCATCATGGAGACCCCGGCCGGCTACGACACCATCATCGGTGAACGGGGGCTGGGCCTCTCCGGCGGGCAGCGGCAGCGCATCGCCATCGCCCGGGCGATCCTCAACAACCCCCGCATCCTGATCCTCGACGACGCCACCGCCTCGGTGGACATGGAGACGGAGCACGAGATCCAGGTGGCCCTGCAGAACGCCATGCGGGGGCGGACCACGTTCATCATCGCGCACCGGCTCTCCTCGGTGAAGCACGCGGACGAGATTCTGGTGCTGGACCAGGGCCGCATCGTGGAGCGGGGCACCCACGAGGAGCTGCTGGCCCGGGGCGGCGTGTACCGAGCCATCTACGACATCCAGTTCCGGGACTTCGAGGAGCAACGGGCCGCGGAGGCCGGGAAGGGGGGGAGCCGCTGATGGGCATGGGGCAGTACCGGACGGCACGGGAGCTGCGCAGGGGGGCGGCCCCCCGGAGCGAGAACGCGGACCGCTTCTACTACCGGGAGGAGCAGGTCTTCGAGAAGCCCTTCGACTGGAACCAGCTGAAGCGGCTGGGCGCCTTCCTGGTCCCCTACCTCCGTTACGTGATCCTCGCGGGTATCGCCATGCTGGGCGTGACGGTCACCCGCCTTGCCGTGCCGTGGCTGATGGCGCAGGCGATCGACACCGCCCTGGAGTCCGAGGTCCGGTTCACCCGCTGGACGCAGTGGCTGGAGCCGTATGCGCGCACCGATCGGCTCTTCATCCTGGTAGGCGCGATGCTCGCGGTGTACCTCGTCAACTGGCTGGCGAACTACGCGCAGATCCGGCTGACGAGCTGGGTGGGGCAGCGGGCCCTGTACGACCTGCGGACGAAGATCTTCGCCCACGTGCAGTCGCTGTCCATGCGCTTCTTCGACACCCGGCCCGCCGGGTCGATCCTTGTGCGGGTGACCAACGACGTCAACTCGCTGCAGGACCTGTTCACCAACGGCATCATCAGCGCCCTGCAGGACGTGCTGACCCTGGTCGGCATCATCCTCATCATGATGTCGATGCACCTGAAGCTCTCCGTGGTCATCTTCGCCTTCCTACCCCTGATGATGGTCACCACCGTGCGGCTGCGGACCCGGGTGCGCCACGGCTGGCAGCGGGTGCGGATCCAGCGCTCCCGGCTCACGGCCCACCTGGCGGAGGCGATCCAGGGCGTGCGGGTCACCCAGGCGTTCAGCCAGCAGGAGCCCAACAAGGACTTCTTCGCGGACATGAACGTCGAGGTGCGCAAGACCTGGATGGACACCATCCGGCTCAACGCCTGGTTCAACCCGATCGTGGAGATCATGGGGGCCCTGGGCACCGCGGTGGTCTACTGGTACGGCACCCGGATCCTGCAGGGCGGCGGCATCACCGTGGGCGTGCTGGTCGCCTTCGTGACGTACGTCGGCCAGTTCTGGGAGCCGATCCTGCGGCTGACCCAGCTGTACGGCAACGTCCTGGTGGCCATGGCCTCCAGCGAGCGCATCTTCGAGTACCTGGACACGAAGCCCACCGTGCCCGAGAAGCCGGATGCGCAGCCGCTGCCCCCGATCCGGGGCGAGGTGGAGCTGGACAACGTGACCTTCGCGTACGAGGAAGGGCGCACCGCCCTGCGCGGGGTCTCCCTGAAGGTGAACCCGGGCGAGACGGTGGCCCTGGTCGGCCATACGGGCGCGGGCAAGACGTCGATCATCAACCTGCTGTCCCGGTTCTACGATGTGAACGAGGGCGCGGTGCGGATCGACGGCGTGGACGTCCGGGACGTGACCCTGGAGTCGCTGCGCCGGCAGATCGCCGTGGTGCTGCAGGACACCTTCATCTTCAGCGGGACGATCATGGACAACATCCGCTACGGACGGCTGGACGCCACCGACGAGGAGGTCATCGCCGCGGCGAAGGCCGTGCGGGCCCACGACTTCATCATGCGGCTGCCCCACGGCTACCAGACCGAGGTGCGGGAACGGGGCTCACGGCTCTCCATGGGCGAGCGGCAGCTGATCTCGTTTGCCCGCGCCCTGCTTGCGGATCCCCGGATCCTGGTGCTGGACGAGGCCACGGCCTCCATCGACACGCAGACCGAGCTGCTGATCCAGGAGGCGCTGGCAGAGCTCCTGAAGGGGCGCACCTCGTTCGTCATCGCCCACAGGTTGTCGACGATCCGGGAAGCGGACAAGATCGTGGTGCTGGACCACGGGCAGATCGTGGAGATGGGTACCCACGAGGAGCTGATGGCCCGGCGCGGCGTCTACTACAACCTGATCCAGGCGCAGTTCAAGTTCTTCGAGGCAGGCTGAAGCGCGGTCGAAAAGCGGTATTGTCAGCAGTTCCTAACCCGGGGCGGAAAGGCATTCCCAGTGGGCGAAACCGGAGGGGTGCGCCCGGGGAGGAGAGAGGTGCCATGCTGGAGAGAATGGATCTGTTTTTTGCGCGCCGACTGGACGGGTACGACGAGCACATGCGGCGGGACATTTTCGGGGCTTCCGAGTTCTACCCGTTCACGGCCAGGCAGTTGCCGGCCTCCCCCGGGTGCAAGGTGCTCGACCTGGGCTGTGGCACGGGCCTGGAACTGGAATACTACTTCGCGCTGAACCCTACGGCCAGGGTGACGGGGATCGATCTCTCAGCGCCCATGCTGTCTGTGCTGGCAGCGAAGTTTCCGGACAAGTCGCTCACCCTGGTGCACGGCTCCTACCTCGATGTGGAGTTCGGCATCGGGGAGTATGACGCCGCGGTGTCCGTGGAGTCCCTCCACCACGTTCCGTTCGAGGTGAAAGTGGCGCTCTATCGCAGGTTGCATGCGGCACTGAAAGAGGGCGGCCGTTTTGTCCTGACTGACTACTTCGCAGAATCCCCGGAGCAGGAAAGGGCATTCCGGGAGGAACTGGCGAAGCTGAAGCGTGAACAGCAGATCACCGACGACGCCCTCTACCATTTCGACACGCCGCTGACCGTTGAGCACGAGATGGAAGCGCTCTCCGTTGCGGGGTTTTCCGCAGTCCGGATCCTCCACAACTGGAGGGCAACGTACACGCTCTTAGCCGAAAGGTAGCGTGGAATGGGTGCCTCCCGCTGGTCGTTGGAACGCCGCAGGAGGCACCCCGTGCTTGTTTCCGCCTGGCCCCCTAGGCCAGGCACGCCCGCCAGAGGTAGAGGGTCGCGGCGTGTTCGGCGAACCGGTCGGCGTGCTGTACCAACAGGGACAGCGCCTCCCGGTAGGAAATGAAGACGGAAGCCGGCCCGGTGTTCCCGGGCCGGGCGTCGAACCCGCCGACCCGGCCTGTGGCCCCTGGCCGCCGGGGTTCCCGTTACCACCCCTGCTGGGGCTCGGCCTCGGGCATCCCGCCCTCCAGCAGCCTCCGGGCCATGAGCACCGCCCCCGACGCCGGGCTGCCGGCGCTCTCCACCACCTGGGCCTCCGGGAACAGCTCCGCCAGCTGGCGGACCAGTTCCGCCCGCACCCGGGGGACGCCCTCCAGCACGCCGCCGGCGGTGGCCACCCGCGGCTCCTTCAGGCGCATCCGGCGCAACAGCGTCGCGGCCAGGTGCGCCAGATCCCGGCCGGCCTGTTCCAGGATCGCCTGCGCCACCGCGTCGCCCTCCTGCGCAGCCTGCGTCACCTGGGGCACCAGGGCGGCGATCTCCGTGCGGGCCGCGGACGGGTCGGCGTAGATGCGCGGGATCGCGTCGGCCACATGGCCGAGGCCCCAGGCTGCGCGGATGCGATCGCCCAGCACGGTGTCCGGGCCGGCGCCGTCCAGCGCGGCCAGCGCGGCCGAGAGCGCCTGCCGCCCGATGGCGAAGCCGCTGCCCTCATCGCCCAGGATCCAGCCCCACCCGCCGGCGCGGGCGAGGCGCCCCTCGTCGTCCAGCCCGTAGGCGATGGAGCCCGTCCCGGCGATGAGGATGACCCCCGGGGCGCCCTGCAGGGCGCCGGCCAGCGCCACCCGGCCGTCGTTCACCACCTGCACCCGCGCCGCCGCCGGGAGCCCCAGCGCACGCGCAATGGCCACCGCCAGCTCGGCCTGGATCTGGGGCTGGCCGGCGCCGGCGAGCCCGGCGCAGACGGCCCCCACGTCGTCCGGCGCGCGGCCTGCGGCCGCCAGCGCCTCCCGGGCCGCCTGGGCGATGTTCGCCACCGCGGCCTCACGCCCCACCACCAGGGCGTTGGCCGGGCCGCCGTGCCCTTCGCCGAGGATGCCGCCGGAGAGGTCCGCCGCCAGGCAGCGGGTGCGGGTGCCGCCGCCGTCGATGCCGAGAACGATCTGAGACGTACCCATATGGATGACCCTCCTAATGGCCCTGGCCGCGAAGTGCGGGAGGGGGGCGGCCCCCCTCCCGCAAGTCCGGCGGGGCCTGCTTCGCGCAGTAGAGCTCACCGGACCGGAGCTGCATGGTCAGCAGGTTGCTGAGGTTGCCATATCCGAAGAAGTCGCTCCGCGGCTCGCCCATTCATCCCACACCCGGTACTTCTCGCTGGACGCGGTCAGTTCCTCCGGGAGCGGGCGACCCTGAAGCGGCTGGAGCGGCTGCGTACACTGGGCCCTGCCCTCCGCACGCCGCGGTCCCGCCAGGACGGTTCGCCACGTAAGCTAATCAGCTCATCCTACCGCAACGCCGCCGCCACGGCGTTGTGGAACCGGGGCCGCAGCCGCACGATGTAGTCGGACCGGCCGAAGTGCACCCGGTTGGTCAGGAGCGCCACCACCAGCCGGCGGCGGGGATCCACCCAGAGGCTGGTGCCGGTGAAGCCCGTGTGGCCGAAGGAGCCGACGCTGAACAGGTCGCCGCAGCTCAGGAAGGCGGCCCCTTCGTGCGCGACGATCCAGCCCAGCCCCCGGTGCTCGTTCCCCGGGATGTGCGGGGTCTGGTCCCGGGTCGCGGCGGCGACCGACGCCGGCGACAGGACGCCGCGGCCGCCTTCCAGCCACATCTGGCCGTAGGCCGCCACCTCCGGGGCCGTGCCGAACAGGCCGGCGTGGCCGGATACGCCTCCCAGGGCGGCCGCGGTCTGGTCGTGCACCTCGCCGCACTGGTAGCGCCCCAGGTGCTCCCGGAACTCGGTGGCCGCGGCGTTGGCCGCCCGCTCCCCTTCAGGAAGGTAGCCGGTTTCTTCCAGACCCAGCGGCCCGTGAACCTGCTCTCGCACGAACCGGTCCAGCGGCCGGCCGCTCACCCGGGCGACCAGCTCGCCCAGCAGGATGAAGCCCAGGTCGCTGTAGAGGATGCGGCTGCCCGGGCGAGCCTCCAGCGGGACCTCTGCGATCCGGGCGATGCGCTCCTCCCGGCTGGCCGCGGGCTCCCGTACGGCCAGGCTGCCGGCCGGCAGGCCCGAGGTGTGGGTGAGCAGGTGGCGGATGCGGATCTCCTCCCGGCCGTCCTCCTGGTACGCGGGGAAAAACAGGTGGAGGGGGTCGTCCAGCCGGACCTCGCCCACTTCCATGAGGCGCAGGACCGCGGGCAGGGTGGCCATCACCTTGGTCAGCGACGCCAGGTCGAACAGGGTCCCGGGGGTCATGGGCCGGCGCCGGGGATAGACCGCCGCCCATCCCAGCGCCCGGTGGGCCGCCACCGCACCGTTTCGCGCGATGACCACCACGGCCCCTGGCAGCCGTTCGGCGGCGATCTCCTGCTCCAGCAGCCGGATGGCGGCCTCCAGCCGGTCCGGGTCGAACCCGGCCGCGGCGGGGCCCGCCGGGTGGAGCCCGGGCGGCCAGCGGGTTTCGTGCAGGCCGTCGGTCATGGGTACTGCGTTCATGCGCGCATCCATCTCCTCAACGTTCGGCGAAGGTGGGTGATCCAGTGCCGCTCCGCCGCGCCCGGGGCCGGGGATTCGCCCCTGCGCACCGCCTGCAGGATGCGGCCCAGGTCGCAGAGCAGGAGCAGAAGCCGCACCGCGTTGCGGATCCCCCGCAGGATCAGCGGGCCCTGTCGGCCGCGGAGGCCCACCCGGCCGAGGACGCTGGCGTTGTGCTGCCGGGGGCCGGCGGCCTCTGACGGGCATTGTGCCCAATTCGCCGCCCGGGGAGCGGATACCTGGGGCTCCGCTGGAAATGGCAGGGTTTGCGGGGCCCGGTGCGGAAATGAGAAGCAGAACGGCCGGAGGAGGTAGACCTGCCCCATGTTCTTCGTCCGTCGCTTCTCCTATCTGCTGTCGAGCCTGCTCTTGCTGGTGGTCCTGGGGCTGCTGGCCTGGCGTCTGCACTGGCAGCTGGCGGGGTACGTCGTCATCCTGGGGCTGATCGGCGTTTTCGTCATCTACTGGGTGGCGGTGCGCCGAGGGGCGCGCACCCCCGCCGATCCCCGGAAGAAGCTGCGGAAGTCGCGCAGCGGGGATCGGCCCACGGTACTCCACTTCTACAGCGACTTCTCCCTCAGCTGCCTGCTGAACCGCCCGTGGGTGATCCCGGTGGAACGGCAGTACCGGGGCCGGTGTGAGTTCATCTACGTGGACGTCGGCCATGCGGACGCCCAGGCGATGATGGACGAGCTGAAGGCGGAGATGGGCGACTGGCTCCTGTTCGACCGTTCCGGGAGGCTGGTGGGGCACCGCCGCCGTCTGACCGCCGCCGACATCGAGCGGGTCCTGGACGGCGCATTCTAACGGAGGACGACCGATCGGGCACGCCGTGGCTGACACGGCGTGTTTCTATAGAAGGGAGCTGTGGGAGATGGAGTTTCAGGAGCTGTACGATCTGGTCCGCACACGCCGCTCTATCCGGCGCTATCGGCCGGACGACGTGCCCGACGAGATGCTGCGGCGGGCCATCGAGGTGGCCACCTGGGCACCCAGCGGGGGAAACTACCAGCCGTGGCGGTTCACGGTGGTGAAGAACCGGGAGCTGATCGGGCAGATCGCCGACGCGGTGGAGGCCCGCAGCCGGCTGATGGCGTCGTGGCCTGAGGCGGACCGGTACCGGGAGCAGGCGGACCGCTGGATCCGGACCAGCGCCTTTTTCCGGGACGCGCCGGCCTGCATCGCCGTCCAGGTGGGCGGCTACCAGTCGGTGGCGGACAGGCTGCTGGCCGCCCGGGGCCCCCAGGACCCGGCGGCCGCGGAGATGATGGAGTGGCGCCGGTTCGGGTCGTCCCGCATCCAGACCATCGGCGGGGTGATCATGCTGCTCCTTCTGGCCCTGCACCAGCAGGGGCTGGGGGCCTGCTGGATGGCCGGCCCCCTGCAGGCGAAGGCGGAGATCGAGAAGCTGCTGAACGTCCCCGAGGGGTGGGAGTTCGTGGCGCTGATCCCGGTGGGCTTCCCCGCCGAGGAGCGGGAGGGGGCCCCCCGGCGGCCGCTGGACGAGGTGATGGAGTTCATCCGGTGAGGCTCCCGCGTCCCTCCCGTATCGTGCCGGGCCCGGGCGGGCATACTGTTCGCGCAGGCTGCACGGGGGGAGTGAGGGACACGTGGGTACGTGGCAGAGACGGCCGGGAACCGGCACGCGGCGGCTGCGCCGCGGCCGGCCGTGGATGCGCGGCCGCGGGCGCAGGCGGACCGGCTGGCTGGCGGCGCTTGTGGGCCGGCTCCGCCGACGGTGGCGGTCCTTCTGGCACTGGGAGGTGCTGCACGCGCTCCGGGAGCGGTACCCGCAACTGTCCCGCACCCGCACGCTGAGCCCCGGGGAGCTGCGCCGGTTTCCGCAACGTACGTGGCCGTAACCAAGACCTCAGCCCCCCTGGCAGGCTTCCTGCCAGGGGGGCTTTCCCTTTTCTACAGGTTTCCGTGCAGAGCGTAGGTGCGGACCTTCTCCAGCTCCCGGTAGACGAGCTTCTGCCCGTCGTCCGTGTGCCACCAGTTGTCCCGGGTGATGTCGGTCCGCCGGTCGGGGCAGCACGTGATCTTGGTCTCCCGGGGGATATAGTTGGCGATGGTCCGCTTCACCCGGCGCATGTGATGCGGCGCGCTCACCAGGAGGACGTTCTTGATGTTCTTCCAGCCGATCATTTCCTCTATACGCTTAACCGAGTACTGAACCTGTTCGATGGTGTTGAGGCCCTCGCATTCGATGTCAATCGCCTCTGCCGGCACGCCCAGCTCGACCATGTGGTCCCGCAGCCGCTCGGCCTCGCACACGCCGATGCCGCGCTTGTCGCCGCCCGTGATGAAGACCTTGGGAGCCAGTCCGGCCTTGTACAGCTCTGCCGCGCGCTCGGCCCGCTCCAGCCGCTTGCCGCCGAAGACCAGGATCAGATCGCCGGGTGTGGGCTCATCCTCGACGAACAGGTACTCGGAGATCTCGCGGAGCGACATGCCTTCGTACAGCCTCAGACTCATCTGGCATTCCTCCCTGGCGCATCGTCGTTCTGGCGCCTGCACTCCCCACGGGTCTCGACCTGCCGAAGCCGCCCGCCGGGCGCCGAACGGCGGGGGACAAAAATCGCCTTTGCTTCGCAACCAGTTCGCTCACGTCGGGCAGCCCGGCCACAGGCCCGGCTCCGCGCAGGCTCCTGATTCCGAAACAAAGGCGATTCCGTTCGCACGCTCTTCAAGGCGGGGCAGGCCGCTCTGCAGCCCGCCCAACCGGTCCCGCGGCCCGGCGGCCGCGCGCGAGGCAGGGAGGGGAATGGATGGAGGCTCAACCCACGTCCTGGTCGGAGTGCGGTCCAATGGCCCTCACCTCCTCGCCTGGTTATCAGCATATTCGCCGCCCGCCGGCTATTCCCCTCTCGCGCGGCCCGGCGTTCCCGCGACTCTTTTGGGAGTAGTCCCGAAGGTCGGGTCGGGTCTAGGGGAGGCTACTGCCCGCGCAGTAGCCTCCCGTCCTCGCGCCTGAGGGGCCTGTCTACCGCGCCGCAGGCCGGAGCCGCCGGGCCGCGGCGATCAGGGCGTCGGCGGCAGCGTCGACCTCTTCCGCGGTGGTGTACCGGCCCAGGCTCAGCCGCACGGAGCCCAGGGCCTCCTCGGGCGCGAGCCCCATGGCCAGCAGCACGGCGCTCGGCTCGCTCACCCCGGCGTGGCAGGCGGAGCCCGTGGAGGCCGCCACCTCCGGTGCGGCGTCCAGCAGGTCGTTGCCCACCAGGCCCTCCACCAGCAGGTGCAGGGTGTTGGGGAGCCGGGGGGCCCCGAGCCCGGTGACGCGGATCGGCAGCGCCGCGGCCAGCCGCTGCTGCAGCCGGTCCCGCAACTCCGCGAGCCGCCGGCCTTCGCCGATGGCCAGCTTTGCCTCGGCGATCTCCGCCGCCCGCCCCAGGGCGACGAGGTAAGGCACGTTCTCCGTCCCGGCCCGCCTCCCCCCTTCGTAGTCTGCCCCATGAATCAGCGGATGTAACACGACGCCGCTGCGCACGTACAGCGCCCCGACCCCTTTCGGGGCGTACAGCTTGTGGCCGGCGACGGTGAGCAGGTCGCAGCCGATGGCCCGGACGTCCACGGGGATCTTGCCGCAGCTCTGGGCGGCGTCCACGTGGAAGAGGACGCCGGCCTCGCGGGCGATGCGGCCGACCTCTTCCACCGGCTGGATCACCCCGGTCTCGTTCTGCGCGTGCAGGAGGGTGATGAGGATCGTGTCCGGGCGGAGCGCCCGGCGCACGGCGTCGGGGTCGATGCGCCCCTGTTCGTCGGCGGGCAGGACGGTCAGGGCGATGCCGAAGTGCCGCTCCAGGTACCGGCAGGCCTCCAGCGTCGCCGGGTGCTCGATGCCCGAGGTGATGATATGCCCCTTCCCGCGGGCGAAGGCGACGCCCTTCACCGCCAGGTTGATGGACTCGCTGGCGCACGATGTGAACACGATCTCTCCGGCCGAGGCGCCGATCAGGCCGGCCACCTGTTCCCGGGCGGTGGCGACGGCCGCGGCGGCTACCGCCCCCAACCGGTGTGTGGAGTGCGGATTGCCGTAGTGATCGGTCAGGTAGGGGAGCATCGCCTCGACCACGGCCGGATCCACCGGAGTCGTGGCGTTGTAGTCAAGGTAGATCGGGCGTTCCATTACACGTACCTCCTTGATCCGTGGTAGCTGGGGTGTAGCCCTGGCGTGGGCCTGCGACCGCCGCTGTAGGGCACCTACATTTCACAATGCAGGTCTGAGCATGCGTGAATTTGTTACTTTGACTCATACCAAGTGCCTGGCGGGATTGCTAGACTCGAGATGCGGGTAATTGTGACGCGCATCACAGACACGGGCGAACCAAGTCAAGCGGCAGGATGCCGGGAAAGGATGAGGACAGTTGGACGTCACGATGCTGAGCCGGATCCAGTTTGCCTTGACGGTCGGTTTTCACTTCGTTTTCGTGCCTCTATCCATCGGCCTGATCATCTTCACCTGCATCATGGAGACCCTGTACGTCCGCACGGGCGATCCCAAGTACAAGACCCTCACGAAGTTCTGGGGTCGGCTGTTCACCATCAACTTCCTTTTGGGCGTGGTCACCGGGGTCGCCATGGAGTTCCAGTTCGGCACCAACTGGTCCCGGTACTCGGAGTTCATGGGCGACATCTTTGGTTCCCCGCTGGCCGTGGAGGCCCTCATGGCGTTCTTCCTCGAGTCGACCATGCTGGGCGTCTGGATCTTCGGCTGGAACAAGCTGTCGAAGAAGATGCACCTCCTGGCCGGCTGGCTGATCGCGCTGGGCACCCACCTCTCCGCGGTGTGGATCATCGTCGCCAACGGCTTCATGCAGAACCCGGTGGGCTACGTGCTGCGCAACAACCGGGCTGAGCTGGTCAACTTCTGGGAGGTCCTGTTCAACCCGTACGCCTGGTACACCTATGTCCATACCCTGTTCGCCTGCTACGCCGTCGGCGCCTTCTTCGTCCTGGCCGTGTCGGCCTACCATCTGCTGCGCAAGCGGAACGTGGAACTGATGCAGATCTGCGTCAAGTACGGCACGGTCTTCGCCATCATCGCCACCCTGGGCAACGCCGTCACCGGCCACTACAACGGCAGGAACGTCGCCCTGCGGCAGCCGGTGAAGCTGGCCGCCATGGAGGCCCAGTGGGAGACCGAGCGGGGCGCCGGCTTCTCGCTGATCGTCGTGCCGGATGAGAAGAACGAGCGCAACGCGGTCCAGGCGATCACCATCCCCGGCCTGACCAGCTGGCTGTCCTATGGCAGCACGGACGCCGAGGTTCTGGGCCTGAAGGACGTGCCCGAGGAGCTGCGGCCGCCGGTGGCGCTCACGTTCTGGTCCTTCCGGCTGATGGTGGGCCTCGGCATCCTGATGCTGGCCCTCGCCATCGCCGCCTGGTGGCACCACCGCAAGGGCACCCTCCCCGATCGCCCGCTCTTGCTGAGGTTCCTGCTGTGGTCGATTCCGCTGCCCTACATCGCGACCAACCTGGGCTGGATGACCGCCGAGGTGGGCCGCCAGCCGTGGACCGTCTACGGCCTGATCACCACCGCCGACTCGGTCTCGCCCGTCGCGCCGGCTGACGTGGCCATCAGCCTCGGCCTCGTGGTGGTGTTCTATGCCATTCTCGTGGGCCTGGACGCTTACCTCCTGGTCCGCTACGCCAAGGCCGGCCCCGAGGCCTACGACGAGCGGCAGGTTGCCGTGGCCGACTAACCCGCCTGTGCGCAAAGGAGGTATCGACGGATGTCCCACGAGCTCTTGCAGGTGATCTGGTTCGCCCTATGGGGGCTGCTCTGGGCGATCTACTTCGGCCTTGACGGCTTCGACCTCGGCTCCGGGATGCTGGCCGGCATCTTCCGGGAGGACGAGGAGCAGCACCACCTGATCGGCTCGCTGGCCCCGATCTGGGACGGCAACGAGGTCTGGGTGATCACGGCCGGCGGCGTCACCTTCGCCGCATTCCCCAAGCTGTATGCGACCATGTTCAGCTCGCTGTACCTGCCCCTGTTCATCATCCTGTTCGGCCTGATGTTCCGGGCGGTGGCGATCGAGTTCTACCACCACATGGACTACGACGCGGGCTGGCAGAAGATCTGGGGCTGGGTCCTCTCCGTCGCCAGCTTCCTGGTGGCCTTCCTGTTCGGCGTGGCCTTCGGCAACATCTTCCAGGGCATGCTGCTGGACGCCCAGGGCTACCACGGCACCGTCCTCAGCCTGCTGAACCCGTATGGCCTGCTGACCGGCGTGCTGTTCGTCGTCGCCTTCCTGATGAACGGCGCCTCCTGGCTGGCGCACAAGGCCCCTGACGACGGGTTCCGGGCAAAGGCGGACACCTTTGCCAAGCGCATGTGGCCCGCGGTCCTGGTGGTGGCCGCCGCCTGGCTGGTCTACACCCCGTTCGCCACCCGGCTGATGGAGAACTACCTGAAGGTGCCGGTGCTGTTCGTGGTCCCGGCCCTGGCGGTGGTCCTGCTGGTGCTCACCCGGGTGTACCTGGAGAAGGGCCGGCACGCCCTCGCGCTGCTGATGGGCTCGCTCACGGTGGGCATCACCGTCGTCGCCGCCGTCATCGGCCTCTTCCCCAACATGTTCCCGTCCCGGATCGACCCGGCCTACAGCCTGACGGCGTTTAACTCCTCCAGCAGCCACTACACCCTGCAGTTCATGTTCTGGGTGGTCGTGGTCTTCCTGCCGTTCGTCCTGCTCTACCAGATCTGGGCCTACCGGCTGTTTGGCCGGCAGGGCACCGGCAGCGAGGCAGGCCATTACTGATCCCCCGTCCACCAACCAACCAACGGCGCAGGGCTCCCTCAGCGGGAGCCCTGCGCCGTCTGCGCGTCCAGGCCGAGCCGGCGCATGCGGTTGTAGAGCGTCCCCCGGGAGATGCCGAGGAGGCGCGCCGCCGCACTGCGGTTGTAGCGGGTCGCTGCCAGTGCCGCCACGATTGCCTCCCGCTCGTCCTGCGGCGCGGCGCCGGGCGCGCAGGGCGGAGCTGCCGGCCCGGCCGCGGCGGCCCCCCGCCGGGCGGGACCCAGGATGGCCGGGATGAGCTCCGGGCCGACGGCGCCGTCGGGGGACAGGATGACCATGCGCTCCACGGCGCTGCGCAGCTCCCGGACGTTGCCGGGCCAGGTGTGCTCCATCATCGCCTGGATTACCGCGGGGTGCACCTCCGCCGGCGGCCGCCCGTAGCGCATGCTGAACTCGTGGAGGAACCGCTGCATGAGCTCCGCGATGTCCTCCCGGCGCTCCCGGAGCGGCGGGATGTCCAGGGTGAACACGTTGAGGCGCCAGTACAGATCATCCCGGTAGCGCCCCTGGCGTACCAGTTCTTCCAGATCCCGGTTGGTGGCCACCACCACCCGGACGTCCACGGTGATGGGGGTGGAGCCGCCGACCCGGTAGAACTTCCGGTCCTCCAGGAAGCGGAGCAGCTTTACCTGGGACTCCAGCGGCAGGTCTCCGACCTCGTCCAGGAAGAGGGTGCCCCCGTGGGCCAGTTCCAGCTTGCCCCGCTGCCCCTTGGGGTTGGCGCCGGTGAACGCGCCGGGGGCGTAGCCGAAGAGCTCGCTCTCGAACAGCGTGGCCGGGATGGCGCCGCAGTTGAGGACCACGAAGGGGCCGTCGCGCCGCCGCGAGGCCTGATGGATGGCCCGGGCGAACAGCTCCTTGCCGACGCCGGTCTCCCCCCGGATCAGCACCGTGGCGTCGGTGGCGGCGACCAGCGAAGCCAGGCGGATCGCCCGGCGGATCGCGGGATGGCGCCCGCGCACCGCCTGGAAGGGGTCCGCGGACGGCGGGGCCGGCGCAGGGGACGGGCTCAGCCGCTCCTGCAGGGCGTCCACCTGCCCCCGGGCCTGCAACAGTTCGTTGGAGAGCTCCACCAGGTCGGTGACGTCCCGCTCCACGGCGATGGCGCCGACGACCTGCCCGTCCCGCATCACCGGCGCCGCCGAGACCAGGACGTAGATGCCGGGGCGCGGCTGGTGGTAGGTCCACTCCACCCGCTGGCCGCTCTCCAGCACCCGGCGGACCATCAGCGAGGACGGGGTGAAGAAGCCCGTGATCGCCCGGCCGAGGATGTCCGGGGCCGCGATGCCGTAAAGCCGCTCGGCGCCCTCGTTCCAGGCCGCCACCCGGCCCTCGGCGTCGACGATGGTCACGGCGAGGTCCACCAGGTCCAGGAGCGGCCCCAGGCTGGCCTGCAGAACGCCGTTCTCCATGCTTCCACCTCCGGGTCGCCCGCACCGGTGGTGTCACGTGCACATCTGTTCAATCAATATACACCCAATGGACACTGTTTGAACAGAGTGTCCCGCCCGATTGTACACCCGGCGCGCGCCGGGGTCGGCGCCGGGCGCTTTGCAGAGCGGCGCAGGCCAGCCCCGGGTTGGCACGGTCGTTGCTACACTGTGGGTTACCTGTTGTCGCAACGTGTGGAGGATCTTGTGGAGGGGGGCAGACGGACGTGTCGTCGCTTGCGCGCAAGGCGATCCTTTCCCTGGCGGGCAACCGGTTCGTGACCGGGGTCATGACCCGGCACGGGCTGAAGATCGGCGCCGGCCGGTTCGTGGCGGGCGTGACCCTGCAGGACGCGGTGGCGGTGACCCGGAGGCTGAACGACGAGGGGCTGGCGGTGACGCTGGACCTGCTGGGCGAGGGCGTGACCGACCGCGACGGCGCCCGGGCGATGGCCGAGGGGTGCGCCGGCATCCTGGAGGCCATCGGACGGGAGAAGCTGGATGCGAACCTCTCGGTGAAGCTGACCCAGCTGGGCCTCGCGGTCGATCCCGAGGCGGCGATGGAGAACATGGTCTACCTGCAGGACATCGCCCGGCAGGCGGGGATCTTCATCCGCATCGACATGGAGTCCAGCGACGTGACCGACGTGACCCTGGACATCGTGCGGCGGCTCTACGCCCGCGAGCGCAACGTGGGCACCGTGATCCAGGCGTACCTGTACCGCAGCTCCAAGGACCTGGAGGAGCTGGCCAGGCTGGGGATGAACGTGCGGCTGGTGAAGGGCGCCTACCTGGAGCCCCCGAGCGTGGCGTACCCGAAGAAGGCCGACGTGGACGCCGCCTTCCGGCGGCTCATCGCCCAGCACCTGTCCGCCGGCTGCTACACGGCGGTGGCGACCCACGACGACGCCATCATCGCCTTCACCGAGTCCTTCGTGAAGGAGAAGGGGATCCCCAACGATCAGTTCGAGTTCCAGATGCTCTACGGCATCCGGCCGGAGCGGCAGCGGGAGCTGGCCCGCGCGGGCTACCGCACACGGGTGTACGTGCCCTTCGGCTCCGACTGGTACCCGTACTTCGTCCGCCGCCTGGCGGAGCGGCCGGCGAACGTCTGGTTCGTCCTGGCCAACCTGATGAAGCCCTAGGAGGTGCGGTCTTTGGTTCCTTCCTATCGCCCTGAGCCCCTGAGCGACTTCCGCAACCCGGCGGTCACGGCCGCCTTCGAGCAGGCCCTGGCCGCGGTGAAGGCGCAGTTGGGGAAGCGCTATCCCATGATCATCGCCGGCCGGCGCGTGGAGTCCGGCGAGAGCATCGTGTCCGTCAACCCGTCGCAGCCCGACCAGGTGGTGGGCTACGCAGCCCGGGGCGGCGTCGCCGAGGCCGAGGCGGCCGTGCAGGCGGCCCTGGCGGCCTTCCCGGCCTGGGCCGATACGCCCGCCGATGTCCGGGCCCGGATCCTGTTCAAGGCCGCGGCGATCATGCGCCGCCGCCGGCACGAGCTGTCGGCCTGGATGTGCCACGAGGTGGGCAAGAACTGGGCCGAGGCCGATGCCGATACCGCCGAGGCCATCGACTTCCTGGAGTACTACGGCCGGCAGATGCTGAAGCTGGCCGGGCCCCAGCCGCTGACCCCGTACCCCGGCGAGGAGAACCACCTCTACTATTTACCGCTCGGGGTGGGGGTGGTCCACAGCCCGTTCAACTTCCCGCTGGCCATCCTGTGCGGCATGACCGCCGCGGCCGTCGTCACCGGCAACACCGTGGTGGTGAAGCCCTCCACCGAGGCGCCGGTGATCGCCGCGAAGTTCTTCGAGGTGCTGGAGGAGGCCGGACTGCCGCCGGGGGTCGCCAACCTGCTCTACGCCGACCCGGTGGAGGTGGGCGATTACCTCACGACCCACAAGGAGGTCCGCTTCATCAACTTCACCGGTTCGCGCCAGGTGGGCTGCCACATCTACGAGCTGGCCGCGAAGGTGCAGCCCGGGCAGGTCTTCCTCCGCCGGGTGATCGCGGAGATGGGCGGAAAGGATGCCATCATCGTGGACGGCACCGCCGACCTGGACGAGGCGGCCGCGGGCATCGTCGCCTCCGCCTTCGGCTTCAGCGGCCAGAAGTGCTCGGCCTGCTCCCGGGCGGTGGTGACCGCCGACGTGTACGACCAGGTGCTGGAGAAGGTGGTGGCCAGGACCCGGGCGCTGAAGGTGGGGCCGGCCACTGAGAAGGACACCGACGTCGGCCCCGTGGCGGCGGAACGGTTCCAGAAGAAGATCCTGGAGTATATCGAGATCGGCAAGTCGGAGGGCCGGCTGGTGCTGGGTGGAAGCGCCCTGCCCGGGGGGTACTACGTGGAGCCGACCATCTTCGCCGACGTGTCCCCGACCGCCCGCATCGCCCAGGAGGAGATCTTCGGGCCGGTGCTGGCGTTCATCAAGGCGAGGGACTTCGACGACGCCCTGGACATCGCCAACGGCACCGCGTACGGGCTGACCGGGTCCGTGTACTCCCGGAGCCGGGAGAACCTGGAGCAGGCCCGCCGCCGGTTCCGGGTCGGGAACCTCTACTTCAACCGCAAGTCCACCGGCGCGATCGTCGGCGTCCACCCCTTCGGCGGGTTCAACATGAGCGGCACCGATTCCAAGGCCGGCGGCCCCGACTACCTGCTGCTCTTCACCCAGGCGCAGGCGGTGTCGGAGAAGCTGTAAGGGCAGGCCCCGTCACACCGCCGCGCGGCCGGTCGTACACCTTGGTCTCACAGCCGGACAGGGCTCCCGCGTTCGGGAGCCCCGTCCGCGTTTCGCGCTTGGCTGTCACGAGGTCGCACCCGCGCTTTACGTCGCGTCGACCACGGTCCGGCGCAGCCGCAGGGCCGCAAGGGTGAGCCCCAGCGCTGCCGTAAGGGCCAGGACCGCGAGGTCGGGCAGCACGGCCGCCAGGGGCTGGCCCTTCATCATCACCTGCTGGAGCGCCCGGGCCATGCGGAAACTGGGCGAGGCCAGCATCAGCGCATGGAGCGGCTCCGGGAGCGGGGATGCCACGACCCCCTGGCCCAGGAAGCCGAGGCCGGTGGAGACGATCACCGCCAGGGGGTTGGCCGCCTGGACGCTGGGGGCGAAGGTGGCGATGATCAGCCCGATGCCCAGACCGGCGGCGCTGCTGAGCACCAGGACGACCACGGTGCCGGGCAGGTTCCGGGGCGCCTGCGCCCCGAGGTAAGCGATGCCGACGCCCCAGAGCACCAGGAGCTGCACGAATGCCAGGAGCTGCAGGCCGAGCACGGTGCCGGCCAGCCAGCTGCCCATGCGCAGCGGGGTGCTGAACATGTGGCGCAGGGTTCCCGCCCGGCACTGGTACGCGATCTGCGGGCCGGTGGTGAGGATGCTGGCGTTGAGCAACATCCAGACCAGCGCGCTGGGCATCGCCAGGTCGAAGAAGCCCAGGGACGCGGTCGCGTCCAGGGGCCGGGCCCGCACCGTGAGCAGCGGCTCCCGGTGCGCGACGTCCAGGAGCTGCAGCGCCGCCTCCAGCGCCCCCTTGGTGGCGACGGACGCGCTGGAGGTGGGGTCCCACCGGAGGACGACCTCGCCCGGGCCCGCGCCACCGGCCACCTGGTCGCTGAGCCCTGGGGGCAGTACCAGCACGGCTCGCACGCTGCCGTCGTCCAGCCGCCGGATGAGTTCCGCCTCCTCGCCGCTCACCACCCGGAAGTGGCCCGACTCCTCCAGCCCCGTCCGGATCATCTGCGCCACCGGTCCGCCGTCCCGGTCCACGAGCCCCACCGGCACGGACGCGACCGGCCCGGAGCCCGTCTGTCCGGCGCTCCAGGCGAAGAGCAGGAGGAGGGGGAAGACCAGGCTGAAGAAGAACCCGGCCCGATTCCGCATCTGCTGCCGGACCGTCAGGAGCAGGATCTGTCGGATCTGGTGGAGCCGTCGCATCAATCCCGCAGCCTCCTTCCGGTGAGGGCCATGAACACGTCATCCAGGGTCGCCGACCGGATTCGCAGGTCGGAGAGGGGCAGACTGCGCTCCTGCGCGTACTGGGCCAGGGCCATCACGGTGGCCGGCGGGTTGGCGGTGTGCAGGATCACCCGCGCGTCTTCTTCCCGCACGCCGGTGACCGCGGGAAGCCGGGCCAGCGCGGCCAGGTCCGCCGGCGCCCCGCCGGTGTCCAGCTCCACCGCCGCCTCGGGGCCGTACTCCCGCGCGAGCTGCCGGGGCGTCCCTTCCGCCAGGATCCGGCCGTGGTCCAGGATCACCACCCGGTCGCAGAGCCGCTCCGCCTCGTCCATGTAGTGGGTGGTAAGCAGGATCGCACGCCCCTCCTCCCGCAGGCCGAGGATCACGTCCCAGAGAGCGTGGCGCGCCTGGGGGTCCAACCCGGTGGTGGGTTCGTCCAGGAAGAGCACCGACGGCCGGCCGATCAGGGCCACGGCCAGCGCCAGCCGCTGCCTCTGCCCGCCCGAGAGGTGCCACCACTGGGTGCGGGCCTTCTCCTCCAGGCCGAACTGCCGGAGCAGGTCGCCCGCCGGCACCGGGTTTTCGTAGAAGCTGGCGTAAAGCTGCAGCACCTCCAGCACGGTGGCGTAGTCCGGCAGGCGGGCCGCCTGCAGGGCCACGCCGATGCGGTGCCGGACCGCCCGGCTCTCCCGCAGGCTGTCGAAGCCGCAGATGCGGCACTCGCCGGCGTCGGGGCGCCTCAGCCCTTCCATCAGTTCAACGGCCGTGGTCTTCCCGGCGCCGTTGGGGCCCAGGAGGCCCACGATCTCGCCGGCCCGCACCTGCAGGCTGAAGCCGTCCAGGACCACCGTGCGTCCGTAACGCTTCACGAGTCCCCGGGCGTCGATCAGGATCTCGGCGCGCGCGGTCGGAGAGGTTTGCGTCAGCACTGCCGCCATCGGTTTCTCCTCCTTTCAGGGTTGATCGTACCTGACCCCGGGGGCCGGTGACCATCGCCCGGGACGGTATTCCGAGGCCCTGGTCAGGCGAAGGGCCGCATCACCCATCCGGGTGATGCGGCCTCGCTGTTCAGAGCACGGAAGTCCCCCTCAAAGTCTGAGCCAGCCCCGGGTGAGCGCCTTGGTGACCGCTTCCGTCCGGTCCCGGGCCCCGAGCTTCTGGAACAGGTTGGAGATGTGGGTCTTCACGGTGTTCTCACTGATGCCCAGCGCGGCGGCGATCTCCTTGTTCGCGGCCCCAGAGGCGATGAGCCGCAGGATCTCGGTCTCCCGATCGGTGAGGGATTCGGTCGGCTCGGGACGGGTGGACCCGCCCCGGTGGATGACGCGCACCAGCTTGGCCGCGATCTCCGGGGGAAGCAGCGACTGCCCCCTGGCGACGGCCTCGATCCCCTCGAACAGCTGCTGCGGCGGGGCGTCCTTCAGCAGGTAGCCCTTGGCCCCGGCCTGGAGGCCGCCCCAGATGAGCTCGTCATCGTCGTAGGTGGTCAGCACCAGCACCTGGACGTCGGGGAACCGGGTCCGGATCTGCCGGGTGGCCTCCACGCCGTCCATGCCCGGCATCCGGATGTCCATCAGCACCACGTCGGGGCGGGCCGCCGCCACCACCGCCAGCGCTTCCTCCCCGCTGCCGGCCTCGCCCACCACCTCCAGGCCCGGCGCCTGGCGGAGCAGGGCCACCAGCCCGGCCCGCACGACGCGGTGGTCGTCGACGACTGCGACTCGGATCGCCATGTCATCCACCCTTTCTCAGCGGAACTCGGGCCACGATGCGGCAGCCCGCTCCCGGCCGGGCGTCCACCTCCAGGGTGCCGCCCACCTGGCGCGCCCGGTCGGCCATCATGTCCAGTCCGAACCCGCCGCCGGCCGCGGGAGCGGGCCGGTGGGCCGGATCGAAGCCGACCCCGTCGTCGGCCACCGTCAGCACCGCCGCGCCGTGGCCGACCCACAGGCTGACGTCGATGCGGTCGGCGCGGGCGTACTTCACGGCGTTGTGAATCGCCTCCTGGGCGATGCGCAGCAGGGCGACCTCCACCTCCGGGTCCAGGTCCGCCGCGTCGCCTTCCACGTCAAACCGGCCGGTCAGGCCGAACTGCCCTTCCAGGGCCGCCACCTCGGCCGCGAGGGCCTCCGCCAGCCCCCGGTCCTCCAGCGGGCGGGGCCTGAGCTTCCAGACTGACCGCCGCGCTTCCTGGAGCGACTCCTGGGCCAGGACGGCGGCCACCTCCCGGTGGAAGCGGGCGGTCTCGGGGTCGGCCGCGGCCTCCATCGCCCGGAGCTGCATGAGGATGCCCATGAATCCCTGCGCCAGGGTGTCGTGGATCTCCCGGGCCATGCGGTTCCGCTCCTCGGTCACCGCCAGGCGCCGCAGCCGCCGCTCCGCCTCCAGGAGGCGCGCGTTCTCCAGGGCGACCGCCACCTGGCCGGCGATGGTCTGGACGGTGAAGCGGTCCTCGTCGTCGAAGGGCCGCGGGTCGAAGCTCTGGACCACCATCAGGCCCAGGGTCCGGTCGGCCACCCGGATGGGGATGGCTAGCTCGGCCCGGGGCGCCGTGTCCGGCAGCAGGGGAGTGGGCGGCCCGCTTTCCGGATGTTCGCCCTCCGCCCGTTCCCCTCCCGGTTCGCCGGCTGCCAGGGCCCGGGCCAGCGGGGAGGGGGTGGGCCCGGTCAGGGGAAACGCCCGCCCCAGCGGGACCTCCTCCCGGCCGCGGGCCGCGCAGGCGGCGAGCACCAGGTAGTCCCCGTGCTGCAGCAGCACGGCGGCCACGTCGTAGCCGAAGGTGCCCCGCATGACGCGGGTCACGAAGTGGAGCAGCACGTCCGGGTCCAGCACGGCCGCCACCTGCCTGCCCACCTGCCCCACCGCCCGGAGCTGGTCGGCCTTCCGGGCGAGCGCGGCGGTGCGCACGGCGACCTGTTCCTCCAGGTTCCGCGTGACCGCTTCCAGCTGCTCGGCCAGGTCGGTCATCGTGCGGGCCAGAATGAACCAGTCCGTTCCCGGCGGCAGCACCGCCCGGGCGCCGAGGTCGCCTTGCCGCAGCCGGCGGGCCAGCGCCATGACCTCGCTTACCGGTCGGGTGAACTGCCGGGACAGGAGATAGAGGAGAAGGGCCAGCGGGGGCGCCGCCCAGAACAGCCACCGGGGCGCCAGGCCCAGGGCGGGCAGCAGGACGATGGGGGTCAGGCCGACCGCCAGCAGCAGCGCGAAGAGCCGATGTTGCGGCGCCAGGCGATGCATTCCGTCAATCACCCCAAGGGGAGGTTTCTCACAACCTGGAAATGATCCCTGCTGGATCTTGACACGTTTTGGGGCTTCTGGTTAGCTGGGGGTGAGATTCGTTGCGTTCGATCGTGCATAACGGAGATAGGAGGAGACGGAAAATGTTCTCGCGTGTTCGCAAGGCCCGCATCGCGGCGCCGCTCCTGGTGCTGGTGATGGTCCTGGTTCCGCTGCTCAGCGCCTGCGGCGGGGCGCAGTCCGCCGGCCCGTCCGGCCAGACGCCCCAGCCCGCCGCTCAGGCCGAGGAGCCGCAGCAGCAGGAGGAGACGTCCGCCGCGCCCGAGCCGGCGCAGGAGCCCGCGCAGCCCACCCCCCGCACCTTCGTCGACCAGGCGGGGCGCACGGTGACGCTGCCGGCCGAGGTGAACCGGGTCGTCACCACCTGGCGTCCGGGCACGCTGCTGGTGATCTCGGCCGGCGGTCGGGACAAGATCGTCGGCGTGGACAGTTCTTCGCAGAAGTCCGAGTTTCTGACCGCCGTCTTCCCCGGCATCCTCGACCTGCCCGGGGTGGGCAACAAGAAGGGGCTTAACGTCGAGCAGATCGTGGCCGTGAAGCCCGACGTGGTCTTCATCTGGTCCGGGTCCGACACCGAGCCGGTCATCCAGCAGCTGGAGACCCAGGGCATCCCGGCGTTCGTCCTGATCCCGGAGAGCCTCGACCAGATGAAGGAGGCCGTGAGCCTGATCGGTGAGATCCTGGGGACCCGGGAGCAGGCGCAGAAGATGATCCAGTACTACGACGACACCCTGGCGATGCTGAAGGAGAAGGTCGGCGCGATCCCCGAGGCGGAGAAGCTCCGGGTGTACATGGTGGGCTCCAGAGGCGTCTTCTCCACGGTGCCCGGGACCATGTACCAGCACTTCATCATCGAGTCCGCAGGCGGCATCAACGTGGGCGCCGAACTGGAGGGCGGCTTCTCCGAGGTGTCGGCCGAGCAGGTGGTCGCCTGGAACCCCGACGTCATCGTCGCCGTGCAGTACTGCGACTGCACCGTGGAGGACATCCTGAGCAACCCGCAGCTGCAGACCGTGAAGGCGGTCCGGGACGGCCGGGTGTACATGTTCCCCTCCAGCATGGATCCGTGGGATTACCCGGAGCCCCGCTCGATCCTGGGCATGCTGTGGCTGGCCACCAAGCTGTATCCCGAGCGGATGGCGGACGTGAACCTGCTGGAGGAGGTCGACACGTTCCACGAGACCTTCTTCGGCAAGAGCTTCACCGAGCTCGGTGGTACGCTGGATGACTAGCCGGAATCCACGGCCCGCCCCCAGGTGGCGGGCCCTCCTCCTGTCCGGGCTGTTCACCGGCCTGGTGATCCTGCTCTCCTTCGGCATGGGCCGCTACCCGATCCCCCCGGGCGAGGTGGTTCGGATCCTGGGGCAGATCGTCACCGGCCGTTTTGACCCGGCGACGGCGACGGAGGCGGCGCGGGTGCTCTTCTACATCCGCCTGCCGCGCATCCTCCTGGCGGCGCTCACGGGGGTCGCCCTGTCCGGGGCGGGCACCCTGTTTCAGGGCATGTTCCGCAACCCGCTGGTCTCGCCCGATGTGCTGGGGGTCTCGTCCGGCGCGGCCCTGGGCGCGGCCATCGGCATCCTCCTGCCCGCGGGCGGCTCGATCCAGCTCTGGGCCTTCGCCTGCGGCGTCGCGGCGGTGGCCCTGACCTACGGCATCGCCCAGGCTAGCCGGGGCCAGTCGGTGGTGATGCTGGTGCTGGCCGGCATGGTGGTCTCGGCGTTCTTCAGCGCGGCGCTGTCGTTCCTGAAGTACGTGGCTGACCCCTACGAGCAGCTGCCCACGATCGTCTTCTGGCTGATGGGCGGCTTCTACCGCGCCTCCTGGCCCGCCGTGGGCAGCCTGCTGCTCACGGTGCTTCCCGGCGCGGTCCTGCTGCTGCTCACCTCGTGGAAACTGAACATCCTCTCGCTGGGCGACGAGGAGGCGCTCTCCCTGGGTGTGAACGTCCGGGTGCTGCGCCCGCTGCTCATCGCCGCCGCCACCCTGATGGTGGCCGGCGCGGTGAGCGTCACGGGCACGATCTCCTGGGTCGGCCTGGTGGTGCCGCACATCGCCCGCATGCTGGCCGGGGCGGATCACGACCGGTCGATGCCGGTGGCCATGCTCTTCGGCGCGGGCTTCATGCTGCTGATGGACGACCTGGCCCGGTCGCTCACCACCGCGGAGATTCCGGTGGGCATCCTCACCTCGGCCGTGGGGGCGCCGTTTTTCGGCTACCTGCTGATCTCCGGCAGAAGGGAGGCGTGGCGGTAGGCGATGGCGATCACAGCAGAATCGGTCCGCTTCGGCTACCGGGGGGGCGAGGTCATCCGCGGCGTCAGCTTCACCGTGCCCGAGGGGGCCATCACCTGCCTGCTGGGCCGCAACGGGTCCGGCAAGACCACGCTGATCCGGCTGGTGAACGGGATCCTGAGGCCGCACGACGGCTCCATCCGGATCGACGGCATGGACGTACTGCGCAGCCCCCGGGCGGCCGTGGCCAGGCGGGTCGCGTTCGTGCCGCAGGAACACCAAGGGGTCTTTCCCTACGGCGTCGAAGAGCTGGTGGTGATGGGGCGCAACCCCCATCTGGGCCCGGTGGCCCGGCCGGGCAGGTCCGACCGCGCGGCGGCCCGAGCCGCCATGGAGGCGGTGGGCATCGCCCACCTGGCGGACCGGGACTACATGCAGATCAGCGGCGGCGAGCGGCAGCTGGTGCTCATCGCCCGGGCCCTCACGCAGGAGACCCCGTACCTGCTGATGGACGAGCCCACGTCCCACCTGGACTTCACCAACCAGCACGCCATCCTGTCGATCGTGCGGCGCATCGCCCGGGAGCGGGGCGTGGGGGTGCTGGTGGCCATGCACGACCCGAATCTGGCGCTGGCGTTCGCCGACCGGGTCATCCTGCTGCGGGAGGGGCGGGTGTTCCAGGCAGGGCCCGCGGCGGAGGTCATGACCCCCGAGAACCTGCAGGCCTTGTACCAGATGCCCATCGACGTGGTGCGCCTGCCCGACGGCCGGCGCCTCATCGTGACGGAGGCGAGGTAGGACGAGATGCTGCTGGAACGGGTGCTGGAAGCGGCTGCGCCGGCCCTCAGGGGCCACCGGATCCGGGCGGCGCGCGCCGGGGCCAGGATCGTCGGGGTGGTCCTGGACGACGGCCGGTTCGGCGCGGGCTATCACCTGCCGGGCGAGCGGGCCCGGGGGCTGCTGGACGATGCGGCGCCGGCGGGGCTGCGGACCTGCGCGGACCCTGGGGCAGAGCTGGAGGCGCTCCCGGGGCAGCCGGCCCTGGAGGTCGCCCGGCGCTGCCTCCTGGGGGAGAGCGCCTTCCACCGGGCGCTGGGCGTGGCCATCTGTAACGCCGCGTCCGACCCCGACCCGGCCCGGTGCCTGGTGGATCCCGATGCCGCGGCCGCGGTTCCCGCCCGGCCCACCGATACCGTCGGGTTCGTCGGCTACGTGGGCTCGGTGGTGCGGCGGGTGCAGGCGGAGGCGGCGCGGACGATCATCTTCGACCGGTCGCAGGAGGACGGGAAGGATGTGTACCCCGAGTCCCTGCAGCCCGAGCTCCTGCCCCGGTGCGACCTGGTGTTCATCACCGGCTCGGCGCTGATCAACCGCACCCTGGAGCGGCTGCTCACGTACTGCACCCGGGCGCGGGAAGTGGTGCTGATCGGCCCCAGCACGCCGCTCTACCCCGAGGCGTTCCTGGGCTCCGGGGTGACGGTGCTGGCGGGCTTCCGCTGGCAGGTGGCAGACCCCGATGCGGCCCTGGAGCAGGTCGCCGCCGGGGCGCACTTCAAGCACCTGAAGGGCCGCACGAGCGTGACGCTGCGGGTGGAGTAGGAGGGAACTGGGATGACGCTGCTGGAACGTCTGTACGAGGCCGCGGCGCCGCGCCTCTGCGGCAAGCGGGTGCAGGATGTGCGGATCGGGAGCCATCTGGTCGGCGTGCTGCTGGACAGCGGGGAGTTCGGGGCGGCGTATGCCCTGCCCGGGGAGCGGCAGACGCCGGAGCCGGTCTTCCCGGATCCGGCGCGGTACGTCGGCATGCCGGCCGTGGAGCTGGCGGCGGGGCTGAAGCAGGAGGACCTGGTGGCGCGGGCCCTGGGCATGGCGGCGGCCAACGCGGTGGCCCGGCCGGAGCCGGGCCACTGCCTGGAGGACCCCGATGCCCTGACCACCGTGCCCGTGCGACCCGCCGACACCGTCGGGCTCGTCGGGTTCATCCGCTCCATCCACCGGCGGATCGAGGGCCGGGTGAACCGGATCATCGTCTTCGACCGGTCGCTGGACGGCGAGCCGGGCATCAGCCCGGAGGAGCAGCAGCCCGAGCTGCTGCCGCTGTGCGACGTGGTTTTCGTCACCGGGTCCGCGGTGACCAACGGCACGCTGGAGGCGGTCCTGCCCTGGTGCCGGAGGGCCCGGGACATCGTGGTCATCGGTCCGAGCACCCCGCTCTACCCCGAGGCCTTCGCCGGCACGGGGGTGACGGTGATCGCCGGCGCCACCTGGCCGCCGGAACACCACCAGGCGGCGCTCGCGGGGATCGGCGAGGGAAAGGCGTTCCACGACATGCACGGCCTGACCCGCCGCTGGGCGCTGCGGGTGGGGTGAGGGCCACGCCGCGGACGCCTATTTCACCGCGGTGATCGGCCCGTCCAGCTCCGGCGGCGCCTCCAGCGCCACCGCTTGCATGCCTGGACGAGGGTGCCCGGCGGCTCCCTCTGTGCGGATGTTCCCCGGACAGAGGGCGGCCGCCTGCCGGAGGGGCCGGGAATTTCGGTTCGACACGAACTCGGTCCGGCGAGCGGCAAGAGGGACCAGGGTGCAGCACACCCTGGTCCCTGGCGCGTTGTTTCAACTACTCCAGGCTCAGCGCCGGCCCCAGCCAGCGGAAGCCCTCCATCTCCCAGGCTTGGAACTCCGGCGTGCGCAGCGCAGGCAGGGTGGCGAGCCGGTGCCGGAACGGCTCCGCCGCCTCGCAGGCCCGGATGAACGGTTCGTACGCGCCGGCCATCGCCGGTTCGGCGCGAACCAAGTACCGGAAGCCGAGCTGCAGGGCCCGGAGCGCCTCCTCGGCCGCGAGGTTCAGCTGCCGCGCGATCACGGGCGCGCGGTTGAGGAGGAAGTGGAGGAAGGCGCCGTAGGGCGGCGGCCGGTCGGGGTCCAGCGGGTTGCCGGGCCAGCGCTCCGCCCACGCCTCCGCAAAGACCGAGGCGGCGCGCCGCTCTGGAAGCGGCAGCCCGGCCAGGTAGTCACCGAGGCCCGCCGTGATGCGGTGCCCCTCGCGCCAGCCGGGGACCTGGCCCCCGGGGATCAGCGACGACCGGCCCCAGTACGAGGAGACCAGCCGCCGGTCCCAGCCCCAGCGGACGGGCTCGCCCACGGCGGGCATGGGCAGGAGCCAGACCGGGTCGGGAACGCGGCCCGGGCGGTAGAACCCCTCGGCCAGGAGCAGCTGGACTGCGGTCGGTTCCGCGATGCCTTCGTACGGGTTCCCCGCGATCCACATCGCGAGGAGCCGGGCGGCAGCCTGGTCGATGGCTAGCGGCTCCAGCAGGTCCCGCTCCGCCCGGCGGCGCAGCGTCACGCGCAGGCGCAGCGGCTCGGGCTCCACCACGGCGAAGGTCAGCTCGTCGCCGACCTCGGGCTTCAACCAGGCGACGAAGGGGTCGGGGTCGGACGGGTTCTCCCTCACCCACTGCTGCAGCGCCACCGCGCGCCCGTCCATCTCCGCCGTGACCGGCGGCCATGCCCCCAGCAGCGTGAGGGCCAGGAACCACTCCCCCTCGGTGCTGAGCCGGCCGGCCTGCCACTCGGGCCACGTCACCACGTGGCGGAACGCGGCGCCCGCCACGATCTGGTCGCGGCGGCCCACGTAGCGGTCGGCCAGGACCACGTAGCCTGCGGGCAGCCGCTCGGCCGCGCCCCGCACCGCCTGGACGGCGGCTTCGGGGGGCAGGGCGGCGGCCGTGGGGCATGCGCGCGTGAGCTCGTCCAGGGACACGCAGGTCCCGCGCTCGTCCACCAGCGTCGCGATCTCACCGGCGACCCGGCTGCGCGGGGGGACGCGCGTGCCGGGCAGCGGCTCGTCCCGGTACGCGGGGGAGCGCTCGCCCCGGGCCAGCCGGGCGGCGCCCGCGCTGACGGTCTGGTAGAAGCGGGTCAGCACCTGCTCGGCGGTTTCCTCCACCGGCTGGTGCACCCGGAACGTGCGGCCCCAGCGGGTCACCTCGGCGATCGCGTACCGGCGGGTGCGGTTGAGCTCCGGCGCCAGGGGCAGGGGACCCAGCACCCGCAGGAGGGCGTCGGGCACCGCTGCCTCCTCCGGCCGCACGGGGATGCCGGCCGGGTCGGTGTCCGTCGCCAGGAAGCGCCGGGGATCGAGCATGGAGCCCACGGGAGCCGCCCCGGCGCCGGCCTCCGACCGGCGCGCCGGACCGCCGGGCTCCGCCCGGTTGGCCAGCTGCGCCCGCACCCCGGCCAGCAGCTCTTCCCGCTCCCGCCCCAGCACCTGCAGCCAGAGGAAGGGGTTCGCGGCGAAGGCCGCGGCCGCCCGCACGACCAGCACCCGCACGTGCCGGCAGGTGAGGGGCTGGCCGCACGTGCACCGGGGGAGCCGCCCGCGCCCGGATGGGAAGAGGCTCAGGCCGGCCTGGTTGAAGGCCTGTTCCAGCTCAGGGCCCACGGCGCCGCTCAGCAGCCGGCGGGCCCCCTCGGGATCCGCCGCGATGGCCGCCTCGACGCGCCGCCAGTCCCGCACCCCGAAGGGCCGGAACCGCAGCGTGGCGACGGCGATGGCCCCCGACGAGCCCACGCTCACCTCGGCGGCGATCTCGCCCCGCGCAAAGGTCAGCCGGGCGTCGCCCCGCCCGGCGCTCTTGCGCTGGCCCTCGGTCATCGGCAGCAGGAGCCGCTCCTCATCCACATAGGCGAGCCAGCGCTCGCGCAGCCACTCCGCCATCGCCTACACCTCCCGGTCCAGGGCGATCAGGGCCCGCAGCTCCTCGGTGGAGAGCCGGCCGAGCCACGACTCGCCGCTGATGATCACCTGGCCCGCCAGGGCACGCTTCTCGGCCAGCAGCCGGTCGATGCGATCCTCCAGCGTGCCGGCGGTGATCAGCCGGTGCACCAGCACCCTGCGCGTCTGGCCGATGCGGTAGGCCCGGTCTGTGGCCTGATCCTCCACCGCCGGGTTCCACCAGCGGTCCACGTGGAAGACGTGGGTCGCGGCGGTGAGGTTGAGGCCAAGGCCGCCGGCTTTCAGCGAGAGGATGAAGAGGGGCGCCTCGCCGGCCTGGAACCGGGCGACGAGCCGGTCCCGCTCGGGCTGGGGCGTGCCGCCGTGCAGGAAGAGCACCTCGCAGCCCAGCGTCTCCGCCAGGTAGGCCTGCAGCCGCCCGCCGAAGCGGGCGAACTGGGTGAAGAGCAGGGCCTGCTCGCCCGCCGCCAGCACCTCCTGCAGGAGCTCCACCAGCCGGTCGATCTTGCCGCTCCGCCCCACCAGGGGGCCGTCGCCGGTGGCGGCTGCGGGATGGTTGCACACCTGCTTCAGCCGCGTGAGGCCTGCCAGGACCGCCGCCTGCCGCTGGATGCCGTCGGCCTGCGCGGCCCGCTCCAGCGTCTCCTGCACGATGGCCTCGTACAGCGCCGCCTGCTCCACCGAGAGGGTCACCAGCTCGGTGTTCTCCAGCTTGTCGGGCAGGTCCGGCGCGATGGCGGGGTCGTTCTTCTGCCGGCGCAGGATGAAGGGACCCACCTGCCGGCGGAGCCGGGCCGCGGCCTCCTCGTCCTGGTACCGCTGGATCGGCACGGCGTAGCGCCGCTCGAACTCCTCGCGGCTGCCCAGCAGCCCCGGGTTGAGGAACTGGAAGAGCGACCACAGGTCGCCCAGGTGGTTTTCGACGGGCGTACCGGTGAGCGCGATGCGGTAGCCGCCGGAAAGGCTTCGCAGCGCCCGGGCGTGCTGTGTGTCGGGGTTTTTCAGGTTCTGCGCCTCGTCGGCGACGATCCCGTTCCAGGTCACCTGGCCCAGCAGCGCGGCATCCCGGGCCAGCAGGGAGTACGTGGTCAGCACCACGTCGTGGGCCCCGGCCTGCCGGGCGAAGTCCGGCTCGCCCAGCCGCCCGGGGCCATGGTGCACCAGGACCCGCAGGCCCGGGGCGAAGCGGGCCAGCTCCCGGCGCCAGTTGCCCAGAACCGAGACGGGGCAGACCAGCAGGGTCGGGCCCGCGGCCCACCCGGCCTCCCGCTCGTGCAGGAGCAGGGCGATGAGCTGCACGGTCTTGCCCAGCCCCATGTCGTCGGCGAGGCACGCGCCCAGGCCCCAGCGGCGCAGGAACGCCAGCCAGGCGAGGCCCCGCTGCTGGTACGGCCGCAGGGTGCCGTGAAAGCCCTCCGGCGTCGGCACCGGTTCCATCCGGGCCGGCTCCTGCAGCCGCTCCAGCAGCTCGGCGATCCAGCCGGTCGCGGTGGCCTCGTCGGCCTCGGGTGCCAGGCGCAGCGCCGTGCCCAGCTCCATCTGCTCGCCGTGCTGCTCGATCCGGCGGAGGACCGCAGCCAGGGTGCGTTCGTCCACCCGCACCCACCGGCCCTGCATCTGTACCAGGGGCCGCTTCTGCCGCGCCAGGTGGCGCAGCTCGTCCAGCGTGAGCGGGGTGCCGCCCAGGGCCACGTCCCAGCGCACGTTCACGATCTGGTGCAGCCCGAACATGGAGGGGCCGTCCCCGGCGGGGCTGAGGCGCATCCCGACCCGGAGGGCGGCGGGCTTCGCAAGGGCGGCCGGCAGCAGCACGGGGTGGCCGGCCTGCTGGAGCAGCATGGCCCCTTCCTGGATCAGGGCCAGCACGTCGTCGGCCGGGATGCGCATGCGGCTGGGCGCGGGGGCCCGGAGCAGCGGCGCCAGTGGCGGGAAGAGGCGGGCCATGGCCGGCAGGTCGGCCAGCAGCCGCTGCTCGGCGCCCTGGTACCGCTGCCCGCCGATCTCCACCTCGGCGCCCAGGCTGGCCCAGACCGCATCGGCGGTGACGGGCAACGCACCCTCGTCCGGCGCATGGAGCGTGAGCTCCAGCTCCCACTCGCCGTCGGTCTCGGGGCCGGGCAGGTGGAGGCGGACCCCCGTCCGCAGGCTGGCGTGGCCCAGCACGCCGGTGGCGGGGGCGCTCCAGCGGTCCAGGGCGGCGTACAGCTCCTGCGCGCCGGGCAGGCCCGGCGGCAGGTCCCGGGCCTCCGCCCCGGTCAGCGCCGCCAGCCAGTGGCGCAGGGCGGTATCCTGTAGCGACTGGGCCTCGGGCAGGGGCTCTTCCTCCAGGAGGAGCCGGATCACGCCGGCGGCCGCCGTACGTATGAACTGGTGGACCAGGCCGTCGGCGGCCGGCAGGGGGTAGGTGTTGGGGGTTCGGTCGGGGGGCACAAGGGCGCGGCAGGCCTCCGGCAATCCAGCGGCCAGCCGGACCAGGCGGCGGACGTCGTCGGCGTCGGTCAGGTGGAGCGCCCAGCCCGCGCTCAGCACCCCGGCCTCGGCCTGCAGCACCGGCAGCATCAGGCCCCGCCCCAGGAACTCCAGAAGCAGCTTGGATGCGACGCACCAGAGCTGCAGGCTGTGCCCCGGCCGGAGGGGCGTGCCGCGGAAGTGGTCGGGCAGATCCAACAGCCACTGCACGGCGTTGGGCACGGACAGGGCGATCCCCGGGACCCGGGCCGGGCTGACGCCGTCCGGTCCGGGCTGCCACTGGACCAGGGACAGGGTGTTCAGGTAGGGCAATCCTCTCAGGGCGGGGTAGAGCGCTTCCGGCTCGGTTGCGCATGGGTGGCGCGGAACCCCGCGGCGGCGCCGGCCGGGAGGAGCGGCATCCCGGGCGGCCACGCCGTCCAGGCCCCACAGGAAGAAGAAGCCGGACGCGCCGGAGGGGACGAAACTGCCGTGAACCGTGATCATCCGCATGCCTCGCATTCGTAGCGTGGTAGGCATACATTCGTCCGGCGCCGGGGCGCCTCCTGCCAGGGGCGCCTGGCCGCAGCGACCTGCGCTTTCGCCGGGCGCCCTGTGGTAAGATGAGGGAGAGCAACCCTGCGGCAAGGAGGTGCACCATGACGCTGCGCGATCCTGTGCAGCCCATCCCCACGCTCAGCCTACCGTCGGGCGAGCGGGTGCCGGTCCTGGGCCAGGGGACGTGGATGATGGGGGAGAGCCGCCGGTCCCGGCGGGAGGAGGTGGAGGCCCTGCGCCTGGGGCTCGACTTGGGCATGACGCTCATCGACACCGCCGAGATGTACGCCGACGGCGGCGCCGAGGAGGTGGTGGCCGAAGCCATCGCCGGCCGCCGGGACCAGGTCTTCCTGGTGACCAAGGTGCTGCCGGGGAACGCCTCCCGGCGCGGCACCATCGAGGCCTGCGAGCGGTCGCTGCGCCGGCTCCGCACGGACCGGATCGACCTCTACCTGCTCCACTGGCGGGGGCGGTATCCCCTGGCCGAGACGCTGGAGGCGTTTGCGGAGCTGGTGCGGGCAGGCAAGATCCGGTACTGGGGCGTCAGCAACTTTGACACCGACGACATGGCGGAACTGACGGGGCTCCCGGGCGGCGCCGCCGTGGCGACCAACCAGGTGCTCCACAACCTGTCCCGGCGGGGCATCGAGTACGACCTGCTGCCCTGGTGCCGGGAGCGGCGCATCCCCATCATGGCGTACTCGCCCATCGAGCAGGGCCGGATCCTGGGGAACCCGGCCTTGCGGCGGGTGGCGGCGCGCCACGGGGCCACGCCGGCCCAGGTGGCCCTGGCGTGGCTGCTGCGGCAGAAGGACGTCATGGTGATCCCGAAGGCAGGCCGGCGGGAGCACGTGCGGGAGAACCGGGCGGCGCTGGACCTGGAGCTCACGGCGGAAGACCTGGCGGGGCTGGACCGCGCGTTCCCTCCGCCCACCCGGAAGGTGCCCCTGGAGATGCTGTGAGCGCCAGCGGGTGATGGCCCCGGGGAATGGGTGCGCCCCCGGGAAACGGAACCCCGCAGCCCGTGAGCGGCGCGGGGATCATCATATTGCCGGATATGGTGTTTTATGGTAAGGCGGGCAAGAGGGCGGGGCGCCTCGCTGAAAGGAGGTGGCGTCTAGCTGTACGCCATCTCCGCTATTCTGCAGCGGAGAGCGCTCTCCGCCATGGAACTAGGCAGCAGGTCCACAGCCCCGCCCCCGGCCCCCTGCAGCTCTGGCTGCGGGGGCCGTCCCTTTCCTGGATTCTACCCCGCTGCGACGCAGGCCAAACGAGGGACGAATGCAGGTTCGGTGGGGGCGTGCGACGAATCCATTTCGGTGGGGGAGAGGGGCGGATCACAGCCCCACGAGCGAGGTGACGGAGAGATGGGCCGCCCGGAGTTTGTGCACCTGCACCTGCACACCGAGTACTCGCTGCTGGACGGGGCCAACCGCATCGAGCCCCTGGCCCGGCGCGCCGCCGAGCTGGGCATGCGGGCGATGGCCATGACCGACCACGGGGTGCTCTTCGGAGTGCTTCCATTCTACAAGGCGATGCGCAACCACGGGGTGAAGCCGATCATCGGCTGCGAGCTCTACGTCGCCCCCGGCTCCCGCCACGTGAAGAGCGGCGGCGAAAAGCCGTACCACCTCACCGTCCTGGCCGAGAACTACACTGGTTATAAGAACCTGGTGAAGCTGGTCTCCGCCGGCTATACCGAGGGATTCTACTACAAGCCCCGGGTCGACCTGGAGCTGCTGAACACCTACCGGGAGGGGCTGATCGTCCTTTCGGGGTGCCTCGCGGGCGAGGTGGCCCAGAAGTTCCTGGCGGGCCAGCCGGAGGAGGCGAGAAGGGCTATCGGCCGCTACCGGGAGATCTTCGGGCCCGACCACTACTTCCTGGAGCTGCAGGACCTGGGCCTGCCCGAGCAGCAGGGGCTGAACCGGTTCCTGCTGGAGCAGGGGCTGCCGGTGGTGGCTACCAACGACGCACACTACCTGCGCCCGCAGGACGCCCGGACCCAGGATGTGCTCATCTGCATCGGCACCAACAAGACCATCGACGACCCGAACCGCATGCGCATGGGTACCAGCGAGCTGTACGTGAAGTCCGCCGAGGAGATGTACTGGCGGTTCGGGCACGTCCCCGGGGCGCTGGAGAACAGCCTGGCGATTGCTGAGCGGTGCAACGTGGAGCTGCCGCTGGGCCAGATCCACCTGCCCCACTACGCCCTGCCGCCCGGTTACGACGCGCCCGGCTACCTGCGCAAGCTCTGCTACGAGCGCATCGGCCCCCGCTATGGCGGCCGGCCGCCCGAGGGCGCGATGGAGCGGCTGGAGCACGAGCTGAACGTGATCATCAGCATGGGCTTCGCCGGCTACTTCCTGATCGTCTGGGACTTCGTCGAGTTCGCCCGCTCGCGCGGCATCCCCGTGGGGCCCGGGCGGGGGTCTGGCGCGTCCTCGCTGGTGGCGTACGTGCTGGGCATCACCGACGTCGACCCCCTGCGCTACGGCCTGCTGTTCGAGCGGTTCCTGAACCCGGAGCGGGTGGACATGCCCGACTTCGACATCGACTTCTGCTACGAGCGGCGAGGCGAGGTCATCGAATACGTCCACAACAAGTACGGGGCGGAGTGCGTCGCCCAGGTGATCACCTTCAACACCATGGCGGCCCGGGCGGCGGTGCGGGACGTGGGCCGGGCCCTCGGCATGAGCTACGGCGAGGTGGACCGGGTGGCCAAGCTCCTGCCCTGGGGCCAGTCGCTGGACGCCGCCCTGGAGAAGACCGAGGAGCTCCGCACCCTGTATGAGGAGCGGGAGGAGATCCGGACGCTCATCGACACCGCCCGGGCGGTGGAGGGCATGCCCAGAAACCCCTCCGTCCACGCCGCCGGGGTGGTGATCACCGCGGAGCCCCTGGTGGAACACGTGCCGCTCTACAAGATGGGGGACGACTCCATCGTCACCCAGTTCGACATGGACCAGCTGAAGGAGATCGGCCTCCTGAAGATGGACTTCCTGGGCCTGCGGACGCTCACGGTGATCGACCACGCCGTGAAGTTCGTGCGCCAGTACCAGCCCGACTTCGACATCGAGCGGATCCCGATGGACGATCCCGAGACCTACGCGATGATCGCCCGGGGCGAGACGCTGGGGCTCTTCCAGATTGAGGCGGGCTGGGTGGCCGATGTGCTGCGGCAGATGAAACCCACCCGGTTTGAGGACATCATCGCCACCATCTCGCTCTGCCGGCCGGGGCCGATGGAGCACATCCCGGACTACATCGCCGGCAAGCAGGACCCGGCGGGGGTCAAGTACCTGCACCCGGACCTGGAGCCGATCCTGAGCGAGACCTACGGCGTGATGGTCTACCAGGAGCAGATCATCCAGATCGCCCACCGGCTGGCGGGCCTCTCCCTCGGCCAGGCCGACCTCTTGCGCCGGGCCATCGCCAAGAAGAAGCGGGAGGACATGGAGAAGTACGGCCGCCTGTTCATGGAGGCCCTGGAGCAGCGGGGCTACAGCCACGAGGTGGCGACGGCGCTGTACGACCAGATGATCCGCTTCGCCAACTACGGCTTCAACAAGTGCCACGCGACGCCATACGCCAAGGTCGCCTACCAGACCGCCTACCTGAAGCGGCACCATCCGGTGGCCTTCATGGCCGCCCTGATGAACTCGGTGATGGGCCAGGAAGCCAAGCTGGCGCTCTACATCGAAGAGTGCCGGCGGCTGAGGATTCAGGTGCTGCCGCCGGACGTGAACACCTCCTTCGCCCGGTTCGTGCCCGACGGCAGGACGATCCGGTTCGGCCTCGGGGCGGTGAAGAACATCGGCCTGAACGCCGTGGAGGCCATCGTCGCCGCACGGGAAGAAGGGGGGCCTTTCACCAGCCTCCGGGACTTCTGCGAGCGGGTGGACCTGCGGCCGCTCAGCCGCCGCGCCCTGGAGTCGCTGATCATGGCCGGGGCCTTCGACTGGGTGGCTCCGCCCGGCGGCCGGCCGGCGCGCCGGTCGCAGATGCTGGAGGCCTTGGACCGGATCCTGGAGGAGGCGCAGAAGCTGCAGCGCCACCGGCAGGCGGGGCAGATCTCCCTCTTCGACCTGGGGGTGGCGGCGCCGGGCAGCGCCGGGGAGGAGCCGCTGCCGGACATCCCGGAGTTCCCGCCGCAGCGGCTGCTGGCGATGGAGAAGGAGGTCCTGGGGTTCTACGTTTCGGGCCACCCGCTGCGCCAGTACCAGGCGGCGCTCGCCGCGCACGGATGCCTGCCGGTCGCGACGCTGCCGGAGCAGCGGGACGGCGCCCGGGTGGCGGTGGGCGGCATGGTGGCCGGGCTGAAGCAGGTGACCACCCGGTCCGGCGCCAACATGGCCTTCCTGACACTGGAGGACCAGACCGGCCAGGTGGAGGTGGTGCTCTTCCCGCGGGTGCTGCAGGCCTGCGCCCGGGTGCTTCGGGAGGAGCAGCCGCTGCTGGTGCGGGGCCGGCTGCAGGTGCAGGAGGACGAGGTGAAGCTGCTGGCAGATGAGGTGAGCCTGCTCCGGGACGACGAAAAGCCCCGGCGGCCGGAGCTGCCGGGGACGGGGGAGGGGGATCGGGCGCCGGCGCCTACCGGGCGGGCTTCGGCCGCGGGCGATGAGCCGGGCCCGGACCTTGGGCCGGAACCGGAGAAGGAGCAGGCGCGGGATGCGGGCCGGGGGTCCGAGGCGCCATCGGTACGGGCATCGGCGGCGGGGCACCCGCCGGAACCGGCGCGCCCAGGGGCCGCGTGGAGGGGAGAGAAGCGGATCCAGGGCACCCGGCACGAGGGGACGCGCCAGTCCCCGCTCCCGGCGCAGCCGCAGTTCGTCTACCTGCGAGTGCCGGCACGGGACGAGAAGTCGCCGATGATGCGCCGGGTTGAGCAGGTCCTCCGGGCCCACCCGGGGCCGACCCGGGTGCGGATCAAGATGGAGCCGGAGGGCAAGTGGATCGAGGTGCACGAGCACCTGCGGGTGACGGTGACGCCGTCGCTGGTGAATGCGCTGGCGCGCATCGTGGGGGAGCAGTCGGTGGTGGTGAGGTGAGGAGGGTCAAGCAAAGAACTGGGCACGAGCCGAATCTGGTAAGAACCGAAAGTAAGAATCATTGCTCACCTTGATGTTCGAGATGATTCTGGTTCGTTAATGGATCGCTTACGTGGAGGTATCGGGCAGACAAATGTTGGAGTGACCAGCGCCGCAACCATGATGAGCAATTCTCGCCAGACTGCGCAAAACACAGCCGTAACCCATAGGAGAAGGATAATGCCCAGGGACCAGTTCTCCAACCAATTACGAACCGCGTATAAGAAGCCCACTGCCAAGGGGCTTAGGAGAAGCCAGAGCATGAAATTCAGCAGATAGTAAAACCCATTCAGCCACGTGTCTTCTGGAGCAGTAGTATCAAAGAACGCAAGTACGTGCGATACTGACTCAGGTATCATAGATGTGAACCAGTACAGGAGGACGAGGGTTGTCGTAAGGCAACAGATTCCAAGCCAAAGTCGATAAAACGCTGCGTCTGCATCTTTTTCAGGCTCAGGTAGTCGGGACCACCTGTAAGTAGTTTGGCCTAAGAATGATAACCACGCCGCGACAAAGTCAGTGGGCACGTTTCTCACTTCCTGACGTCCAAGCGCTTGATAGGACCAACGTCTCTGGTAAGATTACGCCTGCTTATCGACGTTGAAGGGCGACAGCATAATCTCTACTGTTCCTGTGTTGGAGGAGAACAACTGGTTAGCTGCGGGTAGTAACTGTTGCTCGAAGACTTCGATTGCGCGCGGTGCTACAGAGATTTCGAAATGAACTCCTGCCAAGTTCCTAATGGAATCAGCCGCTGTGGACAGAAGCTCGTTTGCTTGGATTTCGGACAAGGTCAGTTGACGCTTATGTCTGTGTTTCCTGGATGTTTCCCGATTGGCTTCATCCCTAACTCCTAGCCAGATAGTCGCTATTCCCATCAGAATTACGGCTGCTGGAATGGCTGCCACAAGTACGCCGCTTGCTGGCGAGTGCATTTCGATGGACTTGATTCGTGTGGTGGGCACTACGAAGTACTCCCCTGCGGGGGTGTTTAGCAGTATTGCCTCAGAAACAAGTCGGCTGGCCTCTAATGTGTGAAACAGCCAGTACAGTTTGTGGGTAAGCTCCACGAAAGCTATCGACTCATCAGTCGGGGTAATGCGAAAGGATATCTGCGTTGACTCTAAGGCAGTTCGTTGCTTCGTCATCATGTCGATCGGGGCCAGGGTGTAAAACGAAAACTGTACTATAGTGTGTTCTTGGTCAAGGGCTTCCACGGATTCCACTATAGCGTGAAATGATTTCTTGGAATGAGGAAAGTGCACAAGCACGGGTTGATGCAGAAGGGTTCTCTTATCCGCCAAGTACTTAAGAAAATTAGTCGCATCAGGTCTGGTAAACCGACAGGTGATTGTGGCTGCACTGAGGTGCACAGCAATTCCTGTTACATGAATGCTAAAGTTAGAAAACGAGACGATTACATCAGAAAAATCTGGTATTGAAGTATATCGGCTACGAACAGCCTTGTCCAAGAGCGGATCTTTTAATGTCTTGACATCAAGTTGGTTGATTGGAACATATCGGTCGTATCCGTAACGCTTCAGTTTGTGGTAATGCCTGAACGTTCGTTCGGATATGGGACTAAATCCTTCTCGCGTTAGCTTCCGGTTGATCTCCTCCCTGGAAGCAGCAAACCTGTATGCTTTGAATATCTCCCAGCCAGCTTTGGCATCCTCGTAGGAAGCCATACGGTTCACCTGCCAAATCAGATTCGAATTGTCAAGATCTTCGACAAGATTATAGCTCCCCCCTTCAACATTCGTATTGCACAGAATACCGTCTGGTTCAGCCTTCCACTTAGGTAGGAGCGCTTCGCAGAGAACATGTCCACTGTACTTGCGCATTGGAAGGCAGTTCGCGTGCTATGTGCAAACCCCGACCGGAGAGCATCTAGCGCCCGGTCGGGGCAGTTGCTTCACGGCGATGTGCCTGACGGCTGAATGCTCCCACAACACCCGCGCTGTGCAGGAACGTTCTCCCACTATAGGACACACACGTCGTCGGGTCCGGCGTTGTCTCGTCGTGACCACTGCTACACGGGCCTAGCTAGAGTACCCAGTAGTGGTGGAAAAAGCACCCCGACTAGATGGTCATCTCCGGCAACCATCTAAGGGGGTGCAGGGATCACTTGACATAAGTGGTCA
>JAAROH010007718.1_pt1 | contig 45509 bp, 40 predicted proteins | sample 7248631 | NCBI WGS metagenome assembly JAAROH01 (sample SAMN09772309, study PRJNA484901) | compost metagenome | isolation source: Vermicomposting unit | place: India | reverse complement strand
TCAGCCTTCTTTTTTGGCGATATGTCGCTGATTTGCTCGTGGCAGCCGTTTTTCACCGGCCCTTTAGATGTTCTTGAATTAGGCCCTGAGGAAAGTCCGGCGGATGCGTTGTTATACAATTCTTATACCATTATTTGGCTACCTCTTTCAATGAAATGGGCAATATGGGGAGAAAGAAGTTATGGGATTTGTGTTTTAGGGCTTCAAAATAAGAACAATGGTGCGGATTTATTGCCGATTTTAAAAACTTGGCGTTTTATTGATCAAACAGTTCTATCATGGGTGGCACTCAATTTTGTAAATCAACAAATTCCACAAGAAATTGCTAATACGTTGTTCCTAAATTATTCTAACGGCATCAAGTAATGTGTAACGCGGAGCGATGGGGGAAGCTGGATGTAGACGGGCGGTGACGAAAGGGCACATCATGCTCTCGAGCATCGTTTCTTAAATCGAAAAGCTTTGTAGCATTGGGATCGCTTTTCATACGTTCTTCCCATCGATCAAGGGAAATTGCCGTTTTTCACCGGCCTCTTAGATATATAAAGGCGATGAAACGATCACGCACAATGTGAACGGCAACCGCTTCCAAGACGGCCAGTATCGGTATGAACGGAGCGCCGCTGATCCGCTTGTCGCGATCACCCGAGAAGGCGAAAGCGCACCGTTTGTGACGTACCAATACGATGAAGACGGCCGCCGCTATTTTTTGCAAGCCAAAAACAACCTGAGACAAGAAAAAGCGGCGGAGGAGAGAGAAATTGTTTGGAGAAGACAACCATGATTGAAGTTTCAAGAGGCTGTCTCCAAAGGGCGTAAGGCGATCTTTGGAGGTCAGCCCCTTCTTTTTTGCCGCACCCGACCGTCAGTCAATGCTGCACAGCTCGGGCGGGCAGCCTTCGCAGGCGATCTCATCGCGCAAGTATTGCAAATGGTGGACAAGAATTTTTCCTTTTTGCACGGAGATGACGCCTTTTTTCCGCAAGTCGCCGAGCATGCGGTTGACGACTTCACGGGCGGTGCCGCAAAAGTTGGCAAGCTCTTGGTTCGTAAGAGGCAGGTCGATCAAAATGCCGTCTTCTTTCATCACGCCGTAGCTGTTGCAAAGGCGGATGAGCGTGGAATAGAGCGCCCCTTTTTTGCCATGCAAAATCAAATCGCGGAATTTCGTTTGCGTTTTGCGGAAATGGAGGCTCATCCATTTCATGAACTCGATGGCCAGCTTCGGGTTGTTGGCGAGCTCTTGTTCGAGCGTCTCGCGCTTAATGGCGGAAACGACGCCGTCTTCCAGCACTTTCGCCGTCAACATGTAGCGGGCGCCGGGGCAAAAGAGCGTCAGCTCGCCGATCAAATCGCCCTCGCTGCAAATGCGCAGCGTCAGCTCTCGCCCGTCCATGTCCATTTTGCTGATTTGGATTTTCCCCGATTGAATATAGTAAATCTCGTCTGCCTTTTCCCCTTCTTGAAACAAGTACGTTCCTTTCTCAAGGCGAAGATCATGTCCAAGTGATGGAAGCCATTTCTGCCATTCACGAGATTCAACCTCGTTCATCGGATCACAACCTTGCGTAGAATGTGTCGCTATATAACAGTGTACAGGAAAAAAGAGGGAAGTCAATATAAGGATAGTGGAAAGATTGAAAACTTGTTGAACATTGGTTGAATCTTTCGTGATCGTCTGTACGCTGGAGTCAATGGGGGATGGATAAAAGAATGGATTCTATCAGTGCAGTTAGGGCAGGTTTGGCCGCTCCGTTGGGAGGTGAATGAGAAAGAAAAAAATTCCTCAAAAATTATTAAATATACATTTGATTTTATTTTTATACAGTATTATAATGGGTACTACATGAGGCACATACGGGTGAGGGGGAACGTCATGAAAGTGGCCATCATCGGGGCGACGGGATACAGCGGTGCGGAGCTGTTTCGCTTGTTGCACGGGCATCCGCACGTTGACCGCTGTGACGTCTATTCGTCGTCGCAAGATGGGATTCATTTGTCGGAAAGCTTCCCGCACATCGGTGATATCGATGATGTGGTGTTGCATAAACTGGACATTGAGGCGCTCGCCAAGTATGACGCGGTCTTTTTCGCCACGCCGCCCGGGGTGTCGGGGGAGTGGGCGCCGGCGCTTGTTGACCGTGGAGTGAAAGTGATTGACTTATCGGGTGATTTCCGTTTGAAAGACGGCGCGCTGTACGCACAATGGTACGGGCGTGAGGCGGCGCCGGCCGCGTATTTGGAGCGGGCGGTGTACGGATTGACCGAGTGGAACCGGGAAGCGATCCGCGAGGCCGAGCTTTTATCCAACCCGGGCTGCTATCCGACGGCGACGCTGCTTGGTCTGGCTCCGCTTGTCAGAGAAGGATGGGTCAGCGAAGACTCGGTCATCGTTGATGCGAAGTCGGGCGTGTCGGGCGCGGGACGGAAAGCAGGGCTCGGGACGCATTTTTCCGAAGTCAACGAAAACGTGAAAATTTATAAAGTGAATACCCATCAGCACATTCCGGAAATTGAACAAATGCTCGGAACATGGAACGAGGCGATGGAGCCGATCACGTTCAGCACCCATTTGATCCCGATGACAAGAGGCATTATGGCGACGATGTACGCGAAGGCGAAACAGCCGCTTTCCCTTAGCGATTTACTAGATTTATATAAAACAAGTTACGAAGATTCGCCGTTTGTCCGCATTCGCAAGCCGGGGCAGTTTCCGGCAACGAAAGAAGTGTACGGCTCGAACTATTGCGACATCGGCCTCGCCTATGATGAGCGGACGGGACGGGTGACGGTCGTGGCGGTGATCGATAACTTGATGAAAGGGGCTGCCGGGCAGGCGGTGCAAAACTTCAATTTGATGATGGGGTGGGATGAGGCGGAGGGCCTCCCATCCTTGCCGATCTATCCGTGAGGAAGGAGAACGAACGATGACAATGACGAAACAAACGGCGCAAGTGACGGCGCTTGCCGATGGAACGATCGTCACGCCGAAAGGATTTCAAGCGGCCGGAGTGCAAGCCGGGCTGCGCTATTCGAAAAACGATTTAGGAGTCATTATCTGCGACGTGCCAGCTTCGGCCGCCGCGGTGTATACCCAAAGCCATTTTCAGGCCGCGCCGCTGAAAGTGACGCAGGAAAGCCTTGCGGTCGAGCAAACATTGCAGGCGGTCATCGTCAACAGCGCCTGCGCGAACGCCTGCACCGGTGCGCGAGGGCTTCGCGACGCGTATGAAATGCGCGACCTGTGCGCGAAACAATTCGGCCTCGCGCCGCATCGTGTGGCCGTCGCTTCAACGGGCGTGATCGGGGAATATTTGCCGATGGAGAAAATCCGCGCCGGCATCGAAACGCTTGTCCCGGGAGCGGCGATGGCGGATGCCGAAGCGTTTCAAACCGCCATTTTAACGACCGATACGGTGATGAAGCGCGCTTGTTACCAAACGACGGTGGACGGCAAAACGGTGACGATCGGCGGGGCGGCGAAAGGGTCGGGGATGATTCACCCGAACATGGCGACGATGCTTGCGTTCATTACGACCGATGCCAATATTTCGCCGCCGGTGCTGCTGGCGGCGCTGCGAGCGGCTACGGACGTTTCGTTTAACCAAATTACGGTCGACGGTGATACGTCGACGAACGATATGGTCATCGTCATGGCAAGCGGCTTGGCTGGGAATCACGAGCTGACGCCCGATCATCCGGATTGGGGGAACTTTTACGAAGCGCTGCGAAAAACGTGCGAGGACTTGGCCAAACAAATTGCGAGAGACGGCGAGGGAGCGACAAAGCTTATTGAAGTGCGCGTGCGCGGCGCGAAAACGGATGACGAAGCGAAAAAAATCGCCAAGCAAATCGTCGGCTCCAACTTGGTGAAAACGGCCGTTTACGGCGCAGACGCCAACTGGGGGCGAATCATCGGCGCGATCGGCTATGCGGATGCCGACGTGAACCCGGACAACGTCGATGTTGCCATCGGGCCGATCGTGATGTTGAAAGGGAGCGAGCCGCAGCCGTTTTCCGAAGAGGAAGCGGCCGCCTACCTGAAAAACGACATGATCGTCATTGACGTCGATCTTCATATCGGCGATGGCGTTGGGATCGCTTGGGGCTGCGACTTGACGTACGATTACGTGAAAATTAACGCCAGCTACCGGACATAAGGGGAGAGAGAAATGGGGAACACGGTCGTGATCAAATGCGGCGGCAGCGTGCTTGATGAGCTGTCTCCCGCCTTTTTTGCCAGCGTGAAAACGATGCGCGAACAAGGGATGAATGTCGTCATCGTCCACGGCGGCGGCCCGGAAATAGGGCGAATGTTGAAAAAACTGGCGGTGCCGAGCGAGTTTGTCAACGGCTTGCGGAAAACGACCAAAGACGTGCTTGCCGTTGTAGAAATGGTGCTCTCGGGCCAAGTGAACAAACAGCTCGTCGCCATGCTCACCCAGCGCGGCTTGCCGGCTGTCGGCGTTTCGGGCGTGGACGGGGGGCTGCTCGAAGCGGAACCGATTGACTTGAATCAACTTGGCTATGTCGGCCGGGTGAAAACGGTTCGTTCCCGTCTTTTGCGCACGATGCTTGAAGCGGGCTACATCCCGGTTATTTCCCCGCTTGGCATCGACCAAAGCGGGCAAACGTACAACATTAACGCCGACACGGCGGCCGGGGCGGTGGCAGCAGCCATCGGCGCGAGCCAGCTCGCCTTTGTGACGAACGTGCCTGGCATTTTGCAAGACGGCGCGCTCGTCGAGGAAGCGACAGCGGAGATGGTCGAGCAGTTGCTCGAAGCCGGCGTCATCACCGGCGGGATGATCCCGAAAGTGAAGGCAGCGCTCTCCGCCTTGTCCGATGCGCTGCCGGAAGTGGTGATCGTCAGCGGCAAAACGCCGTTTTATGAGCAAGGGACATGGCACGGGACAACGATTCGAAAAGAAAACGAAGTGGGGGTCTACTCATCATGAGCGCGCTGTTTCCGACATACAACCGCTGGAAGATTGCTGTGCAATCGGCGGAAGGCACGGTGGTGACCGATGTCAACGGAAAACGATATCTCGATTTTGTCTCCGGTATTGCTGTTTGCAACCTCGGCCATCGTCATCCGCACGTCCAACAGGCGATTGAAAAGCAACTCAATCAATATTGGCACGTATCGAATCTGTTTACGATCCCGATTCAGGAAGAAGTCGCTTCCTTGCTTGTCGCTCATAGCGCCGGAGATTGCGTCTTTTTCTGCAACAGCGGGGCCGAGGCGAACGAAGCGGCGTTAAAGCTGGCGCGCAAACATACGGGAAGGCACAAAGTGATTACGTTCCAGCAATCGTTTCACGGCCGGACGTTTGCGACGATGGCCGCGACCGGGCAGGAGAAAGTGCATAGCGGATTCGGACCGCTCCTTCCGGAATTTATCCATTTGCCGTTCAATGATGTGGCTGCGCTGAAAGAAGCCATGAGCGATGAGATCGCGGCGGTGATGCTTGAGGTCGTCCAAGGCGAAGGGGGCGTCCGCCCGGTGGACCCGGCGTTTTTGCAAACGGCGGCCGAGCTGTGTCAAACATACGGCGCGCTCCTGATCATTGACGAAGTGCAAACCGGCATCGGCCGGACCGGGAAGCCGTTTGCTTACCAGCATTTTGGCATTGAGCCGGATATCATGACGGTCGCCAAAGGACTTGGCAGCGGCATTCCGGTGGGGGCGATGATCGGCAAAGCGTTTTTGCAGGAGTCGTTCGGTCTTGGGGTGCACGGATCGACGTTTGGCGGCAACCCGATCGCGATGGCCGCCGCTAAGGCGACGCTTGAGGTCGTGTTCGATCCGGCGTTTTTGCAAGAGGTGCAAGAAAAGGGGAGCTACTTGCTCGGACGGTTAAACGAGGCGCTCTCCCCGCTTGACATCGTCACGGACGTGCGCGGGCTCGGACTGCTGGTCGGTGTGGAATGTCAAATGGATGTCGGGCCGCTGTTGCCTTTGATTCATGAAAGCGGCTTGCTCGTTTTGCCGGCCGGACCGAAGGTGATCCGCCTGCTGCCGCCGCTTGTCGTCACGAAAGCGGAAATCGATCGAGCGGTCGAGATGTTGGCAGCGGTGTTGAAAAACGCGGAGGCGTCGGCCGTGTTGTCACCTGATGGTTGAAGGGGCTCGTTTTTATTCCTGTTCATGCATAAAAATTCCCTAACGGTTATAAAAATCAAACGATGAGGTGGCGCCAATGAAAGCGTACTTGCATCTGGCCAGCGGAAAAACGTTCAGCGGCGAGCTCGCCGTTCCGCTGGCGGAAAAGGTGAGCGGGGAGATCGTCTTTTTCACCGGCATGACCGGGTACCAAGAGGTGCTGACCGATCCGTCGTATAAAAATCAAATGATCGTCTTTACGTATCCGCTCATCGGCAATTATGGCATCAATGAAGAAGACTTTGAAAGCAAGCGCCCGCATGTGGAGGCGGTCATCGTCTACGAGGCGAGCCGTGAAGGGTTTCATTACGGGGCGAAATACAGCCTGGCAGAATATTTGCGGCATTGGAACATTCCGCTGCTCACCCACGTCGATACGCGCGCCCTTGTCAAAGAAATCCGCACCGAAGGGACGATGATGACGGAGTTAAGCTTGTCGTCCGTTCCCTCTGTCTTCCGTGAAGAAGCAGCGTTCCCGGTGCGCGCTGTGTCGACGAAACGAATGGAGACGTATGGCCGCGGGGGGCCGCATATTGTGCTTCTCGATTTCGGCTATAAAAAATCGATTTTGCGCTCGCTCGTTGCGCGCGGCTGCCAGGTGACGGTCGTGCCGCACGATACGACGCCGGAAGCGATTGAGGCGCTCAAGCCGGATGGGCTTGTCCTCTCCAACGGCCCTGGCGATCCGAAACAGCTGCGCCATCAACTTCCCGTTATTCGCCAGCTGATCGATCGGTATCCGACGCTCGCCATCTGCCTTGGCCATCAGCTTGTCGCCCTGGCGTACGGGGCGGATACGGAAAAGCTCCGCTTCGGTCATCGCGGAGCGAATCAGCCGGTGTGGGACGCGGTGAAACAAAACGTCGTCATGACGTCGCAAAACCATAGCTATGTTGTCAAAGAGGACAGTTTGGCGGCCACACCGCTTGCCATTCGCTTCATCAACGTCAACGACGGCTCCATCGAAGGGATGATCCATCGCCATAAGCCGATTTTATCGGTGCAATACCATCCGGAGGCGCATCCGGGGCCGCACGATACCGGCTATATTTTCGATGAGTTTTTGCAAACCGTCGCAAAGGGAGAGAAAGTCTATGCCTAAAGATTCCTCGCTTCAATCGATTCTCCTGATCGGGTCGGGGCCGATCGTCATCGGCCAAGCGGCTGAGTTTGACTATTCCGGCACGCAGGCGTGCATCGCCTTAAAAGAAGAAGGATACCGCGTCATTTTAGTGAACAACAATCCGGCGACGATCATGACCGATGACGTCCACGCCGATGCCGTCTATTTCGAACCGCTCACCGTCGACGCCGTCGAAGCGATCATCGCCAAGGAACGGCCGGATGGGCTGCTGGCCACATTCGGCGGCCAAACCGGGCTCAACTTGGCGTTTCAGCTGCATGAAGCCGGCGTGCTGGAAACATACGGGGTGAGACTGCTCGGAACACCGATTGAAGCCATTCAGCGCGGAGAAGACCGCGAAGCGTTCCGCGCGCTGATGCAAGAGCTTGGCGAACCGGTGCCGGAGAGCGAAATTGTCACAAGCGTCGAAGAAGCGGTCGCGTTTGCCGAAAAAATCGGTTTTCCGATCATTATTCGTCCTGCCTATACGCTCGGTGGGACGGGCGGCGGCATTGCCGACAACATGGAGCAGTTCATTGCGCTGGTGGAAAAAGGCTTGGCCGAAAGCCCGATTCGCCAATGTTTAATCGAGCGGAGCGTCGCCGGATTTAAAGAGATTGAATATGAAGTGATGCGCGACCAATCGAATACGTGCATCACGGTTTGCAATATGGAAAACGTTGATCCCGTCGGCATCCACACCGGCGATTCGATCGTCGTCGCGCCGTCGCAGACGCTGACGGATGAGGAATACCAAATGCTTCGTTCTTCAGCGGTGAAAATCATTTCGGCCTTAGGGATCATCGGCGGCTGCAACATTCAATTCGCCCTTGATCCGAACAGCAAGCAATACTACTTAATCGAAGTCAACCCGCGCGTCAGCCGTTCGTCAGCGCTCGCCTCGAAAGCGACCGGCTATCCGATCGCCCGCATCGCCGCCAAACTGGCTGTCGGCTATACGCTGGCCGAACTCGTCAATCCGGTGACGAAAACAACGTATGCCAGCTTCGAGCCAGCCTTGGATTATGTCGTCGTCAAGTTTCCGCGCTTGCCGTTTGACAAGTTTCCGCATGCGGACCGCAAGCTCGGCACGCAGATGAAGGCGACCGGAGAAGTGATGGCGATCGACCGCAACATGGAGCGAGCGTTCCAAAAAGCGGTGCAGTCGCTTGAAGGCAAAAACAACGGGCTGTTTTGGCCGGAACTTGCGGCGAAAACGAACGATGAGCTGAAACAACTGCTTGTTGACAAAGACGACCGCCGCTTTTTCGCTATCTTGGAATTGCTCCGCCGCGGGGTGACGGTCGAAGACATTCACACATGGACGAAAATCGACCGCTTTTTCCTTCGCTCGTTTGAGCGGCTCGTGGCGCTCGAAAAACAGGCGACAGCTGCGTCAATCGATACGATTGATGAAGCGACCTTCCGCTTTTTGAAAGAAAAAGGATGCAGCGACGCCTTTTTGGCCGAAACGTGGGGCGTGACCGAGCTTGACGTGCGCCGCAAGCGGAAAGAGCTTGGCATCGTGCCGTCGTACAAAATGGTTGACACGTGTGCGGCCGAGTTCCATTCGGAAACGGATTACTACTACTCGACGTATTTCGGCGAAGACGAGCGGAAGAAAGCGAGCGGCAAGGAGAAAGTGCTGATCATCGGCGCCGGACCGATTCGCATCGGCCAAGGGATTGAGTTTGATTACAGCTCTGTTCACAGCGTGTTCGCGTTGCAACAAGAAGGGTATGAGACGGTGATGATCAACAACAATCCGGAAACGGTGTCGACCGATTTTGCCGTCGCTGACCGCCTGTACTTTGAGCCATTGACCTTAGAGAGCGTCCTCGATGTCATGGAAGCCGAACAAATCAAGCATATCATTGTTCAATTCGGCGGCCAGACGGCGATCAATTTGGTCAAAGGACTCGAGGAAGCCGGTGTGCCGCTGCTTGGCGTCACCTACGAGATCATTGACCAGCTGGAAGATCGCGACCGTTTTTACCAGTTGCTTGAGGAGCTTGACATTCCGCACGTCCCCGGCTTGATGGCGAACAACGCCGAAGAGCTCGTCGCCAAAGCGGCCGCGATCGGCTATCCGGTGCTGCTTCGCCCGTCGTATGTGATCGGCGGCCGCGGCATGTTCATCGTCCGGAACGAGATCCAGCTTGCCGCGTTGATCGAACAAGGTGAGTTGACGTATCCGATTTTGATCGATGCGTATTTGGACGGGAAAGAGGCGGAGGCAGACATCGTGACAGACGGAACGGACCTGTTGCTGCCGACGATCATCGAACATGTCGAAAAAGCCGGCGTCCACTCCGGCGACAGCTACGCTTGGCTGCCGGCGCAGACGCTCACAGACGAAGAAAAAGCGAAAATCATCGACTATGCGGGCCGGATTGCCAACAAACTCGGCTTCAAAGGAATCATGAACATTCAATATGTCATTGCCGATGGCCATGTGTATGTGCTTGAAGTCAATCCGCGCGCGAGCCGGACGGTGCCGATCGTCAGCAAAACGACCGGCGTGCCGCTGGCGCAAATTGCGACAAAATTATTGCTTGGGAAATCGCTTGTCGACATGGTCGATGAAAACATGCGTAAATTGGCGGTCATGCCGTACGTTGTGTTGAAGTACCCCGTATTTTCCACGTACAAACTGCCGGGCGTTGACCCGACCGTTGGGCCGGAAATGAAATCGACCGGTGAAGGCATCAGCATCGCCGCGACGAAGGAAGAAGCGGCGTACAAGGCGTTTTACGCCTACTTGCAAAAGAAAGCGAACGCCAATGAAATGTACGTCATCGGCGGCATCGATGAAGCGCTGGCGGCGGAAATCGAAGCGAAACAGCTGGTGATGGTATCCGAGCTCCCGTTTGCTGAGTGGGTGAAACGCGATACGGCGCTGGCGGTGATCGACTTGGGCAAAGAGGAAGGCGAGGCGCCGAAACGAATGGCTGCATTGTCCCGACAATTGCTCGTCTTCACAGAGCCCGAGACGTTGAAGCTCTTCTTGCAGGCGCTCGCTGTCGATCAGCTCGATGTGCAGCCGATTTACAGCTGGCTGGAAAAGAAAAAACAGGCAGAACAGGCGGTGATTTTATGAATGCAGTCATGTCACTGAAAGGAAGAGATGTGTTAACGCTGCTTGATTTTTCCACAGATGAAATTTTCGATTTGTTGGCGCTCGCCGCCGACTTAAAGGCGAAACAAAAAGCAGGGATTCCGTATACGCCGCTTGTCGGCAAAACGATGGCGATGATTTTTGAAAAGCCGTCAACGCGCACGCGCGTGTCGTTTGAAGTCGGCATGATCCAGCTCGGCGGCCAAGCGCTCTACTTGAATGGCAACGACCTGCAGCTCGGCCGCGGCGAAACGATCGCCGATACGGCGCGCGTCTTATCGCAATACGTGGATGTCATGATGATCCGGACGTTTGCCCACGAAAAGGTCGAAGAATTGGCGGAATACGCGTCGGTTCCGGTCATCAACGGCTTGACCGATGACGACCATCCGTGCCAAGCGCTGGCGGATTTGCTGACGATTTATGAAGTGAAAAAAACGTTCCAAGGCCTCAAGCTCGCCTATGTCGGCGACGGCAACAACGTCGCCAACGCGCTCCTAGCAGCCGCGGCGAAAGTGGGCATGGATGTGGCCATCGCCTGTCCGCCCGGCTATGAACCGAAAGCCGCCTATGTGGAGGCGGCGCGCCAAATAGGGGAAAAAACGGGCGCCGCTGTCACGGTGACCCACGACCCGCTTGAGGCCGTGGCGGGGGCTGATGCGATTTATACCGATGTCTGGACGAGCATGGGCCAAGAGAGCGAAAGCGCCGAGCGGCTTCGCGTGTTTCAGCCGTACCAAGTGAATGAAGAGCTCGTCAAAGCGGCCAAACCCGATTACCTCTTTTTGCACTGCCTGCCGGCCCACCGCGGCGAGGAAGTGACCGCCGGCGTTATAGACGGACCGAACTCGTTCGTCTTTGAGCAGGCCGGCAACCGGCTTCATGCTCAAAAAGCGATTTTAGTGTCGATCCTATAGAAAAAGGAATTCCCGCTTCGGGAGTTCCTTTTTCGCTCTTACTAAGGAAAAAGGATTTCCGGAGGGGAACACTTTTTCCTTGTCAAAGGCTTGGCGCTCCGTGTGCGGCGGCCCCATCATTTCCCTTCTTATGAACAGCGGCGAAACCGGGAATGCTAACAAATGCAATCGAAGCAAGGGGGATGAAACCAATGGGTCAACCGCGCCATTTTAAACCGGGAGACAAAGCGCCGAACAACGGCATTTACATTGAGATCGGCGAAACGGGAGACAATGTGAAACATCCAAAAAAGCTGAAACTAAAAGCCGGCGATACGTTTCCGGAAACGTCGAACCATAACCGGCATTGGACGTATTTGCGCAAGCCGTAAGGCCGATGAAACGAAAAGCCATTCCCATCGCGGAGTGGCTTTTGGTTTGCTTACCGGGCGGTGGATCCGCTATAATCATTTATAGTCAAAAAAGGTCAAATGGAGGGAACGGCATGGATGCAAGCCGTTTGACGGAAAAACTGCAAGAGGCGTTCATGGCGGCGCAATCGCTCGCCAAAGAACGGCATCATCAACAGCTCGATGTCGAGCACCTGCTGTTGGCGCTCTTTGAACAAGAAGGCGGCCTGGCGCCGCGGTTGTTGGAGCTTTCGGGCGCTGACAAGGAAAAGGCCGCTGACTGGCTGCGCCACCAGCTTCGTCAAAAACCGGAAGTGCATGGGGCGGACGGGCAGCTGTATGTTGCGCCCGCCTTGGCGCGGCTGCTTGAGGAAGCCGAAGCGGAAGCAAAACGGATGCAAGACGAGTACATATCGGTTGAACATGTGCTGCTCGCGTTGCCTCGCGGCGCCGAGCCGGTCGCCCGGCAGCTGGCGCCGTTTGGGGTGACGCGTGAAGCGCTGTTGGCCGCACTGACAAAAGTAAGGGGGAATCAACGCGTGACAAGTCCGAATCCAGAGGCGACGTACGAGGCATTGACCAAATACGGCCGCGATTTAGTGGCGGAAGCCAGAGCAGGGAAAATCGACCCGGTCATCGGCCGCGACAGTGAAATTCGCCGTGTCATCCGCATTTTGTCGCGCAAAACGAAAAACAATCCGGTGTTGATCGGCGAGCCGGGCGTGGGGAAAACGGCCATTGTGGAAGGGCTCGCCCAGCGCATCGTGCGCAAAGACGTCCCGGAAGGCTTGAAAGACAAAACGATTTTCGCGCTTGATATGAGTGCGCTTGTTGCTGGAGCGAAGTTTCGCGGTGAATTTGAAGAGCGGCTGAAAGCGGTGCTCAATGAAATCAAAAAAAGCGACGGCCGCATCATTTTGTTCATTGACGAGCTGCATACGATCGTCGGCGCCGGCCGGGCCGAGGGGGCGATGGACGCCGGCAATATGTTAAAGCCGATGCTCGCCCGCGGCGAGCTGCGCTGCATTGGAGCGACGACGCTTGATGAGTACCGGCAATACATCGAAAAAGACCCGGCGCTCGAGCGCCGCTTCCAACAAGTATTGGTCCAAGAGCCGAGCGTCGAAGACACGATTTCGATTTTGCGCGGGCTGAAAGAGCGGTACGAAGTGCACCATGGCGTGAAAATTCACGATCGCGCGCTCGTCGCGGCTGCGGTGTTGTCCGACCGTTACATCTCTGACCGCTTTTTGCCTGACAAAGCGATTGATTTGGTCGATGAAGCGTGCGCGACGATCCGCACGGAAATGGATTCGATGCCGTCCGAACTCGATGAAGTGATGCGCCGCGTCATGCAGCTCGAGATTGAAGAGGCGGCCTTAAGCAAAGAAACGGATGAAGCGAGCCGCGCGCGGCTTGCGGCATTGCAAAAAGAACTCGCTGATTTGCGCGAAAAAGCGAACGCCATGAAAGCAAAATGGCAGCAGGAAAAAGAAGCGCTTGACCGCGTCCGCCGTCTGCGTGAGGCGCTCGAGCGGGCCAAACGCGAACTGGAAGAGGCGGAAAACGACTATGATTTAAACAAGGCGGCCGAGCTTCGCCATGGCCGCATTCCGCAGCTGGAAAAGCAACTCAAACAGCTTGAGCAAGAAATCAGTGAGCAAAGTGAAGGGAAATTGCTGCGTGAAGAAGTGACGGAAGAAGAGATTGCCGAAATCGTGTCGCGCTGGACGGGCATTCCGCTCACCCGCCTTGTCGAAGGGGAGCGGGAAAAGCTGCTTCGCCTTCATGAATGGCTGCACAGGCGGGTCATCGGTCAAGAGGAGGCGGTCGGGCTCGTCGCCGATGCCATCTTGCGGGCGCGCGCCGGCTTGAAAGATCCGCACCGCCCGATCGGTTCGTTTTTGTTCCTCGGACCGACCGGCGTCGGCAAAACGGAACTGGCCAAAGCGCTCGCCGAAGCACTGTTTGACAGCGAGGAGCAACTCATTCGTTTGGACATGTCCGAGTATATGGAAAAACACGCTGTCTCCCGCTTGATCGGAGCGCCGCCCGGCTATGTCGGCTATGAGGAAGGCGGCCAGCTGACCGAGGCGGTGCGGCGCAAGCCATATTCCGTTCTGTTGTTTGATGAAATCGAAAAAGCGCATCCGGACGTGTTCAACATCCTGCTGCAGTTGCTCGATGACGGGCGGCTCACCGATTCGCACGGACGGACGGTCGATTTTAAAAACACGGTCGTCATCATGACATCGAACATCGGCTCGCCGCTGTTGTTGGAAAACAACCAGGGCGGCATCGATGAGGGCACGCGCAACGAAGTGCTTGGCCAATTGCGCGCCCATTTTCGCCCCGAGTTTTTAAACCGCATCGACGATATCGTCTTGTTCAAGCCGTTGTCGATGAACGAAGTAAAAGGCATCGTCGACAAATTCGCCCGCGAATTGTCGGGCCGTTTGGCCGATCGGCATATCGAGCTCGCGCTGACCGAAGCGGCGAAGCAATACATCGCCGAAGCGGGCTTCGACCCAGTATACGGCGCCCGCCCGCTCAAACGGTTTATGCAAAAACAAATCGAAACGCCTCTCGCCAAAGCGTTGATCGCTGGGCAGGTGAAAGAACATAGCGCCGTGACGGTCGATGTCGAAGACGGCACAATCATCATCCGGCCGTCTTCGTGAGCGCCGCTGTGGCTCTGCAAGTAAAAGAGGAACATGTGCCTGCCGGAGAAAAAGAAGCCCCAACGGTGGTGGGGGCTTCTTTTCTTCGCCGGGCGGTGGGCGTATAATGGGGAGCGAAAGGAGGGCTTCCGGGTGGCACGGGAACGGAAGATTTCGCTGACAGAACTGTTTGCCCAAACGAAACAACTTCTTCTCGAACACGGGTACGAAGGATTTACGTTCGGCCTGCTCGCTGATCGGCTCGGAGTCGCGCGCAGCGCCATTTACAAATATTTCGAGAACAAAGAGGAATTGATCACCGCCTATATGGTCGACGAAATGGAACAAGTGTTTGAAAAGCTCACCCGCATTCACGATTTTCCAGCGTTTGAAGAGCAATTTCGCTTTTTGCTCGATTTGATTTTATACCACGATGACCTACATGAGATGATTGCCATCGGAAAGAAAATTCCCGAGACTCACCCGAAAGTGAAGGAAAACAAACGCCGTCTCGCGCAATTTCACGAGCGGATGTATGACGAAGTGCAGCCGGTGATTCAGCGAGGAAAACGGGAAGGGAAAATGAAACCGCATCTTCCTGATCGGGTGATTCTGGGGTATATTTTCCAGTCCGCAGCGGTCCCTCATTTTCCCGGTATTTCGTTGGCGGAATGGGCGGAAAGCATTCGCGAAATCATTATGCACGGTGTGTTGAACGGAAATTGACAACAGTGTCACTTTCCCCTTATCATGAAATTGTGCTGAAAGTGACGAATGTGTCACTTTGCGCAAACTAGGAAAAACGGGGGAATGGATATGAGCAGATGGCTGCGCGCTGTCACGGATTGGGTGGCGACAAAAAAAGGCATGTGGTGGACGTTGGCGTTGTGGCTGGCGGCGATCGGGGCATTAGCCGCGTTGGCGCCCAACGTGAAGCAATACGAAGCATCCAGCATCGAAACGGTGCCGAAAGAGGCGCAGTCGATGGTGGCGCAGGCGAAAGTCGATCGGTATTTTCAGGCCGATGACGGCATTCCTGCTATTTTCGTGTTTCGCTCAGAAAAGGAACCGGTCTCTAAAGACGCGCTGCAGCGTTTGCTGATGCAAATTCAACAGCAGCATCAAGAGGCGATTGAAAAGCTTGTTCCGGTCGCTTCTCTTCCGCCGCAAGCGGCCGCCAGCTTTTTCGCCAAGGACGGGAAAACCGTTGTCGTTCCTGTGACGTATAAAGGATCGTTGGAATCGAAAGAGATCGAGGCGTTGAACAAAGACATTCGGCAGCTGGTCAACAACAAGAGCGCTATGAAACTGTATATTACCGGACCGGCCGGCATTGCGGCCGATACGCTCGCCTTGTTTTCGCGCGCGGATGTCGTCCTCCTCTTGTCAACGGTCGGATTGATTTTAGTGCTGCTGATCGTCATTTACCGCTCGCCGCTCTTGGCGCTGATTCCGCTTGTCGTCGCCGGGATGGTGTACGGGGTGGTCGGGCAGCTGCTCGGGCTGTTAGGGCGAGGGGGGCTCGTCATCTCGAAACAAACGGTGTCGATCATGTCCATTTTGTTGTTTGCGGCGGTCACCGATTATTCGCTGTTTATCTTTTCCCGCTACCGCGAGGAACTGAAACGGCATGAGGACAAGTGGGAAGCGATGAGGCAGGCGATGCGCGAAACCGGGCTGCCCGTGTTGTTTTCCGGCGGCACCGTGTTGGCGGCGATGCTCGTGTTGTTTTTCGCGAAATTGGGCGATTACCGCAATTTCGCCCCCACGTTCGCCCTGGCGATGGCCGTCATTATGATCGCGTCGGTGACGTTGATTCCAGCCTTGTTCACGTTGTTTGGGCGCAAAGCGTTTTGGCCGAACATTCCGCGCGTCGGTGAGAACAAAGCGAGGGGAAGACGGACGCTTTGGGAAACAGTCGCTCGCTTTGTCGCCGCCAAGCCGCGTCTGACTGTAGCGGTCATTGGAGCGCTGTTGGTGGTGCTCGCTAGCCATTCGCCTTTTTTGCGTTATGAGTATGATTTGATCAAATCGTTCCCGCAAGATATGCCGTCGCGCCAAGGATATGAGTTGCTCGAGAAGCATTTTGCCAAAGGGGAGTTGGCGCCGACAACGGTGTTGTATGAAGGAAAAGAGGCGCTGTCCCCGCAACAGCTTGCCCGGCTGCAGGACGAACTCGGAAAGCAGCCGCTTGTCAGTGAGGTGCGCCCGGCCGGCACGGCGGATGACGGGCGGGTCGTCTCGTTTACGCTGACGTTTCGGGAAAACCCGTACGAGGCGAAAACGCTCGATGCGCTAGAACGGATCATCGAGCGGAAAGAAACGATTCTCAACGAAAGCGGGCTTGACGGACGTCTCTATTTCGCCGGAGAGACGGCGGCGAAGGTGGATGAGCGGGCGCTGAACCATCGCGATACCGCTGTCATCGTTTCGCTGGAGACGGTGCTCATTTTCCTTTTGCTGTTCGCGCTGACAAAATCGGTTAAGCGGTCGCTGTATATGATCGGCACGATTCTTGTCTCATTCGCGTCCGCGCTCGGTCTTGGCATTTGGCTCGCCGATGGCTTGTTTGACATCAACGCCGTCAGCGACCGCGTGCCCATTTATGCGTTTGTCTTTTTGGTGGCGCTTGGCATTGACTATAACATCATACTCGTGTCGCGCTTTCAAGAAGAGTGGCGAACCCATTCTGTCAAGGGGGCGGTTGAGCGAGCGGTCGCCCACACTGGCGGTGTCATTTCGTCGGCCGGCCTCATTTTGGCGGCGACGTTTGCTGTGCTGATGACGCAGCCGGTTCAGCTGTTGTTCGTGTTTGGCTTTCTTGTGGCCATCGGCATTTTGCTGGATACGTTTTTGATTCGCGGCATGTTGCTGCCGGGGCTGATCGTTTGGTTGGAAAAGGAGCGCACGGAACGTCCGCAGCCCGGAAATGGCTGATCATCCGGCGCGTTTCGCTATAGCCATCCGGATGATTCTGACCCTGTTCAATCGGGCGGCTCGCTTCATCGCCAACTCGAGAAAGGAAGGGAACGGTCGGAGACGGAAACCGGGGCGTTCGAATATGTGGCTATGAAGAAAGCAGGGAAAAACCGGGTTCCTGTTAGATTTTTCGGCTTCGGATGTAAGAAGGCGGATGGGCTGTTAGGGGCCCATTCGCCAACAAGGGGTCGAACGAAAAGGTGGTCTGCCTTCAAGATCGATACAACCGATCGTGCAGCAGAAACAGTCAGCACGTATATAGAGCAACAAAAGAGGGTATCCCGATCCTTTTCGGATACCCTCTCCTTTGCTCCTATGCGTTTGCAAGCCATAAGGTTAATGATGGTGATTTCCGGCTGGTTCATCCGGAATCAGCGCTGCCACCACGATGATCAGAACTGTCACGATCACGCCGAGCAGCGCGCCGGTCGCGAAATCGTAGCTGATGCCTTGCATCGAGCTCATGACGTAGGTGGCCATTTGCATGAGCAAAAACGTCCAAAAAAACGTCCAGAATAGGCGCATTTTTTGCTCCTCCCATCTTTGTCTCATTCCTTGTTCTATCTTATCATAAATGACTCCTATAGGCATATACCCGGACGTTTTTTTTTCGCCTGACATATCGTATACTGTACCATTATGCATTGCCAAAACAAGGGTGAATGGAAACGATGGCAGGACAACAGCGGTTTTTTCAACTTGATGAGCAATGGTGCATCGTTCATATACCGGAGCGCCCAAATGGATTTGCCCTTTTTGTCATCGGCGATGGCGACCATTTTGTGAACGAACGGACGAGTTTTTGGCTGGAACATCCGACGCGGCGGCAATGGCTCGAGGAGTGGCTCGAACGCGGGTACACGGTCTTTTCGTCCCATTTGTACGGAAGGCATTGGGGAAGTCCAAAGGCGGTTCGGCTGGCGCGCCAGCTCGTTTACTCCGTGCTGAAAAGTGAAATTGTCAATTCGCGCATTTATCTCGTCGCGGAAGGAATGGGCGCGCTCATCGCTTCGCAGCTGCTTAGTGTCATGCCAAGGCAAATGCGGGCGGTCGCCATGATCAATCCTTGCCTTGATGTTCGCGCCCAGCTTGATCATGAACGGGACCATCCGCTCATGTACCGGCGGATGGTGAAAGAGATCGCCTTCGCGTATGGCATGAAAGAAGAAGAAGTGCCGGAGGCCGTTCCCGCCCTGTTCTTGAGTCCGCACGATGTTCCTGTGATCGTTTGGCAACTCTCCGGTGTGAGCCCGTATCCATTTGCCTTGCACGGCCGAAGATATGAGCAATGGATGAAAGCGACCAACCGCCATGTGCGCATCATCGATGAACTGCCGGAAAAGCGGCCCCAACTTGCGGCGCAAATCGCTCGCTTTTTTCATCAGCACAATGAGCTTCCGTGATCAAAGAGCGCACTGGATGGGAAAACAGAGACCGGTGCGGAGAACAGCCGGCCAACGTTGGGCCGCTTTTTGAATAGCAACCAGTCCGGCTGAAAGGCTGTCCATTTTATAAAGAAGAGAAAGGCCCCGAAAACGGGAGAGGAACGGGAAGGGAAAAAGGGCGACCCGCTGCCAAATAGTGGGCACCTTTTGAATTATTTTTTGAATAGCTCAACAAGCGATGTCATTTTTCTCATCAGCGGTTTCAGTTGCTGCAGCGAATCGGTCAGCGCGCCAACTTGATCAAACAGCTTCACCCAGTCAATGTCAGGCAGCGGGAGCGCTTCATTTTCCCCCGTCTCTTCCTGCCGTTCTGCTCGCCGCGGCGGAAAAGGTTGAAACATCAGGCGGGAAAAACGATCGGTCGCCTTGTTGGATGGTTTTGGCGCTGGGCTGTCGGCCATGCGTATCTCCTCCTTTTTTGATGATCGCCTTATCGTTATCGTATGGGAAAGCGGGGAAAACGGTTTGGACCATTGTCCTAGGGGGATGATGATGAAAGCGTGCACACCGCTTCCTAGCATCGTTTCTCAAATAGAAAAGCCTTGCAACACCGCACACTTTTATTCATCGACCAAAGGAAACCACTGTTTTTCACCAGCCTTCTAGGAGGCTGGTGATTTCATCATGGATGCGGCTTTACCACGTCATTTCTCAACTAAAAAAACCTTGTTGCATCGATCCTGCTTTTCGCCCATTCCCCCATTGAGTAAGGGAGCCGGCCGTTTTTCACCGCCCTCCTAGCTGTCGTGTCCAACCGCCGCTGCTTTTTGGTTCGTGGTGGCGGGCTGTTTCCGCATGGAGAACGTGCGCCAGAAGGGGGCGAACGGGTTCCCTCCCTTGGCGGACGGTGTTTTTCCTATTGCATTGCCGCCCTGTTTCCGCTAAAATTAGTACCAAGTAATAATAATTGGTGATGTGGATTGATCGTACATGCTCATTCGTTCGGCAATGGGGGATATTTTGGAAAGAAAAAGGAGATGGATGGTATGGGAGCAGGAATTATCGGTGTCGGCCGTTACGTGCCGGAGCGGGTGTTGACCAACTTTGATCTTGAACAAATGATGGATACATCCGATGAATGGATTCGGACGCGTACAGGGATTGAGGAGCGCCGCATTGCCCCGGATCACATCGATACGTCCGATATGGCGTATTTTGCCGCGGAGCGGGCGCTTCGTAACGCCGGCATTGAGGCGAAGGACATCGATTTGATTATAGTGGCGACCGTTACACCGGATCGGCCGTTTCCGTCTGTTTCTTGCATGATCCAAGAGCGGTTGGGAGCGGTGAAGGCGGCAGCGATGGATTTGAGCGCCGCCTGCGCCGGATTTATGTACGGGATGGTAACGGCCGCTCAATTTATTGACACGGGAGTGTATCGGTATATATTAATAGTGGGAGCAGACAAATTGTCGAAAATTACCGACTGGAGCGACCGCAACACCGCTGTGTTGTTTGGTGACGGGGCTGGAGCAGTTGTCATGGGACCGGTGTCGTCGGGGCGCGGCATGCTGTCGTTTGAATTGGGGGCCGATGGGACAGGAGGAAAATATTTATACAAGGACGAATATATTGTCATGAACGGCCGAGAAGTGTTTAAATTTGCGGTCAGGCAAATGGGGGAATCGAGCGTTCGCGTCCTAGAGAAAGCGGGACTGGCGAAAGAGGATGTCGATTTTCTCATTCCGCATCAAGCGAATATTCGCATTGTTGAAGCGGCTCGACAGCGCTTGGAGCTGCCGGAAGAAAAAATATCGACGACGATACGCCGCTATGGAAACACATCGGCGGCTTCGATTCCGATTTCGCTCGTTGAGGAGCTCGAGGCAGGCCGCATTCATGATGATGACGTCATCGTCATGGTCGGTTTCGGCGGCGGGCTAACGTGGGGCGCGATCGCCTTGCGTTGGGGGCGGTGAGCTCGCAGACATTTTGCGTAGGGACAGTGGAACGGTCGGACGGTTTCCCTTCCTCGAACGTTGAGCTCGCAGACATTTTGCACAAAGGAGAGACGGAGCGATGGAAAAAAAACGAGTCGTCGTGACCGGGCTCGGGGCGGTTACCCCGCTTGGAAACGATGTGGAAACAACATGGAAAAACATTGTTGCCGGTCAGTCGGGCATTGATATCGTCACTCGCGTGAATCCGGATGACTTTCCGGCCAAAGTGGCAGCGGAAGTGAAAGATTTTGACCCGTCGTTGTTCGTCGATCGCCGGGAAGCGCGGAAGATGGACCGCTTTACCCAATTCGCCGTCGCGGCGGCGCTTATGGCGGTGAAAGACGCCAAACTGGAAATTAACGAACAAAACGCTGAGCGAATCGGCGTCTGGATCGGTTCAGGCATCGGCGGCATGGAGACGTTTGAACAGCAGTTTGAAATTTTCCAGCAGCGCGGCTATCGGCGAGTGAGCCCGTTTTTCGTGCCGATGATGATTCCGGATATGGCGGCCGGACAAGTGTCGATCCTCTTGGGAACGAAAGGGATCAACTCCTGCACGGTCACCGCTTGTGCGACCGGAGCCAACTCGATCGGCGATGCGTTTAAAGTCATTCAGCGCGGTGACGCCGATGTTATGATCGCCGGCGGGACGGAAGCGCCGATTACGAAAATGTCATTCGCCGGCTTTTGCGCGAATACGGCTCTCTCTACCAATCCAGACCCGAAAACGGCGAGCCGTCCGTTTGACAAACATCGCGATGGGTTCGTCATGGGAGAGGGGGCTGGCATCGTCGTTCTTGAGGAATTGGAGCACGCGCTGCGCCGCGGTGCGAAGATTTACGCGGAAATTGTCGGCTACGGCGCGACGGCCGATGCGTACCATATCACCGCGCCGGCGCCGGGCGGCGAAGGCGGCGTGCGGGCGATGCGGCAGGCGCTGCAAGATGCCGGCTTGAAGCCCGAGGACATCGATTACATCAATGCCCACGGCACGAGCACGGAGTACAATGACAAATATGAGACGGCGGCGATCAAGGAAGTGTTCGGCGATCATGCGTATCGGCTGGCGGTCAGCTCGACTAAATCGATGACCGGTCATTTGCTCGGGGCGACGGGCGCCGTGGAGGCGATTTTCTCCGTATTGGCGATCCGCGACGGCGTCATTCCGCCGACAATCAACTATGAAACGCCCGATCCGGAATGCGACCTCGACTATGTGCCGAATGAAGCGCGGAAACAAGAGGTGCGGGCGGTGTTAAGCAATTCGTTTGGATTTGGCGGCCATAACGCGACATTGATTTTTAAAAACTATCGGTAATTGAGAAACGGAGAGCCTGAACGGAGCAGAACTGCCAAGCCTAATGAACGGCGGCCCCCTTCACCGTTAGCGAACGCGAAATCGAACAGTTTTGGCGCCGCTACATCGCCCCCAACCGGGACGTTTCCGCCTCGCATCCGCTTAGCGCCCGGCTTTTGTACGGGCTTGGTTCGTATCCGAACATGGGCGGCTATGCGGTGGGGTACGCCATCGTTCGCCGCTGTCTTGAGCGAGGGCATTCGTTGACGGAGTTAATGGGGATAGAAGCAAGGTAAATCGCTGCCTTAGCTGGCTTTGCCGACGCTGAATAAGCAGGTTGTCCATCGGAGCGGCAAACGAACAGTCATGTTGTCCACAAAGCCGACATATATGTAAAACGAGGAAAGTGGACAAGAAGGAAGGGAAGCCCGATGGTCCGCCTGTTTTTTTATTTGGTCGGCTTCGGTTTTTCCGTCGTCGGCGGCATGATGGCGATCGCCTATTTAAACCTCATCACTCCTGAGCGCGGCTTTTACGACTATTGGGTTTACATTGCCAAGCGGCCCGAATGTTATTTGCTGCCGATCGGCCTGCTTTTCATCTGGGGAAGTTTGTCGTTTCCAAGCCGCGGCTCGTAGTGGGGAAAAGAGGGCGAAATGGAATAAAATTCTGCCCCTCTGCCTATACTGATGGACAAACACGTCTGGAAGTGAGGGGTATCACATGCTTTGCTTGCATGACATCTGGGTGAATTGGTTTGAAGGCGAAGAGAACGGATACAACGTCTGCCATTTTCACGAATGGCGCAAGGACGATCAAATCGAGCTGCTCGACCAAGTGCCGCTGCTAAAAGTGACCCCGGCTCTGTTCCATTATATCGAAAACAGTCTGTCTGATCTTCCCAAACCGTTGCTAGATGATGTGTATCAAAAGGCGTATGTGCGCAAAAACCATGAGCGCATTCCGTTGGATTATTGTTTCATTGTGACCGATGGGGCCGGCATTTTGGCGGTGGATACGATCGGCTACCATATTCCGATTCGCAAAAGCCGCCTGATCCCCCGGCAGGAACAGCTTGTCTATGAGATGGTGGCCGAGGCCGAAGAACGGGACTATCCGCTGCCCGAATACAACAAAGAATACCATATTTTATCTCCCGCGCCGGAACTGATGTGGGGGTTAACGCGCAAGGAGCGACAGCTGAAGCAGCTGCTGTTTATGGCGCTTGATCAGCTGTATTCGACAAAAAATGGCGCCGAAGTGCGGTATTGGTATACGGAATGGGCGCCGGAAAAATACGCCGATATTCAAAAAATGTCGTTTGAAGAAGCGTGGGCGCGGCTGTATGAAGAAACGAAGCACGGTTGGTCCAAGCGCCACGAGCAGCTATGCGAACACTTGATCAAGGGACAGCCGTTTTTCGAAAAGTTGTGGGAAATGGAGCAAGAACCAAAGGTGAATTAAAAACGGGCGAAGGCGCTTAGCGCCCGCCCGTTTTTTGTCCGGCGTTACCGCCGACGCCCAAGTCCCATGGCTTGCTCCATTTTGCGCACCATTTCCGCTGCCACCCGATTGGCTTTTTCCGCCCCTTCGTCCAACACGCGGTCAAGCTCCTCGCTTTCCATCCATTGGTGATATCGCTCTTGAATCGGCCGGAGCGTCTCGATGACCACTTGGGCGAGGTCGGCTTTAAAGACGCCGTACCCTTTTCCTTCGTATTGCCGCTCCAACTCCTCGATTGGCTGACCGGATAACGTTGAATAAATATGGAGCAAGTTCGAAATGCCCGGCTTTGCCTCCTTATCGTAGCGGATCGTCCCTTCCGAGTCGGTGACGGCGCTTTTGATTTTCTTCTCGATCGTTTTCGCGTCGTCAAGCAGTGTAATGTACGCTTTCGGGTTCGGGTCGGATTTGCTCATTTTTTTCGTCGGCTCGACGAGCGACATAATGCGGGCGCCGACTTTCGGAATGCGCGCCTCGGGAATCGTGAACAGCTCGCCGTACCGTTTGTTGAAGCGCTCGGCTAGATCGCGCGTCAATTCAATATGCTGTTTTTGGTCATCGCCGACCGGGACGATGTCGGTGTTATAAAGCAAAATGTCGGCGGCCATCAGCGGCGGGTACGTGAGCAGCCCGGCGCTGACCGCCTCTTTGCCGGCCGATTTTTCTTTAAATTGCGTCATCCGTTCCAGTTCGCCGACATAAACGAGGCACTGTAGCATCCAAGCCGCTTGAGCGTGCGCCGGCACTTCAGACTGGATGAACAGCGTCGCCTGCGCAGGGTCGATGCCAACCGCCAAATAGAGGGCGGCGAGGCGGCGAATGTTTTGCTGCAATTGGTCGGGGTCTTGTGGAACGGTAATGGCGTGTTGATCAACGATGCAAAAATAGCAGTTGTATTCATGCTGCAGCTCGACAAATTGCCGCAGCGCCCCGATGTAATTGCCAAGGGTGATAACGCCGCTTGGCTGAATGCCAGAAAAAATCGTTTTCATCGCTTTTCACTCCCTTAAACCAAAAATAAAAACGGTCCTTTCCCTCCCATGGATAGGGACGGTAGGACCGCGGTGCCACCCTACTTATTGCGCCCGTAGCGCAATCGCTTAGCCCATGCCTCACGCATGGCCTCCTGTAACGCGGAGGAACGTCCTCGCCTACTGCGTCGCCGGTTCGGCGGGAAGCTCGAAAGCCCATTCCATATGGCTAGCCGCTTGTTCGCACCGTCCACAAGCTCTCTGAAGGCATCGCCATATGTACTTTTCTTTCTCATCGCCCGATTGGTTTTCGATTTGCTTTATATTATACGGAAACCATTCAGCTGTTGCAACCTTTATTGCACGGCGTATCCGGCGGCGATCATCGCGAGAAACAGAAAGAGTCCGGACAAAAGAAGCGGATAAGTGACCGCAAAACGCCGTGGGCCGGGCGGTTGTGAGGGTTCCTGCTCCGCGGCCGCTTCTTCAAGATACCGCTCCGCCTTTGTCCCCGCGCTCTTGCGCCATTTTTGGAATCCATACGCAAATCCGCTGAAAAACCCGCGTTCATAAACAAACAAAAGTCCCCCCAATGACAGCGGCACCAAAGAGAGCAAAAAGGTGACGTTAATGAAGGCGACAGCCGTCCATGCCCCTTGCCAAGCGACGATGAGCGCACCGGTTGCCATCATGGCGGCGATGAGCCATCCGGTTCGAACCGCGGTCTGTTTCATCCATCCTTCCCCTCGCCTTGTTAGTCGTTGTCCTTATTTTATCATATCCCGCGTTCGTTTGGTTCGCGTTCGAAATAAGGTGGTCAACTTGGTTGACAAAATTATATCAAAAAACAGAAAGAAAAATAAAAACGGTCGAATCAGTCTGAATCAAGCGTTCGCGGCAGCCGGAGAAAAGTTATATTGTAAGCGCTTTCCTAATCATTGACAGAAATTTTTTATTTACAAAGGGGACAAAACTAGGTACAATCCATCTTGGTAAGGATGCGGTGCTTCTTTTTGGATTACAAGTAATTCGAAAATTTTTATTTAAGAAAATAAAAAAATTCTTTTCAAGTATACTAACACGAGGTATAATAAAGCATGTAAGTACAATCTTCTGAAATCGAATCGTTCAGAAGATTTGTAATACAATACATAACCTTTAAAGGGGGGGTTTTAGTGAAAAAGCGATTTTCATTCTTCCTCGTCCTGCTTCTGGCGCTGTCGACGCTTTTAGCGGCGTGTGGCGGCAAGGACAACAACAATGCCCAAAGTGGTAAGGGCGATGAAAAACCGGCGGCAAAGAAGGAACAAGTGCTGAATTTGCTTGAAAATCAGGAGATCCCGTCGCTTGATTCGGCGCTCGCTACCGACCAAGTATCGTTTATCGTTTTGAACAACGTCATGGAAGGCTTGTACCGCTTAGGCAAAGACAACAAACCGGTGCCGGGAGTAGCGGAAAGCTATGAAGTGAGCAACGACGGCAAAACGTACACGTTCAAGCTTCGCAAAGACGCGAAGTGGTCGAACGGCGATCCGGTGACGGCGCACGACTTCGAATTCGCTTGGAAGCGCGTGCTCGATCCGAAAACGAAATCGGAATACGCGTACATTATGTACAACATTAAAAACGCGGAAGAAGCCAACACAGGCAGAGTGCCGCTTGACCAAGTCGGCGTCAAAGCTCTTGATAACTACACGCTCAAAGTCGAGCTGAAAAACGCCGTTCCGTATTTCGTCAGCTTGACAGCGTTCGGCACGTTCATGCCGCAAAACGAAAAGTTTGTGAAAGCACAAGGCAAAAAATACGGTCTTGAAACCAACACAACGCTGTACAACGGCCCGTTCGTGTTGAGCGAGTGGAAGCACGAACAAGGATGGGTTTACACGAAAAACCCGAACTATTGGGACAAAGACACAGTGAAGCTCGAAAAAGTCAATGTCAAAGTCGTCAAAGACACAGCGACAGCCGTCAACTTGTATGAAACGAAACAAGCGGACCGCGTCGTCCTGACCGCGGAGTTCGTTGACAAGTACAAAAACGACAAAAACTTCCACACGAAATTGGATCCGTCGCTCTACTGGCTGCGCATGAACACGAAAAAAGAACCGATGACCAACCTCAACGCCCGCAAAGCGATCGCGATGGCCATCGACACGCAAGCGATGGTTGATACGCTGCTGAACAACGGTTCGATCCCGGCGAAGTTCGCCGTCCCGAAAGACTTCGTCACTGGTCCGGATGGCAAAGACTTCCGCGATGTGAACGGCGATTTGGTCAATTACAATCCGGATGAAGCGAAAAAACTGTGGGAGCAAGCGAAAAAAGAGCTGGGCAAAGACAAATTCACAGTCGAGCTGCTGAACTATGACACCGACAACGCGAAGAAAATCGGTGAGTATGTAAAAGAACAGCTCGAGAAAAACTTGCCGGGCTTGACGATCAACATCAAACAGCAACCGTTTGCGCAAAAGCTGAAGCTTGAAAGCAATATGCAATATGATTTGTCGTACTCCGCTTGGGGTCCGGACTATCAAGACCCGATGACGTTCCTGCAGCTCTGGACATCGACAAGCCCGCACAATGAAACCGGCTGGTCGAATGCCGAGTATGACAAGTTAATCAAAGACGCGCAAACAACGATTGCCAACGATCCACAAGCTCGTTGGGATGCTATGCTGAAAGCCGAGAAAATCGTCTTTGAAGGAATGCCGATCGCTCCGCTGTATCAACGCAGCACTGCGTATGTGCAACGTGAATACGTCAAAGATTTCGTCACGCACCTAGTCGGCGCCGACTACAGCTTGAAATGGGCGTATGTCAAGTAATCCATTGTTCTCTTGAAAATGCGGAGGAGAGTATATGCACAAGGCATATACTCTCCTTTTGCCTGCCAAAGCGAAAAATGTCGAAAAACAGCGAAGATTATAGAAAAAAGCGCGCAGGTCATGAAAATGATGACAAACGGCGTGGGGAGGTCAAAGAAACGTCTCATGGGCAACGTCTTGCCCTGCCCCAACATCGAAACGATTGATGAAGGTATGGGTGGTTCTCGCAGAACGTTCCATGGGCAGTGTGATCTGCCCTCTACCCGGGGATGAAAATCAACGCTTGCCGAAGGGATTTTCACAGAAAAGGCCCATGGGCAACATTTTGCCCTCCACCCGGGGGATGAAAATCCCGCGCCCGTGCGGCATTTTCACAGAAAGATCCATGGACAGCGTGCTGCCCCAAACCCGGGAGCGAACATCCTTATTACCGTTGTGTGGGGGATTTTCCAAGAAAAGTAGAGGAGGTGCGTCCATGGCGCGATATACGCTTCAACGGTTCGCTTATATGGTCGTTACATTGTTCATTATCGCCACGCTGACGTTCTTTTTGATGAAGCTGCTGCCCGGCTCGCCGCTGCAAAACCAAGAAAAGCTGACGCCGGAGCAAAAGGCGTTGATTTTAAAAGAATACGGATTGGATAAGCCTGTTCCTGTTCAGTACATGCTCTATTTAGGGAATTTGCTCAAAGGCGATCTCGGCGTATCGTTCCAATATGACAACCGTCCGGTGACGGAACTGATCAGCGACCGAATTGGCCCGTCGGCCCAGCTCGGGTTTCAGGCGATCGTTTTTGGGACGATCGTCGGGTTGATTCTCGGAATTGTCGCGGCGATTCGCCACAATCGCTGGGAAGATTATACGGCGACAGTCATTGCCGTCTTGGGCGCCTCGATTCCATCGTTTGTGCTTGGGGGATTTTTGCAATACTTTATCGCTGTGAAATGGCAGTTGCTCCCGGTAGCGTTTTGGGAAGGCTTCAAATATACCATTCTTCCGACCTTGGCGCTGTCTGTCGGGGTCATCGCCAGCATCGCCCGCTTTATGCGCACCGAGATGCTTGAGGTGTTGAGCTCTGATTATATTTTGACCGCTCGAGCGAAAGGGATCAGCCAAGCGGGGGTTATTCTCAAACATGCCATTCGCAACTCGCTCATTCCTGTCATTACGATTTTAGGCCCGCTGACGGTCAATTTAATGACTGGAACGTTGGTGATTGAGAAATTGTTTGCTGTCCCTGGCCTTGGGGAGCAGTTTGTTCGCTCGATCGAACTGAACGATTATCCTGTCATTATGGGCACGACGTTGTTTTATTCGGCTTTGTTGATTTTGGCTGTCTTTATCGTTGACGTGTTGTATGGGATTGTCGATCCACGCATCCGGTTAGCGGGAGGGAAAAAATAATGGCGAAACAAAACTATGAACAACTTTCATCGGATTGGTTTCAGCCCGCCCCGCCGAACGTCGGTGAGCAGGAGAAGATCAATCGTCCGAGTTTGACGTTTTGGCAGGATGCTTGGCTTCGCCTTCGCGAAAATAAAGCAGCGATCGTCGGGCTTGTGATGATCCTTCTTTTAGCGCTGATGGCGATCATCGCCCCGATGGCGAGCGACCGGACGTACAAGGAGCAAAACTTGCGGCATGCGAAACTTCCGCCGAAAATCCCGGTGCTTGAACATGTTCATTGGCTTCCGTTTGACGGCCGGGATGCCAACGGCGTTGATGTGTATAAACAGCGCGGTGTCAAAGAGTATTATTGGTTTGGCACGGATGACTTAGGGCGCGACTTGTGGGTGAGAACGTGGTACGGCACGCGCATCTCCCTTTATATCGGCTTGCTGGCCGCATTGATCGACTTATTGATCGGGATTGCGTACGGCGGCATTTCCGGCTACTATGGCGGCCGCGTCGACAATGTGATGCAGCGAATTATCGAAATTTTAAACGGTATTCCGTATTTGATCGTGGTCATTTTGTTCATTTTGATTTTTGAACCCGGAATCATTTCCATCACTTTGGCGATGGTCATTACCGGTTGGACGACGATGGCGCGGATCGTGCGCGGGCAAGTGTTGAAATTAAAGAACATGGAATATGTGTTGGCGGCACGGACGCTCGGGGCGCCGACATCGCGGCTTATTTTCAAACATTTGATTCCGAACGTCATCGGCCCGATTATCATCACGACGATGTTCACGATTCCATCAGCCATCTTCACCGAGGCGTTTTTGAGCTTTATCGGCCTTGGTATCCGCCCGCCGGAAGCGTCGCTCGGTTCGCTTGTCAACGATGGGTATAAGTCGATTCAAACGTATCCGCACTTGATGATCATTCCAGCGGTCGTCATCAGCTTGCTCATTTTGAGCTTCAACTTGGTGGCTGACGGAATCCGCGATGCGTTGGACCCGAAAATGCGCAAATAAGGAACGGAAGGGGTGAAACCGATGGAGAAAATTTTGCAGGTAAACGATTTGCATGTTTCTTTCGACATCCACGCCGGCGAAGTGCAAGCCGTCCGCGGGGTCACCTTCGACTTGTATAAAGGGGAAACGTTGGCGATTGTCGGCGAGTCGGGGTCTGGGAAATCAGTGACGTCCAAAGCGCTCATGCGCCTGTTGCCAACGCCGCCGAGCCGAATCAAGCAAGGGGAAATTTTATTTGAAGGGAAAGACTTGACGAAGCTGTCTGAGAAAGACATGCAATCGATTCGCGGTGCGAAAATTTCGATGATTTTCCAAGATCCGATGACGTCGCTCAATCCGACGATGACGATCGGAAAGCAAATTATGGAAGCGGTTTTAAAGCACCAAAAGCTGTCAAAAGACGAAGCGCGCAAACGGGCGATCGAACTGTTGCAGCTGGTCGGCATTAAAAACGCCGAGCTGCGCATAAAGCAATACCCGCACCAATTTTCCGGCGGGATGCGCCAGCGCGTGGTGATCGCCATCGCCTTGGCGTGCAATCCGAAAATTTTGATTGCCGATGAACCGACGACCGCGCTGGATGTGACGATTCAGGCACAAATTTTGGAGCTGATGAAAGACATTCAGAAAAAACTTGGCATGTCGATTATTTTCATCACCCACGATTTAGGGGTCGTCGCCAACATGGCCGATCGCGTTGCGGTCATGTACGCGGGCAAAATCGTGGAAATCGGCACGGTCGACGAAATTTTTTATAATCCGAAACACCCGTACACATGGGGACTGCTCGCCTCGATGCCGAGCCTTGACCATAAAGATACGGAGCTGTATTCGATCCCGGGTTCGCCGCCCGATTTGTTAAATCCGCCCAAAGGCGATGCGTTCGCGCCCCGCAATCCGTACGCGCTCAAAATTGACTATGAGCTCGAGCCGCCGATGTTCCAAGTGTCCGATACGCACTATGCGGCGACATGGCTATTGCATGAGATGGCGCCGAACGTCGAGCCGCCGGCGATCGTGCGCGAGCGGATGAAACGGTTCACCGAGATCGTCGCTCGGAAAGGAGGAACCCCGCGTGGCTAGACAAAAGCTGTTGGAAGTGAAAAATTTAAAGCAATATTTCCCGGCTGGCCGCGGTGAAGTCGTCAAAGCGGTCGACGGCGTGACATTCGATATTTACAAAGGCGAAACGTTCGGGTTGGTCGGCGAGTCAGGCTGCGGCAAGTCGACGACCGGGCGGACGATCATCCGGCTGTATGAGGCGACGGAAGGGGAAGTGCTGTTTAACGGCGTCAATGTGCACGGCAAGAAATCCAAAAAAGAGCTCAAAGAGTTAAACCGGAAAATGCAAATGATTTTCCAAGACCCGTACGCCTCGCTCAATCCGCGGATGACGGTCGCCGATATTATCGCCGAAGGCATTGACATTCACGGACTGGCGAAAACGAAAGAAGAGCGAATGCAGCGCGTCTATGAGCTGCTGGAGACGGTCGGTTTAAACCGCGAGCACGCGAGCCGCTACCCGCACGAGTTTTCCGGCGGTCAACGCCAGCGGATCGGCATCGCCCGGGCGCTGGCCGTCGAACCGGAGTTCATCATCGCCGATGAGCCGATTTCCGCGCTTGACGTCTCGATCCAGGCGCAAGTCGTGAACTTATTGAAGCGGCTGCAGCGCGAAAAAGGGTTGACGTATTTGTTTATCGCCCATGACTTGTCGATGGTCAAATACATCAGCGACCGGATCGGGGTCATGTATTTCGGCAAAATGGTCGAACTGGCCGAATCAGAAGAGCTGTACCGCAACCCGATCCATCCGTACACCAAGGCGCTGCTTTCCGCCATTCCGCTTCCGGATCCGGAAACGGAGCGAACGCGCCGGCGGATCGTTTATGATCCGTCTCAGCATGGCTACAAAGACGGTGAAGAGCTCGAATTTCGCGAAATTACACCGGGGCATTTTGTGCTTTGCTCCGAAGAAGAATACAAACGATACCGGGCGATGTACGCCTAAACGGTCGCCCGGCAGGCGAGCGCCAAAAAAGCGCCGTCTCTGCGCCGCAAGGAAAGCGGTGGGAGACGGCGCATGTGCGCGCGCTACCTCGAGAACAGTTATTTTTTCCCGCCGACAGCGTTCCAGCCTTGCTGAATGTGACGGGAGGCCTCAATGTGTGCCCTTTTTTTGTTTCGACCAAACAAACGCTCTCCCATCGTACGGCTGATGTTTCCCATCAATGCGGTGCCCCCGACGATCAGCGCCGCCACGATGACAAAATCGAGGAAATAGCCGGCCATTCGTTTTTCCTCCCTTTTCCTCTTCTTCTTTCATTGTAGACGATTTTTAGAGCGCTGGAAAGTAGAACGAAAGAAAATTCCATGGTTGATGGAAAAACTATATCTTTCTTTGTGGATTTATTGTATAATATATCATGTTAAAGTCATTTCAATTTGCAAGCGATTGGCAAACCTGCTGACGGCCGCATCGGCGGGTGTAGGCCGTACCGCTATGCCATCGAATGCTTCGCATGATGCCTGTCCTCGCGTAAAGCGGACAGATGGAGCAAGGGATTCCTTGTGAAAAGGAGTGATCAAAGTGGTCAAGCTATACACATCACCGAGCTGCACATCGTGCCGGAAGGCGAAGGCGTGGCTCGAGAAGCATGAGATTCCATATGTCGAACGCAATATTTTCTCCGAGCCGCTAACGGTTGAGGAGATTAAGGAAATTTTGCGGATGACGGAAACGGGGACGGATGAAATCATTTCGACTCGTTCAAAAGTGTTCCAAAAGTTGAACATTAATTTGGAAACTTTGCCGCTTCAAGATTTATATGAGCTCATTCAAAAAAATCCGGGCATTTTGCGCCGACCGATCATCATTGACGAAAAGCGGCTGCAAGTCGGTTACAATGAAGATGAAATCCGCCGCTTTCTGCCGCGCAAAGTGCGCGCGTATCAGCTGCGTGAAGCACAGCGGCTCGTCAACGGCTGATAAAAAACTTCTACATGGTTCGCCATGTAGAAGTTTTTTATCATAATCTGTTCCGTGAACATGTCGCACTGGCGCCTGCTTCTTCCCCTTGGGGTGAATGGCAGATTGTGGCCCATGCAACTTTCGTGAACATACGCATCGGTGAGCGATCGTTTTCGTCCTCCTAGGTGAAGTCGCTGCCCATGGAACTTTCGTGCCTGTACGCCTTGGCGAACGATGATTTTCATCCTCGGGTGAAGGGCAAGGCATTGCCCGTGGATCGTTTTGTGAAAATCACGCGCCGGCAAGCGGTCAGTTTCCTTCCTAGCTGGAGGGCAAGGGATTGCCCATGGAGCGTTTCGGGTTATGCGGCGCGCGATCGATGGTTGGCCGCAAAGCCAAGCAAAACGGCAAGAACGGCCGCGGAAAGCGGGAAGAGGAGTTCCCAGCGCGGGTCATAAAACGGGCGCAGCCGTTCTTCGGCGGCGATCATTTTTCCGGCTGTATATGCGAGCAAGGCGCCGCCGACATAAATGAGAAACGGGAACCTCTCCAAGGCATAAAGGATGAGTTTGCTGCCTACAATGATGATAGGAACCGAGCAGAGAAAGCCGAAGATGACAAGCCCGATATGACCTTGGGCAGCCCCGGCGATAGCGATGACGTTGTCAAGGCCCATGGCCACGTCAGCGGCAACGATGGTTCGAACGGCCTTCCAGAGAGAGGGTTCGGCTTTGATGACAGCCGATGTTTCTTCTTTTTTCCCAATCAGCTTGAGCGCGATCCAAAAGAGAACGATGCCGCCCGCCAGCTGCAAGAACGGCACGGTCAACAGCCAAACAACGGCTGCGGTCAAGACAATGCGAACAGCGATGGCGAGAGCGGTGCCGAGAATAATGGCGGCGTTGCGTTTTCGTTCCGGCAAGTTGCGGCTCGCCAAGGCGATCACAACAGCGTTATCCCCACCGAGAATGACATCAATGCCGATAATGAGCAAAATCGAAACGATATATTCGTCCATCATCGCGTCCCTCATTCCGTCCGTGTTCATCATCATTATAGTAGGACATGGCCGGTTTCATAACCAATTTTTAAAAACGCGTTTTTTTATTTCCCTTCCTCTGTTTTTTATCATAAAATAAAAGTACAAGATATGCAGTTTGGCATAGTCTTCGGGGGTTTGGATCCCTTCCCTTTTTATTTCTCTTGTGTAGAAGGGAGAGTTGAGAAAAATGGAAATGGAACGTATTAACGAACATACCGTGAAATTTTATATTTCTTACGTTGATATAGAAGAGCGCGGCTTTGACCGTGAGGAAATTTGGTACAATCGCGAACGGAGCGAAGAATTGTTTTGGGAAATGATGGATGAAGTCCATGGGGAAAGCGACTTTTCGCTCGAGGGCCCGCTTTGGATTCAAGTGCAGGCATTGGAAAAAGGGCTGGAAGTGGTGGTGACGAAAGCGCAGCTGTCCAAGGATGGAAGCAAGCTGGAGTTGCCGCTTCCGGAAGAAAAATGGCGCGAGTTTACGCTGTCCGCTGATGAGAAAATGGAATCGCTGTTCGGCCATCATTTCCATTTCGGGGCCAAGGCGGCTCTGGAAGATGGCGGTGAACAAGATGTCCTGCAATTTATCCTTTCCTTCAATGATTTTGAGGATATCCTTTCGCTGGCGTACCGCGCTGACTTTTCTGGATTGTCGAACCGTTTGTTCCAATTTGAGGGGCGGTACTACTTGTTTGTCGAATTTGGCGACCATTACTCTGAACACGAAGTCGACAATGTGCTCAGCCTTCTGCTGGAATACGGAAGCGACTCGCAGCTGACGATTTACCGCCTTGAAGAGTATGGAACAGAAATCATGGGCGATAATGCGCTCGAAACGTTGAAAACGTATTTTCCTGCTCGATAAGGTTCTTTCGCCGATTTCGCGCCAGAAATCGGCGTTTTCTGCGTCAATGGCCAAAGTCAGCCCGCGGGGCGGGGAAACAAAGAGAAATTAGGCGGCTGCTTATGAAAAGCAGGTGGGGGGGTCTTTTTGAGAAATTCATCTAGAGTCGCCATTCTTGTTGTCGTTGTCGGTGCGCTGCTGACCTTGACACACGGATTTTGGGAAGGAAAGCTGCTCGGTATTTTCAGCGTGCTCATCTCTTGTTCGGTTGTCTTTATTGCGTTTGTCATTTCGTTGGAAAATCGCCAGCCGGCGCAAACGATCGCTTGGCTTGCCGTGCTGGGCAGCTTCCCGCTCGTCGGCTTTTTGTTTTATCTTTTGTTTGGGCGCAACTATTGGCAGCAGCGCCGTTTCAAGAGAAAAGCAGACTTTGATGAAGCGGTGCTGCTTCGGTTTCAAGAGCCGTCGCCGTTTGCCATCGAGCGGCTGCCGATGGCGTCTCATCAGCAGCCGTTGTTGCGCTTGGCCTATCGCATCGGTCAGCACCCGGTTTCGCTCGCATCGCAAACCGCGGTGCTGACCAATGGGGACGAGACGTTTGCCGCCATTTTTGCGGAGCTGGAAAAAGCGTCTCATCATATCCATTTGGAGTATTATATCGTCCGGCATGATGAGATCGGTCAACAATTGCAGCGATTGTTGATTAAAAAGGCTCGCCAAGGGGTGCGAATCCGCTTTTTATACGATGCGGTCGGAAGCTGGAAATTATCTAGCGACTATATTGAGGAGCTGCGCGCCGCCGGTGTCGAGATGATCCCGTTTTCCCCCGTGCGCCTGCCGTTTTTGAGCAATCAAATCAACTTTCGCAACCATCGCAAGATTATCGTCATCGACGGAAGCGTCGGATTTGTCGGCGGGCTGAACATCGGGGATGAATATTTGGGGAAGAACGAATATTTCGGGTTTTGGCGCGATACGCATTTAGTCATCCGCGGGGAGGCTGTCCGAACGCTGCAGTTGATCTTTTGGCAAGATTGGTATTATATGACGGGCGAGCGGCTGTTGACGCCAGACTACTTGTCACCGCCGTTGATCGACGAAGAAGGGCAAGGCGGGGTGCAGCTGATTGCCGGCGGTCCCGATCAGAAGTGGGAGGTCATCAAGCAGCTGTATTTTGCCATGATCACTTCCGCCAAGCAGTCGATTTGGGTGGCTTCGCCGTATTTTGTGCCGGATGAAGACATTTTAACAGCGCTGAAAGTGGCGGCGTTGAGCGGCATTGATGTTCGCCTCTTGGCGCCGAAGCGGCCGGATAAAAAGATCGTTTTTTACGCCTCGCGCTCCTATTTTCCTGAGCTGTTGGAAGCGGGGGTGAAAATTTATGAGTATGAAAAAGGATTTTTGCACAGCAAAGTCATTGTCGTTGACGGTGAGCTCGCGTCGATCGGCACCGCGAACATGGATATGCGCAGCTTTCATTTAAATTTTGAAGTGAACGCGTTTTTGTATTATACTGACAGCATTCAAAAGCTCGTCCAAGATTTTCTGGAAGACTTCCGCCATGCGACCGTGCTCGATTATGAACAGTTTCAGCGGCGCCCGTTTCGCGTTCGCCTTGCTGAATCGGTGTCTCGGCTGTTGTCTCCGCTCTTGTAACGTGCCGTAAGGAAAACCTGCTCATTCGGGCAGGTTTTTTGCTGCGCTATGGCAGGAAAAAGGATAGGGGCTGGCGAATACAAAACACGTAAACCAGCAACCGTGAAAGGCATAATGACGTTTTCGGCATATCCGTTCGTTGCGTGGCACGGGAAGCTTGTCATTTTTCATCCGCAATGGAAGGGAACGAACCGTTGTCTTGACGGGAACGAGTGCTGTCCGTCGTGGTGTGTCGGATTGGCGTTCGCCCCCTGTCTAGAAGGCTTGGTGAAAAACGGCTGATTCCCTTCATCAATAGGAGAATGAGCGAAAAGCAGGACCGATGCAACGAGGCTTTTCTAGTTAAAAAATGACAGTGTAAAGCTGTATCCATGATGAAATCACCAGCCATCTAGTTTTGATGGACAAAGGAGTGATGCGGTTGTTCGTTGCTCTTTTAGCGGACGGAACAGTGTTGTCGCTTGTCGGAGCGGAACGGTGGAGCGAGGAGCGGCTGGCTGGTTGGAAGCGCCGCGCGCCGTTTTTTTGCCCTGCCTGCCGCCAGGAAGTCGTGCTGCGGTCCGGCCCCCGTCGCTTGCCGCATTTTGCTCATCGGAAAGGAACGGCTTGTCCGGCTGAGCATGAACCGGAATCGGAGCGGCACTTGATCGGAAAACGCGACTGGTTTGTATGGCTTACCACCCAAGGCATCGAAGCGAAGCTAGAACCGTATTTGCCTGCGATTCGCCAACGCCCCGATGTGCTGTTCCGCCATCAGTGGCATCTCTATGCCCTCGAGTATCAGTGCTCGACGATCGAGGAATCCGTGTTTTACGAGCGCAATGACGGTTATCGCCGCCTCGGCATTCGCCCGCTTTGGGTGTTGGGCGCTCATCATTTGCGGCGCTTGTCAACGCCGGCGGGAGATGTCGCGCTTTCCCGCTTTCAATGGCTGTTTGCTCATCGCTTTTCCTCCTCCTCTCTTCCTCATATATGGTACTACAGCACCGAAACGAAACGATTCATCCGTCTCGTCCGCCCCTTGCCATTGTCTGTCCGCCGCGCGTTGGCCACGATTGACTCTGTTCCGCTTTCCTCGCTCGATTTCACCGCTTTGACCGCCGCTTGCCATCCACCGCTTCCCCCGCTGTTTTGGGAGCAATGGCTCGAAAAGAAAAAACAGTGGCGCCGGACGTTTCCGCTTTACCCGAATCGGGCGACTCGCTTGATTTGTTCCGACTTTTACCAATTGGGGATCGTGCCGGCGCTGTTTCCGGTCGAAGCGGGCTGGCCGCTGCCGCGCGGCTATTTATGGGAGACGTCTCCGTTCATTTGGCAGACGTACATGCTGCTTCCATTTCTTCGCGCGCCGGGACAGACGATGACGATGGCCCAGCTCTTGCGCTGGATGGATGAAAAAATCCGCACCGGACGGCTTGTCCCCCGCCGCTTGCCGCTTGTCGGCCGCGACAACTACCGGCAGGCTGTCGCTGAGTATGTGCATTGGCTGCGGCTGCTCGGCTATCTTCAGCGCGAAGCTGGGGAACGGCTTCGCCTCGTCAAGCCGCTCACGTTTCCGGCCACCGTGGAAGACATGCTGCGGCAAGAGGGGAGACTTCTCGAAACGATCCGCGACACGCCGGCACTGGCGGCGTATTGGCGGGCGCTCGAGTTGGCGCCAAGCGGAAAACATGAGCAAAAAACAGGAAAAGAAACAAGAAATGGAGAATAATAATACATGTATCAATCATATGAAGGAGGACGATGACATGGTGGAGGAAAAAAAGACAAAGAAGTCGCTGCCGTCGCGCAGCGAGATTCCGATTGAAGAGACATGGAGGCTAGAAGACATTTTTCCAACTGATGAGGCGTGGGAGCAGGAGTTCCGTCAAGTGAAAGCCATGATCCCGAAGCTCGGGGAGTACAAAGGGCGGCTTGGCGAATCGCCGGAACTGCTGTATGAGGCGCTGCAATATCAAGACGAAGTATCGATGCGGCTTGGCAAGCTGTATACATACGCCCATATGCGCTATGATCAAGACACAACCAACTCCTTTTACCAAGGGCTTGACGCTCGGGCGAAAAGTTTATACAGCGAAGCGTCCAGCGCGATGGCGTTCATCGTTCCGGAAATTTTGGCCATCGATGAGGCGACGTTGCGCGCCTTTTTGGAACAGTACGAGCCGCTTCGATTGTATGCTCATGCCTTGGATGAGATTACGCGCCAACGCCCGCACGTTCTCTCGGCTGAGGAGGAGGCGCTGTTGGCGCAGGCGGCCGAGGTGATGCAGTCAGCGTCCAACACGTTCAGCGCGTTGAATAACGCCGATTTGACCTTTCCGGCCATCGTCGATGAAAACGGTGAGGAAGTGGAAGTCACGCACGGGCGTTTCATCCGCTTTTTGGAAAGCGCGGATCGCCGTGTTCGCCGCGATGCGTTTTACGCGGTGTACCAGACGTACGATCAATTCCAACACACCTTTGCCAATACGTTAGCCGGCGCGGTGAAAAAGGATAACTTTTTTGCTCGCGTCCGCCGCTATGAATCCGCCCGGCAGGCCGCGTTGGATGCGAACAACATTCCTGAGAGCGTATATGACAACTTGATCGCTACCATCCACGAGCATTTGCCGCTGCTGCATCGCTACGTGCGGCTGCGCAAACGAGCGCTCGGGCTCGATGAGCTGCACATGTACGACTTATATACGCCGCTAGTCAAAGAGGTAAAAATGGAAGTGACGTATGACGAAGCGAAGCAGTATATGCTGGAAGGGTTGGCGCCGCTCGGGGAGGAATACATCGCCATTGTCAAAGAAGGACTTGAGAATCGCTGGGTTGATGTCCGCGAAAACCGAGGAAAGCGGAGCGGGGCCTATTCCTCGGGAGCGTACGGCACACACCCGTACATTTTGCTCAACTGGCAGGACAACGTCAACAATTTGTTTACGCTCGTTCATGAGTTCGGCCATTCGGTTCACAGCTACTACACACGCCGAACGCAGCCGTATCCATACGCCCATTATTCGATTTTTGTCGCCGAAGTGGCGTCGACGTGCAACGAAGCGCTGTTGAATGATTATTTATTGAAAACGATCGATGATGACAAAAAGCGGCTGTATTTGCTCAACCATTACCTTGAAGGATTCCGCGGCACCGTCTTTCGGCAGACGATGTTCGCCGAGTTTGAGCATTTGATCCATTTGAAGGAGCAGCAAGGGGAGGCGCTGACGGCAGAGACGCTGACATCGCTGTACTATGACTTGAATCAAAAGTACTTCGGCAGCGACATGGTGGTCGACAAAGAAATCGGCTTGGAATGGGCGCGCATTCCGCATTTTTATTACAACTACTACGTGTATCAATATGCGACTGGTTTCAGCGCGGCGACGGCGCTTAGCCGGCAAATTCTTGAAGAGGGTGAACCGGCGGTGAAGCGGTACATCGACTTTTTAAAAGCGGGCAGCTCCGATTATCCGATTGAAGTGCTGAAAAAAGCCGGGGTGGATATGACGAGCGCCGAGCCGATCCGCCAAGCGTGCCAAGTGTTCGCCGAAAAACTGGAAGAATTCGAGCGGCTGCTTGGGAACTGAAACGAATGCGGCTACAGCCGCATTCGTTTCGATGGCAATCCCTTAAACTGATGACGGCGGTTCCAAGTCGATACGAGCCCAAGGAGACAGCAAAACAGCAGCGGCATTGTCGTCCAGAGCGGAATGAGCCGCATGAATCCGAGCAAGTTCAAGATGAATGCGACGATGACGGCCGCCGTCCAAAAGAAAAAAGCGATTCGCCCTTTCATGAAGACGCCCCCCTTGTTAGGCTGTCTTCCTTCATTATATGCTGTCCATCTATGTTGCAGGCCGGCGGATGAAAAAAGAGCGGCTTCGCTGATTTGAGTGGGGAAACGGGGCAGGCTGGTGAAAAACAACCGATTCGCTCGATTGGTGAGAAATCACAAGGAATGAAATGATGACATTGCAAGGTTTTCCGTTTGCGAAACATTGTTGGAGAGCAGTATTTCCCCTTCAATCACTGGCCTCGAAGCGAAGGAAGCGGCCGAAATTATGACAATCATGTGAACAAACGAGCAAAGGGGTTGTCAATCGATTCGTCCATTTGGTAAGATAAAAGCGTGAACGGAAGACAAAAACCTGATACCCCTTTGTTTGACCGTGAACAATTTCTCCCATCCCCTTTGTTGTCTTGACAACACAAAAGAGCCCGGCGAATGCCGGGCTCTTTTGTGTCATGGTTTGAGTTAAGGTTCGGACTCTTCGATATAACGCCAAAACGTTCCGTGCTTCACAGGCACCCGCTCGACTTTTTGCTTCAACTGCAGTTTTTTCATTTCCGTTTCCGCTTCTTGGATCGTCCAATTGTACACAACGGCAACTTCTTTTGTGGCGACGAATTTAAAATGACCTAAAAATGATTCCAGCGGAGGGGGAGGGGACGGCTCGGGATGGAAGCCGAGCATTTCGGCGATCAACTCGGCGTAAATCTCGTACGGGTAGCATCCGGAAATTTTAATGCCTTCATCCTCGATATTTTCATTAAACAAAACGAGCGTCGGGGTTTCTTCCACATCCATTTCCGACGTGATTTTTAAATCACATTGGAACGCTTTTGCCGCTCCGGGCGAGTGCATATCGCGCAAAAATTCATCGACGTCAAGCCCGGCTTCTGCCGCGCATTCGGCCAACACTTCCAAATCGGCGACGTTTTGCTTTTCAAGAAACAGCTGCTCTTGCAGTTTGCGCAAAAAGCGGAGACCGGCCCGTTTTCCTTGCATTTCCGCCGCTTTAATGGCGAGCGACGGGGCAAACGGGCTGGAAATCCGGTTTTCGAGCCACACGCTTCCATCACATGACATGCCAGATCGGTTCGCTATCCATTCCCACGCTTTTGCTAACGCTTCGGCCTTCGTCCCTTTCGCGCGCCATGTCGCCCATTTTCCGCTCAATATGTGCCGCAGTGTAAAAAAACGGCCGTATTCGATCGTCAGCTTTTTTACAATGGGCTCAAGCCCCCAGCATTCCGGGCATAAAGGATCGATAAAGAGATACAGCTCAAGCGGTTTCTTCGTGTTGCCTAGCGGCTGGGAATCGGCACAGGCCGGCGCCGTTTTCCCAGCGAACTTCTCATTCAAGGGAATGCTCCTTTCTGTCCTGAGAATCTGGAGTGTTGACCATATGATGGGCCGTGAGCACAAGCCGATGGTAGAACTGTTCGCGCGCTGGACCGGACAGGCCGATTTCATCCATCGCTGCCCGCATGCAAGCAAGCCACGCTTGTGCCCGCGTTGGCGTGATTTCAAAGCGGAGATGGCGCGCCCGCAACATCGGGTGGCCATGCTCCTCCGTATAAAGCGGTGGCCCGCCTAAGTATTGCGTTAAAAATTGTTTTTGCTTCCGGGCGGTTTCTGTCAAATCGTCAGGAAAGATCGGCTTTAAGTCCGGGTGCACAGCTACGCGCCGATAAAACGCTTCGACAAGCCTAGCGACCGTCTTCTCTCCACCAATCGCCTCATAAAGAGTTTGCCATTGCTCTCCCATCGCGGATGCTCCTTTTGCTTGAAGATCATACGTTGTCGCTTGATTGCTATTTTATCAGCAACGGCCGCCCAGCTCAAACAAAGCGACTTGACCGCCGTTTAGATGCGCCAGCGGTCGAGCACGCGTCTAACATACGCTTGTGTTTCGGCAAACGGCGGCACTCCGCCGTAACGATCGACGTTTCCGGGGCCGGCGTTGTACGCGGCTAAGGCGAGCGTGACATCACCGTTATATCGGTCGAGAAGCTGGCGCAAGTATTTCACTCCGCCGTCGATATTTTGCGCCGGATCAAGCGGATTCTCCACGCCCAGCATTTTGGCGGTGCTCGGCATCAGCTGCATCAATCCAAGCGCTCCCGCTCGACTTTTCGCGTCAGGACGAAAGCCGGACTCCTGGTGAATCACAGCGCGGATCAGATGTGGATCGACATCGTACTTTTCCGCGGCCGCCGCAATAAGCTGATCAATGGAAGATGCCCCGGAGAACGGGACCGTTTCCTTGTTCGGCGCGCTGGCATTGGCGCGCCCTGCATCCGGAGTCGAAAGCGTTTCCGCCGCCTCGGCTTGGTTTTTCATATATTCGGCCAAGAGGCTCGAAAACAGCGAAGGGACGGGCGACGAGAGGCTGGAACGATTAGGCGAAAACGAGGCGAGCGCCTGCCATTCCACAAGCAATTGCAACGGTGAAATCGTCATTCCTTTTCCCCCATTTCATCCTTTTGAGCATAAAAGCGGGCGATTTTGTTCGGCGCCGGACGGCGGGGAATGCCAAGCGCAGCGAGCAGGCGCAAAAACCGGTCCTCACCCGCCACGGCGTCATCGGTTTCATATTCGAGTTCATAATCTTCACAATGCAAGTAGCGGTTATGGTCAAGGCATAACGTACCGCCTTCGTATGGCCATTCGGCGCGATCGGTGACGAGGGAGCCGAAACAGCGCAAACGATGCGGATCGATGCCCAAATTTACTAGCAGCGATGCGATTCCGCCGCGCGGGGCGGCTCCGTTGAGAAGCGCGCTCGCTTCAGACGGCGTCAGCGGCTCGTGCGTTTCCAGCAGCGTCCCGTCCGTTTGCGTTTGTTTCAGCGTCAACATCAGGCGACCGTCTTTGGCGCGAATGCGCAGAGCCGCTCCTTGTTGTTTCAAAGCAAACGAAGGGGTGTCGAAGTAATAGTTTTCTTGGCGGCGGAAAGCGTCGTCATCCAAGCCGAAAGCGGCCCGGATGGCAGCGAACTCTTCCCGCGTCAGCAAGTTTTTCCATTCCCTCTCTACTTCTTGGTGCATCGTTGTTCTCCTTCTTCGGACATCGTCTCTTTCTATTATCGTTTGTTTTTCGCTGAATATCAATTATTTCGTTTGCAGAGGGTGAATATGGTAAAATAAAGGGCGGAGGTTTGGTTGAGGTGGAAGGAGAGAAAGCATGAACGAGAAAGTGACCGTTCATCACGCGGAGCGGAAAGCGGGGCGGCTCTGGCTGCGCGCTGATCTTCCCGTTTCGCTCGCCGATGTGGCCCCGAAGCGCCATATGCTCGTGGATTCCGACGGGTTGGCGTTTGTTTACCTTTTGGAAACGAATGACCGCTTTCTTTACGTCGCCATTCCCCGACAATGGTGGCGGGAATTGAAAGCGATGCTAGCCGCCAAGGAGCCCGTTTGGCTGCAAAGCGGAGAGGAAGCCGTCGAACTCGAACAGTTTGACGAGGAACTCGCTTATTTGCTCGATAACATTCGCGGCAATGCCAATTATGGGGAAGAGCTGGAACAGGCCGTGCAAGAGGTGTTTTTTACAGAAAAGATCCATGGACAGTGATCTGCCCTCGACCCGGGAATGAAAATCCGCGTCAGTTCGGCATTTTCATGGTAAGCGATGTAACATCGCCCCGGGGATGAAAGTGACCGCTTGCTGACAGGATTTTTTGTAGAGAAGTTCCATGGGCAGTGATCCGCCCTCCACCCGGGGATGAACATCGCGCGTCAGTTCGGGACTTTCACGGAAACGTTCCATGGGCGGCGTTTTATCCCTATCCGGGGATGAAAAATTCGCGTCAGTTCGGGATGTTTACCGAACAAGAAGTGCGGCTCTTCGTCTGGCTGGAAAAGAGGACGACAGCGGCGTTCCTTGTGGGTTGGCACCGAGCCGCGGGAAATGCAAACGTATAGAGGCAGGTGGTACGATGGTGAATCATTGGGATTTGTTTTTAGCCCCGTATAAGCAGGCTGTCGAGGAGCTGAAAGTGAAGCTGCGGGGCATTCGCGCCCAGTTTGAGATGATCGAGGCGCACTCGCCGATTGAATTTGTCACCGGGCGAGTGAAACCGATTGCCAGCATTTTGGATAAGGCGCAAAAGAAAAACATCCCGCTTGACCGTCTTGAAGAGGAGATGCAAGACATCGCAGGGCTGCGCATCATGTGCCAGTTTGTCGACGACATCAAGACGGTCGTTGAACTTTTGCGCCAACGAAACGATTTTACTATCGTTGAGGAGCGCGACTACATTACGCAGAAAAAGGAGAGCGGCTACCGTTCGTACCATATTGTCATCCGCTATCCGGTGCAGACGATCCGCGGTGAGAAACAGATTTTGGCGGAAATCCAAATTCGCACGCTGGCGATGAACTTTTGGGCGACGATTGAGCATTCGCTAAACTATAAATACAGCGGCCGTTTTCCGGAAGATATTAAAGCCCGGCTGCAGCGGGCCGCCGAGGCCGCTTACCGTCTTGATGAGGAAATGTCTAAAATCCGTTTTGAGATTCAAGAGGCGCAGGCGGCATTTTCCAGAAAACAAGAGGCAAAAGGAGAAGGACAATGACAAGAACGGACGCCCCGCTCGCGTTTGCCATTACGTCCAAAGGCGATGACGTCTCGAACGCCTTGGCGCAAAAGATGAAAACGTATTTGCTCGATTTTGATCTGCGCTGCGACGAAGAGGAGCCTGATTTGGTCATTTCCGTCGGCGGGGATGGAACGCTGCTGTATGCGTTCCACCGCTACTGCCATCGGTTGGATCAGACGGCGTTCGTCGGCGTTCATACAGGCCATCTCGGTTTTTACGCCGATTGGGTGCCCGAGGAGATCGAAAAGCTGGTCATCGCCATCGCTAAAACGCCGTATCAAGTCGTCGAGTATCCGCTCCTTGAAGTGACCGTGCGCCATATTAGTGGCGAGAAGGAAACGAAATACCTTGCTCTTAACGAATGCACGGTGAAATGCGTCAGCGGGACGCTCGTCATGGACGTTGAGATTCGCGGCGATTGGTTCGAACGGTTTCGCGGTGACGGGCTATGCATCTCCACGCCGACCGGCAGCACGGCTTATAACAAGGCGCTCGGCGGTGCCATTTTGCATCCGTCGCTTGAAGCGATTCAAGTGACGGAAATGGCGTCGATCAACAATCGCGTCTTTCGCACGATCGGCTCGCCGCTCGTGCTGCCGGCGCACCATACGTGCTTGCTCAAGCCGGTCAATCATGTCGATTTTCAAATTACCATCGACCATTTGTCGCTGTTGCACAAAGAAGTGAAATCGATTCAATGCCGGGTGGCGGATGAAAAAGTGCGTTTCGCCCGCTTTCGCCCGTTTCCGTTTTGGCGCCGGGTGCGCGACTCATTTATCACGGAGTAGAAACGTTTCTGTTCCTAGGAGGCTGGTGATTTCGTGCAAAATACTACTGCTTCCACCTATTTCTCAATTAGAGAAACCT
>JAAROH010007717.1_pt1 | contig 45522 bp, 40 predicted proteins | sample 7248631 | NCBI WGS metagenome assembly JAAROH01 (sample SAMN09772309, study PRJNA484901) | compost metagenome | isolation source: Vermicomposting unit | place: India | reverse complement strand
GCGCTCCAGTTTGTACGTCGCTAAGCGGGCGCTCTGCGCTTTTCTTATACGTTAAGAAAGGAAAAGTTTCTTTGAAGCATACGAATTCTACTTGTTGACCAAAAAAATTAATCATCCACATGTGCACAAATTTTAATCAAACAGTATAATAATTGTTATCAACATGTGGATAAGTTAAAATGAATGAGATAAAACATAAATTGGATGATATATAAGAAATATTTTCGTTAATATAGTATAGAGATTGGTGCGACCGGGAGAGTATAATAAAATAGATTTAGTAAAAGGTGAGGAAAGCATGGATATAGATACAATTGCAGCGATATCGACTCCGCTTGGTGAGGGAGCGATTGGGATTGTTCGGATTTCGGGTCCGGAGGCAATAAATATTATTGATCAAATATTCCAAAGTCCATCAGAAAAAAAATTGCAAGAGGTAGCGTCTCATACGATCCATTATGGTCATATTTATGATCCTAAAGAACAAAAGACCATTGAGGAAGTAATGGTTTCGGTAATGCGAGCTCCGAAAACATTTACACGTGAGGATGTAGTTGAAATCAACTGCCATGGTGGTTTATTGTCCGTAAATCGCGTCCTGCAATTAGTATTAACCCACGGTGCCCGTATAGCTGAACCGGGTGAATTCACAAAAAGGGCATTTTTAAATGGGCGGATTGATTTATCACAAGCGGAAGCAATTATGGATTTAATCAGAGCAAAAACCGATAAAGCAATGACGAATGCGATTGGACAATTGGTAGGTCGGTTATCGAAAAAAATTAAGAGATTGCGGCAAGAGCTGTTGGAAGTTTTAGCCCAGGTTGAAGTAAATATTGATTATCCGGAATATGATGATGTAGAAGAAATGACACATAAACTTTTTAAAGAAAAGGCGTTATATGTCAAATCAGAAATTGAGAAGTTGCTTGAGACAGCGAAGCAGGGAAAAATTTTACGGGAGGGAATAAAAACCGTCATTATCGGGCGGCCAAATGTCGGCAAATCTTCGTTATTAAACAGCTTTGTCCATGAAAATAAAGCGATCGTTACAGATATACCGGGGACAACAAGAGATGTGATTGAAGAATATGTAAATATTCATGGCGTCCCATTAAAGTTAATTGACACAGCCGGAATTCGTGACACGGAGGATGTGGTTGAAAAAATCGGTGTCGAACGGTCCCGGCAAGTGTTGCGGGAAGCGGACTTAATTTTATTTTTGCTGAATAATAATGAACCATTGACAGAGGAGGACATCCATTTATTTGACACAATCGAGGGAATGGATGCGATTATTGTTGTCAATAAAGTAGACTTGCCTCAAAAAATCGATTTTAATGAGATAAAGAGGATGGCTCGCGGTCGGAAAATTGTCAAAATCTCGGTCAAAGATGATAAAGGAATTGAAGAATTGGAAACAATGATTTCAAACATGTATATGGCCGGTAATCTGGAAGCGGATGACTTAACATATGTATCGAATGCACGCCACATTGGGTTACTGAATCAAGCGTTGCAATCAATAAATGATGCATTAGATGGAATTGGGATGGAAGTTCCAATTGATATTGTCCAAATTGATATGACAAAAACGTGGGAACTGTTGGGCGAAATTATTGGTGAAAGTGTCCACGATGAATTAATTAATAAATTATTTTCCCAATTTTGTTTAGGAAAGTAGGGGAATGGAGGTTAGAAAATGCAAACATATGAAGCGGGAGAATATGATGTCGTTGTTGTAGGAGCCGGACATGCCGGATGTGAAGCGGCTCTAGCAACAGCGAAAATGGGTGCAAAAACAGCTTTAATTACGATCAGCCTTGATATGATCGCTTTCATGTATTGTAATCCGTCCATCGGCGGTCCGGCAAAAGGTATTGTTGTTCGGGAAATTGATGCTTTAGGCGGAGCAATGGGAAAAGTCATTGATAAAACAGCCATTCAAATGCGCATGCTCAATACCGGGAAAGGTCCTGCAGTCCGGGCATTACGGGCTCAAGCAGATAAAGTATTGTATCAACAAGAAATGAAAAAAATGTTAGAAAATCAAGAGAATCTGGAATTAATCCAAGGAATGGTTGAACAATTAATTATTGAAGATGGTGAATGTCAAGGTGTTATAACAAAAACAGGAGCCATTTACCGTGCAAAAACGGTCGTTGTCACAACAGGAACGTTTTTACGCGGAGAAATAATTATTGGTGAATTAAAATATTCGAGCGGACCGAATAATCAACAACCTTCCATAAAACTTTCCGAGCATTTAGAACAACTCGGTTTTGATTTAGTTCGCTTTAAAACGGGTACGCCTCCACGGGTAAATGGAAATACAATCGATTATTCAAAAACGGAAATCCAACCGGGTGATGAACATCCGCGAACATTCTCTTATGAAACAATGGAGGAGATTACCAATCAATTGCCTTGTTGGCTAACGTATACAACAGAAGAAAGTCATAAATTAATTGATGCTAATTTACACCGCAGCCCAATGTTTTCCGGGATGATCAAAGGCAGAGGACCAAGATATTGTCCATCCATTGAAGATAAAGTTGTTCGCTTCCACGATAAACCGCGTCATCAAATCTTTTTGGAACCTGAAGGGAGAAATACAGAAGAAGTCTATGTACAAGGCCTTTCTACAAGCCTTCCGGAAGAGGTGCAACACGAATTATTAAAAACGATACCGGGATTAGAAAATGCAAAAATGATGCGAACCGGTTATGCGATTGAATATGATGCAATCATTCCAACACAGTTATGGCCGACTTTGGAAACAAAAGCAGTTAAAAATCTGTATACAGCGGGACAAATTAATGGAACAAGCGGTTATGAAGAAGCGGCCGGACAAGGATTAATGGCAGGAATTAATGCAGGCTTACGTGCGCTCGGCAAAACAGAAGAAGTGATTTTAAAACGGTCGGAAGCCTATATCGGTGTATTAATCGATGACCTGGTGACAAAAGGTACGGTTGAGCCTTATCGTCTGTTAACGTCAAGAGCAGAATATCGATTATTACTACGTCACGATAACGCTGATTTACGTCTTACGGATCTTGGATATAAGCTTGGGTTAATTAGTGAAGAACGGTTCCAACGATTCCTTGAGAAAAAAGAAAAAATTGACCGGGAAATAAAAAGGTTACATGCAACCAGAATCAAACCAAATGCAAAAACGCAAGAATTAATCAAAAGTATCGGCGGAAGTGAATTGAAAGACGGGATTTTGGCCAGTGATTTATTAAAAAGACCGGAAATGAAGTATGATTATCTAAAAAAATTAATCCCGGCAGAAGAAGAATTAACACCTGAGATTGAAGAACAAGTCGAAATTCAAATCAAATATGAAGGTTATATTAGTAAAGCTTTACAACAAGTTGAGCGGCTCAAGAAAATGGAAGATAAAAAAATCCCGCTCAATATTGATTACGATGCGATTCAAGGGTTGGCGAATGAAGCTAGAGAAAACTTAAAAAAAGTTCATCCATTAACGTTGGCTCAAGCATCAAGAATATCAGGAGTCAATCCGGCTGATATATCGATTTTACTCATATATTTGGAACAAGGAAAAATTGCCCGCGTCGCCAATGAGTAACAAAATGTTGCTCATTGGCTAAAGTGAAAACAACTTCCTCGGAAAGAGTGAGCAAATTGAATAGAGAACAATTTCTATCAGAATTAGAAAAGTTGCATATTCATTTAACGGATGAGCAGCTTCATCAATTTGAATTATATTATCAAGCTTTAATTCATTGGAACGAAAAAATGAATTTAACAGCCATTACAGAAAAGGGAGAGGTTTTCTTAAAACATTTTTATGACTCTTTGACGATCGTTAGGGAATTTCCATGGTCACTGGCTGAAAATTTTACTGTTTGTGATGTAGGTGCAGGTGCCGGTTTTCCGAGTATTCCTTTGAAAATCGCCTTTCCTCATATTCAAGTTTCCATTGTAGACTCCTTAAATAAGCGAATTAATTTTTTAGAAGAATTAGTGACAACATTAAAATTAACAGATGTCCATTTATACCACGATCGAGCAGAAATATTCGGTCAAAATCCGCAACACCGGGAAAAGTATGACTTGGTAACCGCTCGGGCAGTGGCCAAAATGTCAATCCTAAGTGAATTTTGCTTACCTTTAGTAAAACCGGGCGGGTATTTCATTGCTTTAAAGGGAGCAAGTGGAGAAGAAGAATTGGAAGAGGGGAAAAAGGCAATTATGACGCTCGGAGGAAATATTTCCGGGGTACAATCTTTCATTTTGCCTTTTGAAAATAGTGAACGGACCATCATCCATATCCATAAAGCAAAATCAACACCAAAAAAATACCCGAGAAAACCGGGCGTTCCAACGAAAAATCCTTTATAATAAAAGAGACAAAACATGTTCTTTCATAAATTTACAAAATTTGATTCGAATAAGAAGGAACTTGGCGGGAAATAGAGAAATATGTATATAAGTATACTACGGTTATTTTATGGATGGAGATATCATTTTTTGATTGGATCAGTTCTGACTAATGATAAACACTCTAAAAAGGCTTTACACTAGGTACAAGATGAATAATCATTTGAATAGCACAAATGTTCGCTAGGGAGTAAGTTTTTGTAGAAACATGTCTTTTTGGGTGCTGACGATATATTAAACAAGTTTCTTCAAGGCCAGGGAGTTTTAAAAGGATGGTGAAGAATAATGAAACATCCATTATCACGTATATTTGGGGTTACTGAAAAGTTGGAGACAAATATGGATGAAGAAAAAGAAACTTTATTAGACGTTGACAGAGAGGAAATCGTTAAAGTTCCAGTCGAACAAATTATTCCTAATCGGTTTCAACCCCGAACGATTTTTGATGAAGAAAAAATTGATGAATTAGCACGGACGATTCATACACATGGGATGATCCAACCAATTGTCATTCGCCAACTGGACCATGATCAGTATGAAATTATTGCTGGAGAAAGACGCTATCGGGCCATAAAAAAATTAGGTTGGGAATATGTTCCTGCCATTATTAAAGATATGAACGATAAACAAACGGCTTCGATTGCTTTAATTGAGAACTTACAAAGAGAAGAACTGACACCGATTGAAGAAGCAATTGCCTACAATCAATTGATTGAAATTCATGAATTAACGCAAGAAGCTTTAGCTCAACGTCTTGGAAAAAGCCAATCGACGGTTGCGAATAAACTTCGGTTGCTCAAGCTCCCCCAACCAATTCAAGAAGCTTTATTGTCGAAAACGATTACTGAACGACATGCCCGGGCATTGATGCCACTAAAAGATGAAGAAAAACAGTTAAAGGTTTTTAACGAGGTAATCGAAAAAAATTTAAACGTAAAACAAACGGAAGAAAGAATTAATAAACTATTATCACAGGATGCGAAGCCGAAACCAAAGCGGATTTCTTTTAGTAAAGACGTCAGAATCGCGGTTAATACAATCAGACAATCTTTGCAAATGGTACATAAAAGTGGAATTAATGTTGACTCGGTTGAGGAAGAGCTCGATGATTTTTATCAAATCACCATTCGCATTCCTAAAAAGAAATCATAGATTAATAGAATTTGTTATGGAAGGAAAACGCGGGCGTCAGTGCAAAAAAAAAAAGATACCATGTTTTCGGCTGCGATGCATTTATTGATAAAGTGATGGCTTTTTTTATAGGGAGTTTATGCTTTCGAAGCTTTCCTTGTGTGTTCATCTGTAATTCTTAAAATTGCCAACTGGGCCGCATAGGGCATCTTTGTTGGAAATTTACAACTTTCTTAATGTATATGAAAAGACTGCTTGGTTCAGTCTTTTTTTTTATTGAAAATTTTTTTGTGAATCTTAAAAATATCAGTATTAGCCAATAAAACTACTAGAATGGTAAAATTTCATATGATTAAATGCCAATGATTATTTATAGAAATGAAAAGTTTTTTTCTCATTTTCATGGTAAAATAGAATAAGTTTTAAGTTTTAAGGTAGGTGAAACTGTGAGTAAGATTATTGCAATTGCTAACCAAAAAGGCGGAGTAGGAAAAACGACAACATCTGTTAATTTGTCTGCCTGTTTAGCTTATATTGGAAAAAAAGTATTGCTTGTCGATGTAGACCCACAAGGTAACGCAACAAGTGGGATAGGTATAGAAAAAGCTGATGTTTCAAAATGTATATATGATATTTTAATTGATGATGAAGATACGAAAAATGTTGTTCTTTCTACTCAAGTTGAAAATTTATTTGTCATCCCTGCAACGATTCAGTTAGCGGGAGCGGAAATTGAATTAGTACCAACGATTTCAAGGGAAATGAGATTGAAACATGCTCTATTACAAGTAAAGGATCAGTTTGATTATATTATTATCGACTGTCCTCCATCTTTAGGACTATTAACCTTAAATGCATTGACGGCAGCAGATTCTGTTCTGATCCCGGTGCAATGTGAATATTATGCCTTGGAAGGTCTGAGTCAGTTACTGAATACAGTTCGTCTCGTACAAAAACATTTAAACAGTGATTTAAAAATAGAGGGTGTTCTCTTAACGATGCTGGATGCCCGAACAAATTTAGGAATCCAAGTGATTGATGAAGTAAAGAAATACTTTCAAAATAAGGTTTTTAATACAATTATTCCAAGAAATGTCCGACTAAGTGAGGCACCGAGTTACGGTAAACCAATAATCATTTATGATCCAAGATCCAGGGGTGCAGAAGTGTACCTAGAATTAGCAAAGGAAGTGGTGGTGAATGGCTAAAGGTCTTGGCAAAGGGTTAGATTCTTTGTTTTCAAATGTTAAATTAGAAGAAGAAGAAATCGTTCAAGAAGTAAATATTAAAGAATTACGACCAAATCCGTATCAGCCACGAAAAATTTTCTCGGATGAAGCGATTGAAGAATTAAAGCAATCCATTCTTGAACATGGTATCCTTCAGCCTTTAATTGTTCGCAAAAGTATAAAAGGATATGAAATTGTTGTTGGTGAACGTCGCTACCGTGCTGCGAAAATGGCGGGATTGGACATCGTTCCGGTTGTTGTAAGAGATTTAAATGACCAGCAAATGATGGAATTAGCTGTATTAGAAAATTTACAAAGAGAAGATTTAACCCCCATTGAAGAAGGGGCAGCTTACCAAATGTTGATGGATCAGCTGCATATCACTCAAGAACAATTGGCAAAAAGATTGGGAAAAAGTAGACCGCATATCGCAAATCATGTTCGCCTACTTTCTTTACCAAAGGAAATTCAGCAGTTGATTATTGATGGTAAATTGTCAATGGGCCATGGTCGTGCACTGCTCGGATTAAAGAAAAAGGATAAAATAAAACCTGTTGTAGACAAAGTAATAAAAGAACAATTAAATGTTCGGCAATTGGAACAACTTGTCAACAACTTAAATAAAAATGTTCCACGTGAAACAAAAAATCAAAAAGAAAAGAAAGATATCTTTTTAATCGAACAAGAAACATATTTACGTGAAAGATTTGGAACAACTGTTAATATTAAACAATCAAAAAACAAGGGGAAAATAGAAATCCAATTTTTTTCTAAAGACGATTTAAACCGTATTTTAGAAATTTTGAATTCGGACTCGTAGAATAAGTCATGTATAGTGACTTATTTTTTTACATTAGGAACGGAAGGATGCCGAGAAATACCCTGTCAACTTCGGTAATTCATACGTTTCTTCATTTGAGAATTTTTTTATTCTATTATAGAGCGGAAAAACTATTTTATTTTTATAGATGGTAGAGATACGAAAAGATATGATTGTATAAAAGATACATTTATTCTTTTAAAAAATTTGTAGGTAAAATTATGGCATTATGGGGAACAATTGTCAATGTACTATTTATAATAATTGGTTCACTGATCGGGCGGTTATTAGCAAATATCCCTGAATCGATGAAAAATACGATTATGAAAGGGATCGGTTTAACTGTTTCCGTTTTAGGAATCCAAATGGGAATTAAAAGCAGTAATTTTCTATATGTGATCATTAGTATTGTTTTAGGGGCTGTTATTGGGGAATGGTTATGTTTAGAGGAAAAATTAAATCAGTTTGGAATCTGGATTGAAAAGAAAGTGGGAGGGAAATCAAAAGGAAATATCGCCCAAGGTTTTGTAACAGCCACACTTATTTTTGTGATCGGGGCAATGGCGGTTGTTGGTGCGCTAGATAGCGGAATTCGCGGTGATCATCAAGTCCTTTATACAAAGGCGGTTATTGATGGTTTTACAGCAATTATGTTGACAAGTACGCTTGGTTTAGGTGTCATTTTTTCCAGTATACCGGTCTTTCTTTATCAAGGTTTCATTGCTATATTCGCAAACCAAATGAATCGGTTGATTCCCGAACAGGTAATGGATATTTTCATTTTGGAGCTGACTGCAACCGGGGGAGTTATGATTCTAGCCATAGGGTTAAATATTTTAGAAATAACGAAAATTAAAGTAGCGAATCTGTTACCCGGTTTGATCGTGATTGCTGTGTTGGTATCAATTGTAGGCTTTTTTAAATATTAGTCAGTGGGGAATCGGTATCCCCACTGATAGGTAGATGGATAAATTCATTCTCCCACCTAAGCTTCCCCATCTTACTAAATGCCGGAACTTCTCCATTCGCCTATTTAAACAGTATCTTCGTTCAAAGATAGTGTCTGTGCTTTAGACATTTGTTCAAAATGGTAAAGTAAACCGGCTTTATAAATTCCTTCTGCCATCGTTTTTGCTAAATTCATAACAAGATGTAATCTAGTGTTTTGTAATACAAAGTACTCCATAAATCCACTGATATTTACAATTCCGGTCATATGAATATCACCAACAGCCGGCAATGTTTTATTAACACCTGCACCCGGTTTTAACGAACCGTTTTTAATATGAATGGTCCCCACATTTTTACTATGGCCTAAACAGGCATCGATACCGATAATAAAAGGATTGTTAAAACGACTCTCAATCATATCCAGTTTTTCGGTCAAATTAATGGCATGAATAGGTTCATCCAAAGTTCCAAAAACATAAAAATTTCCGGGTAAATTTCTTTCCGTAACAAGACTGCCGACCAGTGGTCCCAGTGAATCTCCGGTTGATCGGTCCGTACCTATACAAATAAAAACAATTGGAACTGAAAAATCATTTGGTAAAAATGATAGTAATGCATTAGCGAGTTTGCTGGCTGCGAAACGATCCTGCCAATCTATTTTCAAATCACTTTTTCCTTTTATAAACCCGGTTCTAAACATATTTTCCCACCTTTACCGGTAATCATTTGTATTATAAGTTTAGTTAGATTTAAAGTTTTTTATACATGGAGGAACAAAATTGGGAAATTAATTTGTTTAAATTACTTATTGTAGAGAGGATTATGCTATAATTATTTAAATATGATGTAGCGTGTTTTTCTGATTGAATATCCTTTCTTGGGGAAAGAGTAATAAAATGTGGAGGAGTTTGAAAATGGAAGAGAAGACATTTCAGTTGAATGATATTGTTGAAATGAAAAAACAACATCCTTGTGGTACAAACCGTTGGAAAATCATTCGGTTAGGCATGGATATTCGGATTAAATGTCTAGGCTGCTCTCACAGTGTCCTTTTACCAAGAAAAGAATTTGTAAGGAAAATGAAAAAAGTCATTGATCATGCTGATTAATTTTCATGATGTAAATGTTAATTACCACGGCAATTCTTGTCATTATGAAAAGGTAATTTTTGATTGTCACCCAAAAAGGTTTTACATGAAATCCAGTATTCATTATAATTTGTTCTGTTCGATACTTGATTTTTCTAACCATTAAGTTTTGATCAGATGAAATCATATATTAGGAGTGAAATAAATGGCTTTAACAGCAGGTATTGTCGGTTTACCGAATGTTGGGAAATCGACACTTTTTAATGCAATTACCCAAGCGGGTGCAGAGGCAGCAAACTATCCATTTGCAACAATCGATCCGAATGTAGGGGTCGTTGAAGTTCCGGATGCACGTTTAGATAAGTTGACAGAAATGTATCAACCGAAAAAAACGATACCAACGACGTTCGAGTTCACCGATATTGCCGGTATTGTCAAAGGAGCAAGTAAAGGTGAAGGATTAGGGAATAAATTTTTGGCTAATATTCGCCAAGTGGATGCCATTTGTCATGTCGTCCGTTGTTTTGATGATGAAAACATTACTCATGTGGCCGGCAGGGTTGATCCGCTTGATGATATTCAAACGATTAATCTCGAATTAATTCTTGCAGATATGGAAACAGTGGAGAAAAGGATTGCCCGTGTTGAGAAATTGGCAAAGCAAAAAAATAAAGAGGCTCAAGCTGAATACGAAATTTTAACCATGTTAAAGGAAACATTTGAAAATGAACTTCCCGCAAGAACGATTGAATTCAATGAAGAACAACAAAAAATAGTGAAAGGTTTTCAACTGCTAACGATGAAACCTGTTTTATATGTTGCAAATATCGGGGAAGATGATGTTGCGAATGCAAACAATAATAACTATGTCCAACTAGTACAGGACTTTGCCGAGAAAGACCATGCGGAAGTTGTTGTTATTTGTGCAAGAATTGAAGAGGAAATTGCCGAATTAGAACCCGAAGAAAAAGCAGCATTTCTTCAAGAATTAGGTATTCAAGAGTCTGGATTGGATCAAATGATTCGAAAAGCTTATCATCTTTTAGGACTAGCTACATTTTTCACTGCCGGAGTTCAAGAGGTGCGAGCTTGGACATTTAAAAAAGGAATGAAGGCTCCTCAATGTGCCGGTATCATTCATAGTGATTTTGAAAGAGGCTTTATTCGTGCTGAGACGGTATCCTACGATGATTTAGTCGCATACGGATCATTTAATAAGGCAAAAGAAGCCGGAAAGGTTCGACTAGAAGGCAAAGATTATATCGTGCAGGATGGAGATATCATGCATTTTCGATTCAATGTATAAAATGGCAGTTTGAGAACGGTCTCGGAGCAAAATGAAACGGTGAAAATATGAAAAAAAGCATCGAGACCCGCTCTCGAGGACATATGACACTACGAAAGAATGAAAATTGACATCGAGACCCGGCCCTTCTTTTGCCCTGCTCATTTCACTACCCGCATCCATCGACCAAGAAAGAAAAAGCAAAAAGTTGATGGTTGCGGTTAATACTAAAGAATAAAAGCAAGTTTGAAGAGAATATTCAAACTTGGTGTGAAAATACACCAAGAAAAACTTATTACATCCCCAAATACCGTTTGGTTTAATTCAGTGATTTTTCTAGTGTATAATATAGTTAGAAATTAGGGGGGAGGTAGATGAGTTGTATGGAAATGCAGCAAATTTGGGAGAAATATGTCCTTGAAAATTCACTTGATTCATTTATCATTGATAAAACCATTATCGATTCTTGGCAACTTAGTAAAAAATTCAAAGTCAATCCTAAAGATGGAATTGGCAAACGATTTCTTACGACGAGCGATTTTCAAAAAAGATTAAGAGATCATGAGACGATGGTTTCTTTAGCAAAGAAAAGTTTAAATCGATTCCAATTTCTTTTGAAAAATATTGATTTTATTCTTGTGTTGACAGATGCTGACGGCTATATTTTATGGCAGTCAGGCAATGAGCATTTGAAAGAACATGCACGTGAAATCCGGTTTTCACAAGGATATCAATGGACAGAATCGATGGTTGGAACGAATTCAATTGGAATCGCTTTACGAACAAAAGAGGCAAATTTTATTCAAGGATACGAACATTTTGCCAGAGCCTCGCACAACTGGAGCTGTGTCGCATCTCCCGTTTTTGGAGAAAATCGAGAAGTTGTAGGGGTAGTCGATTTATCAATGCCTGCACATTATCCGAAGAAAGAGGATTTTTTATTTACCGTTCAATTGATTGCGGAATTTATTTCAGAAGCATTGCAAAGGAAAGTATTTGAAGAACAGAAGTATATGTTACAATATTTTTCTAGTAAAAAACAACCGGGAATACTTTGCAACTCCTCCATGACCATTTTACACATATCCCCTGAACTAGTAGATGAACCTGAAGCCTATATTGGAAAAAAGCTAAGTGCTCTTCCAAATGAAAAATGGGAGATTGTAAAACGTGATCCTATTCGAAAAGAAGATACTTGTATCGGCTATTTTGTTTACGTTAAACATAGAATATTTAATCATCCTTTTAAGTTTCATTATGTTTCAGGTCGAAGCAAAACTTTTCATCAATTATTGGAAGAAGTACAAATTGTTGCACCAACTTCAGCTCCCATTCATTTATACGGTGAAACAGGGAGCGGAAAAGAAGTGTTAGCCAAAACAATCCATGAAAACAGTCCTTTTGCAGAGGGAAAACTAGTTTCTGTCAATTGTGGCTCGATACCGGAAAACTTGATGGAAAGTGAATTATTTGGTTATGAAAAGGGTGCTTTTACAGGAGCAAACCCAAATGGATATATAGGAAAAATCGAGCAAGCGAATAATGGTACATTATTTTTAGATGAAATTGAAGATATGCCTGTATCAATGCAATCAGACTTATTACGTGTTCTTCAGGAAAAAAAGTTAACTCGAATTGGTGGGACTAAAGAAATTAATGTAAATTTTAGACTCATTACAGCGAGTAATCAGGATTTAAAGGCACTTGTTAAGGCAAAGAAATTTCGAACAGATCTCTTTTATCGAATATATGTATGTCCCCTTCAGATTCCACCGTTAAGAGATAGAAAGGAAGATATACGAGAGCTTATCAAGTATTTTGAAAGCGCTAATTCTTGGTATCCGTTTTGGGAAGAAATGTTGGTTGAAGTTGCGGAACAGTATCCGTGGAAGGGCAATGTTCGCGAACTGAATAATTTCTTGGAAAGATGTCTTATTTATTACAGAGATCGCATCCCAACGAAGGAGCAGTTGATTCAGTTGATTCAGAAAGGGGGGTTAATCGAGTTTCAAGAGACAAGTGATACATTAAGTTTTAAGGAACAAATAGAAAAAGAAAACATTTATAATGCTTTAGTAAATAATAACGGAAATATTCCGATGGCGGCAAAACAACTCTCGATATCGAAAAGTACCCTTTATCGTAAAATAAAAAAATACAAGTTGGATTAAAATGAGAAAAAATGCGACGATTTGATACGATTGTCGCATTTTTATTTTTTTTATTCATAAAACCGTCTCTATCCGTAGTTTTTCATTTTGGCACGCTTTTTGCAATATTAAACAGTGAAAACATCAATAAAAGGAAAAATTTGATGTTTTCCCTTAAAAAAAGAAACGACCATCTTAATTGGATAGGAGGGTAGGGATCATGGAACAATTTGATCTAATTGTCATCGGAGCTGGTCCTGGTGGATATGTGGCAGCTATTCGGGCAGCACAAAAAGGAAAGCAAGTGGCCTTAATTGAAAAAGCATCATTAGGTGGCACTTGTTTAAATGTTGGCTGTATCCCGTCCAAAACCTTTTTACAACATAGTGAATGGATGGAAAAAATAAAAACAGCCAATCAGTTTGGAATTCTCTCTGAAGTAAAGCATATTGACTATGCGAGATTAGTAGAACGAAAAGATCAAGTAGTTGGAACATTAGTAAATGGCATTCAATATTTATTGAAAAAAAATAACATTACCTTGATTCAGGGGGAAGCGGTTGTAAAAGACAACTTGGTTGTTGTCGTAAATAATCAAGAGTTTAAGAGTAAAGATATTATCCTTGCTACTGGTAGTCGACCATTTGTTCCACCGATTAAAGGTTTAGACAAAGTGGCCTATTACACGACAGATAATTTCTTTGATTTAAAAAAACAGCCGACAGAACTTGTTATTATTGGCGGAGGTGTAATTGGAATTGAATTAGCCTTTGCCATGGCGCCATTAGGAACAAAAGTAACTGTTGTGGAAGTAGCGGATGACATTCTATTAACAGAAGACAATGAAGCTCGTAATGTAATAAAAAGAAAAATGGATCAACTAGGAATTCAATACTATACGAAAGTAACAATTCAAGAAGTAACAAATAATGAAGTAATTTTACAAAATCAAAAGATCCCTTATACAGAATTACTTGTAGCAACTGGAAGAAAACCTAATATTGAAATTGTAAGCGCCTTAAATTTAGAGCTGGATGAGAAGAAAAAATTTATTAAAGTAAATGGGAAATTTTTAACAAGTAGAAATCATGTGTACGCCATTGGAGATCTGATTGGAGGTTTTCAACTAGCACATGCAGCCAGCAAAGAAGGATTAACAGCTGTTTCGGCTATCCTTAATGAAAATCATTTACCATATAATCCGGATGAAATTCCTAGATGTGTATACACCCACCCGGAAATCGCCTCCTTTGGCCTAAGTGAAGAGCAGGCGAAATTAAAGGGTTATGAGGTTGTCACAAAGAAAATGTCCTTTCAAGGGAATGGGAGGGCAATCGCAATGGGTGAAACGGAAGGGTTTGTGAAAATCATTACCGAGAAAAAATATCACGAAATATTAGGAGCCGTTGTGGTTGGGGCAAATGCTACAGAATTAATTAACCAAATATTAGCCGTAAAACATTCAGAAGGTCGAATTGAAGAACTGGCTACACTCGTATATGGACATCCAAATTTATCTGAAGTTATCGGGGAAACGGCCGAAAGTATTTTATTTAAAGCTATACACGAATAAGGTTGAGGAGGAAATGCTATGGAAAAGAAGGATGCTTTATGGATTTATGAAAAGATGAACGATATTCGCTTATTTGAAGACAAAGTGCATGAGATTTTTTCTTCCGGGGAAATTCCGGGTTTTGTTCACCTATATGCTGGAGAGGAAGCAGTTGCAACTGGTGTTTGCGCACACCTAAATGATAACGATTACATTACAAGTACACATAGAGGTCATGGACATTGTATTGCCAAAGGTTGTGATTTAAATGGAATGATGGCCGAAATATTTGGCAAAGAAACCGGGCTTTGTAAAGGAAAAGGCGGCTCGATGCATATTGCTGATATCGACAAAGGGATGCTTGGTGCAAACGGCATGGTAGGTGGTGGATTTCCATTGGCTGTAGGCGCAGGGCTTCGTAATAAATATTTGAAAACAGATAATGTTGTTGTTTGTTTCTTCGGGGATGGTGCGGCTAATGAGGGGACATTCCACGAAGGATTAAATCTCGCTTCAATTTGGAAGTTGCCGGTCATTTTTGTCTGTGAAAATAATATGTTCGGTGAGGCGACCCCACAAGCGTATGCTTCGGCTTCGAAAACAATAGCTGAACGAAGCGTTGCCTATAATATGCCGGGTGTACGGGTAGACGGAAAAAATGTGTTGGAAGTGTATGAGGAGGCGGGAAATGCAATCGAGCGAGCAAGAAATGGTGAAGGACCTACTTTAATTGAATGTGTTACCTATCGTAATTATGGCCACTTTGAAGGAGACGAGCAAAAGTATAAAGCAAAGGATGGAACGGAAAAAGAGTTGGCAGATAAAGATTGTATTACGATTTTCCGTAAACAAGCCATTGAACTTAACCTCATGACAGAAAATGAAGCAGATGAAATTGAAAAAGCATCAGTGGAAAGAATTCAAGCAGCTATTCAATTTGCCAAAGAAAGTCCGCTACCAAGACCGGAAGCTTTATATGAAGATGTATATGCATAATAAATGAGAAAGGAAGTGTTGGAAAATGACAAGAAAAATAACGATGATGAAAGCAATTAATGAAGCATTGGATATTGCAATGGAACGAGATGAGAAAGTAATCCTTCTTGGTGAAGATATAGCTGGTGGTGCAACCGTTGAGCATTTAAACGGGAAAGGTGCCTGGGGAGGTGTATTTGGTTTAACAAAAGGTTTGGTTGAAAAATACGGAACAGAACGAGTAATTGATACGCCAATTTCTGAAATGGGATACATGGGGGCAGCTGTTGGAGCAGCGGCCACCGGATTAAGACCAGTTCCGGAATTAATGTTCAATGATTTTATTGGATTTTGTTTTGACACCATCCTTGCACAAGGCTCGAAAATGCGTTACATGTTTGGGGGAAAAGCAACAATACCGATGACGATACGTACAAATCATGGGGCAGGTGCATCTGCGGCAGCACAGCATTCCGGATCATATTACGGGATTCTTGGCTCGATTCCGGGAATTAAAGTTGTTGTTCCTTCTAATCCATATGATGCAAAAGGACTTCTTCTGTCCGCAATAGAAGATGATAACATTGTTGTATTCTCAGAAGACAAGACGCTTTATGGTCTAAAGGGGGAAGTTCCTGAAGGGTATTATACAGTTGAAATTGGAAAAGCAAAAGTAAAACGGGAAGGTACAGATTTAACAATTGTATCCATTGGAAAAATGTTGTATGTTGCCGAAGAAGTTGCCGATCGACTAGCAGAGGAGGGAGTTTCTGTTGAAGTAATCGATCTTTTGACAGTAGCTCCGTGGGACCAAGAGACGGTTATTCATTCTGTTAAAAAGACAAATCGCTTAATCGTAATTGATGAGTCTAATCCACATAATAATACCGCTACTGATATTGCAAGTGTTGTTTCTGATAAAGCTTTTGATTATTTGGATGCACCGGTTAAATGCGTTTGTGCACCAAATACACCTGTTCCATTTGCCAAAAACCTGGAAGAACTATATATTCCGAATGCAGATAAGGTGTTAAAAGTGGCGGATGACATTATTTTTGATTTAAAAAACCGAACTCTCGTTTAAGGTGGTGAACAAATTGTCTACAGAAATTTTAATGCCTAAGTTAGGGTTAACCATGACAAGTGGAGTAGTTGATGAATGGATAAAAAAGGAAGGGGAACCTGTTCAAAAGGGAGAACACGTTTGTACCATTAGCTCAGAAAAGTTAACGGCCGAAGTCGAAGCTCCTGCTGACGGGATCTTAGTAAAAATAATTGTAGCAGAGGGGGAGGAGGCAGACGTTAAGGAACCCATCGGTATTGTGGCTCAAGAAGGAGAAACAATTGATACACAACAACCTGAAGAAACTGTCTCAAAACCAAAACAAAATCAAAGGGTACAAGAACAACTTGTTCCGGTGTCTGCTGAAAAACCATTGGTATCTAATGGTGAACGTATTTTCGCAAGTCCGCTAGCAAGAATATTAGCCAAGGAAAAAAATATTGATCTCACTCTTATAAAAGGTACAGGTGGGAATAACCGAATTACAAAAAGGGATATAGAAGCATATGAGCATTCAGCTACAAGAGAGGTAGCATCTACCACCGATGTAGTTGCTTCATCAAAGAGTACAGCTAGCCAAAACATGGGTGCCGGGCTGACAGGTATGCGTAAAGTCATTGCTAAACGAATGAAAACTAGTCTTGACCAAACGGCACAGTTGACCATTCATCGAAAAGCGGACTTAACTGCATTTATAAAGCTTAAAGAGGAAATAAAGCGTCATCTTTCTGATACAGAAATTGCCGGAAGTCTGAGTCTCACTGTTTGCGTTTCAAAAGCTGTCATCCTTGCTTTAAAAGAGTATCCTGAAATGAATAGTTGGTATGAACCGGATACAAATGGATTCCAAACTTTTGATGAAGTTCATCTTGGCATAGCGACCGCTTTATCCGATGGGTTAATGGTACCCGTTATAAGAAATGCCCATCAAATGAGTTTAAAAGAATTAAGTGGTGCCATTACAAAAGTTACTCAGGCTGCTCGCGAAGGAAGCCTTGCCGGCGAACTCGTTACCGGTTCCACTTTTACTATAACAAATCTAGGGAAAAGTGGCATCGAGTATTTTACACCAATATTAAACACGCCTGAAACGGGTATTTTAGGTGTGGGAAGTCTTCAAGATAAACTTACTTTAAATAACGACGGTCAAGTCATAACAACAAAAGAATTGCCACTAAGTTTAACTTTCGATCACCAACTAATTGATGGAGCTCCGGCTGCAGAATTTTTAGGGAGAATCGTCTCATTTATAGAAAAACCTTATTCACTTCTTTTATAAAAACATACGAACATTAGTAGTACTGACCAAGTCCATGGTTTGGGCTGTTTAAAAAGTAGCTTTCTATGACTAAACAGATAAAAAGTAAAACCCAAGAATGCGGTTATTTCAACATTCTTGGGTTTTAAATTTATAAAAGTCAAAATGGATAGCCCCTTCCCTTCGATTAATGAAAATTTTCAACAGTTCATTGCAGAATTGTCTAGGCTGTGTTATAATTATGAATCGTGAGTAATGAAGATTGCTCCTTGCTCAATTTTTGAGCCGTTTAAGTCCAAAAGGAGGTGAATAGTGATGAGAAAGTACGAAGTTATGTACATCATCCGTCCAAATATTGATGACGAATCAAAAAAAGCGGTTGTCGAACGTTTTAACAAAGTTTTGACAGATAATGGTGCTGAAATTACTGAAACAAAAGATTGGGGTAAACGTCGTCTTGCTTATGAAATTGAAGATTATCGTGACGGTTATTACCAAATTATTAATTTTACAGCTGAACCACCTGCCGTTCAAGAATTTGACCGTTTAGCAAAAATAAGTGAAGATATTATTCGTCATTTAATCGTTAAAGAAGACGAATAAGTTTTAATATATGTAATGGAGAATGTTTCACGTGAAACATTCTTGTCCAAGGGGAGTTGATTCTGATGTTAAATCGTGTGGTATTAGTTGGCCGCTTAACGAGAGATCCGGATTTAAGATATACACCAACTGGAGTTCCGGTTGCAACTTTTACACTGGCTTGTAATCGTCCTTTTACGAATCAAAAAGGTGAACGTGAAGCTGATTTTATTAATTGTGTTGTTTGGAGAAAACCGGCAGAAAATGTCGCTAATTACTTGAAAAAAGGAAGCTTGGCAGGGGTCGATGGACGTATCCAAACAAGAAGTTATGAAGCCCAAGACGGAAGAAAAGTTTATGTAACAGAAGTAGTTGCTGAGAGTGTTCAGTTTTTAGAACCAAAAAGTTCTTCCAATCGGGAATATCAAAGTTCTCCGGCGGGAGGATATTCGGGCTATGATAACCCATTTGGATCTAACAATCAGAATCAACCGAAGAACCCTAGCCCGGCAGGAAATGACGATCCGTTCTTTGATAACGGACAACCTATTGATATTTCTGATGATGATTTGCCGTTTTGATAAGGCAGTTAATTTGAGCGAAAAAATGATGAAAGGAGTGTTATAAATGGCTGCTGGTGGCAGAAAAGGTCGCGGTAAACGTCGGAAAGTATGTTATTTTACTGCGAACGGAATCACTCACATCGATTACAAAGATGTTGATTTGTTGAAAAAATTTATTTCTGAACGTGGAAAAATATTGCCTCGTCGTGTAACAGGAACGAGTGCAAAATATCAACGCATGCTTACAAAAGCAATTAAACGGGCACGTCAAGTTGCATTACTTCCTTATGTTGCGGAAGATAAATAAAATAGAAGTAATGATACTTAAAGCGGCAAAGATGAACCTTTGCCGCTTTTCTTATACAAGTTTAGTTGAAGGAGAAGGTAATTATCGTTAAAATAAATATATATATTTTTATATAATATGTAAAAAAACACGAGTAATACAATTGTTGGTGCGAGAGTCAGCCGGGTTCTTTCTAAAATATTATTGTTTTTAATTTAAAAATTATATAGGTAATAAGCAAATCGCCACTTGCTTCAAGTCAGACTAGGGTATTAACCTATGTAGCTATAATGCTTTATAGGGAAATCAGATAAGCCCGCAACTAACTTAGTTACTATATCAGCGATTCGTAAAGAGGTGCTTAGGTGAAAGCAAAGGAGTTAACTGAATGGGCAATAAGTTTAGCGATTTATATCATTATTTTACTTATGTTTTTATATTTACCTTTTTTTGGTGGACTATTCACTTTTGTATTGCCGTTCCCTTTCCTTTATTATACGGCAAAATATAATTGGAAAGCCGGTTTGCTGTTTTTTACAGCTTCGGTCATTTTAACATTTATAGTTGGAAGTTGGATTGCTTTACCGATTCCTTTTCTATATGGTTTTGTTGGTTTCGTGTTAGGTTGGAATATTTATCATCAAAGAGAAGCACTGATCACTTTTTCAACATCCACTTTGGCTTTATTATGTAGCGTTGTCGTTGTTTATATTATATCCGCGACATTATTCGATATGAACTTCATAAAGGAAGCACAAACTATATTTAAAGAAGTGATGGATCAAACCATTTCTATGTTTAATTATATGGGGGAAAATACGGATCAAATCAAAGAACAATTGACCGAGGCTTATGATTTAATCATATCTTTACTTCCTTCATTATTAATTTTGTCATCGGCTTTAATTGTTTTGATTATCCAGTTCATTTCCTATCCGATTTTAAAAAGGTTTGGAATTCATGTAAAAGCTGCAAAACCATTCAGGGAAATCACATTACCGAAAAGTTTAATATGGTATTTTTTAATAACTACTTTTTTATCTTTTATAGTTGAGGCAGAGAAAGGTACTTTTTTGTATAATGTATTTATAAATTTATTGTATTTGATTGATATACTATTTGTCCTACAGGCAATTACATTTATTTTTGACCATTGTTATAAAAAACGGATACATAAAGCATGGGCTATTGTTGTATCAGTATTTATTATGCTGAATCCGGTCTTTAATCAATTAGCCAAAATATTAGGTATTATTGATTTAGGATTTGAATTACGTAAACGGATACAATAATAGAAGTTTAAAGCATTCAGTTTTAAAGTTCCACTTAGTTTTTAAAAATTTAGGAGTTGGAGCGTATGCCAATCTTTTTGCAAACAAACGGAATGAAAAAAATATTGATAGGATTTTTTTCTGTCATATTCCTGTTATTATTAATCCTTGCTATCTATAATTGGTGGTTAAGTGCAATATCAACAATAATCTTGCTTTATTTTTTTTATTTATTAATAAAACAAAGTGTAAAATTTCAAAAAGAAGTAGATCACTATATATCACTTCTATCCCATCGCGTAGAAAAGGTTGGCGAAGAGGCTTTATTACAAATGCCAATTGGAATTTTGCTGGTTGATGAAGAATACACGATCGAATGGGCAAATCCTTACATGTTATCTGTTTTCCAAGAAGAATCTCTGATCGGTACATCGGTTTATGATATTGCGGATGAACTTATACAAATGATGATCCAAGAAAATGAGAGAAAAATTATTACACTCCATGAGCGGAAGTATCGTGTTTTCTATAAAAGAGAAGAAAAACTACTTTATTTTTTTGATATTACGGAACAAGCATTAATTGAACAAAAGTATGAAGAGGAACAGCCAGTGATTGCCATCATATTTTTAGATAATTATGATGAAGTTACACAAGGAATGGATGATTTAGCAAGGGGGAGCTTAAACAGCCGGGTTACTTCTTTGTTGAACGAATGGGCAAGTCAGTATGGGATTTATTTAAAAAGAGTTTCCGGAGATCGATTTATCGCATTTTTTAATGAAAAAATATTAGCAGTGTTAGAAAAAGGAAAGTTCTCAATTCTAGATAATATCCGGGAAATGACGGCAAAAAATAATTTACCGCTAACATTAAGTATTGGTGTCGGTGCAGGGAGTTCCTCGCTTCCGGAACTTGGCAGCTATGCACAATCAAGTCTTGATTTGGCGTTGGGACGTGGTGGTGATCAGGCAGCCATAAAACTCCCAAACGGAAAAATAAAATTTTACGGTGGAAAAACAAATCCGATGGAGAAACGAACCCGGGTACGGGCGAGAGTTATTTCTCATGCATTAAGTGAACTGATTCAGGATAGCGACAGAATTTTTATTATGGGCCATAAATATCCGGATATGGATGCAGTTGGTGCAGCGATTGGTATATTAAAAATTGCCCAAATGAATCAAAGAGAATCTTATGTTATACTAAATGAGCAAGAAATTGATTCCGGAGTAAAGAAATTGCTCAGTGAGGTGAAGCAAAAGACGGATATCTACAGTCATTTTATTTCACCGCAAGAAGCATTAGAAATAAATATGACAAATGCCTTGCTAGTGATAGTTGACACTCATAAACCATCCTTAGTTATTGAAGAAAAATTAGTCAATCGTTGCGAGCGAATTGTTGTCATTGATCATCATCGCCGCAGTGAAGAATTTGTCCAAAATCCTTTGCTTGTCTATATGGAACCATATGCTTCATCAACATCTGAATTAGTAACAGAACTGCTTCAATATCAACCGAATCGGAAAATTGATATTCTTGAAGCGACTGCATTACTTGCGGGAATTATTGTCGATACAAAAAGCTTTACTCTACGTACCGGTTCAAGAACATTTGATGCAGCTTCATATTTAAGAGCAAAGGGCGCTGATACGGTTTTAGTCCAAAAGTTTTTACGTGAAGATTTAGATACTTTTATCAAGCGGGCAAAACTTGTTGAAAAAGTAGAATTTTATAAAGAAGGAATTGCGATTACAAAAGGAGAACCATCCGAATCTTACAACAATGTTCTTATCGCCCAAACGGCAGATTTATTATTAGCGATGGAAAATGTAGAGGCTTCCTTTGTTATCTCAAAAAGACCGGATGACATGGTTGGTATTAGTGCACGCTCCTTAGGAAAAATAAATGTACAAATTATTATGGAACGGCTGGAAGGAGGAGGCCACCTGACAAATGCCGCTACACAATTGAGGGATATAACAATAAATGAAGCCGAAATACAACTGAAAACAGTGATTGATAGTTATTTAGAAGGAGGGAATCAATCATGAAAGTTATTTTTCTAAAAGATGTAAAAGGGAAAGGCAATAAAGGTGATATCAAAAACGTGGCTGACGGTTATGCACAAAATTTTTTAATCAAAAATGGTTACGCCATCGAAGCGACGCCGGCAAATATAAAATCTCTTGAAGCGAAAAAACGGAAGGAAGAAAAAGAAGCACAGAAAGAGTTGGAAGAAGCCAAGCAACTGAAGGAAAAATTAGGAAAATTAACTGTTGAAATTGGCGCAAAGTCTGGTGAAGGTGGTCGACTTTTTGGTTCGGTTACATCAAAACAAATTGCGGAACAACTACAAAAGCAACATGGTATAAAATTAGATAAACGGAAAATTGAATTGGAAGATGCCATTCGTGCTCTTGGATTTACCAAAGTCCCGGTTAAATTACATCCGGAGGTTCAAGGTACATTAACCGTTCATGTAAAAGATGAAAATTAATATAAGAATAAATTGATTTACGTCATACAGAATAAATTTTTCCATCGAAATCAAAAAACGGTCATGATAAAATGATATAAGAAAATATTACGGCTGTCTCAAGACTCAGACCTTTAAGTAGTAACCTATACAATGAGGTTGTATTGAGCAGCCTATTTCTATTTGAAACCAGGATCTTAATCATGAAAAAAGAATTTAACAGTAATTCGGTCATGAAAAAAGATTAGAGGTAAGCTTACTTCAAAATGACGAATGCCATAAGTTCGCATCCTTGTTGTTTTGTACGTATCAAAAGGAACATGGACAAGCTTCTTTGTGCACATATAATTTCAGTCTAAAATTTTCAACGTCGTCCATTGGCATCCTTGGTCGGAAGGAATTCGTTCTCTCCCAAAATTAAAAACAACAATATTTGGAGGTTTGAAAAAGCAAATGAATGATTTGTTAATCGATCGAACTCCTCCTCAAAATATTGAAGCAGAACAAGCTGTCTTAGGTGCTATTTTTATAGAACCTGAGAGTTTGATTTTTGCCTCTGAAAATTTAATACCGGAAGATTTTTACCGAAGTGCTCACCAACGAATATTTTCCGTTATGTTGAAATTAAATGATCTGGGCAAACCTGTAGATGTTGTAACGGTATCCGAGGAATTAGCAGCTTCCAATCAATTGGAAAATGTAGGTGGTATTTCTTATTTGATGGAATTGGCAAATTCGGTACCGACTGCTGCCAATATTGAATATTATGTTCACATTGTTGAGGAAAAATCTTTATTACGTCGTCTTATTCGAACCGCCAGTGAAATCGCGCAAGAAGGTTATACACGTGAAGATGAGGTAGAAATTCTTTTATCGGAAGCAGAAAAGCGGATACTTGAAGTAGCGAACCGCAAAAATACCGGAGCTTTCCAAAATATTAAAGATGTCCTGGTAAAGACCTATGATCATATTGAGCAACTCCACAGTAGAAAAGGGGAGATTACCGGGATCCCAACCGGTTTTAATGATCTTGACCGAATGACTGCAGGATTTCAACGCAATGACTTAATCATTGTCGCTGCACGTCCATCTGTAGGGAAAACCGCTTTCGCCTTGAATATTGCTCAAAATGTGGCGACTAAAACGGATGAAAATGTGGCAATCTTCTCCCTTGAGATGGGGGCGGAACAGCTTGTCATGCGGATGTTGTGTGCTGAAGGGAATATTAATGCACAAAATTTGCGTACAGGTGCATTAACCGATGAGGATTGGAAAAAACTAACGATGGCAATGGGAAGTTTATCAAATGCCGGTATTTATATTGATGATACGCCCGGAATTCGTGTTCAAGAAATTCGTGCCAAATGCCGTCGCCTAAAACAGGAACAAGGTTTAGGAATGATTGTTATTGACTATTTGCAATTAATTCAAGGAAGTGGCAGACGTTCGGATAACAGACAACAAGAAGTATCTGAAATATCCCGTTCATTGAAAGCACTCGCCCGTGAATTGGAAGTACCGGTCATTGCCTTGTCACAGCTGTCCCGTAGCGTTGAACAACGCCAAGATAAACGACCGATGATGTCAGATATTCGGGAATCAGGAAGTATTGAGCAGGATGCTGATATCGTTGCCTTTTTATACCGTGAAGATTACTATGATAAAGAATCGGAGAACAAAAATATAATTGAGATTATTATTGCAAAGCAGCGGAATGGTCCGGTCGGTACGGTACAATTGGCGTTCGCAAAAGAATTTAATAAATTTGTTAATTTAGAAAGGCGATTTGATGAAACAGCCATTCCACCGGGAGCTTAAAAATTCAGGCTCCCTTTTTTATACAAAAAAATCCAGGAAATCATCCTTTAAACAAGTTTTATAATCCAGATCGGGTCAATCGGCGCTTTTTAAGGATTATCGCCTTTTTTACGAACATTAATAAGTTATATGTACTAATTTATTCGTATTTTACATTGACATTTTACAGAAAAGTGATACACTAAATTGTTGTAAGGTACGTATAAAATTCTTGGAGGTGTCCAAATGGCATCAGTCGTTGTCGTTGGCTCTCAGTGGGGCGACGAAGGAAAAGGAAAGATAACTGATTATTTGTCGGAAAATGCGGAAGTTGTTGCACGCTATCAAGGTGGAAACAACGCAGGACATACAATAAAATTCAATGGTGAAACATTTAAATTGCATTTAATTCCATCCGGGATTTTTTATAAAGAAAAGATTTGTGTCATCGGGAATGGGATGGTCATTGATCCGAAAGCTTTAGTAGAGGAATTAAAATACCTCCATAATCGTAATATTTCAACGGACAATTTACATATAAGCAATCGAGCACATGTCATCTTACCTTATCATATTAAGCTGGATCAGGTGGAAGAAGAAGCAAAAGGGGAAAATAAAATCGGAACGACGAAAAAGGGAATTGGACCGGCTTATATGGATAAAGCAGCCAGAGTCGGAATCCGGATTGTTGATTTATTAGATAAAGATGTATTTAAAGAAAAATTATCTCGTAATCTCCAAGAGAAAAATCGACTATTTGAAAAAATATATGAAACAGAAGGATTTCCAATAGAAGAGATTTTAGAAGAATACTATGAATATGGGCAACAGATTAAACAATATGTGTGCGATACCTCTGTTGTACTAAACAATGCAATAGATGAGGGAAGACGTGTATTGTTTGAAGGCGCACAAGGTGTGATGCTTGATATTGATCAAGGCACCTATCCTTTTGTTACCTCTTCTAATCCGGTCGCAGGCGGTGTGACTATCGGTTCCGGTGTTGGACCGACAAAAATTGACCATGTTGTTGGTGTAGCAAAAGCATACACAACAAGAGTCGGCGATGGGCCATTTCCGACTGAGCTTTTGGATGAGATAGGCGATCAAATTCGTGAAGTTGGCCGTGAGTATGGAACAACGACAGGACGACCACGCAGAGTCGGTTGGTTTGACAGCGTTGTTGTTCGTCATGCGAGAAGAGTCAGTGGCATAACCGACCTATCTTTAAACTCCATTGATGTCTTAACGGGAATTGAAACCGTGAAGATTTGCGTTGCCTATAAGTATAAAGATACCATCATTGAGGAATTTCCGGCGAGTTTGAAAGTTCTTTCCGAATGTGAACCTGTTTATGAAGAATTACCGGGTTGGACGGAAGATATAACCGGGTGCAGAACATTGGATGAACTGCCGGAAAATGCACGTCATTATGTGGAACGTGTTTCCCAATTAACCGGGATTCCGCTATCGATTTTTTCTGTTGGTCCTGACCGCACACAAACCAATTTAGTACGAGGCGTTTATCGATAGTATACCTGTCTCTTTGAACAGCCGGCGTCTATAAGGGATAAACATGCTTGATCAATGAATGGTCAAGCATGTTTTAAATAAGTGCACAAAGATGTTCAAGCAGTACATTGCAACCTCGCCATTCACTGTCCCCACAATAAATCAAAGATCTATCTTCTCGCTGAAGTAACTTTTTTGTAATAAAAATGTAATTTTGAACCCGATTAAATTCCAAACGATTCAAAAGAAAAAACATAATAGATAAAGGCAAAAAAACATATAAAATTTTTATGAAAGAGAAACGACTTCACAAACCATTTTCCATTATTTCCCACCATTTATACAGTTGCATTACAAAAATGGGCGTTCCGGCAAATTATTCAGCTTTTATGATAAATTAGTAAATAGAGAATTGAATTTTGATAATTTTCTTCAATATCTATTTGACATCCACAAATAGGTTATAGGAGGTACAGAATGCAACTGAAAGAAGGTTGGCAGAAAATATCTGTAAAGGCAGGGAGCTTGAAGGATCAACAAAGGCAGACGTTTAAACGAACGATTTTAGCAACCATTGTTATATCGACAATCTCCACAAGTACGTCAATCGCTACAGCAAAAGAAACAGCCAAATTACAAAAAGTATATCATGTTTATATAAATAACAATTATTTAGGCACTGTATCTGATAAAGAAAAAGTCGAACGTTTCGTTAATCAAAAAATGAGTGAAACACAAAAGCGATTTGAAGGATACCAATTAGCATATAAAAAAGATGACCTCGCTTTTGTCCCGGAACAAGTTTTTACAGCTTCTGTTGATAACGAGAAAGATGTTATTAGCAAAATACAGGAGAATTATGATGTAGCCGTAGAAGCCGTTGCTGTACAAATTGACGGTAAAACTGTTACATATTTAACAGATGAAGAAAAAGTGAATGAATTAATAGAAAAACTTAAACTCACTTATATACCACCAGAACAGCTAAAAGCATTAGAAACACAATCGAATGAAAATTCACCTGAATTAAAAGAAGGAGAAACGAGAATTACAGATATTTCATTGAGTACAAAATTAACCTATGTACATGAGGAAATTGATCCCGCCCAAGTAACATCAGTTGATGAAGCGGTAAATTTATTACAAAAAGGAATCGAGAAAGCGGAAAAATACATTGTAAAAGAGGGAGATGTTTTAGGGACAATCGCGGAAAGTCATGGATTGGATCTAAAACAGCTTCTTGATCTAAATCCGGGTTTAAATGAAGATTCCATCATTCAAATTGGCGATGAGTTGAATGTAACCGTATATGAGCCATATGTGAAAGTAAATGTGAAACAAGAAAACATGTCTTTACAAAAGATTCCATATGAAGTTCAAATTGTTGAAGATGAAACAATGTATAAAGGGGACGCAAAAGTAGTTCAAGAGGGCGTCGAAGGAGAAAAGATGGTCCGTTCCATTATCACATTACAAAACGGGACAAAAATTGGAGAAGAAATTGCTGATGAAAAAGTCATTAAAGAACCGGTAAACAAAATTATTCATCAAGGTACGAAGGTCATTCCTTCAAGAGGAACCGGGCAATTTGCCTGGCCAACAAATGGAGGCTATATATCCAGTCATTTAGGTTACCGCTGGGGAAAACAGCATAAAGGAATTGATATCGCTCGTCCTGAAGACAGAATTATTAAATCAGCAGATAATGGCACAGTTGTCTCGGCCGGATGGGATGGAGGTTACGGAAACAAAATCGTCATTGATCATAATAATGGCATACAAACCGTTTATGCACATCTTTCATCGATCAATGTTTCTATTGGGCAAACGGTAGAAAAAGGAAGCCAAATCGGTATAATGGGGAGTACAGGTAATTCTACAGGCATCCATCTTCATTTTGAAGTGTATAAAAATGGCGTATTACAAAATCCATTAATGTATTTGCAATAAAGTGTAACATTAATCAATGGACGGAATCGATATCCCCGCCGATTGTCAGGTAAACAATCAGGGGACTATCCAATTCTAGGTGGGAGTCTTGACTTCCTGTTAAAAGTAGGATAAAAAATATAAAATAGCTATAATTCCCTGGTTATCCGGGGAATTTTCTTATGAAATAAATCTTCACTCGCCGTATAGATTCGGATTACTCCAACTGAAAAATAAAGGAAATTAATGAATATGTGGTGAACTTCACCTCTATTTCATGATAAAGTAAAGAGTAGGGCTTCCTTTTCTAAAGTTTGCGATAAAATATGTTTACGCAACTCTAAGTGTGAGTTATTTGTAAAAATTTTGTATTATTCATAAAGTAGAACCTAATTTCCTGAAAATCTCTAAAAACTAGAATAGATGAAAATAGATGATGTAATTACGTTAAGCAGAGAGGAGAGGTTTAAATGGCTAAAAAAATATTGGTCGTTGATGACGAGAAACCTATTGCAGATATTTTACAATTTAATTTAAAAAAGGACGGTTATGAGGTCTTTTGTGCATACGATGGGGATGAGGCACTAGAATTAGTTGAAGAAGTACAACCGGATCTTATCTTACTGGACATTATGCTTCCGGAAAAGGATGGGATGGAAGTTTGTAAAGAGATCCGAAAGAAATATGAGATGCCAATTATAATGTTAACCGCAAAGGATTCAGAAATTGATAAAGTTCTAGGACTTGAACTGGGTGCTGACGATTATGTTACAAAACCTTTCAGTACAAGGGAGTTGCTGGCTCGTGTAAAAGCAAACTTACGCCGCCACCAACAAGTTAACACAGCAAACCAAGAAAATGAGAATAAAGAAATTGCCATCGGATCCCTCGTTATTCACCCGGATGCATATATCGTTTCAAAACGAGGCGAAATGATCGAGCTTACACACAGGGAGTTTGAGCTTCTATATTATTTGGCAAAACACCTCGGTCAAGTAATGACAAGAGAGCATTTACTTCAAACTGTTTGGGGTTATGACTATTATGGCGATGTACGGACAGTTGATGTGACAGTACGAAGATTACGGGAGAAAATTGAAGATAATCCAAGTCATCCTGGTTGGCTTGTCACGAGACGCGGTGTCGGATATTATTTACAAAACCCAGAACAGGAGTAATCGAGGCAAATGAAAAAATTTTCCATATTTTCTTCGATCCGGTTAAAATTTATTCTTTTCTTCGTTTTACTTATCTTACTTGCCATGGAAATTATTGGCGTTTATTTTGTCCGGGAGTTGGAAAAGGAACTCACGCAGAACTTTAAAGACTCGATTTTAAACCGAGTAAATTTATTAACTTATAATTTGGAAGAAGAGTTTTTAAAAGAGCGGGATAGTGAAGAATCCTTACAATTTGAAGATGACATGAAAAAACTGTTAATTGATAATAAATCTTCGGATATAGAAGAAATGCGGGTGTATGATAAAGATTTACGGGTCATTGCTACTTCCGATCCGGGAAGTCAGGATAAAGTTGGTCAAAGGACGACAGATATCGTTGTAACAAGAACCTTTGTTACGGAAGAAATGATTGAAAAAATGTCTATTGACAAATCATCGAATGAACGGAAGTGGTTATTGTACGTCCCGATCAAAGTTGATAATGAAATTGAAGGGGTCTTATTCATTGAAGGGAAAATTGAAAGGGTTTTTGAACAAATTCAAGTCATCAATCAAGTTCTCATAAATGGAACGATAATCGCCCTAGTCTTTACAGCCATTGTTGCAGTCATCATTGCTCAAACAATTACAAGACCGATCACAGATATGAAAAGGCAGGCTCAGGCAATGGCCAGAGGGAATTATTCCCGGAAAGTAAAAGTATACGGTCATGATGAAATTGGCCAATTAGCCATTACTTTTAATAATTTATCAAAAAAACTTCAGGATGAACAAGCAAAAACCGATAGTGAAAAACGAAAATTGTCTTCAATATTAAAGTTTATGACAGACGGGGTTATTTCTACCGATCGTAAAGGAAGAATTATTCTTATTAATGAAGCGGCTGAGCAAATGCTGAATGTTACACGTGAAACAGTCATATCTGAAAATATTATTGATGTCCTGGACCTTGGGAATAAATATTCACTAAAGGATTTAACACAGGAACAAAACTCGGTTATTCTCGATTTAAGTACGAATGCGGTACCGCTAATTGTCCGAGTTAATTTTTCCATTATCCAAAAAGAAACAGGGATTATGAACGGTTTAATTGTTGTCCTTCATGATATAACCGAGCAAGAAAAAATCGAAAGGGAACGCCGTGAATTTGTTGCTAATGTATCTCATGAGTTAAGAACACCTTTAACAACAATGCGAAGTTACTTGGAAGCTTTAACGGATGGTGCTTGGATGGATAAAGACATTGCTCCTCAATTTTTACAGGTAACGCAAAATGAAACGGAACGGATGATACGGTTAGTGAATGATCTCCTCGTGTTATCAAAAATGGATAGTAAAGATTATCAATTACGTAAAGAATGGATTAACTTTCCAAAGTTCCTTGACCATATTATCGACCGGTTCGAGATGGCGAAAGAAAAAAATGTTCATTTTTCACGTGACTATTTAAATGAACCAATACTCGTAGAAATCGATCAGGATAAAATTACCCAAGTATTAGATAATATTATCTCCAATGCTTTAAAATATTCGCCAAGCGGTGGAACAATCACCGTTAAATTGGTTGTTCTTCATGATTCTTTGGAAGTAAAAATTTCCGACCAAGGTGTAGGGATACCAAAACAAAATTTACATCGTATCTTTGACCGCTTTTATCGTGTTGATAAAGCGAGAGCAAGACACATTGGCGGCACGGGACTCGGACTTGCAATTGCAAAGGAAATGGTTGAAGCCCATAACGGTCATATTTGGGCTACGAGCATTGAAGGGAAAGGAACGACCGTCCATTTCACCCTTCCATATGACCGTGATCAAGGGGATGATTTTTAATGAAAGTTGAACAAATCAAAACATTAATACTCACTACTTTGGTTTTGGTTAGCATCGTTCTGTTTTGGAATCTTGTTACTTTTCAACGGAACTATGAATTAGTGAATAATCAAGAATATGTAAATGAAGTCACGATTAATGATATAAAAAAGCCAATAAAAGATCTGGTTGTTCCAAATAAAATCATTTATCGAAATGGGGAAAACAGTTTCCTTGGCATCCAAAATATGGAACAGATGACACCATTTGTGAATGATATTGGAAAATGGACTTTCTATGGTTTTCAAAGAAGTGTCAATGAATTTGTGGAAAAATTTGAAGGAATGCCCGGAAAGCAGGTTCTCATTGTCCAGTTTCCCGGTGATGTCCCGTTTGAATTGTTAAAATCGATGTATACGGTTGAGGTAAAAGAGATACCGAGCGGAAATTTCCGTTACATGTTCATTTTTCAGGAAGACCTAAACGATGACGAAGGAATTGTTTATTTTGCTACCAATGATTTAAGGTCGATCATTAAGGCAAATGTTCGGCAAAAATCTTCTGCACATTTTAGAAACTTAATTGAAATTATGAGTAATAATAGCAATCCTTATTACGCGTACAAGAAGAATTCCGGCGGCTATTTATTTGTTAACGACAAGGAAACGGTTATTCCGGATGATCAATACTATCCACGGTTATACGATGAAAAAATATTTGTTGATGCACTCTTTTCGAATCCGGACAGGGTAACGATAAATGATGAAGAGTATACGGACGGTTCAAGTTTGATGAAGCTTCAATCTGATCAGCAGATGTTGACTTTTGTAGATCCAACCATTACTGAGTCACCTGACACCGTTTATAATATGATAACAACGAGTGTCAATTATATAAATGCGCATGGAGGCTGGACGGATCAATATTATTATTCGGGAGCATTCGTAAACACGAAAAAAATTAATTTTCAACTTTATACAAATAATTATCCTGTATTCAATGAACTCGGATTAAATGAACTTTCATTAGTAGTCGGGAAAAATAGAATTCATGAGTATAGACGCCCGTACTTCAGATTAGACTTTATCCCATATAACCCAAACAAACAGGAGTATACCTTACCTAAGGGAACCGATGTGTTAGCGGAAATACAAGGGGATGGTGTAAATTTAGAATCGGTTGAAGATATTTTAATTGGGTATCATATGGAAAAAGATAATGAGAATGCTGTTATAAAATTTCAACCCTCTTGGTTCTATAAAATCGGTAATTCATGGATCCGGGTTAATGATGAAAAACTGGGAGTGGTCGAAAATGGACTGGAGTAGAGCCAAAAACGTCTTTATTATGATTTTTCTTATATTGGATATATTTTTGATCAGTCAATTTATTATTCAAAAATCCGAAAACACGTATGATTTAATTCAAGATACGCCAATTGATCAACAATTGAAGGCTGATAATATTCAAATTAAAACAGAACTACCATTAAAACCAACAAAGGCAAGCTATGTTGAGGCAGATGCCATGGTTTTTCAAGCCGATGATATTTCTTCTTTATCGGGACAGTCTATTGAGATCCTAAACGATAATATTTTAATAAAAAGCCAGTTAACAAGCCCGTATCCGTTAAAGAAAGATTGGAAAGTGGCGGATGTGGATCAATTTTTAAAGAACTATGTTTATTACGGTGACCAATACAAATATTATCAATATGATAAAGACAAGAATATGATCACCTATTATCAACTGTATAAAAATCAAATGTTTTACAAAAATGCAAGCGGACAAGTTCAATTAGTGTTAAATGATAAAAATGAGATTGTTTCCTATTCACAAACGATGCTTGATGATATAAAGGAAATTTCGAAACAAGAGATTCTTACTGCTCATGAAGCAATGGCAATTCTTTATAATAAAGGACTGTTGGATGTCGGAAGTAATATAACAAATATTAAGCTCGGCTATTATACATTGGTACCGATAAAATCTTCACAATTACTTGCGCCTACATGGTGTTTTACTATTGATAATAAACGGGATTATTTTGTAAATGCTGTTGAAGGTCATGTATTAAATGAAGAAGAAGAAATTTTAAAATAGGTAGATGTTTTGATAAACCGTTAAATATGATAAGATAATAAGTATAAAAATACTTGATAGGCTGGTAGAATTCATTCTACTAGCCTTTAAATATGGTAGAAGGAAAAACTTTTAAGTAGATAAATATACGGTTTATGGAGTGAAAGGAATGACATTAAAATTTAGTGTTTTGGCAAGCGGAAGCACCGGAAATGCAATCTACATAGAGACAGAGGAGCACGCCTTTTTAGTTGATGCAGGTTTAAGCGGAAAACATATGGAAGGATTGTTGCAACAAATTGAAAGAAAACCCGATCAGCTGGATGGCATTCTTGTCACTCATGAACATAGTGACCATATAAAAGGTGTTGGTGTTTTGGCAAGAAAATACAAGTTGCCGATTTACGCAAATGAAAAAACATGGCAAGCGATGTCTCCGTTAATCGGTGAAATACCAACGGATTTAAAATTTATATTTCCCACAGAATCCGTTCGTTCTTTCAAAGGGTTGGACATCGAATCTTTTGGCGTTTCCCATGATGCGGCAGAACCGATGTTTTATATTTTTCATCATAATGGAAAAAAGTTGGTAGTCATAACCGATACCGGATATGTTAGCAATCGGATGATCTGCACAATTGAAAATGCCGATTACTACATATTTGAAAGTAATCATGATGTCGAAATGCTGCGGATGGGAAAATATCCGTGGAATATTAAGCGGCGAATCTTAAGCGATATTGGCCATGTGTCTAATGAAGATGCGGCAATGGCAATGAGCGAATGCATAGGTGACAATACGAAAGGGATTTATTTGGCACACTTAAGTAAAGATAATAATATGAAAGAGTTGGCGAGAATGTCAGTTGGCCAAGTTTTAGAAAGTCGGGGATTTGTTGTTGGTGAGCAAGTTTCATTATATGATACCGATCCGAAAATTCCGACCGTATTAAAGGCAATTTAAAAATAAGCAAAAAGGTTGAAAAGAAAAAGCTTTTGTTCATATATTGAAACAAAGGCTTTTTTCATATATCTTGGGAATTTTTTCATAAAATATTGTTCATATTAATTGAGAGTAGAACTGTTTGTAGAAAATTTTTTAGCTGACTCATACATACATCCATAAAAATTGAATAAAAGGTGTGATTATAATGGGCTATTATGAAGATGACAACGGATTTGGAAGCCGAAAAAAACCGAAAGATAATAAGCGAGGTTATTTTTTCTCCGGTTTCATCGGGACTGTCATTGGCGGCTTAGTTGTATCGCTGACTTCACCCTATCTAATGGATAACCAAACCAATGAGAATCAATCGGATGCCATTATTGAGAAGACAGGTAAAGAAAATAACAGTGATAGCATTGTCCAAAATGTATCCGTAAAAGTAGAAACAGACGTGACAAAAGCAGTAAATAAGGCAGGTGGCTCCGTTGTCGGAATTACGAATATCCAAGGAGGCAATGTTTGGACACAAGCACAAGAGGCAGGCACCGGTTCAGGGGTCATTTATAAAAAACAAGACAACTCAGCCTATATCGTTACCAATCACCATGTAGTCGAGGGGGCAAACCGGTTGGAAGTCACTTTAGCCAATGGAGAAAAAATAGAGGCGAAATTATTAGGAAGTGACTTATGGACCGATCTTGCCGTTTTACAAGTAGATGGAAATAAGATTCAAACGGTAGCTGAATTTGGTGACTCAGATGCATTAAAATTAGGTGAACCGGTGATTGCCATTGGAAATCCGCTTGGTTTGGAATTTGCCGGCTCGATTACTCAGGGAATTATTTCCGGATTGGAACGGACAGTGCCGCTTGACTTCGACGGTGACGGTATACCGGATTGGAACGCAGAGGTGTTACAAACAGATGCAGCGATTAACCCGGGGAATAGCGGAGGTGCCCTTGTGAATATTGCCGGGCAAGTCGTTGGTATCAACTCCATGAAAATTGCCCAAGAACAAGTGGAAGGAATAGGATTTTCCATTCCAATTAATACAGCGATTCCCATCATTGAAGACTTAGAGAAAAATGGCGTGGTGAAGCGGCCATATATGGGTGTTTCCTTGGAGGATATTAATGAAGTGCCCATTTATCATCAACAACAAACCCTTCATCTACCGGATAATATTAAATCGGGATTGTTAATTGCAGAAATTGCCCCGGGTGGTCCGGCAGATCAAGGTGGATTAAAACAATTGGATGTTATTGTAAAATTGGATGGGCAAGAAGTGAACAACATTATTGATTTACGCAAGCATTTATACACAAAAAAAGAAATAGGCGATCAGTTGAAAGTTGGATTTTACCGAAATGGAAAATACCAAGAAAAGACGATTACACTAACCGGGGAAGGAAGGTAAGTCACAGAGGCACCTCGTAAATTTTTATATGGTAAGCTGGTGGGTTTCGACTCTATCTCACGGAGATTTAAGGGGAAATGATTGATCAATGAAACCACAGAGGCGTTCACTGTGGCAGTCTCTTCAAGTCAGGTGATGGAAATGAAAAATATTTATTGTTGCAAAGAGCATGTCGAATATGGACTAGAAGAAGTCATAAATGAAAGTGAAGTTCCGCCAAAACTCGAGGAGGTAAAAGAACAGTTGCCAACAGTAACCTGTGAATACTGTGGACAACTCGCAGAATATATTGTGTCGAACTAATATTCTCGCACAAAATGTGGATAATAAATGTGGATATGTGGATAACTTTTGTTAATAAGCTGTCAGTAACCTGTTTATAGCCTGTTTATAAACTGGGGAAAACGAACGCTACGATGAATTTTTAGGAAACAAACAAGGAAAAATTTTTCCACAAGAAAAAGGGCCTTCTGAATGGAGGGCCCTTGTAATAAATTCCATCTAGGGAAGGGAGAGCATATTCATTTTTGATTTATTTTAACAGTAACAAATTATTTTAATTGCTCTAGGGAATAATTTCCAATTGTGAACACATGCTCACAAAGAATTTCTATATCCTCATTATTATGGCTGGTTAGTAATATTGTTTTTCCTTCCTTATTTAATTCTTTTAGCAGATTTCTGATATTTTCGACGCTATCAACATCTAAACCGTTGAAGGGTTCATCAAGTAATAATACCTCTTGATCTTCCATTATCGCTTGTGCAATAGCCAACTTCTGCTTCATTCCAAGAGAATAATTCTTGACATTTTGCTTTATAGAATAATGCAATCCCACCTTCTCCATGACTTCCTTAATTTTTTCATCAGATATTTTATTTTGTATATCGGCTAAATACCTTAAATTTCCAAAGCCTGTTTTATCTCCAAGAAATCCAGGTCTATCTATAATAATTCCAAAGTTTTCAGGAAATCTTTTATTCTTTCCAAGCTCTTCTCCGTTAACAAATATCCTTCCTTCATCCGGAAAAATAAAACCACATATCATTTTAAAAAGCACTGATTTCCCAGAGCCATTGTGGCCAACTATTCCATAGATTTTCCCCTTTTCAAAGGATACTGATAAATTCTCAAACAAAGGTAAACCTTTGAATGATTTACTTACATTTCTTAATTCTATCAAACTCATCACATTCACCTTTCCTTCCTACAAAATATAGTCTTTCTTGTTATATAGATAAAACAAAACTAAGGTTTCAACTGAAATATATATCGAAAGTTTTACTGATATTAAAACAACTGAAGCTCCTTCAAGTACATAGCCCATGCTATTTAATCCTATAGGTATTAAATTGTCTATTCTGAAACTTGGAAACATAAATATTGTTAGCACCAATAGAGAGATAAAGCTTTTTAGTACATCCTTTGTAGCAAAGGATATTATCATTACGAAAAGTACATAAAATATAAGCTGTAGAAAACCATTAATCATAAAATGGTAGACTATTTCAAATAAATTGTCCTGCACAGTAATAGGATACCCATTCAGAAATGCTATAGTGTTTGTTCCGGCAAATAAAGCTAATAGTATTATCATTATTGTTTTCAATATGCGAGGGAACCAACTTAAAAACCATTTATTTATAGAACGGTATCTCACCATGGTATAATAACTCATCTCTGATAAATACGTTTGTATCCGTAATTGGACAAGGTAAACAGCCCCTAAAAAAACTACAATATAAAAAGCAAATGAGATAAGATTATATATTTCATTAGTAGTTCCCATAAATGTAACTATAAAACCATCCCAAATTGACAAATTGCCATTTGCAAATTTACGTATAGTAAACAAAATTCCCATCAGACAAAGCAATCCATATGCTATTAGTGGTAAATTTCTGACTAAATAGCTTTTCATGGAAACATGATTTCGATCTACATGATTGGTTATGAAAATTAAAATTAGCAAAGCAGCAAGCATTATTAAAAAGGGCATTATTATACTATCGAAAGAAGCAACCCCATGAAATAAACTTAAATAATTTGGCAATATAATTAATTTCATTGAAGGTGGAAATACTTTAAAACTAATAGAGCCATATAAATACAATAATCCATTTAACAGATGCAATATTGATGATTTTTTAACCCCGGCATAAATAATACATAGCAATAATTGAAAGGTTATCGTTGTTAATAGAAACAATCCTATTTGAAATATCAATGCAATAATTGGTGTAGAGAAATAAAGCCTAAGATAATATAAAATTTCATTTCCAGATACATTAATTCGACCAACATCACTCCATTCTGTTGAAAAAGGAGTGTTAATTGAGGTTAGTAATATTGCCCCCAACAAGATAAATATAAATAAAATATCTATTTTGAATAGTTGCTTTAATTTTGTAAATATCCATTTCTTATAAGAACCCAAGCGTATTAGTTTGGTATATTCAAATGTTCTATTTATATATATCGTACTTATAAATAAAATCAACGGAAAAAAGTAAAATAATAATAAATAAACATCACTTGCTGACAAAAATACATAATCCCAAAAGTTAGCCGCTACATTGTGAACCTCTTCAAATTGTGGCATTGATTGCCTGTTGCTTAAAGAGTATAGTACTATTGGGATAGAAGCGAATAAATATTTCCACGAAAGTATTTTATCTTTCATTGCTAGCATTCTAATCATCCCAAACCTTCCTAGTCTTTTTGATATAAACAATTAACGTAGCCATAATCAAGATTAATACTATGAATGGAACAAATATTGTCCATATAGGTTGGGCAGTTATTGAAAATGGAAAAACAGTGCAACCGGGAGAAAACCTCTCTATCCTTAAAACTGCAGTTACAAAGTTCATGACAAACCACCATAGAAATGGCATGGATAACGCAACAAACTTATTTTTAAGACATATTGTTAACAGATAAGCTATAGTCATATATAATGCTCCATTAATACCCACCCAAAATGAATATACAATTCCATATAGTAAAACTGATTTTTGAGCAACAACTTCAAATGTTCCAATTGAAACATGATTGAGGAATTCTGTTTCATAGTGAATATAGCCAATCAAAGGATCTATATATTGGATAAATAAAAATGGAATAAATATCATTAAAAAAACTACCACAAAAGTAAGAACTGCATTTACAAATCCTTTTGCTAGTACATAATCAGATAATATTGCTCTAGGTTTTACATATTGAAGATAATTATCCTTCTTTTCGTTAGCATAAGAACCGGCATAAAGTGGCACTAATAGTATCGGGAACAGAAGTGGTATGGGGGAATTTGTTAATAATTGGGCATGGACATCTATAGCCCTATGAAAAACATATGAACCATTCATTATTGGTAAAATAATAATCAGTGGCAAAAAAATTAGGGATAGACTAATAATAAAAAACCTTTTATTTAATGCTTTTTTACATTCGATAAAAACTAAGTGTTTCACTTTTTTCACCTTCCTCTTTAAATAATTTGATTGTATTAAAATCCTTTCCTGATATAAATATATAAGATGAATCTTAAATTGAAATTTCCCTTTCCTTAATTTCTCCTTAATTTTGAGTAAAAAAAAGATAGCCATAGAATTTGTGCTACCCATTTCCACTGATTACAATTCAATTTTTATCGATGTTCCTTTGTTTAATTCGCTTTCAACAAAGATACTGCCCCCATGAGCTTCTATAACTTCCTTTGCTATGGACATCCCAAGACCGGACCCTTTATGACTATTTGTATTTGTTCCTCTATAGTACCTGTTAAATAATTTTTTTAAATCTTCTTCATTAATGCCATTTCCATTATCTTTAATTTCGATACTTATTTTATCTTGCTTTCTAATATATACAAAAACTTCTGTACTCTCCCTGTTGTGGATTAAAGCATTAAATATAAGGTTAGAAATGCACCTGCGCATAAGACTTTCATCAAACTCATATTCAATATTCTCCGCTTGAGGATAAAAATGTATTAGTCTATTTTCACACCCCGGGTGATTCAATATTTCGATTATTAAATTTCTCAAAAATTTAGTTAGATTTACTTTTCTTTTGTTAATTACTAAAGCATTACTCTTTAATTTTTCATGAAGCGTTAGTTCCTCAATTAATTCTTCCATGTAATTCGCCTTATTAAGAATAGTATTAGAATATTGGAAAACCTCCATTTTGGAGATTTCATAATCTTTATTTGCTAAAACCTCAGCATATCCTTTTATGGAAGAAAGGGGAGTTTTCAAATCATGGGAAATATTAGCAATCCACTCCTCCCGCATCTTTTCAATTTTTGCTCTTTCTCTCTTGTTTAATCTTAAGTTTTCTGTAAGCTTATTTAAACTTCTAAAAACTTTACCATAAATCCCTTTTTCTTCATAGTCGATTATATATTTATCTTGGGCCAAAAAATCCACACCCTGAATAATATAAAGCAAAGGGGTAGTAAGCCTGTTTCCAAATATAAAACCCACTATTAAAAATACAGCGATAGAGATAAAAAAAGTTAATAAAACAGATTTTACAATAAGAGCAGATGTACTGGATTCGTACTCAAATATATGTTTACTGATGGTTGTACTAGGAAAACCGATAATATAATCATAGTTACTATCGCTTTCAGTTGATGAAACAAATAAAGTGTATCCTCCTATTGTATCTGGGTGCATATGGTAATGAACAATATCTGCTGGTGAATAGTGACTAGGAGCATCTGCTGGTTTGTCTAATTCATAAACTTCATTTCCATTTTGATCTAGTACTTGTATCCAAGCATGATTTTTCTTTAGGAGTTCTTGACCTTCCCGATTAATTGAAATAGTACCTTCATCTACTTCAATATATGATTTGAAACTTAATGTAAGATTTGGCGGATAATCTGTCGTAATAATATCTTTTGAAAAGAAAAAGTAATAAATTCCTCCAATTGTTATCAATATAATTAATAATATTGATAAAATTGCAACTCCCAAAAAACTCAGGGCTATTTTCCCTCTCATGCTAATCACCTTTTATAAATTTGTAGCCTAGACCTTTAAAAGTAGTAATATGTTCAGGATTTGAAGGATCGTCTTCTATTTTCTCCCTAAGATGTCTAATATGAACCATGAGTGTATTATCGAATCCTTCATAATCACTCCCCCATATATTCTCGATTAGTAAGTTTTTGCTCAGTATCCTATTGGGGTTTTTAACCAAGTAAAGCAGCAACTGATATTCCTTGGCGGTAAGATTTAATATATTCCCGGATTTTTTAACCTCTGCCTTGTTTTCATCTATTTCTATATCCTTAAATTTTATAATTTCTTTGGTATGGTTGCTTTGGCTTTCATTTACAATTAATTGCATATGCTCAAGTCTTCTAAAAAGAGCTTTTATTCGAAAAGCAATTTCCTTTGGGCTAAATGGTTTTGTAACATAATCATCTCCACCGATTCCAAGACCTAAGAGCTTATCTATGTCATCGGATTTAGCTGAAAGAAATATAATAGGGCACATACTAAATTCTCTAATCCTCTTACAGACCTCGTAGCCATCCATGTCGGGTAGCATAATATCAAGTACAATGATATCAGGGTCCATTTGTTCACATAATTCTATTCCCCTACTGCCAGTTTCAGCTTTATATATGTCCTTAAACCCTTCTTTTATGAGCACAGTTTCCAATAAGTTAAGAATATCTTTTTCGTCATCGACCAATAGTACCCTCTTTTTATATAAACTAGATGAACTAATATTTATCATTAAAATCAGTTCCTCCTTACCTTTCAAATCCGCACATCTGCATTCTTTTTAAGTTCCTTCATATCAAATTCATGAATGGAATTCTACCCAATATAAAGCCCTCTACATCAAAAACAAATTGCGCCAATTTCTATATTTAAAAATTCTATGAATGTAATCTATACTTCATTTTTCGATACGTTTATCGATTCTTCGGTATACTCCTGCGAAAGTTCCTGCATTTGAGTCGAGTAGATAACCCAACAAACTTCAAGGTTTACGCCTTCGTCAACAACGCAACGCACTCCACATGTACTGTATGTGGGAAAAGATCGACCGGTTGAACCAACTCTAATTGATAACCGAATGGGCGTAATTCTTTCATGTCAGTGGCAAATGTGTCCGGATTACATGAAACATAGACAATGCGTTCAGGTTGCGCACGGCCGATTTTTCGCATGACTTTCCCGCCGGCACCCGAGCGAGGAGGGTCTAATAATAATAGTTCGGGTGTTCCAAAGCTATCGATAACCTCGTCTATGCCATGACGTGCATCTCTCGCCAGAAAATGAGTGTTGGTTATTCCGTTATCTTTTGCATTTCGCTTTGCTGATTCAATGGATGTTTCCACGATTTCAATGCCGCTTAATTCTTTTACTTGTTTAGCAAAAGGAAGGGAAAATGTGCCTACACCGCAAAAGAGATCGATCATCTTTTCATTTTTTTTCGGCTGTCCCATTTCAATGGCCAGATTGACTAATTTTTGTGCTTGTGTCGGGTTTGTTTGAAAAAATGTATCATACCAAATGCGGTACCGAAAACCGGATAATTCATCATAAATAAAATCTCTTCCGAATAAAACATGGGTTTTTTCTGATTGGGTCCGATCAGCCCAATCTCGATTTTCCAGCCATAATAAACTTTTTACTTCGGGAAATTTTTTTTCAATCCGACTAATTAAATCAGATGCAGCTTCACGAAGATTTCCGTCCGGCGCCTCGGTGGCAAATAAAGCAAGCATCATTTCCCCTGTGGCAAAAGATTCACGAACCATTAAGTGTCGCAGTAACCCTTCATGAGTATCTTTATTATACCCGGATAAATGATGATCACTAGCCCACTTTGCTATGTCCATTGCCGCTTCAACCATTTTCTTTCCGGCAATTAGGCAAGTTTCAAGTGAAATAATTTTTCTGAAATTCCCTTGCTCATGCAAACCAAGCGTGCCATCCGGGGAGAAGGTAAATTCCATCTTATTACGGTAATGCCACGGATCTTCCATACCCATTGTATCTTGGACAAGATATGGTTCAAAGCCTTGTGCTTCCAAGGCATGTTTTACGTGATTCGTTTTTTCTTGCAATTGTCCGGCATATTGCCAATGCTGCCAGACGCAACCGCCACATAAAGAGAAATGAGGGCAGGCTGGCCCAATTCGTTCCGGATGAGCTTCAATAATTTCTTCAAGAACGGCTTTTCTCCTTCTCCGTTCAGGTTTATCAACAGTAACGCGTACTTTTTCTCCGGGCAGTGTTTCCGGGACAGTCAATTTGAGTTTTTTTGAATTTCCCTTTTCATTCTCATGCCAAACGACAGCTTGTCCGGCTCCATTTTTATCCAATTGTCTGATTTCGGTTATGAAAGATGATCCTACAGTAGTAGACAATCATGTTCCTCCTTTCAATATAAAAACGCTTATGTCATTTTCCGTTATAGTCAAGGGAAATAAATATCATTCTTTTTATACTAACCTATTATAACGGAAACCCAATGATTTTAAAATTACCGGTATATATAGGAATTTATGACGTAATGGAAAGTTATGTCTTTTAAAAATTTTACAAAACAATTATATTTCGTTTTAGGTAAATATGGTATATTGGGTATAAGGGGAGGGAGTGAAAACATGGCGAAATACAGTAAAAAGGAAAAGAGCTGGATGATGTATGATTGGGCAACTTCGGCTTATTCGGTTGTCATAACGACGGCGATTTTTCCAATTTATTATAAATCGGTTGCAACGAATGCCGGCGTTGACCCAAGTCAATCTACAGCTTTCTTAGGGTATACGATTTCAATTTCCACTTTTATTTTGGCAATGTTGGCTCCGATACTTGGTACGATTGCAGATTATCGAGGTTTTAAGAAAAAGTTTTTTGTATTTTTCTTTCTTTTGGGGACACTTTCAACGGTGGGTCTCGTATTCGTACCAAGTGATCAATGGCTGCTTTTACTGGTAATGAATTTATTAACGGCCATTGGTGCCAGGGGGGCAAATATTTTTTATGACGCATTTATCGTTGATGTCACAACAAAGGATAAAATGGATGATGTTTCATCCCGGGGATTTGCTTTAGGGTACATCGGCAGTAGTATTCCTTTTGTGATCAGTATCGGGATTATTATTTTAGCGCAAACCGGCATTATTCCTTTGTCAATGACAGCAGCAAGCCGAATTGCCTTTTTCATAACAGCTGTATGGTGGATTGGATTTGCCATCCCGCTCATTAAAAATGTAAAACAGATTTATTATGTAGAGAGAGAGCCAAAAATTATTGTAAATAGTTTTAAAAGACTGGGTAAGACATTTAAAGATATAAAGCAATATCGGAATATTTTCTTATTTTTATTAGCATATTTCTTTTATATCGATGGGGTCGATACGATTATTTCCATGTCAACCGCTTATGGCACGGATGTAGGCTTGAGTGCTACTGATATGATTATTGCCCTGCTAGCCGTCCAAGTTGTTGCAGCACCGTTTGCTATTCTCTTTGGGACACTTGCAAAAAAATATGGAACAAAAATAATGCTTTATGTCGGAATTTTTATTTATACTTTTATATGTGTTTATGCGATGTTTATGGACAGTGCTTTTGATTTTTGGGTATTGGCTATGCTGGTTGCTACATCACAGGGGGGAATTCAAGCATTGAGCCGTTCCTTTTTTGCCCAAATGGTGCCTGAGGAAAAATCAAACGAGTTTTTCGGTTTTTACAACATATTTGGCCGATTTGCAGCTGTCTCAGGGCCGTTTCTCATGGGTGTAACAACGCAAATAACGGGAAGTTCTTCGATGGGCATTTTTAGTCTCATCATTTTGTTTATCATCGGTTTTATATTATTGACCTTTGTACAAAAACCTAATCTTTCCTCGGTAAATCGTGAAAAAACAGACGTATCTGTATAAAAAGATGGGGATTTCTCCATCTATTTTTATCCACCAGAAAGAAGGAGTTGTCCGAAACTGCTAATTTTGAAGGAAGTGTAAAGTGGACAGATTACTTGATCGGGTGGCAATCTTGTCACCGGGGAAAATCCGTAATCTTTAAAAATTACGGTGGAAAAAATTAATCGAGGCCGTCGAAGCATCATACTTGTAAAGGAATCCTAGCTATTAGGGTTCTTTTTTATTCGCAGCCCCTCGTTTGATTTGTTATTTTTTGATAAAATACTAAAGAATAAAATGGAAAGGTCATCTAAAATGAAGATTTCGATTATAACTGTAGGAAAACTGAAAGAGAAATATTTAAAACAAGGTATTGATGAGTATTTAAAACGATTATCCGCCTATGCCAAAGTGGAAATCATTGAGGTAGCCGATGAAAAAGCACCGGAACATTTAAGTGAGGCAGAAATGGAAGAAGTGAAGCGGAAGGAAGGGGAACGAATTCTTTCCCATCTTAGTGAAGATACATACATTATTACCCTGGAAATAAGTGGCAGAATGTTAAACTCCGAACAACTTGCCGCAAAAATCGATGAACTCGGTACATATGGGAAAAGTAAATTAGCATTTATTATCGGTGGCTCGCTCGGACTATGTAAAGAAGTGCAAAACCGAAGTGACCTGGCCCTTTCCTTCTCAAAAATGACATTTCCACATCAGTTAATGAGGCTGATTTTACTCGAACAAATATACCGGGCTTACCGGATTAATCGAGGGGAACCGTATCATAAATAGAGGCAAAAATTGTTGAAGATAAGGTGGAATTTTATTGTCGGAAGCG
>JAAROH010007716.1_pt1 | contig 45627 bp, 52 predicted proteins | sample 7248631 | NCBI WGS metagenome assembly JAAROH01 (sample SAMN09772309, study PRJNA484901) | compost metagenome | isolation source: Vermicomposting unit | place: India | reverse complement strand
AAAACCGGGCATGCGCCCGGTCCTTTTTACTTCTTAACATCTTCAAGCCTATAAAAATGTCTAAATAGGTATGTAAATTTTTTTAACAAATACCGATATATAACATGTATATATTTTACAATAAACAAAAGAAAGGAGTTAAATAACTCTAATAAAGACGAAATCAGTGACTGGATGAAAAAATAATTAAAGAATTAACCAATACTTTAATCAAAAAAATAGAGGAAAATAAAAAGAAGAAGGAGGAATCCATGTCTATTAGTATTGGAGAAAATCGAGCAGCATTTGCTGCCTATACGAAGTTAACACTTGTTTCTCGCTTCCAGAACCAAATAAACGGCATTCAGCCTAACACTCAGTCCAAAACATCTATGGGATTCCCTGAGTTTATGGAGCGTCTACGAAAGAATGAAGTCGTTAACGAAAAATATGCTCGTACAATCCTTAATAAACAGCGAGAAGATAGTCTTATTAATAGTCGTTATAACGGGAATCCCCAATTCGAAAGCGAAAAATTATCCTTTATTGAGAAAGCCTATAATTTAGGTATTGTAGATGAATACGGTACTTTAATCAATACAAGGTTATAAAAATGATGCATTAAGAAAAAGCGAGTGCGAACGCGGCACTCGCTTTTTCCCTAGACCCTTCATGCGTTCCAGCTCCACGGCGCGTCCGCACCTTTCGGAACAGCCAGAAGCCTGCGGGTTAGAAGTACAAACGAGTACCAGGGAAACAGAACTTCTATGAAGGAGTCAAAGCTACAGGGGGAGAAAGAGTTTCCCTTTCTCTCAGAACATGCGGTATCCTTTCATCCGCAGCGTTTTAATCGTCCAGCCGCTGGCAATAGCACCTACTAGTCCAGAAGTCAACATCACATAGTCTACCATATGCGGGGTGCGATCATTCATAATCAAATACACCAGCACGCCGATTGCAATGCCCGAATAAAGAAATGCTGGCATCCATGTAGTCTTTATCAGCATGTTTAAAATAAACCCTATTCCAAAAAGCAATACGATAAAAAGTGGTATCCCAATAATAAATTGTGCAATATTCATCCAATCTCACCCCTATCCTTGTTCCTGGATTTAAGTGTACTTGATTCGGACAAGGAGGGTCAATCTTCTGTCACGCTTCATTACATCTGATTTTATTTTGTCTTTGTTGCCACTCTGGCCTGAGGTTCTCTTGTTTCTCTCCATTTCCCTCCGCCACATGCTGGACAATCAATTGTACCGCCTGTAGCCAATTGAAAGTATCCGACTCCTTCACAATATATACAATGCTCCTGGCATACTTTTTTGCTCATGCATATTCCTCCAAACACATATTTTCTAAATATCTATATTTTCGGAATATTATAACCAAACTCTTCTCTTCTGTAAAGAAAAAAAGCCTTCATAACGAAGGCTTCCCAGTTCTCATCCTACAGCTGTTCTTCATCATTTTTGGCACGCGTCACAATCGGATCGAGATATTCTCGGTTACCGCGCTGACGTCCTTTTTCCTGAAGCCGCTCAATAGCGGGCTCAATCAGAATTTCCAGCTCGCGCTGAATCGTGTAAGCTAAGTCGTGCCGATTTTGCGATTCAAGGTATTTGCCCACTTCGAATAATTTTTCATAGCGCAAACGTTCTTCTTCCGTCAGCAACGCGCGCACCTGCACGCTTGCGTGTCTCACGGTCGCACACCTCTTACAGTTTCACTTTCTTTAGCACAAGCGATAATCCACCCAGAATGTAGAGAGAGCGGTTGTCAATAATTTTCTTCATTAGCGCAGCTGTGCTGCCATACAATTTCTTATCCCCTACAAGTCCGATAGCTTCGCCTTTACCAAGGGAAGCAACTGTACCTTTAATATGCGGCACGAATGGTTTCATTTGACCACCGCGTACAAGGGCCAGCAGGTTTTGTGCCAAGTTCTCCCCTTGCTGAATCGCGATTTGTGCAGTCGGTGGATACGGACGGTTCGTTTCTTCGTTAATAATTAAAGCTCCGTCTCCCACGATGAATACTTCGTCATGTCCCGGCGCACGGAGATACGGATCGACTTTTACGCGGCCACGCATCGTTTCGAACCCTGCTTTTTCAATGATGGAATTACCGCGTACACCACCTGTCCATACAACCGTACTTGACTTAATCTCTTCTCCGTCAGCAAGCACAACACCTTCCGGAGTACATTCTTTAATCGGTGTATTGATTTTGAATGTAACACCTTTACGAGACAGCACTTCCATCGCATAATTTACCAGTTCAGGATCAAAACCTGGAAGCACAGTCGGTGCCGCTTCAATGTTGTAAATTTTAACAAGCGACGGATCTACGTCGAATTCTTTGCACAGTTCAGGGACGCGGTCGGACAATTCACCAACGAACTCAATGCCTGTAAAACCCGCACCGCCGACGATGAATGTCAGCAATTCTGGACGTTTTTCCATTTTGTATTTCGCAAAACAATATTCAATATGTTCGCGAATCTGGCGCACGCTATTAATGCTGCGAATGCTGAACGCGTGCTCTTTTAACCCTTGGATGCCAAACGTTTCCGGTTCGCTTCCTAAGCCAATAACGAGATAATCATAAGCCAGTTCTTCCCCGGACTCGAGCAGAACTTTCTTTTCGTCCTTTTTAATCTCAGTCACGGTGCCTTTTTTGAATCGAACTTTACGAGTATCAAGCAAATCTTCGATGCCTATGCGGCATTGATCCGGATCTTTCGTTCCGGCTGCCGGCTCATGAAGCCATGTGGTAAAATAGTGATAGTCATGCTTATTCACCAGCAAAACGTCAGCTTCGTTGTAATTCATTTGCTTTTGCAGGCGAACGGCCGTCATTAACCCGCCATATCCTGCGCCCAGAATTAAAATTTTTGGTGTGCTCATTTTTTTCACTTCCACTTTCCTTATTAGTAGTTATACTCCATAAAACATTGTGCTTTTTTTCACTATATTGCCCTATAAAAAAGGGCACATGCGTGTCATTCGCCATCTTAATTTTATTCACATTTTTATCATAAATCGGTTTTTACCTTTTTTCAAGTGAAAATATGCACAATAGGTGCTTGCTTACGTTTTTCATTTTAAAACGAATATTTACACTTAATCAACCATAAATTATTCGTATTTTTCACTTTGCGTCAGCATTCTTTTTCTTTTCATTATTTTCTGTCGCCGTTATAATAGAGGAGAATTTATATGGCTTCTAAAATTTCCGGAGGTGTAGAAAATGGGTCTCACAAGGGATGAAAAGGTATACGATATTACAGTGGTTGGCGGGGGGCCAGCAGGCTTGTTTACGGCTTTTTATGCAGGCATGCGGCAGTGCAGCTGCAAAATCATCGAAAGCATGCCTCAGTTAGGCGGGCAACTTTCCGCTCTATATCCCGAAAAATTCATCTATGACGTAGCCGGCTTCCCTAAAATCCGGGCTCAGGAATTAATTGATCGCTTGAAAGAGCAGGTAGCACATTTCGAAACAGAAGTTTGCCTTGAAGAAAAAGTAATCAATGTAGAGAAGAAAGAAAACATCTTTGAAATTACGACTGAAAAAGGTCTTCACTATTCGCGCACCGTAATTATTACCGCAGGCGTCGGCGCGTTCGAACCGCGCAAATTAGAACTTCCAAACGCAGATAAATTTGAAAAAGCGAACCTTCATTACTTTGTCGACGATTTAAATAAATTCGCCGGGCAAAACGTAATTGTGTTCGGCGGTGGAGACTCCGCCGTAGACTGGGCGCTCATGCTTGAGCCAATCGCCAAAAAAGTAACGATTGTCCACCGCCGTGATAAGTTCCGCGCCCACGAACACAGCGTGGAAAATCTAATGAAATCGAAAGTGAATGTCATGACCCCTTATGAGCCGTACGCGCTCGAAGGCGAAGACAAGATCGAAAAAGTTGTGCTCCGTAATAACCAAACAGAAGAGCTGATTACGGAAGAAGTGGACGCTGTTATCGTGAATTTCGGTTTCATCTCTTCGCTCGGCCCAATTAAAAATTGGGGACTGGAATTGGACAGAGGCTCCATCGTCGTTAACTCTAAAATGGAAACAAATATTCCCGGCATTTATGCGGCAGGGGATGTTACAACATACCCAGGTAAAATTAAACTGATTGCCGTGGGCTTCGGCGAAGCACCAACCGCGGTAAACAACGCAAAATCATACATGGATCCGGACGCGAAAGTACAGCCGATGCACAGTTCCAGCATGAAAATGTAATGTATCATTCATCATGACCATGAGAAAAACTCGCAGGCGTTGCCGCTTATCCTTTTCCCACACAGAAAAAGGAAATCTTTGGCACACACTTCGCGAGTTTTTCGTCTTATTGACTCCTTTTTCTATGCATAGATAGCCACACATCCGTAAAACTTAATCAAAAAAGGGATGTGAGCATGATGACGCGCAGTGCCATTTATACGGTTTATATGTTGCTGCTTATCGCTGTTACCATCGGAATTCCTTTTATGCTGTATTACGGAAGCAACGACCCCATAGCTGGGTTCATCGCCGCCATCCTTTCATTTGGCGTCTTAGCCAGTTACGCTATTTACGGTCACTTGCTCAACCGCAGAAACTAGCAAAAGGAGGAAGCCTCCATGTCTATGTGTCCAATTTGCAACGGAATGGAACACCCGCAATATTCCTGTCCTTCCTGTGACCATCAAATGGAGGACGCGGGTAAGCTTGAATCGTTCTACGGCCCATACAGCCCTTACCAAGAGTGGGGAGATGTGGCGATGACGAACGGCTACCTGGATCAAATGGCGGAAGAATGTATGCATATTTTTAGCTGTTCGCATTGCGGCTTACAAACCACAAAAGCGATCAAGGAAATTGCACCCCTCTGACACTTCTGGCCTCAGTACGTTGACAATCTCACCTTTTCTTTACACTTCCGTTAATTTTGTATCCAAGAGCTGCGGTCGTAAAGCATAAGCCCGGATATATCTTCCAGGCTTATGCTTCTTTCCCTATTTTTTTACCGCCTCTTTATATCGCTTGCTTACATCATCCCAATTTACAACATTCCACCAGGCTTTGATATATTCCGCTCGCTTATTGTTATACTTTAGATAGTATGCGTGCTCCCATACATCCAACACGAGCAGCGGAATCACGCCTTGCTGGGTTAAATTTTGATGTTTTTCCGCCTGCAAAATTTCGAGCCTTCCAGCCTCTGGGCTCCATACCAGCAGGGCCCAGCCGGAACCTTCCACCTTTTCTGCGGCTGCCGAAAAATGAGCCTTAAATTTTTCAAAACTACCGAATGTCTTATTTATCTCTTCCGCCAACTCCCCTTTTGGCACCCCACCCCCCTTTGGCTTCATATTGTTCCAAAAGATCGTATGAAGATAATGACCTGAGCCGTTGAATGCAGCTTCGCGCTCCCAATGTTTAATAAGCGCGTAGTCTCCTGTCTCACGCGCTTTCTGCATTTCTTTTTCCGCCTTGTTTAGCCCGTCCACATACGATTTATGGTGGATGTCATGGTGCAGCCGCATCGTTTTTTCGTCAATATACGGTTCCAGTGCATTGTATGCGTAGGGAAGCGGCGGCAGCTTATGTTCACCGATAGGCACCGTTTTTGTTGCCATTTGCTCAGACACCGGCACAGTCGACGATTGGGCATTTGTGGTCGCATACGCGATTCCGGTGAGAAGTACCGCCCCGGCGACTGTACCATATAAAATTTTTCGCATGATTGCTTTATCCCTCCAATCTTGCTTGTCCATTCTCTTCAATCTGCTTTTGTATATGCAGTCCTTGATATTTCGACAGCCATTCTACGATGCGAAAATAAAAGTCATTATAGTATGTCGATATATCAAGTAAGATATATATAGTATGGGTATGGCGTAAAAAGTTATACGCCAAAATTTCTATAAAATATAAATCACAACTTGATATATATATTGTTTCGTTATCCCTCTTTTCCTTTCCATTATATACAAAAATATCCACAAAGAAGACGTTTGCGAATTTATTATACAGAATATTTAGATAACTATACATATAATCATGGTAGTAAAAGTGCAGGAGGGAGAAAACACATAAGAAAAACGCCCCCAACATACCCGAAAATACGTCAAGAGGCGCCATATATATACGTCTTTTATTCTAATATAGAGGTAAGTACGTAACCTCCACGCCATAAATAAACGTGCATCGTCTGACTGGCTAACGTGCCGAAAAGCATTAACATTCGCTTGGGCTTCCCGCTTCGTCTCGCGTGCGGAACGAAGAACCGCAACCGCAGGAAGCAACCGCATTCGGGTTATCGATCGTGAACCCGCCGCCCATCATCGATTCTTTGTAGTCAATCGTCACACCATCCAAGAAACGAAGATTGTCTTTGTTCACAACAACTTTTACACCATGTGCTTCAAAGAATACATCGCCTTCCTGCTCTTCATCATCGAGACCCATACCATAAGAAAAACCGCTACAGCCACCGGGCCTTACACCGAGGCGCAGAAACAGTTTATCGTTATTTTCATCAGCAATCATTTCTTTAATTTTTCTGCCTGCATTTTCCGTAAGGTTAATCATTATGATCCCTCCTTATGGGTATCGTAGCGTATCGCATCATACCCTCTGTATTTACAGTATACTAGAAATTACCGCTTGGCTCAAGGATAGTAACATTATTATATAAAAATGTTTACTAACCTAAAATAAGTTCTCTGGAACCCTCTTATCTTGTTCAATTACCGAATCCGCTCTATAATGAAAGAATGGTTTTGGATTAACATGCTTATGAAGGACATCATTCACGCGGCCGATTCCACTTCGGCCCACATGACGCCTTTATCAATATGAATGAAGAAGATAGGCCGTATTCCAGTAAAACATGATACACTGTATTATGTTTCGCACGTGTTTGATTAGTTTTACCTGAGGGGGAAAAATTATGACTATACTTACAAAAAACTTCGTCCAGGATGAAGCACTGCTGCCGATTATGGAAAAAGTGGAAGCAGGAGAACGGCTGACGCTTGAAGACGGAATGACGTTGTATCGTTCCAACGATTTGCTGACCATCGGACAGATGGCCAATCAGGTAAATCTTCGCAAAAATGACAATAAAGTATATTTTATCGAAAACATGTACATCAACCCGACTAACGTTTGTGAAGCGCACTGTAAATTCTGTGCCTTTCGTCGGGATCCGGGCGAAGAAGGCGCCTACACAATGAACGAGGAAGAACTGCTTGCATACGTAGAAAAACGTTACACACCTACAATGCGCGAATTCCATATCGTCGGCGGACACAATCACACCGTACCGTTCGAGTATTATTTGGACACGGTTCGTACGCTGAAGAAACATTATCCGAACGTGACCATCAAAGCATACACGGCAGCGGAAATTGTATTTTTTGCAAAAATCTCAGGTCTAACAGAAGAAGAAGTGCTAAAAGAGCTCATGAAAGCCGGATTGGATACGATGCCAGGCGGCGGTGCAGAAATCCTCACAGAAGAATACCGACTAAAAATGAGTCCGGAAAAAGCAAGTACCGACGAATGGTTAAATGTGCACCGCATCGCGCACAACCTGGGACTAAAAACGCATGCTACCATGCTGTACGGTTCTATCGAGAAATTGGAGGAACGCCTTATTCATATGATTCGCGTGCGCGAACTACAGGATGAAACAAAAGGATTCATGGTATTCATCCCATTGGCCGTGCAACCGAAAAAAGCGACCGCTTCTATCAAGCGCCGCACGTCCGCATTTGACGATATGAAAACGATGGCTATCAGCCGCCTGATGCTGGACAATTTTCCGCATATTAAAGCTTATTTCATTAACATTGGAACCCAATTAACCCAGATGGCACTAAACTTCGGCTCTTCCGATGTTCACGGCACGCTTGTGGAGGAACGCATCAGCCATGCAGCTGGCGCATTGACACAAACAGGATTGACGCGCGATGAATTGATTTGGCTCGTTAAAGGCGCAGGCAAGCAGCCGGTTGAACGCGATACGTTTTACAATATTATTAAGGAGTATTAAGCATAAGAAAAACACCAGCAAATCTGAAATAGTTGCTGGTGTTTTTTTGGAACTCATTCTCTCTCCCGTATCAAACATTCTGCTATTATTAAAATTTATCTATTCTATCTTTATAAGACGCCAATTGTTGTTCTCTGCCCATCCATCTATCCAACAACGGCAATACGTAAGTATCTAAACCGTAGTGGCCTGCATTCCGCCCGGCTACCAGGATAAATGTAGTAAAAAGAACCATTTGCGGATTAATGCTAGTTGTGCCGCTGAACAAAAACGCAAAGTTCATAATGATTCCCATCAGTCCGGCGAAAGTAGTAAACAACCCAAGCAGTAAAGCAACACCTACAAGAAATTCCCCCCAGGGAATAAGGAAGTCGAACAGCCCAGAATTCGGTAAAGCAACCGATTTGATAAAACTTGCCCACCATCCTTGCACCGCAGGATGCTCACCCGTTGCTTTAGCAACAGCCCCCTTCAAAAAGCCTGCGCTCTGAAAGCCTCCGGTAATTTTCTCCCAGCCGCTCACCAGCCATGTATAACCTAACCATATGCGCAGTAACAGCATCGCGCCTGCCGCAACTCTACTTTCCCTAAGCCATTGGACTACCATAACTTTCTCTCTCCTTTTCGGTATGGCCTAATGTGTATATTTTTTCAATGTCTCTGTTTAGTTCATTTTTATTATACATAATTTACTATCTCTATGCACCTTTATTATGTAAAATTTCATATTTATGTCATAAAAAAGTATGACTTTCTTAACTAATAAAAAAGACTGAATATAACAAAAGTCCTTTTTGTCATATTCAGCCTTAGCAATTAAAATCCAAGTTTTTTCCAGGCTTCGTCTTCTTCCTGCAACTTCTTAATATGGTCTTTAATCGCCGCAAGCAATTCCTGTGCGTCTTTGCCTGCAATCAATTTTCCATTTACAAGCGCATACGGCTGGACAAAGCACTGGCCACAGTTACCGAGACAGCCATATTCCAACACATCCACTTCATTTTCCTCTTCCAGAACTTTTTTCACCGTCTCAGAACCAAGGGATAAATTGCTTACGCAAAACTCGACCATAGGTCTCATGATGAATCATCCTACCTTCATATTTTCAATGGCCTGTTGAATATCTTTTAACTTTGGATTCCCTTCACCTATGACTTTACCGTTCAATACAACGAGCGGATACCAAAATTCTTCAGCATGAATACGCGCGGCAAACTCCGCTTCCATCCCTTCCAGCGGCTGGTCGATATCGACATAACGCACTCTGACTTCGTTCCCGTATTTGCGTTCAAGGGCGGCCTGCAACCACTCAGCCGTATCTTTCGCCGAAGGCAAATTCACACAACTGGCACACAACTGCTCCGCTCCAAAAACAAGAATTTCCATAAGCTTCTCCTTACGCTAGGGCGTGTTCTAGATCTTCAATTAAGTCTTCCACATCTTCGATACCGACGGAAATGCGGATTAAGCCGTCCGTAATGCCAAGTTCAGCGCGACGCTCCGCTGGAATGGAAGCGTGCGTCATTTGTGCGGGTACAGAAATTAGACTTTCCACTGCACCAAGACTTTCTGCCAGCGTAAAGATTTTCACCCGAGACAATACCTGGTTGGCGCGTTCCAAACTGCCTACATCAAATGACATCATGCCGCCGAAGCCGCGCGCCTGCTTCACTGCGATATCATGGCCTGGATGATCTTTTAAACCCGGATAGTACACTTTTTTGATGTCTCCACGCTGAGTCAGCCATTCTGCAATGCGTCTTGCGTTCGCTTCATGTTCTTCCATACGCACGCCCAGCGTTTTCATGCCACGCAACAAAATATAAGAATCCTGAGGCCCAAGCACGGCACCGACAGAATTTTGTACAAAATGCAGACGTTCACCTAATTTTTCGTCTTTCACAACCGCAAGACCTGCGACAACGTCGCTATGTCCGCCAAGATATTTTGTCGCACTGTGGAATACAATATCCGCGCCAAGTGCAAGCGGATTCTGCCAATACGGCGTCATGAACGTGTTATCCACGATCAAAAGCAACCCGTTTTCTTTTGTGATTTCGGCTACCGCCGCGATATCGGTTACTTTCAGAAGCGGGTTGCTTGGCGATTCTAGCATGACCGCTCTCGTATTCGGCTTTATCGCCGCTTTCACGGCTTCCACATCGCTTGTATCCACAAATGTGGTCTCTACACCAAAGCGGTTAAACACTTTGCTTAGTACGCGATACGTTCCACCGTATACGTCATCTCCTACAATGAAATGATCGCCCGCGTCAAACAACATCACAATCGAAGAAAGTGTCGCCATGCCGGAAGCAAACGCGAAGCCGCGTACACCGCCTTCAATATCGGCAATATACTTCTCCACCGCATAGCGGGTTGGATTGCCTGTACGCGAATATTCATATCCTTTGTGTTTGCCGACACCTTCCTGTTTATACGTACTAACCTGGTAAATCGGAACGTTAACTGCCCCGGTTAAAGGATCGCCGTCTACGCCGCCGTGGATCAACTTTGTTTTCATTCTCATCGTCTACATCCCTCCCTGATAAATCTTCTGACTCAAATAACGCTCACTGCTGTCAGCAAAAATGGTAACAATGTTTGTTCCCGGTTTCGCCTGCTCCGCTTCTTTCAGGGCAGCATGCATCGCTGCTCCTGCCGAACTGCCCACGAGCATTCCCTCTTTTGCGGCCAATTCTTTAACCCGACGGAATGCATCTACATCGTCAACCGTGTGAATAGCATCAAAATAACTTGTGTCCATAAACTCCGGCAAAAATTCCATACCGATTCCTTCCGTCTTGTGCGGTCCCGGCTTGCCGCCGTTTAGAATCGAGCCTTCCGGTTCCACAATCACCGTCTTAATATCCGGATTTTTTTCTTTCAAATAACGGGCCGTTCCCATAAACGTACCACCGGAACCAGCTCCCGCCACAAAGACATTCACCTTGCCATCCATCTGGCGCCAAATTTCCGGCCCGGTTGTTTTATAGTGAGCTGCGGGATTAGCGGGATTGCCAAACTGTTGCGGACAGAAAGCGCCCGCAATTTCCTGCTCAAGCTGCTTCGCTTTTTCGATTGCACCCTTCATTCCTTTTTCTGTTGGTGTATTGATCACTTCTGCACCGAGAGCCCGCATCAGTTCCTGCTTCTCCAAAGAAAATTTTTCCGGCACAACAAAAATCACGCGGTAGCCTGTACCTACTGCGGCCAGCGCCAGACCAATCCCCGTATTGCCGGCCGTCGGCTCGATAATCGTGCCGCCTGGTTTCAGTGCGCCTCGCTCTTCCGCGTCACGGATTAATTCAACGCCAAGCCGGTCTTTTACGCTGCCACCGGGATTGAAGTACTCCAGCTTCGCGAATAGGCGCACACCTTCCGGCAAATCAAACGAAGTAATTTCCACAATCGGAGTGTTACCGATAAGTTCTTTTATATTACGGTAAACCTGCATAAGTTTCTTCCTTTCAAAGCAAAATGATGATGTCTTATAAGCTATCATATTATAACATATTTTATAGGTTCTCTATAACCAAGTAAACAACTATGCTTTATGAATTATAAACGGTGATCATACACATCTTGGGAAAAACCATAGATTTCTTAACAAAAGGGTAATATAATATTAATATGTTGGAAAGGAGTGATTGCTTCATGACGGATACAAGCAAATTCGAACAAGTTCAAGAAGTTTTAGATAAACTGCGTCCGTTCTTGCAGCGTGACGGCGGTGACTGCGAACTGGTTGATGTAACAGAAGACGGCGTAGTTCAGCTTCGTCTGCATGGCGCGTGCGGCAGCTGCCCAAGCTCAACCATCACGCTGAAAGCAGGCATCGAACGTGCGTTGATCGAAGAAGTGGAAGGGATTACAGAAGTGCAACAAGTATTCTAATCGTGTAGAAACCGGAAGCCAGGCGCTTCCGGTTTTTTACGCCTTAATTCGGCTCATAAGAAAAGACAAAAACGCCTGATTGGCCTTGGAAAGGTAAGCGTTTTTGTTCCAGGCAATGCCCAGGTTTAAAAATACAGGCGGATCTAGCGAGACCGGCACCAAATGCGGATCATCAACAATCACCATACGCAAGAATAAAGTAATGCCAAGCTGCTTTGCCACTAAAGACTTGATAAGCGGAATTTGGTTTGTCTCAAACGTTACATTAAGCGGCGAGCCGGACATCCGGCCAGCCCGAGCAATAATTTCTCGCTGAAAATACCCCTCCTTGAACAAAACGAGCGGTTCATGGGCCAATTCCTCATACGTTACGGAAAGCCTGCGAGCAAACGGATGGGAAGCGGGCACGCACGCGACCATCTCCTCCTTTAAGAACGGAAGCACTTCAAGCTCGTCCGCGCTCATATCTTCAAGTACCACCCCCATATCTATCTCACCTTGTGTGATCATTTGCTGGATTTTGACCGTTCCTTGTTCATATACCGTAATCTGCAAATCAGGATACTGTTTTTTAAAATCAATGATCAATCCCGGAAAATAATATGAACCGACCATTGACGGTAGACCGACGCGCACCTCTCCCTTTTTAAGGCCACGCATTTCTTCCATTTCTGCTTTTGCGCGCGTCATCTGCTCAAGAATAAGTTCAGCATGCTTTAAAAATGCCTCACCTTCCGCAGTCAGCGATACTTTACGTTCGGCACGGTTAAACAAAAGCAAACCAAGTTCTTCTTCCAACTTTTTTATGCTTTTGCTTATGGCAGGCTGAGCTACCAGCAATTCTTCCGCCGCTCTCGTAAAACTTCTATGCTTTGCTACCTCCACAAAAAATTCCAATTGCCGTATTTCCATGGTTCACTCCATAACTAAAAGTTATCAATATGATAAAAATAATATATTTTATTTATTTTTAATCGCATGCTACCATCATGTCAAGAAAACTTTTTGTGAAAGAAGATGATGAACGATGATCAAAGCGGGAACAAAACCATTCTGGCGGGCGTCAGCAGCGCTCAGCATCGCTTCTTTTCTCGTGTTCGCCAATATTTATTTTCCACAACCTCTTCTCCCGCTATTTACTAAGGAATTTCATATCTCTCCGCTCATGTCGAGCCTGTCGGTATCGCTGACGATCTTCGCGCTGGCTATCTCGTTATTGTTCTATGGCCCACTTTCCGACGCAATTGGCAGAAAAAATATTATGTTCGTTACCATGCTCTGCGTAACGATCATTACGCTGCTCACCGCGTTCATGCCAAACTTTAAAACACTGCTTTGGCTCCGTATACTCCAAGGCTTTTTCCTAGCGGGACTTCCGGCAATTGCCGTTGCCTACATCGGAGAAGAATTTGATCAAAAAGCGCTCGCCGTCGCCATCGGTATTTACATTAGCGGAAACACCGTGGGCGGCCTGTCCGGCCGCTTAATCAGCGGTTTTATCACCGATTGGGCCGGGTGGCAATGGGCGTTCATTGTTATGAGTATTATCAGCCTTATCTGCTTGCTTGCGTTCGGTTGGCTTCTGCCCCGTTCGCAGCATTTTCAACCGAAACCACTCGCCTGGAAAAACGCGCTGCATGATTTGGGCCACCATTTAAAAAACCGCATGTTGCGTTACGCATATCTTATCGGTGGCCTGCATTTCCTCATTTTTATGGGGGAATATACTTACATTACCTATCTGCTTAGCGGCGCTCCATATTATTTGCCCGCCTCCGTTCTCGGCATGTTGTTCCTAACCTATCTCGCGGGCACAGTCAGTTCCACACTATCCGGCAAAGCGGCGCGCATCATTCCACAATCGCTATGTATCGGAATCGGGATCACCTGCATGGCGCTCGGCATTGCACTCACACTTCTGCACAGCTTATGGATGATTGCATGCGGACTTCTTTTAAACAGTTTCGGATTTTTCTTTGCTCACTCGGCGTCCAGTTCCTGGGTAAGCCGCCATGCAACGTTTGCCAAAGCAAGCGCAGCCAGCCTGTATTTGCTAGCATACTATTTCGGTGGAAGCCTCGGCGGCTTCTATCTCGGCTTTTTCTATAGATGGTTAGGCTGGAGCGGTGTCGTGCTTGGTGCTATTCTGGTTCTGCTGCTTACCGGTTGGTACATGTGGCAAATGTATCGCATCGAACACCGGAAACAACTGAGGAAGCATATTGTTCGTAGGCTATTTTATTTTTGCTTCTCCAAATACGCCCGGCACAACGGAAAAATGTTATCCTGAATAAACGGGCTCATATCTTTTTGAAACGGCATCAGCGACAACGGAAACACGGAACGCTCCAACGTTTCGAAGCCTTCCGGAATTTCGCCCCATTCCTTTACCATGCCTGTGTAAATGTTTTTCACCGCCTTTTTCGCTCCCGGGCCGCTGTCGATTATGTATTGTCCAATCCAATGCAGACTCTCCGCTTCCACCCCAGTTTCCTCCAATAGCTCACGACGGGCGGCCTCTTCCGGCTTTTCCCCTGGCTCCACTTTTCCTCCCGGCACCTCCCAGCCGCGGCATTTATGGCGGGTCAATACAATTTCCTGTCTATCCTCACCAGCAAACGCCAAAACAAGCACATGCCCCGCATTCGGCACAAAGCACTCCTGTTCAAACGTAAGAGAAATAAACTGGCCGCTTCGATCATAAAAATAATACATCATCATCTCCACCACACTTTCCGGCTTTCTACCACTTTCTTTCATTAATAACCTTAATATACAATGAAATAGAGGCTAATAAAACATTCCAAGCAGGAAGGGATGGTTTTTTGAAACGCAATCGTACGGCCCTTATCACTGGAAGCGCTAAAGGTCTTGGTGTCCGCATCGCCCATGAACTCGCTGCGGAAGGCATGGATATCGCACTTAACTATCGCACAAGTGCAGAAGAGGCAAACAAGCTACGGGAAGAGCTCATACAACGATACGATGTCAATACGCTGTTAATTCAAGGAGACGTCAGCCGGTCCGAAGATGCTGAGCAAATGGTAAAAACAGTCATAGAAGCATGGAACCGCCTTGATATTCTCGTTCTCAACGCCGGCCCATACATAAAGGAACGCAAAAAACTCGCCGACTATAAAATCGGAGAATGGGACCAGATGATTCACGGAAACCTGTCAAGCGCATTTTATTTATGTCGAGCCGCCATTCCACATATGCGCCGCAACAGGTGGGGACGGATTATCACCATCGGATTTGAAAAAGCGCAAACCGCTCCGGGCTGGATGTACCGCTCGGCGTTCGCCGCGGCAAAAACCGGGCTCGTATCGCTGACGCGCACGATTGCACTTGAAGAAGCAGAGTACGGAATTACAGCCAATATGGTATGCCCGGGTGACATCGTGGGCGAAGCCAAAGAAAAATACATCACCGATGTGCGCGGTCTGAGCGATCCAGGCACGCCGGTCGGACGCCCCGGAACCGGCGAAGACATTGCACGGGCTATCACGTTTTTCTGCAGTGAATATTCCGATTTTATTACTGGAACTGTGCTGGAAGTTACTGGAGGTAAAGATGTGCTTAATAAATACAAATTGGAGCGGGAAAAGTAAATAAGCACCAGTTTTTCAACCAGCCCCCTTAATAAGGATGTGAAGCAAATGAGCAATATGGAACATGCCGTTCATGATAAAAAAGTGCGGGAAACTGCCTATCGTTTGCTAAAAGAGCGCGGAGTAACAATGGAGCATCTTGTAGAACTAGTTATGTTCTTGCAGAAAGACTACTTTTCAGACTTAACAACTGAAATGTGCGAATACAACATTAGGAAAGTGCTAGAAAAACGGGAAATCCAGAACGCGATTATCACCGGTATCCAGCTCGACATTCTTGCAGAAAAAGGACTGCTTATGGAACCGCTACAGGAAATGCTCGCCCATGATGAAGGGCTGTACGGCATCGACGAAATTCTGGCCCTTTCCATCGTGAATGTTTACGGAAGTATTGGATTTACCAATTATGGGTACGTAGACAAAGTGAAACCCGGCATTCTTAAAAAATTAAACAAAACAGAAAAAGAAAAAGGAGAGGTGCATACATTTCTGGACGATATTGTCGGGGCAATTGCCGCCGCAGCATCCAGTCGACTTGCACACAGCCGCTTCGGCACAAAATAAAAAAAACTTGCGAGGCATTTGCCTGCAAGCTTTTCTCAACTTATATTATTTTCCAGTCAGCCAGCGTATGCGCTGTATACGTTGGCTTCACTGCCGCATGCTCTACGTCTACCTCCTGACTGAACCCGCTGTATACAAGCAGCGTGTCGACACCACTTTTCGCTCCAGCGGCGATATCAGTCTCCAGATTATCACCTATAAGCAACGCTTCATCCGCGCGTAATCCCAGCTTTTCAAGCGCCAGCCGGATTATCGTCTCTTCCGGTTTGCCAACGTATATCGGCTCTGTCTGTGTCGCGTACGCAATGGATGCGGTTAACGCTCCATTACCAGGTACAAATTCTTCTTCCGTCGGGATCGCCCGGTCACAGTTGGTGGACAAAAAGCGGGCGCCGTTATAAATGGCCAACGTAGCCTGCTTCATTTTTTCATAAGTAAACTGCCGGTCGATGCCAACAACAACATATGAAGCAGGAGCTTTCTCTACGATTTCATAGCCTGCCTCCGCAAGCGCCGTCTTAAGTCCTGTCTCACCGATCGCCAGCACCGTAACGTTTTTTTCTGTTTCGGATTCGCGTGCCATTTGTCTGATGATTGCCGCCACCGCCATACTCGAAGTAAAAAAGTCCTCCGGAGAAGCTTCAACCCCCATGTTTTGCAAGCGCTCTGTCAACTGTTCCGGTGTTAGTGACGAATTATTCGTTACGTAAAGATAAGGAATCCGTTTTTCTTTTAATGTCCGGATAAAAGAAACAGCTTCAGGAATCACTGTACCGCCCCGATAAACCGTTCCATCCAAATCAAGCAAATAGCCCTTGTAATTTCGCCTGTTCATCCTGTCTCTCCCCACTTTCTCTTCCTTCGTCAAATGCTTTATCTTTTTATCGATCATATCACAAAACAGGAGCAGAAAAAGCGGGTACCAGATTGTTTATGCTTTTCATCGTTATGCTTCAAGAGAAAAAACAGTTGCACAAATGCTGGTTGAGGATATAATTATTGATATTCATTCATGTCTACTCACATCTGCACTTCCGAGCAGTTACTAGCTCGCGACTTTCGCCGCGAGTCATTGACAGCTGTAAAGGAGAAAATATTAAGGGGGGAATTGCTTGTCATGTCTGGCTATCGTACACTTACTGAACAAGAAGCTGTTGAATACGCGCGTAACATCCCGAATTTATTTCCAGAAGACGCCAGGCTCGTAAGCCGGGAAATCGGCGACGGCAACTTAAACTATGTGTTTCACATCAAAGATGAAAGACCTTCCGGCAAAAGCGTTATTTTCAAACAAGCGCTTCCGTATGTTCGGGTTATCGGTGATTCCTGGCCGCTCACGCTCGAACGAGCGCGCATCGAAAGCGAAGCGCTTATTTTGGAAGATCAGCTTTGCCCGAGTTCCGTGCCAAAAGTATACCATCATGATACCGAACTCGCCCTGATTGTAATGGAAGACCTTTCTGTCTATCAAATCATGCGGAAAGGATTGGTGGAAAAAAAGCGGTACCCGAACTTTCCGAAGCAAATCGGAACCTTCTTGGCACGTACGCTGTTCCTGACTTCTGACCTGGCGATGTCACCGCTTGAAAAAAAGCAAAAAGCGGCTTCTTTCACTAACCCCGAACTGTGTAATATCACAGAAAATTTCGTATTTACGTATCCGTTCCATGATCATCCTTCCAATGCCTACAATCCGCTGATTGCAAACGTGGTGCAACGCATTTGGAACAACAATGAGCTAAAGCTTGAAATTGCGAAATTAAAAGAAGGATTTATGACGCGCGGACAAGCTCTCTTGCACGGCGATTTGCATACCGGCAGCATTATGGTAACGGAAGAAGATACCAAGGTCATCGACCCAGAATTCGCCTACTACGGCCCAATGGGCTTCGATATCGGCGCGGTAATCGCTAACCTGCTGCTTAACTACGCGGCACATGAGGGTCATACACCGGACCTACAGGAACGTGAATCTTATCAAACGTATCTGCTGGAAACCATCATGGAGATCTGGAACGTATTTGAAAACGAATTCCGCGCGCTCTGGAATGAGAAAGCACAAGAACCATACGCGAAAGTTCCGGGCTATCAGGATAGCTACCTGCAAAATATACTGCAAGATACAGCGGGTTACGCGGGATGCAAGATGATGCGCCGCGTGATTGGACTTGCACATGTGTCCGATCTTGAGAGCATCACCGATCCAAAGCTGCGCGCCAAAGGAGAAACACTGGCGCTTACTATCGGTCAGGAACTCGTACTCCAACGCAAAACAATGACCAGCATCAAAGACATAGTAAACGTTGTAGTCGCTGCTACACAGAACTAAATGAAAAAGCGAGACGCAAGCCGCCTTCTGTATCGCTCTATCGAAAGGTACAGAAGGCGGCTTTGTTGTCTCGTATCTTTTTGCTTTGGTTGGTGTGGATCATTTCTCTACAAAAAATCAACCAAGCACAATAAAGAAGAGGCGTATCTATTAACAAACTGAGCAGCTTACATTCAAATGATTACAGAAAAAAATCACAAATAATTATATAACATGTATTGACAATGATTGTTCTGTTATAATACAATAAAACCAAGAATAAATTCAGAATAGAAAAATAAATGGAGGGATAAAAAATGACAAGAGATCTTGAATTTTACAAAAATTTACCGCAAAAACAGTGCCGTGAATGTGGTGAAGTAATTGAAGAGCAAGCAGAATCTTACATCTATGAGTGTGAGCGTTGTTTTAGTCATAAACATGAATAAAAAGGTGATTGAATGGAGCTAGAAGACGTGAAATACCCTGCTTATTCTTGTTTTCAGAAATAAGCAGGGTATTGTCGTTCTATTATGATTCAGCTTTGTCTTCTTTTTTGGAAATGATATACACACAATTATCTCCGCCAGTCGCTATACATTCTTCCTGCTTGACTTCGGCGTTTAGCACATTCTCAAATAACATTTTTTCGCAATTACACGCGTATGTGTACTCCTTGGCAACAGATGAAATCGGACAATTCGATTCGACAAAGATGTATTTTCCTGTTTTTTCGTCCTTTTTCAATTCCACCATGTATCCTTTTTCATCCTGCATTTTCGCCAATGCTTCCAGCTTCTTCTCAAAATCGCTGTCGGAAGGTACGATGTCACGGTACAAATTCTCCTGACGCTGCTGGCGGAGCTTAAATAAAGCCTCAACCATTCCCGCACCCTGAAGTTCCTTGATATCATTCAGGAATTCTAGCGCCAAATCCTGATAGTTCTTTGGGAACATGTTATCGGCTTCTTCTGACAGGGAGTATACGTTTGTCGGACGTCCCATCGCCTGGCGAAGCAGGCGCGACTCAATCAGGTTATCACGTTCCAACGTATTCAAATGACGGCGCACGGCCATTTCGGTAATGCCCAATTCCTGAGCCATATCCCCTACTGTCATCGATCCTTTAATTTTCAACATATGCAAAATCTGGTTGCGGGTAGAAGAGGATTTGTCTTTGTTCATATTCTTTCACCTTCCTCCCCTATATTGTACCCGATTTAATGAAACAAGTAAATTTCTATACAATATAATATAAAAACTATACTAATAATGCTATTAAACTATTACAATTCACGTGCCAAGTAATCGCGTACACGCGCCGGAAATTGCTGAAGCTGGGGGGAATGGGTACGCAAAAGGGTGTACACCTCTTGACGATCCACTGTCGTATAGTGAGTAATCAACTTCTTGCGCATATTAACCACCGATTTCAACGCAGCCGCCATCTCACTGTCAATCACCTTTTCATCTTCAAGAATGTCAACAATGTCTTCATAGCTACCGGGATCACGCATGATAAAACCATCGATCAAATAGTTTCCTACGTCAGCTATCGTCTCCAAGGCAACATGAAGCGCACGTTCCAACGCTAGGTTGGTCAGCATGTCCTCAGCGGCGCTTTCCTCATGCTTGAGCACAGGTATAACTTTTTCAAGAACCCGTTCCAAATAGGATAAATGCTCCTCGATTTTTTCCACGTTAACCTGGTACATATTTATGCTCCACTCCTCATTGTTTTTTCTTCTTGTTCTTTATCTTTGAGGTAATAATCGTAATTGCAAACGTAAGGACAAGCAGGGTAAAAATGACAACCCCCTGCATGATATTTTCCATTTCCATTCCTGTCACCTCTTGCTTCCTCAGCTCTCTTGTTACAGTATACCATGACTTAGGAAAGATACACATATGGGGTATGATAAAAAACAAATAGCAAAACAACAAAAGATATGTATATAATATCCAAGAAAGTTTTTATTAAGATGGGAGGCAAAAATATGTCACAACATGGAGATTGGACTTTTCTTTATGACCATAAGGAAGAGACTACGACACGATATGTAAGCTTTATCGGGGAAGAAGGGCGCTACGATATCGCAATTATTAAAACGAAAAACTTCTACGGCAAAAGCCTGGTATTAAATATTCTTACTCACCGGATGGCCATTCTCGGTCAAAAAGATCTAGACGAGCCAGGTTATCTGGAAGAAGCCTTCAATATGACAGAAGAGGAAGCCAACGAGCTGCGGGAATTTTTGCGTTTAAGCATCTAATTTTCCTAGAATAAATTATGAGACGTTGGCATGATACTACCTTTATCCTTTATTTTATGAAGGAGGGGGTTTTCTTGTCTGCCAAAGAACCACTATCTGAGAAAAAAGAAGAAATGTTTGAACCTCTAAAAACGGAAGCGAGCGTGATCCATACACATTACCCGGAGGAATTCCCGGAAGGATCTTATGGCACCGCCGCGTTCTCCCATCCTTTCCTCGGTAAAGAATCCTGGGACACCGGCGAAAAAGCTGAATCTGCGTTCACATACGAAAACCGTTCCTTCCACGAAGGCATTCCGCGCCAAGATCCGGGCGCGCACCCGACGCATGATAATCCGGGCGAGAATGAAGAGCCGATGCTCGAGTAAAAACAAATAAAAAAACTCACGGGCGTTTCCGCCCGTCCTTTTTTGCAACGGAGAAACGGCTAACAAAAAAGCGGAGCGCCGCATCGACGATCCGCTTGTTCCTTATTCTTATTGTACTGTCATTTTTTCCTTGCCTTCCTTCAGTTTGCGGCGAGAGCGCGCACGACGTCTTGCTTCGCGTCGCTTCCCTTCTTTGCCTTTGGTCGTTTTTCCTTCCAGCCTCTCTGCCGATTCTTCCCCTTCCGGATCATCAATTTCTTCCACTTCTGGCAGATGATCTGCTTGCTTTACTTTTTTCAACAGAAAATACGCGCATCCAAAATTGCAATACTCCATAATATACTCGTCGAAAAAGCTAATTCGCGCGTCAAAGGGCGCTTTACGGTTTGTGTCTTCAAAAAAACCTTTCAACCGAAGCTGACCGTATCCCCAGTCGCCCACGATATAGTCGAACTTACTTAAAATGTCACTATACCGTTCTCTGAACGCTTCCTGGTTGAACCCGTTTTTATTTTCCTCAATTAGCTCGTAGACCTGATCCTGGACCCGTATCACTTCAGTTGCCTCCTCTCGGGCCATCAGTAATATGCATGGTGGCGCGCGTCTCCTATTTTACCACAATTTTTGGCGTTGCACACAAAATTCCCACGAAAACTCCCCAATCCTGCGGGCAACCTACAGGATAGGAGGTGGTACAATGAAAAAAATCTTATCCGTACTTTCTGTAGTAGGTCTTGCTGTTTCGCTGGCCGCTTGCTCTCCGGCAGCGGATAATACGCGCACAAACCAATACCGCCCACTAAGCGTTGGCCCTAACAACCCGCCCGGTACGATCTACCGTTACCACAATGTAGGGGACGGCCGCTACGATACGTACCGTAACGGTATCATTAAAGATCAAACAAATTACCGCCCGGGTGTACTGCGCGATTCAAGGGACAGAATGCTTCGCACACAAGGCCTGAATGATATGGGAATTAATAACAATGGGCAGCGCGTATACAGTACGGGTAAATACGGTACGAATACCATTGTAGGTAACAATGCATATCCGTATTCCATTTACAGACCAGACACGAAAAACTATAACGTGGGAACCCGTAGCAACCAGCCGACCATCGGCTTCGTCCACCTCGGCGACAACCAAGCCGGTAATGGCCGTACGTATAACGGTATGGGCGTGCAAAATTACAACGCACCAAACGGTAATACCTTGTATCAGGGTATACAAGCTAACTATGATACAGCTACACCAAACGTATACGTTGACCGCCAAATGCTGGCTTCCGCCGTCGCCAAGGTCGCCAAACAAATACCCGGTGTAAAGCGAGCGACTGTGCTTACGACTGATAACCAAATTTTTGTGGGCTGCGATACATCCGGTCTAAGTCCATCTGCTGCGCAAACAATACTGGAAAAAGTACAAAAAGGTTGCGAAAACGTATCTCCACGTTATTATAAAGTGTACACAACGAACGATCAAAACACCATCGACAAAGTATACAAAAACGCGATGCAAATGGGCACAAAAACCGATCAGGAGTTCGAACAAATGATTGGTCATAAAGCCAATTCCATGCATAACCTCTCCACAAATACCGAAAGCAATAAATCCAGCAGCAGCAAATCTGGAAAACCAATGCGTACGCATCATATGAAGAAATAACGCAACATAAGCCCTTCCGCATCCTGCGGCAGGGCTTGTTACATTGCTTCCGATTCACAATGCTTTAGCAGCCGACTCTACCTGTTCGTGCGCATGGTATGAACTGCGTACCAATGGGCCGGACTCTACATGCTTGAAACCTCGCTTCATTCCTTCGTCTTTTAACTGTGCAAACTCGTCCGGATGATAAAACTTCTTCACTGGCAGATGTTTCGGCGTCGGCTGAAGATATTGTCCGATAGTCAATATATCTACATCCACACGTCGCAAATCGTCCATCGTTTTCAGAATTTCCTCCATTGTTTCCCCAACACCGATCATAATGCTTGACTTTGTTGGAATATCCGGTTGGAACTCTTTTGCCTTAGCCAGAAGTTCCAGCGTGCGGTTATATTTCGCTTTCGAGCGAACACGATCTGATAGACGTTCTACCGTTTCAATATTATGGTTTAAAATATCCGGTCTGGCATCCATAACAACTTTCAATGCATCCCAATTGCCAAGAAAGTCTGGAATCAACACTTCCACACTGCAGAGTGGCATGCGTTTTCGGATCGCTTTAATCGTCTCAGCAAAAATAGACGCTCCGCCATCTTTCAAGTCATCGCGGGCTACAGACGTGACGACCACATGTCTCAACCCCATCTGTTCTGTCGCTTCCGCCACGCGTTCCGGCTCAGCCAAATCAAGCTCCGTCGGAAGCCCCGTTTTTACGGCGCAAAACCGACAAGCACGAGTACACAAATCACCAAGGATCATAAACGTTGCGGTCCGATTGGCCCAACATTCATATATATTCGGACAGCGCGCTTCTTCACAAACTGTATGCAACGTTTTGCCGCGCATCATTCGTTTGAGCTCTTTGAAGTTTTCACCCGTATTTAGTTTAATTTTTAGCCATTCTGGCTTTCGTTCTGACATGAAGCGCTCATCTCCATTCTCTTATCAAGTTCCTCTTCCCTATTGTAAAAAAGCCCAAGCACTAAAGCAATCCAAACCTGCTTCCAATGGGTTTTATTGTCATATTCTTCCCGTTCCTCCCGTTATAAAATCAGTGCCTTTGCACACACTAAGGCCAAGATATAAACACGTTATCACGGGAGGGCCATATGTGGTGTAAAAGAGCATTTCTACTTATTATCGTCTGCATCCTTTGCCTTATTCCTGCCCCCGTATGGGCTGCTTCTCACGGTTCTGCGGAGGCAGAAGCACGTGAAAGGCAACTGCTGTTTGAGCATATGCAAGCCATCACCGGCGTGCCTTGGTATTATCTGGCCGCCGTCGACCAATATGAGCGCAGTATTCACAAACATGTGAAAAAGAAGGAAAAAAATGTCTCCCCTGAAGCAAAGCAGCGTAAACTCGGCATCGTTTTTTCTCCTGAAATCTGGAGCGGTTTTCTGAATCCAAATCCGGAGGATACATCTCCGTCGACCATCTCATTTTTCGGCGGTCTTGGCAAAGACGGAGACGGAGATGGCAAAGCAGACCGAAACAATGATCTTGATGTCGCATATACCATGGCCAGTTACCTAACGGAGTTCGGCTTCACAGAGGATGATATTCGCATCGCACTTTGGCAATATTACACACGCGACAAAAACGTCGAGATCATTTCCAATCTCGCCACTATCTACCAGTACTACAACACACTGCATCTGACCGGCAGCGCTTTTCCAGTGCCGCTTCATTATAATTACAGCTACCGTAGCACCTGGGGTGATCCGCGCGGTTGGGGCGGACGGCGCATCCACGAAGGAACCGATATTTTCGCTGGGTACGGTACCCCCGTACGCGCTACCAAGCACGGTATTATCGAAACAATGGGCTGGAATCCATACGGTGGCTGGCGCATAGGAATAAGGGATGTGGACGCCCTTTACCATTATTACGCCCATCTCAATGGCTTTAACAAAAAATTCAAAGTAGGTGATGTGGTCAAACCGGGAGACGTTATCGGTTATGTCGGTAGTTCAGGATACGGCAAGCCCGGTACATCCGGCAAGTTCCCGCCGCATTTGCATTACGGTGTCTACCGGGATAATGGCAAAACCGAATATTCTTACGATCCATATCCAATGCTAAAACGCTGGGAGAAGGAAGAATACAAAAACAAAAAGAAAAAGAAAAAATAAAGGGAAAAGGAGGAAGTGACGATGCGCAAATATTTTCCACTATGGTTCCTCTTTTCCCTATTATTTTACACAATCCTTATCTGTCCTGCTTCTGCCTTAGAAGATGAAGTGCATATCGAAATTAACAAAACAACCAACCGCCTGACCATTTTTCTGAACGATGTACCAGTGTATGTGTTTTCAGTCGCGACGGGCAAAAACAAAAATTTAACACCTGAAGGCGAATTCAAAATCGTGACAAAAGTAGAAAACCCGTGGTATCTGCCAAAGAACGTGCCTGGCGGCAGTCCACAAAACCCGTTGGGTACAAGATGGCTCGGGCTCAACATACAAAACACCGGCGGGTATAAATACGGGATTCATGGGACGAATAATCCTGCTAGCATCGGCCATCATGTCAGCCAAGGCTGCATCCGCATGCAGAATAAGGATGTCGAATGGCTGTACAGCAACATTCCAATCGGAACCCGAGTCATTATCAAAAGTAATACGCCCTAGCCAAACTCCGAAAAAAATCTGCCCTGCCAGTAAACGCAGGGCAGATTTTTTACTGTTTGCAGCAGAAATATACAAAGGCTGGGAGAAAATTTAATGGTACATATTGAATGGAAATATGATTAAACTTTCGTTTTAAATGCTTGCGCATCTGCAACGAAAACTGGAACATGATGAAATCGCCGCCTGGCTTTAGATGGCTGTGAACCATATCCAGCAACTGTTCGATTTGTTGAGCCGAAAACCAAGAAACAGGCAAGGCCGATACAATACAATCAAGGTGCTCTATGTTTCGTTCCTGCATTACTTCAGGAAGATTAAAGGCATCCGTGTATATCCGCAGATGTGGAAATTGCTCCTGTAAATGCCGATTCAGGTTTTCCTCGTTTTCAAATACGAGCAGCGATTCAATGGACGGACATTTTCCATCCAGCGCCTTTGTCAGCACCCCTGTACCCGCGCCTAGTTCTGCAACGATCCGCGGCTTCCTTTCATTAATATGGCTCGTAATATGTTTCACGAGGAACGGGGAACTCGGAATAATGCTGGCCACTTGGAGAGGGGAGCGCAGAAAGCTTTTAAGAAAAAGAACTTTATCCATATTCTTTCTTCATCCTTTGCCCCAAATTTATTTATATCATAATGTAACAAAACGAAAAAAAGTTGAATTATGCAAGCTCATAGACATCTGTATACTTTTTCTCCAAATAAGCGATTAAATAAGTGGCATTGATTCCTTCGCCGGTCGCTTCTCTGATTATTTTTGCCGGAAGCAACATTTTACCGTGGCGGTGCACTTTCTCCTTCATCCAGCGCGTAATGATGCCAAACTCACCCTGGCGCACTGCTTCCCTGTAATCTGGAATATCCCGGGAAAGCGCTGCTTCCAATTGTGCCGCGTAAATATTGCCCAGTGAATAGGTAGGAAAATATCCGAAATCTCCCCCTGACCAGTGTACATCCTGTAGCACGCCTTGTGCGTCATTAGGAGGCGTAATGCCTAGGTAGTCGCTCATTTTTTCCGCCCATGCTCCAGGCAAGTCAGCCACCCGTAAATCACCGGTAATCAGCGCCTTCTCCAGTTCATAACGCAGCATAATATGTAAATTGTATGTCAACTCGTCGGCTTCAATCCGTATAAGCGACGGTTGTACCTGATTGACCGCTCGGTATACCGCATTCACAGAAACGCCGGCGAATGGCCCCGGGAACATGGCGGCCGCTTCCGAATAAAAGCAACTCCAAAACGCTTCGCTGCGCCCTATTATATTTTCCCAAAAACGGGATTGCGATTCATGGATACCCATGGATGCACCTTCCCAAAGCAATGTCCCGGCCAATTCAGGCGCAATGTTCTGCTCGTATATCGCATGTCCGACCTCGTGGATAGAACTATACAACGCCATTTGCAAGTCATGCTCGTAGATCTTCGTCGTGATCCGCACATCCCCAAGATTAAGTCCGGTCGAGAATGGATGGGCGCTTTCATCGAGCCGTCCAGCAGTAAAATCGTAACCGATTTTTTGCAATACAAACTTGCTGAACTCACGCTGAGCCTGGGCCGGGTAATGCTTCCGCAAGAAGGAAGTATCCGAAGGCTTGCCGTTCGCCTGAATTCTTTCCAACAATTCCACCGATTTTTTTCGCAAATCAGCAAACAACGGATCGATCATTTCAACTGTAACTCCCGGTTCATAACGATCCAGAAGCGTATTGTACCGATGACCTTCATATCCCCAAATATCAATGAATTGGTTTAGATGATCAATGATCTGCTCCAGATACGGCTGAAACGCCACAAAATCGTTGTTTCGCTTTGCTTCTTCCCAGATAACCTGCGCCTTCGCCGTCAGCACCGTATACGCTTGAAACAAATCCGCCGGAATGCTTTTATTTTTGTCGTATTCCTTTTTTAGCTCTCGCACCATTGCCTGTGTTACCGGGTCCAATGCTTCATACGTATCTGTATCGGAAAGGTTATCCAGCATCTCGCCCATTTCCGGAGCAATGCCAAGTTTAAAAAGCTCTGTGGACAGCATCCCGATAACTTCCGCCCGTTGTTCTTTACCGCGCACAGGAGCGCACGTCATTACATCCCAACTCAATACTGCGACCGCTTCTTTATAGTCAGCCATCTTTCGCACATACGTGCGAAACTTGTTCGTCATCTCCGCCTTGTTCTGCGCCATAGTTATCCATTCCTCCCTGCCTGTTTTCTACTTATCATTATAGTAGGAAAAAGCCGTCAATCATATGACTGACGGCGTAAAAAACGGCTACAAAATAAATTTGCGAACCAGTCCATGCAATTCATCCGCCATTTTCGCCAATGAAGTAGAAGAAGCAGAAATCTCCTGCATAAACGCCAGCTGTTCTTCTGTTGCCGCGAACACGGTCTGAATGTCACCAGAGTTTGCGTCAATAATGCGTGACATCATTTCTACCGTAGCCGCAACCTCTTTGGTGCCGTTCGCCACTTCTTCCACCGCCGCCAGTACTTTCTGAAATTCGGTGGCCGATTCCGCAACAGACTTCTGGATTTGCGCAAATAATTGGCCAGCTTCATCTACAACCCGCATTCCATGTTCTACTTCTTGAGTGCCGGTGGTCATCGATTGGACAGCAGCTGCTGTTTCCTGTTGGATGGAATGAATAAGGGATGCAATTTTGCCGGCTGATTCCGTGGACTGCTCAGCCAATTTACGCACTTCATCAGCTACCACCGCAAATCCGCGGCCATGCTCACCAGCACGCGCCGCTTCAATGGCGGCATTCAACGCAAGCAAATTCGTTTGGTTTGAAAGCGTTGTAATCACTTCTATAATTTTCCCAATTTCTTGTGAACGCTGACTAAGTCCCTGCACCATTCCGGCTAAGCCCCGTACTGTCGCATCGATGGACTGCATCTGGCCCACTACCTGCTGAATCACCTGATTTCCTTTTATTGACATATCGTTTGCCTGAAGCGCCACAGCATTTACCGCTTGCACACGAGAAGCCATTTCCCGGGCATTCACAGACATTTCGTTAATCGTTCGTGCAGTTTTCTCTATCCCTTCCACCTGACGTTCTGAGCCGGCGGCTACTTCTTGCATCACCGAAGTAATTTGTTCGGTCGCCTGATTTGTCTGATCAGCGCTTGCGTTTAGTTGTTGGGATGAAGCGGCGAGCTGTTCTGATTTCTCGTGCGCTTCGCGGATCATTGCGGACAACGAATCCGCCATATAATTGAAGCTTTCGCCTAATTCGCCGAATTCATCGTTTGTATGTACCTGAATCCGTTCACGCAAATCCCCTTCGCTAATCCGATGAGCGATTTCTTTTATACTTCTCAGCGGTACCATAATAGAACGAATAACAAAGTAGCTTCGTAAAATTCCGTATAGTAGTGCAGCAATCAACACAATAAGCATAACAACGAAAATTGGGCTCGCTTCACTCTTCGCTTCATCCACACTTATCACACCGGCAAGTTTCCAACCTGTTAATTGATTCGTCGTAAAAAAGACATGGCTTTCCTGACCTTCCACCTCGTATTCAAAATCCCCGGAATGTGAAGCAAAAATAGGTTCAACCCCAGCAAAGTCAGCCTTTTCACCCGCTTTGTGTACCGGATGAGAAACAACTTTTTTCGCCTGATCCAGAATAAATGCGTAACCCTCTCTACCAATTTTAATCTGTTTAATATTGTCAGATAACGCTTTCAAATTTACATCTAGACCCACTACACCTCCTCCCTGTTGCAATGCAACAGAAATAGTGACGACGATATCCTTTGTTCCTGTATCTACATACGGTTCTGTAATAAACACTTTCCCGGGACTGTTCATTGCTTGCTTATACCAAATGCTGGTGCGGGGATCATATCCATCTGGAAGATCAAAAGGTGTAACTAGCATTTGTCCGTTTTTTAAGCCTACAAACGTGTGCAACATCTCAGGATGGAGCGACTGAAATGTTTTAATATTCTGCAACATTTGCGCTTGGTTTTCTCCAGATGTTCTCTCAAGCGTGGCGGCCAGATACTCAGCCTCCTTTATCGCAGGCTCTATCGTTCGGGTAATAAATTTATCCATTAATTCTATATTTTCTTTTGCACTGCGTACAATTTGTTCATTTACTTTCCGTTCTGCTGTCTTATAAGCGGTTATGCCAAGGACAAGCGTTGGAAGAAGCAAAAGGACGGCAAAAGCATAGATTAATTTGTTTTTAATTGTTTTTCGCACTTTTTTCATCACACTCTCCCCTATCTTCTATTTGGTAAATTCGTTTCATAATTTTATTTTTATCTAGGAATTAAGTTATCGGATTTTTTGTCTATAAATTTAGTCTTTTATAAGTTTTTTCTAACAAAGAAAAAAAGCCGCCTAAATAAGGCGGCAGAGAAAAAGGGGGAGAATATAGGGAGACACTTATTCCTATAACTACTTTTTATTCTTCCCCTTTTTACCCAGTTATAAACCTACCCCATTACGCTTTTTCGTTTTTTCATACGTAAGAATATTTTTGCAAGATGAGTTTGCTCGATTCATACGCACTGTGAAACGACAGTTCTGACAATTGCCCTTTGCCTTCGCACCAATCGCCCGCAAAGAATACATTTCGGTAATCCGGCAAATAAAGCGGCATCGGTTTCTGGGTCATCGTCCACTTAATCTCCTGCGCAGCGGCGCGCTTGGATACGCGTGGCACCACCAGCTGTTCACGCCAGCCGGCGAAGTGTTTATCATAAAGCGCTTCGATTTTTTCGTGATATTCCTGAATTTTTTCTTTATCTTTCAGATCTTCTTCTGTTAGGTATGCAATAGCCTGTAGTAATTGGCCGCCTTCCGGCACACATGTTTCGTCATAGTGTGAAATGTCGGTGATAAACATTTTATTCTTCTTATCGTAAATGTACGTGTATGGCACATCGATCCGCTTTGCTAAACCGACATCGTACACATATACATAACTCGGCTCATAGCTTGAGTATTGCTTAATAAAATGTTCGATTTTTGTACCTACTACAATTTTCTCCAGCTCCTTCGGCGGAATGCAAAACAGGAACTCATGGCCTCTGAACATCCCTTGTGTTGTCTGTACAGCTATCACGCGATCATTCTCTGCCTCCACCGCTTCCGCCTTTGCCTTCGTAATAATGGTACCACCATTTTCTTCGATAACGCGAACAAACTCATTAATAAGCGCTTGCCAGCCGCCGCCAATGTATGCAACTGGCTTGTTGGTTGTAAACAGGCGCTGATAATAATTAAAGAATACATCGGACGGAATTCGTTCCGGTTCCCGGGTAAAGAAGTTAGAGGAAGCAAGAGTTAACATCATATCCTTGACGTCAGGACTAATTTCTTTTTCCTCCATCCACTTTGCAATGGAGAGGTGCGGATGTCCTTTCTCCATATGCAGCATCGTTTTGAAAATTTCAAACGTGAATTTGATTTTACCCATGCTGTTCAATACGCAAGTGCTGAACAAACCTTGAATATTGGCAGGCACATCCGTTAATCTGTCACCGATGTCATATTTCGCCTTGTTGGGCTGAAAATCTCTCCAGTCGATGTGAATAGCTAACTCTTTCTCAAATTTGCGGAGCACGGAAGTATCGCGGCCATAAATCGCATGTGCACCAAAGTTAAACGCGAAGCCTTTAATTTTTAGCGTGACGGCCCTTCCACCAAGGTTACCGCGTTCTAATACAACAACTTTCTTTCCCTTCTTGGACAAATAAGCTGCGGCCGATAAGCCGGCCAATCCACCGCCTACAATAACAGCATCATAGTAGGTTGTTTCATGTGCTTCCATGTTGTTAACATCTCCCACTGTATGAGTTGATTTTACCCTAGATTGGTGTTGTTTTTATATTACCACCCAAGTACGTCATTTTACCTTCTTCAGATTAATTAGACAATAGCCTTTATATTATCAAATATGCTTTCGATGAAATAAAAAGCTGGAAATGTAAACACCCCAAAACCCGGTGGGCCCACAAAGAAGTCCTACGGTCTTTCCGCAGGACTTTTCCATATTTTTATGCACGGATTTCGTCGTAAATGAGCGGAGGAGCACTAACTGCATCTGGTGTAATTCTGTACGCATCCTCAATCATTCTCTTTACGTCGGCTATGTCTTCGCGATTGCTGTGAATCGCCACAAGCGGTTCACCTTTCTGTACGGTGTCGCCAACCTTTTTCCGCAGCACGGCGCCAACCGCCAAATCAATAGCTGAATCTTTGGTTGTACGACCTGCGCCGAGCAACATTGCTGCTGTGCCGATCCGGTCCGCCTGAATGGAAGCGATATAACCCTCTGCCGGCGCTGCCACTTCGAATACATATTTTGCTGTCGGCAATCTGGATGGATCATCGATAACTGAAGCATCTCCACCTTGAGCAGACAAAAATGTTTTAAACTTTTCAAGTGCCTGACCGTTCGCGATCGCTTCTTTTAATCTCTCTCTCGCTTCTTCCGGGCTTTGCGCTTTTCCTCCAAGATATACCATATAGCTGCCCAGCGTCAGGCAAAGCTCTTCCAAATCTTTTGGTCCATGGCCACGCAACGTATCAATTGCCTCTTTTACTTCCAGGGCATTGCCCACCGCATAACCTAACGGCTGGCTCATATCCGAAATGATCGCCATCGTCTGACGACCCACACGATTCCCGATATCCACCATCGCCCGCGCAAGTTCGCGCGCCTGTTCTAGCTCTTTCATAAGCGCACCGCTACCCGTCTTTACATCAAGGACGATAGCATCAGCGCCAGACGCGATTTTTTTGCTCATAATAGAACTTGCGATAAGCGAGAGCGAATTTACCGTCGCGGTAACATCACGCAATGCGTATAATTTTTTGTCCGCAGGAGTTAAGTTGCCGCTCTGTCCCACAACAGCGACTTTATTTTTGTTGACAAGCTCATTAAACTGTTGATTATCAATTTCTACATGAAATCCCGGAACTGATTCCAGCTTATCAATGGTGCCGCCAGTATGACCAAGACCACGCCCGGACATTTTGGCCACCGGCACGCCAAGCGAAGCTACCAGCGGGGCAAGAACAAGCGTCGTTGTATCCCCTACGCCGCCGGTGCTATGCTTATCCACCTTGATCCCCTCGATCGCTGACAAATCAATCTGATCGCCCGATTCCACCATCGCCATTGTTAAATGCGCTCGCTCCTCTTGTGTCATATCACGGAAGAAAATCACCATCGCTAGGGCAGACATCTGGTAATCAGGAATGTCGCCTTTCGTATAACCTTGAATAATAAAATCAATTTCCGCTTTGCTTAATTCTTTTCCGTCCCGCTTCTTTTCGATTAAATCAACCATCCTCATACGACAGACCTCCCTTTACTTTTCTTTACACAAGCATACCAGCCATTGCCGCACTTAACAGTGAAGCGAGCATACCGGCCGCCACGGCCCGCAGCCCGAGACGCGCAATATCCTGCCTCCGGTTCGGCGCTAGGCTTCCGAGCCCGCCCAAAAGGATCGCCATGGAGGACAGATTGGCAAAGCCGCAGAGCGCAAAGCTGACAATCGCTACCGTTTTCGGTGTAAGATTCTTAATTTGCGGAGCGAAATCAGTATAGGCTACAAACTCGTTTAATACAAGCTTCTCACCAATAAAGCCTCCGGCCATGATCGCCTCAGACCATGGCACACCGACCGCAAATGCAAGAGGGGCAAAAATAAATCCGAGAATCTTCTGCAAAGATAATCCTTCGTAATGAAACCAGCCACCGATAATGCCCAATCCCCCGTTAATGAGAGCGATAAGCGCAATAAAAGCAAGCAGCATAGCTCCAATATTAAGCGCAAGGTGCAAACCGACGCTTGCGCCGCGCGCAGCAGCGTCAATAACGTTAACCGATTCCGAGTCCTCATCCATTTTGAACTCCAATTTGCTTCCCGGAGCGGTTTCCGGTATTTTCGTCTCCGGCACGAAAATTTTTGCAATCACAAGGCCGGCCGGTGCCGCCATAAAGCTGGCTGCCAGTAAATATTCCAATGGCACGCCAAGCAGCGAGTAGCCCACAAGCACAGAACCCGCCACCGAGGCCAGTCCACCGGTCATCACCGCAAACAATTCCGAATTGGTCATTGTCGCGATGTAGGGACGAACAACAAGCGGTGCCTCCGTCTGTCCGACAAAAATGTTTGCGGCAGCGGACATTGATTCCGCTTTACTCGTTCCAAGCAGCCACGACAACGCACCTCCGATAATTCGAATAATCAATTGCATAATGCCGAGATAATAAAGCACGGAAATCAGAGCGGAAAAAAAGATAACAACGGTTAATACCTGGAATGCAAATACGAAAGTAATTCCGGATTGGGGCGTATATAAACCGCCAAATAAGAATTTAACTCCTTCATTTGCGTAACCCGTAATTTCTGTAACGATCATCGTTAATTTTTCCAGCCACTTTTTCCCTGTTTCCCATTTCAGGACGATAAATGCAAATACTAGTTGAATCGCCAAACCACCCAGCACGGGCCTCAGTTTAATCGACTTTTTGTTATTAGAAAATAAGAATGCGATCCCGAGCACAACAAGAATCCCCAAGAGTCCCCATAACATGTTCACGCTATCCCACCTCTTCATTTATGTAATTTTATTGAATGAGCATTCATTCTTCTCAACATACTACATATGCTTTCTTTTGCCTAGTTTTCTATGCCAGCCTTGCCGCTTTCTCTTTATCCTTCCTTTTTATGCTGTCTGTTTATTCATCTTCTATTTCCACTCTTACAACCAGCTGTGAAATCGCTTACATCCTTCTTTTCTATTTTACAATATATCACAATACTTTGTTCGATAGAATTATCTTAATTACCCATTTTATTCCTAATCATAAAGACAAAAAAAATCCACTGCCGTTCTTGCAGTGGAAAAATAAGGGGGAGAAAGAGAGAGAGAAAAATTTTTAAAGCTAATAATTATATTATTCCCAAAAATGATTTTGGCTAAACCTATGCATCCACTATTTCTGAATTTCTATGCTATTGGTTTGTACAGGAGGCACGATACTGGGTGGTTGTACGCCCGGAATTTCGCTTCCTGTCGGCCGTCCTTTGCCGTCATAGTAAAATTGGGGCACATTTCCGACGATAAGCGCGTTTGAAACTGGGATTTCCATTTTTACAATCGCCGGCTGCGTTGCAAAAGGAATCACAATTTTTACCTTTGTCTGGATAATAATAACAACTGTAATCAATACCATGTTAATGCCTGCTTCTTTCATTCTCGGTTCCAATTCGACATGCACGCTTCCGAATGGTACAAGCGTAAGTGGCAAGTCGGGGCCTAGTTGTGCCAACAAATTGCTCTTCAGCGCCTGACCTAGCGGAAGTGTCTGCGGCACCTCTTCTAAGTTTTTCAACGCATGGGTCACATTTTCCATCGTGTCCAACGCAATACGCGTATATTCATTATGGTTAAAAATGGCGGCCTGGATTTTTCCCTCTTTATCTTCCTTTAGCTGCACAAGTTCTTTAAAGTTAACATCTTTAATTATTTTTTGACCGATAGCATCATGAATCACTTTGGTCGCTAGTTGCTCCGTCCGGATGCGGGCGATTTCACGAATGGCCGGCTCTATATTTTTCTCTATATAGTAGAATGTTTGAAAAGTAAGACCCAAAAAAATCAGGAGGGAAATTAAAAACATATATTTCGAAGGGATCGGGGAACGAACGTTTCTTCCGCGCCATCTCTTCCTTCCCATGTTTCCACCCCCTTGCTGCAATATATGCCCAAAGCCGGCAGTCTAGGACTAAAAGACATTCTATCCAGCACCGCTTTTACCAAAGTGGAGCGAACAGAATAGCTTCTTTGTGGAAAGCGGGAGCAAACAAAAAGCCTGAAAGCACCGCTTTCAGGCCGGAAGAAGTATAACGCCACAAAATATACCAATATTACTTTAGTTTACCGTAGAGATATGCGCGCGCTTGTTCAATCAACACAGCCGCTTCTGCGCGTGTAATATATTTAGCTCCACGGAAGGTGTTATCCGTATATCCTTTCATCACTTTCTTGTCTACCAGAGCAGAGACGCTGCCGACCGCCCACACCGGTATTTGATTAAAATCATCAAGCTTTTGCGCGGTGTCGACTTTTGTCACATCCAGTTCTAGCAGACGTGCCATCATAACTGCCGCCTCAAAACGTGTAATGGGCTTATTCGGTGCAAACTTGCCCTGATATCCGGTGACATAACCTGCTTGATAAGCGGAAGCAACTTGCTGATAGAACCATTGATACTTATGCACATCGCTAAAATCAACAATTGCATTTTCATTGAACTTGCCAAACGCCTTGTTGGCCATTGTTACAAATTCTGCGCGGGACACTTGTTTGCCTGGTCTAAACGTTCCGTCTTTATAACCGGACACAATCCCTTCTGCTACTAATTTATCCACTGCGGGTTTCGCCCAGTAAAAGTTGTCGAAGTCTTTGAAGTTGGCCGCGGAAGCTACAGAAACCACACTTAGTGACAAACCCATAGCCAACGCTAGCTTGGTAAATTTTCGTTTCATGATGAAAACCCACCTTTCCCTTACTATTTTCATATAAATAAAGCCTGCTTACGCCGCTTTATTTCTACCAGTAATTTTTTATGTTATCACCATCCAATCTAACGTATCCTGATGGCCTTCGGAAGTTAGCAAACCAGTAAATATATGGTTCCCACTTAATTATTTTCTTCGAGCTAAATAACGTGTTTATGGGGGGCATCCGTAAAAAATTAAAAAACCCCCAACCGTCCTTATGGCAGTTAGGAGTTAATAGCAAGATGTATGTAAATAAATACTCCGCTTATTTCAAGATGCGCTTCGCGCCTACATAACGTTTTCCCCAGTAATATTTATCATTAATATCATTAATAGCAACACCACGGCCGCTGGAAGAATGAATAAATTTCCCGTCTCCAATATACATACCCGCATGTGTTACAGGAGCACGACGGGACGTCTTGAAAAATACCAAATCACCCGTACGTAACTGAGAACGAGAAACCGGTGTTCCTCTCTGATACATAGCAGCTGCCGTACGCGGCAAAGAAATCTTTTCTCTTTTGAAGAGATAATTCAAAAATCCGGAACAGTCAAAACCACTTTTGGTGGTTCCCCCCCACTTATAAGGCGTTCCTATTAAACTTTTTGCTATCTCCACAAGAGAATTTTCGGCTGCGGAAGCTGTACGGGTACCTATAGGCGCAAACAAAGCGCTAAGAGCGATTGTCCCAGAAATCGCAAATATCATAATTTTCTTTTTTTTCATAGCCTAGTTTTACTCCCTTCATGCCTACGAGGTTAGTTGACGGGTTAAGAGGAGAAGGTCTCTTTCCGCTTGCACGGATCCACCCCAAAAATAAATTGTCCCCCGTTCCACGTTACTGTGGATTCGGCAAGTAAAATTTTCTATATAATAGGCCACCTCTTATAATTAAGGAAATCTTTTTCTTTCTATCTCTTTCCACTAACAACGTTTACAGTTTATCGAATTATATCGAAAAAGAGAAGAATTAGAAGAAAAAGTTCACAATTTAGACACATTTTGTTGAATTTTTTTGCAACCTATCGAAATATATCTGTATATTAAGCTGATGTTTACTCGATATGAAAGGAAACGGGGCAAGCAACACGCTGCCACGGTCTATCCGGTATGCCTATCATGTTTGCGCCGTCTCTAGCATAGCAAAATGCGAAGGCTTTCTCTTCATGTTTTCCCCTCCCTTTCCCTCTCGCTCCTGCTCTTTCGATTCACTTTACGCAAACAAAAACCCCTGCTTCCTCTTGGTTAGAAGACACGTTTTCTGACAAAACCATATATATAATGAAAGGACATTCTATCGAGATTATCGTAAAATTACGGTAAAGCATTCTCAAAAAGGAGATGAGCATATGAAAGCTCCCTCGCGAACTGACGTTTCTCCCGCCCTTTGGACCCGGGATTTTATATTGACAACCGTATCGAACCTATTTCTGTTTACCAGCTTTCAAATGTTAATCCCAACGCTTCCTGTATATGTGGAGCAAAGCGGTGGCAACGAATTCTCTATTGGGCTTGTTATCGGGATTTTTACCGTATTCGCTCTGCTTGCTCGCCCGTTCGCCGGAAAAGCACTTGACACGCTCGGCAGGAGAAAAGTAATGGCTATCGGTCTGCTTATTTTCATTCTTTCGGTGGCAGGTTACTACTGGACAACAACCGTATTTCTTATTTTAAGTCTGCGAGTCATTCATGGCATCGGATGGGGAATTGCTACCACCTCCTTCGGAACGGTCGTCTCTGACATTATTCCGGCGCAACGACGTGGAGAAGGCATGGGATACTATGGCCTTTCTTCTACGCTGGCGATGGCGCTTGCACCGCTGTTTGGCATCTGGCTTGTAGAAAAAACCGGCTTCGGAATGCTGTTTTTTGTTTCTACATTGCTTGCTGTGATAAGCTTTCTGCTTTCCCAGATCATTCGCTATCCAGATGTTTCTGTTTTCGTTCCTTCTCCGGAGCCAAAACATCGTAACCGACTCGATGAATGGTTAGAGGTAAAGGCGCTATTTCCTTCATTTCTTGCAATAATGCTCGGGCTTACATATGGCGGGATTGTTACCTTTATTACGCTGTTCGGCAAAGAAGCAGGAATTACAAACGTAGGATGGTTCTTTCTGACTCACGCTCTCATGGTTATGATCGTCCGTCCTGTGGCGGGCAAACTGTTTGATCGGCGTGGACACGTATGGATCCTGCTGCCAGGGGCATTCTTCACAGCTGTAGGATTGCTGTTTTTATCTTATTCCAATAATTTGTTGTCACTTATTCTTGCTTCTGTATTCTACGGCATCGGGTTTGGCGCTATTCAGCCGACCTTACAGGCGTGGACGATTAACAGGGTGGCACCCAACCGGCGTGGCGCCGCCAACGGCACGTTCTTCTCCGGATTTGATCTGGGAATCGGCGCGGGTGCTATGCTGCTCGGCACCATAGCAACGGCAACCAGCTACGCGGTCATGTATCGTATTTCGATTGTATTCATGGGACTGTATCTTATAACATATTCGCTTTATCTGGCTAAGAGTGCAAAAAAAAGCGCCTAGGTTCTCATGTTAAGCAACTTATCCATTCACCTCTTCTTCCCGGGCTTGATTGATTTTTTGCGCGATTTTTCCTTTTGTACTGCAACAAAGCCGTTAAAAAGTGGAAAAGAGCACACAACTATCTTGTGTCTTAAGCGACCAAGATGTTTTGTGTGCTCCGCTTAGAGAACAGCTTTGCGATCGAGTTTACTTTTTAAGCAATTAAGCAACAGAAAGAAGGGAAAGTTCGTGAATAGCGAACGGACAAAACATGTAGCCCAACGCCCTAAGCGCTTTTTTATTTCTTCAAATGCCGATCCATCTCAAATCCAGGCAAAGAATGTTCCATATCATGGAAAATACGTTCAAGTTGAAAGGCCACGCTGCGAATTTCATCCTGTGCGTATTCTTCCTTACGCAGCGTCACGAAATGGGCCAGTCCGTACATGTTTGCATAAAACGGCAATCGGCGCGCGTTAGCGTTCAAGACAACATATGGCGCGATGCCAATTAAGCCGTTCTCCACCAATTCATTGTACAATCGGTGCGACTCTGCCCGCATAGTCAGCAATGTATTGATGATGCGCTCCGCTTCTGGCGTGCCGGATGCTTCCACTGCTTCTTGTGGAAGAATCAAGCCGTAACGCGTATCCGGAAGTTGAAGTGAAAAGTCGAACGCACGATGCCGGATAATCTGGTGATGACAGCCTTCGGAGCATGTCACCGCCACACGCTTACCAAATGCGCGCATGATGGCGGGAAGTTCGCTGAATCGGTTCATCTTTGCCAGATCGCCCAGCACCATATCATCCGAGCGTGTAAACGCAAGCGCTGCGGCGTCTTTCGTCACTTCCACAAACGGGCCGTTATACACCGGCAATGTTTCCGGTTCCTGCACACGACGCTGATAAAACTCTGCCATATAAGAGCAAAGATACGGCGTCGCTTCCGTATGGCTGATAAGCGAAGGCAGCACTTCGGTCGTATGCTTGCGAATTTTCTGCGCTATCTCCACCACTTCGCTGCTATACCCTTCATGTGATAGCATTTCCGCAATCGCGTCGGAAATGGCACGAGCATTGCCGGTGACAGCTACGTTTGATTTAGTGGCCAGAGGCAGCACATTGCGCGCATTTTCATACGCAAGCTTTTCTACAGCACTGTCTTTCATGCCAGGGTGTTTTGCTTTAAGCAAGGCAAAGAAAAGCGGAACAAGCTCTTCATATTTCCGAAAGCATTCTTTGCCAAAGGTGATATAGTGTTCCTTTAATTCTGGATGCTGATCCAATTCCCGCGGAACAACGAAGTCCTGCGGCTTCTGGTAGCGAAGGCTAAATTCCGTAAAAGATAGCCATTTCGCCGCCTGCACCGTTTCTAGAATTTCTGTAAACCAGCGAGATACACCTTCAATGCAGAATTGGGCAAAAGCATGCTCTTTAATGCTGGAATGACCGTAATCAACCCCCCACTTCTTCATGAAACCACCAGCATGTGCCGCCGATTCTTTAAACATCGAAATCATGTCAACATCCGGCAAATGCAGCATATCTTCTTTAATTAAATCGTACAAATTATCACGGAAGCTGCGCGGACTGCGGCTTACTTTCGCAAAAACAGTGCCGACAACTTCGGTCGGCACATTCTTAATCGCGTATACGTTATCTTCCGTACTTGTGACATAGTTCTCTAACTTCATATTTTGTTTCACCTCATCCTATAGCTACAAAATTGTATCACATTGCACAATCATCAGCGTTGATTCCCTAGCAAGATCAATCTCGTAGTATGGCTCCGCGCTGCTTCCATCCGGATTTTTAAGAATTCGTACAACCGGACGCCCCGGCAAATCCCGGTTATAATCTACCACAACGCCTGTAGCTCCGTTGCTCAGCGTCACTGCAAGCCCAACTGGGTAAATCGCTACTGTTTTGTGGAATGCTTCAACAACCTTCTTCTCGAACTGGGTTCCAGAACCTGTGTAAATTATCTCCATAGCCTTATGAGGAAGCATCGCACTGCGGTAGACTCTGTTGGCTGTCAAAGCGTCAAACACATCACATACGGCCAACAAGCGGGCATATTTATGAATGTTGTCCCCTTTTAACCCGCGCGGATAGCCTGTTCCATCCATCCGCTCATGATGCTGGTACGCGCAATGCGCGCTCAATAGCGGAATTCCCTGCTGATGGCGCAAATATTCAAATCCATATTCCGCATGTTTTTTCACCTGAAAAAATTCCTGATCCGTAAGCTTACCCGGTTTATACAAAATTTCGCGCGGAACCATTAGCTTTCCGATATCATGCAGCATTGCTCCCATACCGAGTTCGAGTAATTCTTTATCATTATAACCTAATTCTAACCCAACAGCAGTAGCGTAAATGGTTACATTTAAAGAATGGGCATAAGCATAATGATCCTGTATGTACATATGACTCAAAAGTCCCATCGCCCTATGGTTATGCTTCAAATCACTAAGAATCGCTTCAAATGCGGTACGAAATGCGGCAAGTGTGCCGGGGGACAGGCGTGCCTTCCACTTCTGTTCCGCATGAATAATCTCATTAAATCCGCGATAAATCATTTTCGCCGCTATTTGCCTCGTTTCAGCCGAAACCGCTTCGTTCCTTTCAACATCCGCAGTTGCTTCATCGTGTATGTATAATGCATAAATTCCTTTTTGTTCTAACCTTTGAATCATACTGCCTGTCAGTATCATGTCGGTATTGAGCAATATAGTTCCCTGATCTGTGCAAATCGGCTGCGCCAATCTCATGCCTGGCCGGCAATGACGAATCGAGATTAATCTCATACTTCTTAACTCCCTATTACTATCTAGTCTCTTTTTCTCATTATACCTATCCAAAGGTAGGAAATATATTGTATAAATGACCTAAAAAAAGCTTTCCTATAGGAAAGCTTTTTTACATCATTGCAAGTATCGCGTCTTTTCCTTTCATTCCCGGAACAATTCCCTGTTCAGCCGCCGCCGTAGTCACCGATTCAAGGGGCGCCTCTAACAATTGCTCAATAGTCCTCACGTCCAGCGCGCGGCCCGCAATAATTCCCCTGCTTGCCAGTCGTTCATTCAACAGGGCAATATCAAGTGCGCCACACATAATATATCCTTTTTCTGTCGTTATGATTAACAAATTCGTTTTCGGAAGCTGGACGGAGACCGCTGTGACCTGATGGCCATTCAACAGCAAAGGCCTCATCTCAATCATAACATTTTTTTCCTCCTTGTGCCTTTTCCTTTCCCTTAATACAATATGTCATCAGCCCAAGGAGAGTGACTCATTAATGATATCTTTGCTGTCTCAACGGTTCTGGACGAACGTCTCCTACACCTTCCTCGGCCATTTTCATTCGCAGCATTTCCATTAAATAAAGGCCAAGCATCTGATAAATTTCTGTTTCCTGCATCTCCTGAATCCACTGCAACAATTCTTCTTTGCTCTGCCCGTGAAGAAGACTCATTACAATAGCCGGAACGTCTTCTTCCTCTCCTACCAGTTTGTCGCGATAAAGGTTGTAGATATTATCGACTAACTTCATGAATGAAACTACCCCTTTCCTATCTGTCCGCCGGTACAGGCAGTTCTTTTTCTATATGCACATGACTTCGTACTTGATAAACTGATACACTTTTGCCGTTCATTGTCGTAGTATAAATATGGAAACATCAAACAAGATGTATATAGTATTCCCTGTTTACTCAGCATACCAATGCCTGTTCAACGATTTTTCCAGCGCTTCTTTCGTACGTAATTGCTTCTCCAGAACATCGCGCAAAAACTCAGGGAGATAAAATTTCGTTCCCAATCCTTTTTGGAAAGTAGGAAAAACAATCCCAAAAGTAAACATATCAATTGTTCCAACAGAATACAACTGTTTTTTCCGTAACGGGCGTCCTTGTACCTCTACTCGAACGATTCTTCGGCCTACCGGTGCCAAAGGATTGTAGTAAATATCGGCCCCATCCACACACAAACATCCAAGCACTTTGCCTCGGAATCCAAATCCCTGGATTTGTTTTTTTATAATTTCCTCATTTAGGGACTCTTCCAATATGTCCAGCAATTGCTCGCCTGTCAGTTTCATCCGGCAAGGATTAATCGGATGCGGACAAAGTGAAAGAATATCCTTACGGGTTATATTTCCCTTCTCAAGGGAAAACAAAAGTGTACCTGAATTGACAATTCCGATTTCTGCATCGACCCAAGAACGCAGTCCAGCCGCAAGCAAATTCCCCAGCGGTGATTCTTCTTCCCATGATACAGGAAGATCGTATTCTAAACGAGCAACGACCTCTCCCATAACCTGCTCAGCATGCCTTCTGTGCCTATCAACAATCCTTTCCACTTTCCCGTCCGGTTTGTATAGGTGAGTGGGTAAACAACGGGCCTCAAGTTTACAAATCGTTTTTTTTAGCTTGTCATATGTAATCGTGACATGTCCTATATTCTGCCCGAACTTACCTGTCTGGCAAACAAGCGTATGGTTTATCCGTTCCCCTTCTGCAAGGTACGTATGTGTGTGGGCGCCCAGAATAACATCGATTCCATCAATATTACGGGCCATTTCCACGTCCCATTGATAGCCGACATGAGACAGCACAATAATGATATCAACATAAGGCCGAATGCTAGCCACCTGTTCGGCGACGACACGCGTGGGATCAAGCGTGATAAATCCTAATAGCTTATACACTTCGGGAAAAGAAGCGGTAACTCCAATCCAGCCAACCGTAAAATCACCGTACTTTGTAATCGTATAGGATCGTAAAAAAGGTGGAGGCTGTTTCGTTTTTGCATCCAGCAGGTTAGCACAGATGACAGAAAAAGCCGCGTTCCGATACAATTCATTAAACTTCGGTCTCGGAAATGTAAGTCCTTCATTGTTGCCGATGGTAACAAAATCATACCTGGTCTCATTCAATACGTCCACATTGACCTGTCCCCAGGTGGCTTCTGTTTGTAGCCGCATCCTGTCCATGTGGTCGCCCAAATCTACCGTAACGACGGGGTACCCTTGCTTTTGTAGTTCAAGCCGGAGCTGTTTCAAGCCTGTTGCGATGCGTGCCATCTCTTCAAAATGGCTGTGCAAATCATTCGTGTGCAATATATGCAAGGTGTTTTTTTTGTTTAGCCCCATACACTTCCCCCTTACACCAGTCCTTGCCAAAGCATGCGAACAGCGATCAGCAACAATACAAAACGAAGAATACGCTCAAGCCATTTTCCAGAAAGCTTGCGCGACAAGCGGCTTCCGAGATTTCCGCCAAGCCAGGCGCCAGGTGCGGTGGCAATAACTGCGCTCCATACAATATGTCCAAGCGTAATATGCGTTACGCTACCTACAAGCGAAGAAAGCAAAATGACAAACATGGATGTCGCCGCAGCCACATGAGGCGGAAAACGGAACAGCACAAGTAAAAACGGCACAAGCAATGCTCCCCCACCAATGCCAAATACACTGGATAGAATGCCGACCAAAAAAGCGATACCGATAGCAAGAGGTTTAGAATATCCATATGTATATACATGACCACTTATATCCGTGTATGTTCTTGTTGTTTTCCAGTGCCCATTTTTGGGCCGCAGTTTCGAACGGTACGTTAAGATGAACAACATCAACAACATGAACAGTCCATAATATATGTTAAAAGATTCTTTATCAAAAAAAGCGGATAACCAGGCTCCAATAACAGCGCCAGGCGCGCTTCCGAAAAAAAACAAAAGAGCGCTTGAAAAATCAATCAGCTTCTGTTTAGCGTAGCTGATGCTGGAAGATAAAGCTGTAATAATAATTAGTATCAGCGAAGTGCCGATCGCTAGTTGCGGCGTAATCTCGGGTGCCCCCGGAACAAGTTTCGACAAATAAAACAATGCCGGTACAAGAATAATTCCTCCGCCAAGCCCAAGCAAACTTCCGAACGTACCCGCTACCACCCCGACTAGCGTCAAGACTAACCATCCCATTTCTCAATCCACTCCACTCTTCATTACCTTCTTCTACGTCTGTGCTTTTTATTATCATATCACATAAAAAACTCCCAAACGAATCGTTTGGGAGTTTTTCTTCACAACACTCACGCCGATTAACCGATCGAGCCTTCCATTTCGAATGGGATGCCACAAACCCGTATACTTCCGCTCCTGGAATCCCTTCTTTCAACGCATGAGCGGCTGCCTCCTGTCATCATAACGCATTCAGTTTCAATAATAAACTAACCGACACGCAGCCAGGCATCGCTGTTTCAAGGAACTATTTGCTCTAACATTTCATGTAATACACACGCTTCCCTTTTGTTACATATTAACATGTAGCAAGGATGGTAAAAAATATTTCTATTTCATTAAGAAATCACATTTTATAGAATCTATAACCAGGAAGTTTGGTATCCTTAGTATGGTAGACATAATCGGGGTTAACTTCAATGGTAAAACCTTCTCTCAAACTGCCTGTAATTGTTCCCTCAGTGATATATTTACCGATTGACCCTCCCGATTGTGGATATCCTGAAACTACAATCCAATCGCCACAATTTTTGCATTTAAAGAATGTACCTGTGAATATATAGTCTCCAGTATTCTCATCTTTAACAACTGCTGTTCCTTTGGCTGCCATTCTATGAATACCATCACCATATGGGCAATCTCCCTCCTCAGCATGAGCATGATAACCTTGCCCTAACAAAAACACAGAAAATATCACAGAAAAAACAAAGGTAGACAATAGAATTTTTTTCAATTTCATAATTACCACTTTCCTTCCTTTGAATTTTTAACATATAACTAATGGAAAGCTACGTAGCTATTCAATCTTAAATCAGGTACCTATCTATAAATTTAATATATTAAGAAAATAAGATCAAATATATTTTTACATATGATACAAAAAATGATCAATTTATAATAAATTGTAAATCTTTTATGTAAATACTATAAAAAAATCCACGTCACCCAAACAAACAGCAAGGTTCATAGCTATTTGCATGCTATTGTTTGTTTCCAGCTTCTTTTCTTTCAGATAAATAAAAAACCTCCCGGATTTTCCGAGAGGCTTATGACAAGTCCCCATACCTTGCGTATCACATACTATGCAATGTGGAGAGTTTTATTGTAGGTTTCTTCCATTTCATTGTTGCTCTGCCATTTGTACAAGACGCTTCGTAATCTCCCCACCTACAGAACC
>JAAROH010007715.1_pt1 | contig 45838 bp, 41 predicted proteins | sample 7248631 | NCBI WGS metagenome assembly JAAROH01 (sample SAMN09772309, study PRJNA484901) | compost metagenome | isolation source: Vermicomposting unit | place: India | reverse complement strand
ACGCCCTTTTAACACCACGAATGTCGAGTTGTTCGCGTGAAACTTGAGCTAGACGAACGCCTCCCAGACCCGGTTGCCCAGCCGGAGTCCCCGGGGCGTCAGGCGAAGGGCGCCTTCTGCCCACTCCAGCAGCCCCTCCCGCCGGAGCCGGTCCACATCCGGCCCGTACACGTCGGCGATGGAGACGCCGAACCGGGCCTCGAAGCGCTCGCCGCTGACCCCCTCCAGGAGCCGAAGCCCCATGAACATCGTCTCCGCCATCTCGGCCCGACGGTCGACGACCTCCCCGGCCTCCACCGGCAGGACGCCCCGCTCCAGCGCGGCCCGGTAGGCGCCGGGGGGTTTCAGGTTCCAGAACCGGTACTGCTGCCCAGGAAGGCCCGGCGCCGTCTCCACCGGGCTGCCGCCCTGCACTCGGGATGCGGTGAGGCCGGGCCGCGGCGGCCCCAGGTTGCTGAGCGGCGCCGCCAACCGCAGGAACGAGTGAGCCCCGCTGCCGAGCCCCAGGTAGTGCTCGTTGCGCCAGTAGATGAGGTTATGCCGGCACCGGAATCCCGGGCGCGCCCAGTTGGACACCTCGTAGTGCTCGAACCCGGCCGCCTCCAGCAGCGCCTTGCCCTCCAGGAACATCTGCTCCTCCGCCTCCTCCGGCGGCAGGTGCAGCCGTCCGGCCAGGCAGGCGTGGTAGAAGGGCGTCCCTTCCTCGATGATCAGGCTGTAGGCGCTGATGTGGGTCGGCCCCAGCCCGAGGGCCCAGGAGACGGTCTCGCGGAAGTCAGCCGGGGTCTGGCCGGGCAGGCCGTACATCAGGTCGAGGTTGAGGTTCGCAAAGCCCGCCCGGCGGGCTGCTTTCACGGCCGCCTCCACCTGCAGGGCGTCGTGGATCCGGCCCAGCCGCTCCAGCAGGTGCCGCTGGCGGGCCTGGACGCCCAACGAGAGGCGGGTGGCCCCGGCCTGAACCGCCAGGTGGAGCTTCTCCCCCTCCACGTCCACCGTGCCCGGGTTGCCTTCCACCGTCACCTCGGCGTCGGGGGCCAGGCGGAAGTGCTCCCGCACCCCGCGCAGCACCCGGGCCAGCTCTGCGCCCTCCAGCAGGGTCGGCGTCCCTCCGCCGACGTAGACCGTGGAGACCTGTTCCCCCGCGACCTCGGGACGGGTCGCCCAGAGCTCCATCTCCCGCAGAAGGGCATCCACGTAGTGCGCCTGCTCCGCGCGGTCCGAGCCGGCATGGCTGTTGAAGTCGCAGTACCCGCACTTGTGCAGGCAGAAGGGGATGTGCACGTAGAGCCCGATCGGCACGGCACGGCCCTCCCAACTCTGCGGCCGGGCCCCGCGGAGCCCGGCCGTCGCGTCAGTCTTCGTCAGGGTCTGTGGAAAGCACCGCCATGAAGGCCTCCTGCGGGATCTCGACGGACCCCACCGCCTTCATCCGCTTCTTGCCTTCCTTCTGCTTCTCCAGCAGCTTCCGCTTGCGGGTGACGTCGCCGCCGTAGCACTTGGCCAGCACGTCCTTGCGCAGCGGGGCGATGTTCTCGCGCGCCAGGATCTTGTTGCCCACGGCGGCCTGGATGGGCACCTCGAACAGGTGGCGCGGAATCAGCTTGCGCAGCTTCTGGACCAGAGCCCGTCCCAGCTTCTGCGCCTTCTCCCGGTGCACGATGCAGGACAGCGCGTCCACCGGCTGGCCGTGCACCAGGATGTCCATCTTCACCATGTCCGACGGCTCGTAGCCGGTCACTTCATAGTCGAAGCTGGCATAGCCCCGCGAGCGGGTCTTCAGCTGGTCGAAGAAGTCGTACATGATCTCGGCCAGCGGCAGCTTGTAGTGCAGGTTGACCCGCTTCTCGTTCAGGTACTCCATGTTGAGGAAGGTCCCGCGCCGGTCCTGGCACAGTTCCATGAGCGGCCCGACGTACTCGGTGGGCGTGATGATGGAAGCCCGGACCACCGGCTCCTCCACCGACTCGATCTTGCTGGGGTCGGGCCAGTTGGCCGGGTTCTCGATCATGATCTGCTCGCCGCTGGTCATGTTGACCCGGTAGACCACGTTGGGCGCGGTGGTGATCAGGTTCAGGTCGAACTCCCGCTCCAGCCGCTCCTGGATGACGTCCATATGCAGGAGCCCCAGGAAGCCGCAGCGGAACCCGAAGCCCAGCGCCTCCGACGTCTCGGGCTCGAAGGAGAGCGAGGCGTCGTTGAGTTGCAGCTTCTCCAGCGCGTCCCGCAGCCGGCCGTAGTCGTTGGTCTCCACCGGGTAGAGGCCCGTGAAGACCATCGGCGTGGCCTTGCGGTAGCCGGGCAGCGGCTCCGCGGCGGGGTTGTCGGCCAGGGTGATGGTGTCGCCCACGCGGACGTGCTTCACCTCGCGAATGGTCGCCGCCAGCGCCCCGACCTCCCCGGCGGTGAGCTCCTCCACCGGGGTCAGCCCCGGCCGGAAGATGTAAAGCTCGTCGACGATGAACTCCTTGCCCGTGGCCATGAAGCGGATCCGATCGCCCTTGCGCACGGTGCCTTCGAAGATGCGGAAGTAGGTGATGACGCCCTTGTAGGAGTCGTAGAAGGAGTCGTAGATGAGCGCGCGCAGGGGCGCCCGCCGGTCCCCCTTGGGCGGCGGCACGAAGTTGACCACGGCCTCCAGGATCTCCTTCATGCCGATTCCGGTCTTGGCGGAGGCCATGATGGCGATGGAGGTGTCGAGGCCGATGACCTCCTCGATCTCCTTCTTCACCTTCTCCGGGTCGGCCGCAGGCAGATCGATCTTGTTGATGACCGGGATGATCTCCAGATCGTGCTCCAGGGCCATGTAGACATTGGCCAGGGTCTGCGCCTCGATCCCCTGCGAAGCGTCCACCACCAGCAAGGCGCCCTCACAGGCCGCCAGGGCCCGGGAGACCTCATACGTGAAGTCGACGTGGCCGGGCGTGTCGATCAGGTTGAGCACGTACTGCTCACCGTCGTCGGCCACGTAGTCCATCCGGACGGACTGCGCCTTGATTGTGATGCCCCGTTCCCGTTCCAGCTCCATGTTGTCCAGGACCTGGTCGGTCATCTCCCGCTTCGTCAGGACCCCGGTAAACTCGATCAGCCGGTCGGCCAGCGTGGACTTGCCGTGGTCGATGTGCGCGATGATGCAGAAATTACGGATGTGCCTCTGGTCGACCATATCGCTTTCCTTTCTGCTCCCCCAGAACAGGCTTCAGAGTATTATAGCACCACCCCCGAACAGGTACAACGGCCCGCGGCCCTCACTTTCCGGGGTACTCCCCGGCCCGGAGCAGCTCCACCAGGGCGTCGGCCAGGTAGTAGACGGCCCGCTCGGCCTCCTCGAAGGTGTTCAGGGCGTTGCCGATCTCCAGCAGGATGGCCCCGGGCAGGAGGTCCTGGTTGTACCGGGCCTGGGGGGTGAGCGTGGGCAGGGTGATGCCGGGGTTGGCCTCCTCCATCTTCTCCATCAGCCGGTTGCAGAACGCCAGGTTCTCCTGCCAGTGGGTCAGGTCGTCCCGGACGCCGATCACGCACCGGACCCGGGCCACCGGCTGGCCGTCGATCCAGACCGTGGAGTCCAGGTCCATGTTGCCGTCCCGGTGCAGGTCCATCAGCACCTTCACCGTCGGCGCCTCCCGCAGAATCCGGCGGGCGGTGTTGCGGGACGACTGGTAGGCGTACTCGTAGCCCAGCTCCTGGTGCTTGAAGGGAGCGTGCACCGTGGTGATGCCCAGATCCCGGAGCCTTCGGGCCAGGATGGCCCCGATGTCGACGATGGTCCGCTTGCTGTGGTCGTAGGAGGCGATCCGCTGCAGGTCCTGGTCGCTGGTGACGGCCAGGTCCGGGAACTCGGAGATGTAGGCCTCGTAGTCGTGGGTATGGTAGATGCCCACCAGGGGCAGCCCGTCGTTGAGCACCGTCGCTCCGGGCTCGGGCCTCGGGAAGGGCGCCTCGGCCGCGGCGGGCGGGGACGGCCGGGGCTCCGGGCCGGGGCTCTCGCCTGCCGGAAGGGACGGGTCCACGGTCATGGGCTCCTCCGGCAAAGCACCCGGGCGCAGGAACGGCAGGGCTGCCTGGAAGAGGGTCTGCGGCCGCTGGGGCCCGGGGCCTGTCCACAGGAAGCGCAGGACGCGGTCGTCCGGTTCCCCCAGGGGGCCCCGTACCGCCAGGGCCGGCACCGCTCTGCGCAGCATCTGCCGGGCGGTGGGCAGGCCCGGCCGGAACAGGGCCGTCCAGAAGGACTCCTCGGTCCGCTCGGACTCGTGGGTCCGGCCGTCGGACGCCCGGGCGGTCATGGCCGGCAGCGAGCCGGAATCCGGGGGCCGGCGGTTGACCAGCAGGCCGACCGTCGCGGCCACCACCAAGAGGTAAGCGATAAGCAGCGGCCTCGCCGTCCACAGCTTGCGCTCGATGGCAACTCACCTCGCCTGGGTTCGTCGGACGTGGCTCGTGGGCCATACTCCAGTGTACGGACGAGCCGCCGGCGTTATGACAAGTGTGGACGCCCGGGCACGGAAAGCGGGGCAGCCCCGACCTGGACGGGTCGGGGCTGCCCCGGAATGCCTACGCCCTATTTCACATCGACGATCTCGTACTCGATCCGGCCGGCCGGCGCCTCCACGACGACGACCTCGCCCTTGGTCCGGCCCATGATGGCCTTGCCCACGGGCGACTCGTTGGAGATCTTGTTCTTGGCCGGGTCGGCCTCCACCGTGCCCACGATGGTATACTCCAGCAGATCGCCGTATTCCAGGTCCTTCAGCACTACGGTGGAGCCAAGCCGGATCTTGCCCGCTTCAGCCTCGTCCTCCGACTCGTCCATGATCACGGCGTTGCGCAGCGTGTTCTCCAGCATGGCGATGCGGCCCTCAACGAACGCCTGCTCGTTGCGGGCGTCATCGTACTCGGAGTTCTCGGAGAGGTCGCCGTACGACCGGGCCTCTTTCAGGCGCTCCGCCACTTCCTTGCGCTTGACGTTCCGGAGGTAATCCAGCTCCTCCTGAAGCTGCTGAAGGCCTTCCGGCGACAACACGACCGGCTTGTTCTCTTCCATATCTGTCAATCTCCCTCGCAACCAACCGAATTGAAAAAAAGAAGAACCATGCAGAACAGCGCCCGCTGGCTTCGCGGCTATTGTAACTCCGCTGGCAGCCAGAATCAAGGGATGGGCCCGTCAATCCACCGGGCGCCCGGAGAGCCTGCCCTTCAACCGGATCTCCAGCGCCTCCACGGCCTCGCCGTAGAACGTGACCGGATCCTGGTCCGGCAGGTAAAGGGTCGCCTGCCAGCCGCCGAAGAATCCGGCCACGACGAAGTGGTACCCCTTCCCCCTCACCGTGACCGACTGCGCTTCCCCCTGGGCGGGCTCCACGGTGCAGTTCATCCGCCGCGCCAGCTCCGCCGCCACCTCGTGCAGGGTCATGACACCAGGCCCCCCACTGTAGCCAGAATGGTTCCACTTAGCTTACCACATCGCACCGGCGCGGAACAGGGGTGAATACTCCGCCCGGCCCGGGCGCACGCTAGGAGCGAAGCCTACTTCTCGGGATTGAGACGAAACTCGCCCATGCGGTGCCACCAGTCGTCGGGCTCCAGGCCCACCCTCCAGACGGCGATCCCCTTCAGATTGTATTGGTAGGCGAGCCGCAGCTTGGCCTCCAGGCTCCGCTCGTCCGGGAACCAGGCAACCCGCTGGCCTTCGTCGGTGAGGAAGACCGCCCGGTTCTCGGCATGCACCGGATCCCAGACCACCTCGGCCCCGAACTGGGCCGCGCGGCGCTGCATGCGCCCCGGCCCGTAAGCCGCGTTGGTATCCGCCAGCTCCGGCTCCAGGGCCCATTCGTAACCGTAGAGCGGAACGCCCAGCAGGATCTTCTGCGACGGCATCACGCCGATCGCGTAACGGATCACCCGCTCCGTCCAGTCCAGCGAGGCCACAGGGCCCGGCTCGCCACCGAGCCAGTGCTGATCGTACGCCATGATGTAGAAGTGATCGACGATCTGCCCGATGGCCGCGTAGTCGGTCGCGCCGCCCCACCCCGAGGTGGTGTCCGACGTCTTGGCGGCGGCCGCGACGGAGAGGGCCAGGCCCAGCGGTTCCAACCGCTCCTTCAGGCGGCGGAGAAACTGCGTGTACGCTTCCCGGTCCTCGGGCGGCATGTTCTCGAAGTCGATCTGGATACCGCTGACGCCGAGCCGGCCGGCCTCGTCCAGCATGGACGACATGGCGCGCTCCTGCACGACGGGATCCGTCAGGATCCGGTGCGCCAGGTCGGGGTCGAAGCCCGCGTCGGAGAAGTTCCCGAAGAGGAGCACCCGCTTCTGGTGGCTGGTGACACCCCGGATGAGGGTCTGGTCCTTGCCGACCGCGTTCCCCTCCGCGTCGAAGCCGTACCCGAAGACGATCACCTGGTCCAGGTGATGGGCGTTCAGCCGCACCGATTCCAGCGAATCGCTGTCGTAGTCCACGTAATAGCCCGCGATCCAGAACCCTTCGCCCGGTGGCGCCGTGTCCAGCGGACGGTCCAGGTAGGCCCGGAGCCACAGCGGGTCGAAGGGCGGATGCGGTGCGGTGTACTGCCCCAGCAGAAATCCGCCGGCACCGGCGGCGGCGGCGACCAGCAGCGCGGCAAGCACCGCCCAGCCGGTGCGTCGCCGGGGTCGGTGCGGATGTGCGGGAATCGGCTGCCTCGGGTCCGGAAAGGACATGCTGCATCACCTCAGCGATCGCCGGGGCAGGGTGCCGTCGGGTGTTCGCTGATTAGGACGGCGTGCAGCGAAAAAAGGTTCGCGTCAGCGCAGCTCAGTGGGGACAAAGGCGTCCGCCAGCCCGATGAGGAAGGCGGCGATCAGGGCGCCCCACCAGGTGACCGTCAGCCATCCGGGGAACAGCCATCCGGTCAGGTAGATGATCACCGCCGCGGCGATGAACCCGGCGACGCCCCGCCCGGCCGGGGAGGCCCCGCGTCCCAGCATGGCCTGGGCGACCCAGCCGAGACCCGCAATCACCAGGGAGGCAAACAGCGCCGCCCAGAATCCATTCACGGCGAAGCCCGGGGTCAGCCAGGCGACCACCAGCAGGACGACGGCCGACACGACGAACCGTACGATCGCCCCCATCATGGCGCCTCTCACCTCCATATTCTGCGCAGTAGTCTGACCGCGCGACAAATCGATTATTCGCGGCGGGAATTCCCTTGCATGCCAGCCAGGGCTATGCTAGAATTCCGATGTTAAATGCCGATGCTTGGAGGTGAGGAGTTGGCTAACACGAGGTCCGCGAAGAAGCGTGCCCTGGTCGCTGCGAAGCGCACCGCACGCAACAAGATGGTCAAGTCCAGCCTCCGGACGGCAATTCGCAAGTTCCGGGAGGCGCTTGGCACCGAGAACGCCCCGATCCTGCTCAACCGGGCCTTCTCGGCACTGGACCGGGCAGCCTCGAAGGGCGTCATCCACAAGAACACCGCCGCCCGGAAGAAGGCGCGCCTGGCCAAGGCGCTGGCCAAGGCCACTGCGGCCCAGGCCGTTGCTGCCGCCAACGAGTAGGCCGGCACTCTTTCATCACCGTACAGAAGCCCCAACCGCAGATGCGGTTGGGGCTCTTACGTTCCCTCAGCCCTGTTCGCCCACCAGTTCGGCAACCACCGTCTCCAGGGTGAGCCGCGGGTCGTAGCCGGACTTGATCGCCAGGTCGGCCTCCAGCAGCCGCTTCAGGGCGCGGACGATCTCGGCCCGGTCCACGGTCGCGGCATGCTCGGCCAGCTTGCCGTACGCGTAGGGGTGCATGTGCGCCAGCTGCGCCGCCTCCTTCGGGGAGAGCCGCCGCGCCGCCAGCGCCTTGACCAGGAGCAACTGCCGGAAGCGGCCGGTCAGCGCGCTGAGCAGCTGCAGGGGGTGGTCCACCTGCTGCAGCAGACGCTCCAGCAGGGCCACCGCGCGCGCCCGCTCCCGCCTCAGCACCGCGTCGCTGAGCCGGAAGATCTCCGTCTCCGCCACGGCGGAGACCATGGTCTCCACGTCCGCGGCCCGGATCTCGCCCGCAGGACCCACGTAGAGCACCAGCTTCTCCAGCTCCCGGGCGAGCAGCCCCAGGTCCGTACCGACGCGCTCCACCAGGAGGTGTGCCGCCTGGCCGCCCAGCCGCTTCCCCTCGGACTGCGCCCGCCGCTGGGCCCACATGGCCGCGTCCTCCGGCTTCAGCGGTCGGCACTCCACCGCGGCTCCGGCGGCCATCAGGGCCTTGGTGGTCTTCCGGCGTACGTCCACCTGGGCGGCCAGGAAGAGGAGCACGGTGGAGGCCACCGGCGCCTTCAGGTAGCCCAGCAGCGCCGCGTCCCCGGCGTCCGCCGGGGCCTGCTCGTCGGAGCCTCCCCTGCGCCGGGGCACGATGGCCGGGCACTCCTTCACCACCACCAGCCGCTTCTCCGCGAAGAACGGCTGGGTCTGCGCGAGGCTCAGGGCCTGGCTGAGCTGGTCGGGCCCGGGTTCCAGCACGTGGAAGTTGAAGTCGGCGGTCTCGGGGTGGACGACCGCCGCGCGCAGGGCGCGGTACACCTCCTCCACGAGGAAGCCCTCTTCCCCGTAGACCAGGTAGACCGGTCGGAGGATCCCCCGGCCGATCTCGTCCAGCACTTCGTGGTACTGCAACGCGGCGCCACTCCCTCCCGTCATCTGCGTTCAACCATTCGGGGCCGACAGCCGCCGTCCCTGCAGGACCGCCGGCGGCGGAAAACGAATGTATGAGCCATCTCATCTCCGACAGGAGGCGATGGTGTGCGCCGCGGCCCGGCCGTCTTGCTGCTGATCTGCCTGCTCTTCGGGGCAGCGTACGGCGCGTGGCGCGCCGCTGCCTTCGGCTACGGCCAGCTGTCCGCGTTCCAGCCCGTCGCGGCCCGGGCCGAACGGCCGGCGATAGGATCCGCCCCGCTGGCCGATCGGGTCGTGCTGCTCCTCATCGACGGGCTGACGGCCGACCGCGTCTACCGGCTGCCCTCGCTGGACTGGCTGCGCCGGCACGGCGCGGCTTACCGCCTGGAGGCCGCGGAAGCCGGCGGCACATCCGACTGGACGGCTACGCTGCTCAGCGGCACGCCCCCGGCCCACGGCGGGTTCCCCGCCGCCCCCGGCGGCGGTACCGCCGGCGTCGATACCCTGATCGACGCCGCCGCCCGGAGCCAGGTTCCGGCGGGCGGGGCCGGCGGCCCCGCGCTGGCGGCCCTGGCGGGCGGCGCGCTGTCGCCGTGGCGGGAGGGCGCCACGCTGGCCGAGCTGGGGGACGCGGTGTACGCCATGCTGGAGCCCGGCGGGCCACGGCTCGTCATCGTCCAGGCGGCGGATCTCGCCGGCGGCGAGGTGGACGACGGTGCCCTGGCGGAGCTGGACCTCCGCCTGGTCGCGCTTTTTGACCGCATCGACTGGCGGGACACCGCGGTCGTCGTCGCGGGCTCTCCCGACGGGCGTGCCGCACGCACCGGGTCCCCGCTCATCCTGGCCGGCAGCGGCGTGCTCGCCGGGGGAGGCGGCGACGCCACCGTCTACGACGTGGCTCCGACCGTGGCCGCCCTCGCCGGCCTGCCCGCGCCCGTTTCCCCCCGGGGGAAGCCCATCCTCAGCGCGCTCGCCGTGGAGGGGCGGCCGCTGGATGCGCTGACCCAGGTCCACCTGGAATCCCGCCGGGCGTGGGCGGCAGCCGCGCTCGCGGCGTACGGTTCGCACGAGGAGCTGCCGCCCGCCCCGGCGTCGGCCGTCGAGGGAGCAGCATACCTGGAGCGCATGGAACAGCGGCTTCGCACCGCGCGCGAGACCTGGATGAAGGCCGGCGCCCTCGACCGGCTGCCGTACGTGGGGCCGGCCCTGCTGCTGATGCTGCTCTACCTCTTGTTCGTCTACCGCAGCCCCTCCGGCGGGGCTGCATTCCGGGCGCACCTGGCGTACCTCGCCGCCTTCCACCTCCTATTCTTCGCCCTGGGAGGCCAGTACGGCACCGGGGCAGCCGGCCTGGATGGCCCCTGGGCCTGGGCGGCGCTGCGTTACGCCCTGGCAGCGGCCGGGGCCGGGGTGCTGGCCGCCTCTGCGGCGGGCTACGCCGTTTCCCGGCGCCCCTTCCGGAAGTCCCGGTACGTGGCCGCCGCCGGCCTGCACGCCGCCCTGAGCTGCGCGGCGCTCCTCGCGCTGCCCGTCGGCGCCCTGGTGCTCGCCACCGGTTGGGAGTTTCCCGTGGCCCTGCCGCCGGCCGGCCTCTGGGTATGGTTCTTCCTCACCTGCCTGCAGGTGATGGTCCTCGGCGCCCTGGCGCCCGTATGGGCCGTGGTCACCGTGCAGGCGGCCCGCTTCGCCCGGCACCGCTGGCCGGTCCCCGAGGTGGGCGACCCCGAGGTCAACGCGGACCGGGTGGTCCGGCTCAAGGCCCTGCGGCGGGCCAGACGGCGCAGCTAAAAACCGTCACCACACTCCGATCAGGCGGCCGCTCCACGGCAGGAGCGGCCGCCCCGGCGCGCCTGGAGGCCGCCCGCGGCTGCCTTCTACCCGGACCTGGAAGCCGTCGGTGCGCACCGTCACCGTGCCGTGCCGGTCCGTGCGCCAGATCTCGGCGCCTGCCCGGCTCAGCCTATCGAGCACGTCGGCGTGGGGGTGGCCGAAAGGATTGCCCGCGCCGGCGGAGATGACGGCGTACCTTGGGCGCACGGCCTCCAGGAACCGATCGCCGGTCGAGAAGCGGGAGCCGTGATGCGACACCTTCAGCACGTCCGCCCGCAGCAGGCGGCCCCGCTCCACCAGCCGCTCCTCGGCGACCGCCTCGAGGTCGCAGGCCAGCAGGAAGGCAACCTGCCGGTACACCACCCGCAGGGCCACGCAGTTGGCGTTGTCGTCGGAGCGGCTGCCCGTGATCGGCGGGGACGGAGGCCCGAGGACCTCCAGGAACACCTCCTCCCCCAACCGCAGGACCTCGCCCTCCTGCGGCACCCGCACGGGCACCCCCAGCGCCCTGGCCGTCTCCAGCGCGGACACGTGGTGAACCTCCTCCGCCCGGGGGGTGCTCACGAGCACCTGCCCCACAGGGAGCGCCCGCAGCACACTTCCCGCCCCGCCCACGTGATCGACGTCGGGGTGGGTGAGAACGAAGAGGTCCAGGCGGCGGACCCCGATTCGCCTGAGGTGCGGCACAACCACCGCCGCGCCGGCATCGAACCTGCCTCCGCCCGTCCCGAACTCGTAAGCGGGTCCGGCGTCGACCAGCGCCGCGTGGTCCCCGGGCGCCTTCACCAGGATGGCGTCGCCCTGACCGACGTCCAGGACCACGAGCTCCAGCGCGTCCGGCGGCGCGGCCAGGGCAAGCCGCCAGGAGAGCGCCGCGCCGGCTGCCGCCAGCAGCGCGAGGGCGCCGGCAAGCGCGCCACCCGCGCGCACGGCCCGCCGGCAGGCCCGAAGCCGGGCCCACAGCGCCGCCGGAATCCGGCGGGCCTCCGGCAACGCCGCCCAGGCCAGGGCGGCGTACCACCCGAGGGCCCACCCCGGCGGCAGGCGCCCCACATCGACCTGAGCCAGCGGCACCGACGCCAGGGCCTTCACCATGTACACCAGGCCGACCAGGGCCCCGCGCCCGGCGACCCCCAGCAGCCACACGGCCGGCGGCGCGAACAGGCCCAGCAGGACCGTCGCCAGCCCGAAGGGCACCAGCAGCCCCACGTACGGGATCACCGCCAGGTTGGCCAGGGGACCCACCGGAGAGAACAGGCCGAACGCGTGCAGGCTGAGCGGCTCCACCAGGGCCTGGGCGGCAAGGGTTGCCGCCAGGCCGGCCGACAGCCACGAAGGAGGCTTGCCGGGCAACGCCCGGGCCAGGCGCGGCTCCAGCCACCCCCGGATGGGACCCGCCAGCAGCAGAATGCCCAGCGTGGCCGCCACGGAGAGCTGGAAACCCAGGTCGAACAGCAGCCCCGGCACGCCCATGAGCAGCAGGGCCGCGGCTGCGCCCAGGGTGTTCAGCGCGTCCCGCTCCCGCCCCAGGATGTCCCCGGCCAGCACCAGCACCGCCATGAGCCCGGCCCGCAGTACCGAGGGGCTGGCGCCGGTGAGGAAGATGAAGAACACCACGGCGGGGACCGCCAGTGCGGCGGCGGCCCGGCGCCCCAACCCCGCCCGGTACAGGAGCCAGAGCAGGGGCATGACCACCATGGCCACGTTGCCGCCGCTCACCGCCAGCAAGTGGAAGACCCCCGCGCCGCGGAAGGCGTCCGCGACGTCTTCCGGCAGGTGGCCGCGGCTCCCGAAGAGCAGCCCGGCCATCAGGGCGGCCTCTCGCTCGGGCAACGCCTGTTGGAGCACCGCCTCCAGCCGCAGCCTGGTCGCCACGGCAACCCGCCGGAACCAGTCGACCCGGCCCGGCCCCATCCGCTCGACCGGGCCGGACTCCATCACCAGGTAGACCGACTGGCGGGCCAGGTACGCGGCCTCGTCGAATCCCCCCGGCCGGCGCGCCGGTGCGGGCGGCGTCAGGACGCCGGTCGCGGCGACCCGTTCCCCGTACGCGGGTGCCGTGCCGCCCCGCTGCGCCACCCGCACCCGCCCCCGGGCCGGCTGCCCCTGCGCCGCCTCCGCGGCGACGATATACGTGACGCGTCCGTCTGCCTGCAGCGCAGGCTCGCTCACCACCGTGCCGACGAGGGTCACCCGCCGGTCGGTCCAGGCGTCCAGGTTCCCCCTGCCCGCGGTCTGCACGTAGGACCAGCGCGCCGCACCGGCAAGCGCGATCGCCGCCAGAAGCAGAGCCCCACCCCTCCGCCCCGCCGCCAGCGCGGCCAAGGGCACGAGGATCGCCGCGCAGAGCACGGGATGGGGGCGCACCCACTCGGCGGCCAGGATGCCAAGCGCAAAGGCCACCGCCAAGAGCAGCGCCGGACGATTGTGCACGGGTAGACCTCCGACAACCATTTTATGGAAATTTCTGTACGCCCGGTCGTTCTCCTGCTACACCTTGAGCCGGTACCCTGGCCCGCCTGCAGAATGGTTACTTATGGGGCATTCGGGCTATAGGCACCAGAGAAGGCGGCAGCTAGAATAAAGGTAGGCAAGTTAGTTCGAGAATTCACGAACACAACCGTCCAAGCTGCTCGTGCGAGGAGGCGATCCGCATGATCTTCCAGGTGACACCCGAAACCCATCTGCTCCTCTGCCTCCTCCTCATGGCCATGGCGGTTATCGCCGCGATGGTCATCATGGACCTGCCGGCCCCCGCACAACCTCCGCGCCGGCGGCGCGCGAAGCGGCGCGCGTGCCGCCGCGGCAGAGCGCACCTGCGGGTGATTTCCCCCCGTAAGGCCATGGAAATATAGGATAATTGAGCTACAGCCACCAGCCAGCGCTGGTGGCCGTTTATTTTTTGTGGTTTACGTGCTTGACTTGAAGGAACCGCCCCCCCATAGGACGAATGATGATGGCTGGCGTGTGGCTCTGTCCGACGGGCAGAGCGAACACGCCCCAACTCTTGCAGAAAGGCGTGAGGTCGCTACGAACAACATGGTCGAGTTTCGGGGCGTGTCGAAGCGGTTCGATTCGACCGAAGCCCTAAACGATCTTACCCTCGAAATTCGTCCGGGCGAGTTCCTGACGCTTCTCGGGCCCAGCGGCTGCGGCAAGACCACGACCCTCAGGCTGCTGGCGGGGTTCGAGGAACCCACCTCCGGAGAGATCTGGCTGGCGGGCAGACCGGTTCAGGGACTCCCAGCGTACAAGCGACCGGTCAATACGGTCTTCCAGCACTACGCCTTGTTCCCCCACATGACCGTATTCGACAACGTCGCGTTCGGCCTGCGCATGAAGAAGGTGCCCCCGGCGGAAATCCGGCGGCGGGTTGCGGAGGCCCTGGAGTTGGTTCGGTTGGGCGACATGGGGAGCCGGCGTCCCCATGAGCTCTCCGGAGGACAGCAGCAGCGGGTCGCCCTGGCGCGCGCCCTGGTGATGGAGCCGAAGGTGCTGCTGCTGGACGAGCCGCTGGGGGCGCTGGACCTCCAGCTGCGGCGTGCGATGCAGGTGGAACTCAGGCAGCTCCAGCGCAAGCTGGGAGCGACCTTCCTATATGTGACACACGACCAGGAGGAAGCGCTCGCGATGTCCGACCGCATCGCGGTGATGCGCAACGGCCGGGTGGAGCAGGTCGGCACTCCCGAGGAGGTCTACCTGCGCCCGGCCACCCGCTTCGTTGCGCAGTTCCTGGGCGAGGCCAACCTGCTGGAGGGCGAGGGTGCGGCCAACGGCCGGCTGCGGTGGGGCGACTACCACCTGCAGGTGAGCCGCCACCTGTCGCCCGGCAAGACGACGGTGGCGCTGCGCCCCGAGCAGGTGCAGGTCCGGTGGCCCGGGTCGACGGAGCCGGCGCGGCCGGCGGAGAACCGGGTCCACGGCATCGTGGCCGAGCGGCTCTTCGTCGGCACCGGCACCCGGCTGATGGTGGAGGTGGCCGGCCGACGGCTGGCCGCTCTGCTGCCCGCAGGCCCGGGACCGGATATCGGCGACCAGGTCGAGCTCCGCTTCGCCGCGGAGCACTGCGTGGTGGTGGCGCCATGAGCCGGCGGGCAGGCTGGGCCATGCTGGCCCCCACCGTGATCTGGCTCGTGGCGCTGGTCGCCGCGCCGATGGCCCTGATGCTGGTCTACAGCTTGGCGGTTCAGATCGCCCCCGACTCGCCCTGGCCCCAGGGGTTCACGCTGGCGCACTACAGCCGCCTGCTGGACCCGCTCTACCTGCGCATCTTCGTGCGCTCGGTGGTGCAGGCGGCCCTGGCGACACTGCTTTCGCTGCTCCTGGGCTACCCCCTGGCCTATTACATCGCCCGCAGCCCGATGCAGCGGCGCGGCCGGCTGCTCCTGCTGGTGGTCATCCCGTTCTGGACCAACTTCCTGGTCCGCACATATGCCCTGATGGTGCTCATGCGGGCGCAGGGGGTCATCAACTCGCTGCTGATGGCCATCGGGGTGATTGACGACCCCCTCCCCCTTCTCTATAATGAGGCGGCGGTGCAGGTGGGACTCGTCTATACCCTGCTCCCGCTGCTCGTCCTCCCGCTCTACGCGAACCTGGAGAAGCTGGACGAGCGACTGCTGGCCGCCGCGCAGGACCTGGGCGCGAACCCGTGGACGGCGTTCTGGTCGGTGACCTGGCCGCTCTCCCGGCCCGGCGTCCTGGTCGGAGGGATGATGGTCTTCATCTCCGCCTTCGGCATGTACCTGGTTCCCGACCTCATGGGCGGCGCCCGTTCGGTGATGATCGGCAACCTGATCCAGAACCAGTTCCTGCAGGCGCGCAACTGGCCCTTCGGCGCGGCCGTCGCACTGGCGCTGACCGCGGTGGTGCTGGTGGTCGCGCTGCTGGTGCAGCGGGCCGGGCGCATCGACGGCGGGGAGGTGAGGCGGTGAAGCGGGGCGGCTGGCTGCGGCTCCACGCCGCGCTGGTGTATGGGTTCCTCTACCTGCCCATCTTCCTGCTTGTCATTCTGTCGTTCAACAGCTCACGGACCAGTGCGGTCTGGAAGGGCTTCACGCTGGACTGGTACGTGCGGCTCTTCCAGAACCGGCTGCTCTGGGAGGCGGTCACCAACAGCCTGATCATCGCCGCCGCCACCGCGGTCATCGCCACCGCCCTGGGCACGGCGGCGGCGCTCGCCCTGCACAGGCGCCACATCCGCGGCCGGATCTGGATCGAAGGGCTGCTGTACGCGCCGCTGGTGCTGCCCGACATCGTGCTGGGCGTGGGCGCGCTGGTGCTGTTCACGGCCCTGGGCATCTCCCTCGGCCTGGGCACCATTCTGGCCGCGCACGTGGGGACCTCGATCTCGTACGTGGTCCTGGTGCTGCGGGCACGGTTGAGCGACATGGACGAACGGCTGGAGGAAGCGGCCCGCGACCTGGGCGCCACCCCGTGGCAGACCCTGCGCCACGTGACCCTCCCCCTCCTGATGCCGGCCATCGTCGCCGCCATCCTGCTCTCCTTCACCCTGTCGCTGGACGACTTCATCCTCTCGTTCTTCACCGCGGGCCCCGGGTCCACGACCCTGCCTCTGCGCATCTACGGGATGATGAAGACCGGCCTGACCCCCGAGGTGAACGCCCTGTCCACCATCATGGTGCTGGTGACGGGGATTGCCACCACCGTATACCTCCGGCTGACGGAGAACCGAATTTAGTATGCTTGTGGGAGGAAAAAGGCGGAATGAAGAAGCGTGTGGGGTTCGCGCTGGCCGCCCTGCTGGTGGCGGCCGTGGCCCTGACGGGCTGCTCAGTCGGAGGGAGCACGGGCGCAGCGTCTGACCTGCCCCGGCCCGAGCGGGATCCGAGCGTGGACATGAGCCGGCTCTCGGGCGAGCTCAACGTCTTTACCTGGACGGAGTACCTGCCGCAGTCGATCATCCGCGAGTTCGAGCGGGTCTACAACGTCCGGGTCAACTACGACACCTACTCCAGCAACGAGGAGATGCACGCCAAGCTGAAGGCCGGCGCCTCGGGCTACGACATCATCATCCCCGAGATCTACATGATCAAGGTGCTGCGCCGGGAAGGGCTGCTGGAGGAGCTGGACCACAGCAACATCCCCAACCTGAAGAACATCGACGACCGCTTCCGCGGGATGGACCACGACCCCGAGCTGACCTACTCGGTGCCGTACGTGTGGGGCACCACAGGGATCATCATCAACACGGAGAAGATCAGCCCCGACCAGATCACCTCCTGGGCCGACCTGTGGAACCCCGCGTTCCAGGGCCGGCTGGTGGTGCCGGACGACGCCCGTGAGATGATCGGCATCGCCCTGCGCACCGAGGGGCACAGCGTCAACACCACCGACCCGGACGCGCTGGCCCGGGCCAAGGAGAAGCTGAAGGCGTTGAAGCCCAACATCAAGGCCTTCAACAGCGACAGCCCGAAGGATCTGCTGCTGGGCGGCGAGGTCTGGGGCGGCGTGGTCTGGAGCGGCGAGGCGGCCCTGGTCATGCGGGAGAGCGACGCGTTCCAGTTCATCCTGCCGCCCGAGGGCGTGACCATGTGGGTGGACAACGTGGCGATCCCGAAGGACGCGCCGCACAAGTACACCGCCGAGGTGTTCATCAACTTCCTGCTGGATCCGGTGGTCAGCGCCCGCATCTCCGCCGAGTACCCCTACGGCAACCCCAACAAGGCGGCCATGCCGTACATCTCCGCCGAGGACCTGGCCAACCCGGCCATCAACCCGCCGGCGGAGTGGCTGCGGAACGCGGAGTCGCTGGACGACCTGGGCGACCAGATGAACCAGATCTACGACCAGGTCTGGACCGAAGTGAAAGGCTGATGCGCTGCGGGGAGCGGGAAACCGCTCCCCGCTTCTTGCATGCGGAGGGGCGGGAAGGATCCCGGCTGCCAAAGTACGAACAATTGGTAAGATCCCTTCTGATTTTCTGAGGAGGTCAAATCATGTCCACCCATTCCCCGGCTCCCGCCGACGACGTCCTGAGGCCCCGGGACCTGGGCCAGATCCTGGACCAGACCTTCCGGGTTTTCGGCCGTTCGTGGCGCTCGCTGCTTCCGATGGGGCTGATCGGCGCCACCCCCGGCCTGGTGTACTCGCTGTTTGTGCTGTCGCTCTCGCCCGACCTGCAGATGGGGCCGTTCGGCAACCCCCTGGTCCGCGCCCTCGCCGCGGCCGACGCGGGCGACTTTTCGGGCGTGCTGCGGCTGGGCTCGCTGATGGTGGTCTCGTGGGTGGCGATCCTCCTGCTCTACCCGCTGTACAAGGGCGCCCTTCTGGACGCCGCGACGCGGGCCGTACTGCACATGCCGCCCGTCTCCGTGGGCGAGTCGTTCCGGGTGGGGGCGACCCGTTACGGTGCGATGCTCGGATCCCACGCGCTCCTCGTCCTCATGTGGATCGCCGCCGTCCCCCTGCTCGCGCTGGCCGGGCTGCTGGTGCTCGCCTTCCTCACCATCCCCGTAGGGCTGATCGCCCTGGCCACCTTCACGGTCTTCACGGGCCACGCCGTGGTGGTGGAGCAGAAGGGCGCGGGCAGCGCCATCGGCCGCTCCTTCGAGCTGGTCCGCTCCCGCTTCTGGCCGCTGCTGGGCACGGGGATTGTCTTCTGGCTGCTGAGCACCCTGCTCAGCTACATCGTGGTCGGTCCTTCCAGCTTCGCGGCGGGCATCGTCACCGCCATCACCGGGTCCTTCCTGCCCTTCACGCTGCTGACGCTGGTGGAAGGGTTGGCGGCCACCTTCATCACCCCGTTCATGGCGGTCGGCCTCACCGTCGTCTACTTCGACACCCGGGTCCGCAGGGAGGGGTACGATCTGGAGTGGATGGCCCGGCAGCAGGCGGAGTCCGCCACCGGGGACTTCCAGCCATGAGGCGGGCGCTGGCCACCCTTCTTCTCGTGCTGTGGCTGCCGTCGGCGGCCGCGTCTGCCCCGCTGCCGGCCGGGGCGTACGCCGGCCGGCTGGAGGAGGCGGCTGCGCTCCTGGATGAGGCCGAGCGGCTGGCACAGCAGGGGGACGAGGCCGCGGCGCGGCGCAGGATCTACGCCGCGGCCGACCGCCTGTCCGGCGTGGACGCGGTGTGGGCCGACGCCGGCGACGTGGAGGCCGATCTTACGGACCTGATGGACTCGCTGCGCGGGGCCGCGGAGGATCCCGAGGCGCTGTCCCGTGCCCGGGGGTTGCTTGCGGAGCACCTGCACGCGGCCGCGGACCTGGTGGAGGCCGAACCCGTCCATGCGCCGGGCGCCCGCGCATCCCTGGACCGCGCGCTGGCGCAGGTGGCCGGCCAGTCGCTGCTGGACCGGGCCCGCGAGTGGGTCCTTGGCCTGTTCACCCGGCCGCTGCAAGGGAAGGAACTGGGGCCGGTGCCGCCGTCGGTCTGGTGGATCGGCGGCGCCGTCGGGGCCCTGGCCTTGGCCTGGGCCGGATTCGCCCTCTACCGCGGCCTGACCGGTCACGGAGCGGGAACCGAAGGGACCTGGCGGGAGGGCCGCCGTACGGAACCCGCCCGCCCGCCGACGCCGGCGGAGCTGCTGCACGCGGCGCAGGAGGCCGCCGACCGCAGCGACTACCTCGCCGCGGTACGGCTGTCCCACCTGGCGCTGCTCCAGCACCTGGACGGGCTGGGGATTATCCGCTACCAGCCCGCACAGACCAACCGGGAACATGAGCGGCAGCTGGCCCGCCGGCGGCCGGATCTCGTCCCGGCCCTGCGCAGCCTGCATGACCTGCTGGAAGGGCTCCTCTACGGCGGCCGGCCGGCCCGGGCGGACGAGTTCCGGCAGGCAGAGTCCCTGGTGATGCAGCTCTGGCGAGAGGGGGATGCCACATCCGGAAGCGCGGCGACACCTGGGCCGTCATCGTCGGCCTGATCGCGCTGATCTTCGTTTCCGTCCTCTTCGGCGGAGACCCTCAGCCCCGCGCCCGGCTCGCGCCGGCCGGCTCGTCCTGGGCGCAGACGCCGGAAGGGCTTTCCGCCATCTACGCCGTCCTGGCCGACCAGGGGGCGGCGCGGCGCTGGACCCTGCCGCTGGACCGGCTGGACGGCTCCGTGGACCGGCTGGTCGTGTGGAACGTGGACGGCCTGGATCCCGACGAGGTGGACGCCCTGGAGGCGTGGGTGTTCGCAGGCGGAACGGCGCTGGTGGGCGGACCGCTTTCCGGGTTCAGGGGCACCTTCCAGCCGGCGGCGGAAGGCACGGCCCGCCCGGCGGCCCCTCACCCGGCCACCCTGGGGATCCGTGCGGTCTCCGTGGGCAGCGGCCGCTTCGGCGGCGCCCCGGGGGAGCGGCTGATCCACCTGAAGGACGAGGAAGGCCGGCCCGTGCTGGTCTCCTGGCGGGTGGGCGAGGGCCGGATCTTCTGGTCGGCGGACACCGCCTGGCTCAGCAATGCTCGCATCGGAGAGGCCCAGAACCTGGATCTGGCCCTGCAGATCCTGCTGCCCCCCGACGGGGGACAGGTCGCCTTCGACGAGTACCACCACGGGTTCGTCGCGCCAACCCACTGGTGGCAGGTCCTGCGGGGATCCCTGCAGGCCTTCGGGCTGATGCTCGCGGCCGCGGTCGCCCTCCTGTTCTGGTCCTACGGCGCCCGGTTCGGCTCGCCGCTGCCGGCGCCGGAACGCCCGCCGCGGGCGGCGGTGGAGTACGTGCACTCCATGAGCCGGCTGTACCGCCGGGCCTGGGCCCGCGCCGTGGTCCTGCGCGCCCTGCACCGTTCGCTCCGCACGGAGCTCAGCCGGCTGACCGGCGGTGCGGAGGGGCTGAGCCACGGGGAGATCGCCGGACGCGCGGCGGCCCGGTGCGGCGTGCCGGCCGGAGAGATCGAGCGGCTCCTGGAACGCACCGCGGACCTGAACCACATCCCCGCCGACGCCGAGCTCATCGATCTGGCCCGGCAGGCGGAGAAGCTGCGGAGGAGAATCGAGCATGCCACTTACCGAGACGGTTGAGACCCTGCGCCGCATCGAGGCCGAGCTCCGAAAGGTCATCGTCGGCCAGGACCAGGTGATCGAGCAGCTGCTGGTGGCCCTGCTGGCCGGCGGTCACGTGCTCATTGAGGGCGTGCCGGGCCTGGCCAAGACCCTCCTGGTGCGCAGCCTGGCGCAGGCTCTGGGGGTCAGCTTCCGGCGCATCCAGTTCACGCCCGACCTGATGCCCGCCGACGTGGTGGGCACCACGGTCTTCAACCCCAGGGACCTGACCTTCGAGGTGCGGCGCGGCCCGGTCTTCACCAACCTGCTCCTGGCCGACGAGGTCAACCGCACCCCGCCCAAGACCCAGTCCGCCCTGCTGGAGGCGATGGAGGAGCGGCAGGTGACCCTGGACGGCCAGCCCTACCCCCTGCCCGAGCCGTTCATGGTCATCGCCACCCAGAACCCCATCGAGTACGAGGGCACCTACCCGTTGCCCGAGGCGCAGCTGGACCGGTTCCTCATGAAGATCCAGATGGACTACCCCGCCGCCGAGGAGGAGCGGGCGATCCTGGAGCGGCACTACCGCGGGTTCCGCGCCCAGGAGCTGGACCGCGCGGGGATCGGCCGGGTGCTGGACGGGCCGGGGCTGCTGGCGCTCCGTTCGGCCCACCGGAGCGTCACGGTGGAACCCGAGGTGCTGGACTACATCAACCGGATCGTGCGGGCCACGCGTGCGTGGTCGACCCTCGCGGTGGGGGCAAGCCCGCGCGGCGCCGTCGCCCTCCTGGTGTGCGCCCAGTCGCTGGCGCTCATCCGCGGACGGGACTACGTGGTGCCCGACGACATCAAGGAGATGGCGGCGCCCGTCCTGCGCCACCGGGTAATCCTGCGACCTGAGGCCGAGGTCGAGGGGGTGCGGGCCGACCAGGTGCTGGAGCAGATCCTCCAGTCCCAGCCGGTCCCACGTTGATGAGAGCCGACCGCGTCACCGTGCGCTTCAGCCCCACGCCCCGCCTGCCCCTCCTCCTCGCCCTGGCGGCCCTGCCGGCGCTCTTCCCCGGCCTGCTCTGGCTCAGCCTGGCGCTGGCGGCGGCGCTCACCGGGGTTGCGCTGGCGGATCTGGCCGCATCCCGGCGCACCATCGAGGCGGAGCGGCGCGTGGAGAACCCCCTCTCCCTGGGGGAGGAGAACCCCGTTCGCCTCGCGTTTCGCTGCCATGGCGCCCCCGTGACCCTGGAGGTGTGCGACGACCTGCCGCTCCACCTGGATCCGGCGGGGGAGTGGCCGGTGGTGCGGCTGGAGGAGGGCGCATGGGTGGAGGTCGGATACCGGGTCCGGCCCGGGCGGCGCGGGCGGTACGCGATCGGCCGCCTCCACGGCCGGTACCGCTCGCGGCTGGGGCTCTGGAACCGCATGATCACGTGGCCGATCACCGACGAAGTCCGGGTTTACCCGAACCTCCTGGCGGTGCGCCAGTACGAGGTCGCGATGCGGCAGGGCCGCCAGATGGAAGGGCTGAAGCGGGCCCGCCTGCGGGGAGCCGGCACCGAGTTCGAATCGCTGCGGGAGTACCAGGAGGGGGACGAGTTCCGGGCCATCAACTGGCCGGCGACCGCCCGCCGGGGCAGCCTGGTCACCAACCTCTACCAGGTCGACCGCTCCCAGCCCATTATGCTGCTGGTCGACGCCGGCCGGCTGATGATCCCGCAGATCCAGGGGCTCTCCCGCCTGGACTACGTGCTCAACGCGGCGATGCTTCTGGCGACGGTGGCCGCGGAGCGGGGCGACCAGGTGGGGCTGATGCTCTTCGGCGGCGAGGTGAAGGCCTTCGTGCCGCCGCGGAAGGGGCGGCGGCAGGTGATGGCCATGCTGGAGTCCCTTTACGACCTTCAGCCCGAACAGGTCGAGCCCGACTACGGCCGTATGCTGGGCTGGTTCGCCGCCCGGCACCGCAGGCGGTCCCTGCTGGTGCTCTTCACCGACCTGGTCGATCCGGAGATCAACCGGGGGCTCACGGCGCACCTGAGCGCCTTGGCGGCCCGCCACCTGGTGCTCGTCGTCACGCTGACCGATCCCGCCCTGCTCGCCCTCAGCCGCTGCATACCCGAGAACGCCCAGCAGGCATACGAAAAGGCCACTGCGCTGGAGGTCCTGGCACAGCGGGCCGAGACCCGGGCCAGGCTACAGCGCAGCGGCGTGCTGGTGATCGACGTGCCGCCGTCCTCCTTCTCGGCGGCGGTGGTGAACCAGTACCTGCAGATCAAGGAACAGGGGCGGCTGTAGAACCCGTTCCGGCCGGCGGTGCCTGAGCGTCTGTATCAGCAGGGGCGCCGGCCGCCCGCCTCCCTCCCAGGGCCCAGTAGGCGACGCCCAGCGCGCCGGTCACGAGGGCCACGCCGTACTTGCCCCACTCGGAGAGGCTGCCCATCGGGGTGATGAAGCCCTCGATGGCGGCGGCGACCACAAAGAGGGGCAGCGAGCCGAGGATCAGAATCCCCGCCCGCCGGGCGCCCGACCGGAAGGCCGCCCCGCGGGTCAGCCGCCCGGGCGCGACGAGGGGCCAGCCCAGGCAGAAGCCGGCGGCGCCTGCGAGGAAGAGCGCCATCAGCTCCAGGACCCCGTGGGGCAGGATGAGCGCCCAGAAGGAGAAGGACAGGCCCGCCCGGAAGTAGTGGGCGGCCAGCGCGCCGACGATCAGGCCGTTGTAGAGGAGCACCAGCGCGGTGCCGACGCCCAGGGTGATTCCCAGGCCGAAGGCCATTACGCCGACCCGGACGTTGTTGATCAGAATGGCGGTGCCGATCAGGGAGCGGAACTGCACCGGGAAGATGTCTCCGTCCGGCGCGGTCGCCTCGTGATGGCGCAGCTCCGGCGGCACCAGCGCCTCGGCCAGGTTGGGGTCGGACAGGATGGCGAAAAAGCCCACGAGCCCGCCCAGCCCCATCAGGACGGCAGAGAGCAGGAGGGGCCGCCAGGCCCCCCGGACAGTGGCCGGGACGGTGTGCGCGAAAAGCCGCCACAGCGAGCGCAGCCGCTGCGGCTCCTCCGCGTAGATGAGGTTGTGGGCCCGGGACACCAGCTGGTTCAGATAGGCCGTGGCCTGCCCGTTCGGGAAGTAGGTCCGGGCGTAGGCCAGGTCGGAAGCCGCCCGGCGGTAGAGCAACCCCAACCGCTCCACCTGCTCCAGCGAGAGCCGGCGAGGCCCCCGGCGCTCGGCCGCGGCCAGGATCCCGGCCAGCTCTTGCCAGGCCTCCTGCCGCCTGGCCACGAACTGATCCTGATTCACGGAAGACAGCCCTCCCCTGAGGTGAGCGCCATGGACCCGATTCGCATCGACACGCCGGAGAGCGTGGACCTGGCGCTGGAGCCGGTCGGCCTCGGAAGCCGGTTCCTGGCCGCCTTGATCGACGCCGCGATCCAGTACGCCGTCCTCTTCGCCGTGCTCCTGGTCGCGCTGCCATCGGCGGCCTTGTGGACCGATCTCGGCGAAGGCTTCGACCTCATCGGCTCCGCTTTCCTCGCAATTCTGCTTCTGGCCGTCGCTCTCCTGTTCTTCCTGTACAAGATGCTCTTCGAGGCGCTGTGGAACGGCCAGACCATCGGCAAGCGGGTGGCCGGGATCCGCGTGGTCCAGGTGAGCGGCATGCCGGTCACCTTCCTGCAGGCGGTCATCCGGAACCTGCTGCGGATCGTCGACTATCTCCCCGGCTACTACCTCATCGGGGCCATCTGCATCCTGGCCACCGGGCGCAGGCAGCGGCTGGGGGATCTGGCCGCCGGCACGGTGGTCGTGCGCGATCGGCCTGCGGAGGCGCCGGAGGTGCCAAAGGCGCTTTCCCACCCGCCGCAGACGGACCTGAACAAGCTGCGGGAGTACGCGCTGCGGCTGCGTGAAGAGGATCTGGCACCCGCCCGCGGTTTCTGGCAGCGGCGGCACCAGCTGCACGTCTCTGCCCGGAGCCGGGTGGCGGAGCAGGTGGCGCGGGGGCTCGCCGCGCGGATGGGCTGGCCCGACCCGCTGCCGCCGGTCCCGGAGGATTTCATCGAGGAGGTCCTGTACGTGCGCGCTCGCTGAGGCCGGGGCGCCGGTTCGCGCCCCGGCCGGCCCGGATCCCGGGTGGGGATGACCGCCCGGACGAGGCATACTGAACGATCGAGGTGAACGTCGTGAAGCTCGGGTGCCACATCAGCATCAGCAAGGGATTCCCCCAGGCCGTGGAGAACGCCCACAGGCTGGGCTGCGAAGCGTTCCAGTTCTTCACCAAGAACCCGCGCGGATTCAAGGGCAAGTCCGCCGACCCCGAAGCGGCGGCCCGGGGCCGGGCCCTCATGGCGGAGTACGGCCTGGTGGCGGTTGCCCACGCGCCGTACATCACCAACCTCTCCACCCCGGATCCGGAGCTGCAGGTCATCTCCATCGCCTCCCTGAAGCAGGACCTGGAGAACGCCGAGGCCTACGGCGCCATCGGCTGTGTCTGCCACATGGGCAAGCACGTGGGCGAGGGCGAGGCGTACGGCAGAGCCCGCATGGTGGAGACGCTGAACCGGCTGCTGGAGGCCTACACCGGCTCGTGCCCGCTGCTGTTGGAAAACACCGCCGGGATGGGCTCCGAACTGGGCACCCACCTGGAGGAGCTGATGGAGGTGCGCAGCCGGGTGGAGCAGCCTGAGCGCATCGCCTTCTGCTTCGACACCTGTCACGCCTTCGCGGCCGGCATCTACCGGCCCGAGGACTGGGAGGACTTCGTCGCGCACGCCCGTGCGATCGGCTATTGGGATCTGCTGAGGGCCGTCCACCTGAACGACTCCAAGTTCGACCACGGCAGCCGCAAGGACCGGCACGCCAACCTGGGCAAGGGGTTCCTGGGCGAAGCGGGCATCGCGACCCTGCTGCGCTCGGGCGCCTTCGAGGGCCTGCCCGTCGTGCTGGAAACCCCGGTGAAGGACGAGGCGGAGTACGGTCCCGAGATCGCCTATGCCCGGTCGCTGCTGCAGTAGCCGGTCCGGTGCCATGGGCCGCCCCTGACCGCCGCGGCCTGAAGGAAAGCAGACCCCCACCCGGCAGTTGCCAGGTGGGGGTCTGGCGTTGCAGCCATCTCACCGTCGCCAGCCCGGGAAGGTGCGGGGCGCCGTGGTGACACCCGCCCCGGTCAGCCAGGTCGGACGGCGGGCTTCCCAGCCGACAAAGTGACCATCATCTGGAACGCTGACCGCTTTTCCTTCGCCGGCGTGGATGGCGTACGCCTCTCCCAGCGCCAGGCCCGGCACGGCGATGACCAGCGACGGGTACGACTGCTTCAGCTCCATCACCGCCAGTTCGTTGCCCTCCGCGTTCCGGAGGCTCACCGAGGCGCCAGCGGGCAATCCGGGCCGGGAGCTTCGGCTCCACGTCGCCGCCGGTCCTGACGGCCACCCTGGACACGCACAACGCCCTCGACCCCCATCCCGGACTTCAGTGACACGAATGCGCACTTTTCGATCACCCTTCTGCGACAAGGGCTCCGGGTAACACGATCCCCGAGACCCGCACCACTCCACGGTTTCACGGAAGTGCACATCCGTGCCGACGCCTTCCGGCCCCGGATCCTTGCCCTGGCCAGCCGCTCTGTCCATTCCGCGTGCGGCTCCCTCCACGGCGCCTCGGATGCCCAAGCAAGCGCGTGTTCCGCAAAAACGCGATGCGGCAGGGTCCCTCGGAGCGTTCATCCGAGGGATCCCTGCCGCGCGTGGCTTCAGGAACAGCGTGAAGCGTTTCCTCGACCCGCTCCTTCGCAGCCGGAGCCCATGAAGCCACCCTGCACCCGATTGGGCGCTTCCGCCACCCTCCGGCGGGGCGGCGGCTGGGTCCCGGCCCAGGGCCTCAACCCACCAAAACCATGTAGGATTTTAATGCTTTGAAGTCAAATAGATATGGTTACTTTACAGACAGACCCTGGAGGTGTCCCCCGCATGGCCACACCGCAGACGCTGCCCAGTCTGCCGCCGGCGACCTTCACCGCGGGCAGCCGGGCTGCGCTGCCCATCGTCCTCGGTTACCTGCCCATCGGCTTCGCGTTCGGCGTCCTCGCCCAGACCGCCGGCTTCTCGGTCGCAGAGGTGGGGCTCATGTCGCTGCTTGTGTACGCTGGCTCCGCGCAGTTCATCGGCGCGGAGATGTTCGCCGCCGGCGCCGCGGCTCCCGCCATCATCTCCACGACCTTCCTGGTCAACCTGCGGCACCTCCTGCTGAGCACCGCCCTCCTGCCGTCGTTCCGGCGAAACCACCCCGCGGTCAACGCCCTGCTCGCCTACGGCATCACCGACGAGACCTTCGCGGTGAACGCCTCCGTGCTTCGCGGCCGTCCCATCGGCCCGGGCTTTGTGGTGGGGCTGCACATCACGTCCCAGGCGAGCTGGATCGCCGCCTCGGTCGCCGGGGCGCTCGCGGGCGGCATCGCCACCAACCAGGAGGCCCTCGGGCTCGACTTCGCCCTCTCGGCGATGTTCATCGGCCTGCTGGTTCCCCACCTGCGGGGCGAGGGGGGTGGCCGCCGCCGGATCGCCGCCCTCGTGGCCGCGGCCCTGGCCGTGGCGATGGGGCTGATGGGCCAGCCCAGCTGGGGCGTGATCGTCGCGACCGTCGTCGCCGCCACCGTGGGGGTGATGCTCCGGTGATGACCGTGCGCACGGAGGTGCTTCTGCTCTTCCTCGGCATGGCCCTGGTCACCTACCTGCCCCGGATGCTGCCGATCGTGGTGCTGAGCCGGTTCAGGCTGCCGCCGCTGGTGCTGCGGTGGCTGGAGTTCATCCCGGCGGCGGTGCTCTCAGCCCTGCTCGCCCAGGGCCTCTTGCTCGACGGCGGGCAGCTTTCCCTGCCCCCGGGCAACCCGGCCTTGCTGGCAGCCCTCCCTGCGTTCGCAGTGGCCATCTGGACCCGGAGCCTGATGGGCACGGTACTCGCCGGCATCGCGGCGATGGCCCTGCTGCGGGCCTTTGCCTGAAGCCGGCAGCCCCGTCCCTCCCGAGGGCCTCCCCGGGTTCGCCCCGTGGCCTTCCGGTTCCCAGCCTACCGCGTCACATACGGTCGGATTTTCTCCAGTGTCTTCGACCCGATGCCCGAGACGTTGATCAGGTCGTCCACGGACTGGAACGGCCCGTGCTCCGTGCGGTAGGTGATGATGGCCCGGGCCAGGGCGGGGCCGATGCCCGGCACCGTCTCCAACTCCGCCTGGCTGGCGGTGTTGATGTTGACCAGCGTCGTCCCGCCGGAACCCGCCGCTGCGCCCGAACCACCCAGGGTGCTGGTCACCGGCTGGTAGGTCGCCCCCTGCGCCTTCGGCGGCGGGGGTGCCTGCGGCTGCAACTCGTCCTCCCGGTAGACGTAGATCTTGGCCCCGTCCACCAGCGGCGCCGCCAGGTTCAGGACGCCGGGCACGGCATCCGGCAGCGGGCCGCCCGCCGCCAGGATGGCGTCGTTCACCCGAGCGCCCTCGGGGAGCGCGTAGATGTCCGGCCGCTGCACCGCCCCCTCCACGTGGACGATCACCTGGCGGGCCGGGGGAGCACCCGCGCCTTCGTCCGGGGCACCGCCGGGAGTACCCCCAGCCACGGCCGGAGAAGCATCCGCCGCCGACCCGGCCGCGCCCGCTTCCAGTTGGGCCAGGAAGGCCGCCGCCTTCAGGGCGCGCTGGTCCGCCTGGTACAGCACGATGGCCCGCCACCCCAGCCCGAGGACGCTGAGCAGGATCAGCGCCGCCACGGCGATCCGCATCGCGGGCGTGAACTGCACGATGGAACCCAACGCCGTCACCTCCGGGAGGAGGAGGTTCGACGGTCTCCCAGATTTTCCCTTCCAAATACTTACAGGACCCGCCGTCCGTCCGTATCGGCGGGTCCTGTTCGCGGGCTTCCCCCGTGACCTAGTGCACTTCCTCGTCTGCGAGCATCTCGTCCTCAGCGACGAGCAGGGCCTCCAGCTTCGCCACGCCCCGGATCCCGCGCAGAGCCGCCTTGATCCGGCTGCGGTCCTCCCGGCCGGGCACGATGCCCTTCACGTGCAGCACGCCGTCGGCGCAGTAGAGCTGGAACCGGTCGGGGTCGTACCCCATCCGCCCCAGCAGCCGCAGGGCGGCCCGGGACACGTCCGCATCGTCCTCCTCCTCGCCCACGCCCACCTTGACCTGGTCCGAGCGCACCTCCCGCACCCCGGGCACCCCTTCCACCAGCCGCACGGCGGCCTCCAGGTCCTCGTAGGTGCGGGCCTCGCCCATGAGGGTGACGACGCCCTTCTCAACCTGCGCCCCGATCCGGCTGTACTCCGGAACGTCCGCGAGGCGGGATGAGACGGCGCCCTCCAGGTCCCGGTCGCTGAGCGTCTCATCATTCGCGACGGTGATGTCATTGTCGATGCGGCGGACGCCCGGAACCCGCCGGGCGATCTCCTCGGCGGCGGACTTGTGGGAGAGGGCGTCCACCACGCCGTGCAGGCGCACCGTCCCGTCCCGGGCGGACACCTGGACGTCGATGCCCGCGGAATCGGTCTGCGCCAGGAGAGCCTCCTTCACCTGCTTCGCCAGCTGTTCGTCGTGCTCAAACGTCTGCTCAGGCATTCGCATTCCTCCCCCCGCGGCCTCCAGGGCTAGTCTGCCCAGCGTCCAACGGCAGTATGGGTCCAAAACGGCGAACGGGGCGGCGCTCGCTGTCAAGGGGCCGCCCGCCACGGCATCCGGAGAGAACGAATCGAATTGAATGCGCCGTTGACAGGTCCGGCCGCCGCCGCCTAGCATTGGGAATTGCCCAACAACTCTTGAACAGGAGGTGCTGCCCCGTGCTGCTGTTCAACCTTCCCCGGTTCTTCGCCAGACGCTCACGATGAACTAGCTGTGCGCGCCTGCACCGATCGCACAGGCCTGGTTCGTCTGTGAGCAGGTAGGACGTCCTCCACCCATCACAGCGACGAAAGGGGCCTGTTTTTTTGTGTCTCTCCACAGCGCGTTCCGCTTTCTCTGGACCTATCTGAGACCCCTGAGCGGGTTCCTGCTGCTCTTGGTCACGCTGCTGACGGGAGCCACCGTCCTCCGGCTCCTCTTTCCCCAGTTGCTCCGCTCCCTGGTCGACCGCACCATGGAGGGGGTGCCGCTGCCGGAACTGGTCCTCCCCGCCGGCCTCTTCCTGGCCGCGGCGCTGCTCATCCAGGTCCTGCGGATCACGGCCACCACGCTATCCGAGCGCATCGCCTGGAAGGCGACCAACGCGCTGCGGCTGGACCTCGCCCGGCACGTCCTCGGCCTGGACCTCGCCTTTCACAAGGAGCACACCCCGGGCGAGCTGATCGAGCGGATCGACGGAGACGTCACCGTCCTCGCCGGCTTCTTCTCCCAGTTCGTCGCCCAGGTGGGCGCCTCGCTGCTGCTGATCGGCGGCGTGCTCGTCGTGCTCTTCACGGAGGGGCCGCTCCCCGGCCTGGTGGGCCTGGGCTCCTTCGCCCTCGGCGTTGCGGCCATGCTCGCGGTCTCCTCGCTCTCCGTGAAGGCCTGGGCCGGCATCCGGGCCTCTTCCGCGGAGATGATGTCCTTCGTGGAGGAGCATATCGCCGGGCGTGAGGAGGTGAAGGCGCTGGGCGCCGACCGCTACGTGCTGCGGAGGCTCATGGCCCTGTCGGCCAGGCACTGGCGGCTGCGCTGGCGGGCCCGTGCCCTGGAGACAACCGCCGCAGGCGTGACGTACGTCACCTGGGTGCTCGGCCAGTTCGCCATGCTGCTCCTGGCCTGGTCCCTGTACCGAAACGGCTCCCTCTCCCTGGGCACCGCCATGATGCTCTTCTTCTACGCCGACCTGCTCGGCGAGCCGATCAGCACCATCCGGAACCAGATGGACGAGATGCAGCGGGCCCGGGCCGCGCTGGGACGACTGGTGAAGCTGAAGGCGGTGTCGCCGGCCATCACCGACGGCGCCGGGGGCGCCCTGCGCGACGGCCCCCTTTCCGTCACCCTGGAGCGGGTGTCCTTCCAGTACGAGGAGGGGCGCCCCGTGCTGAATGACGTCTCCTTCCACCTCGAGCCGGGACGGACGCTCGGCATCCTCGGGCGAACCGGCAGCGGCAAGTCCAGCCTGATCCGGCTGCTCTGCCGCTTCTACGACCCGCAGGAGGGCACGGTGCGCATCGGCGGCTCCGACATCCGCCAGCTGCCGCTGGACGAGCTGCGCAGCCGCATCGGCCTGATCTCGCAGGAGGTGGGTCTTTTCGGCGGCACCCTGCGGGATAACCTGGCGCTGTTCAACCCCGCGATCACCGATGAGCAGATCTGGGCAGCTGTCCACCGGCTCGGCCTCACCGGATGGTTCGGGCGCTTCGAGGACGGGCTCGACAGCCGGATCGGTCCGGCGGGCGGCGGGCTGTCGGCGGGCGAGGCCCAGTTGCTCGCCCTGGTGCGCCTCTCGCTCCGGGATCCGGGGCTCGTCATCCTGGATGAGTTCACCGCCCGCATCGACCCCGTGACCGAAGCCCTGTTGCAGCGCGCGGTAGACCGGCTGCTGGCCGGCCGTACAGCGATCATCATCGCTCACCGGCTGACCACCGTGGAGCGGGCCGACGACATCCTCGTGCTGGACCAGGGCTCGATCCTGGAGTGGGGGCCGCGCCGGATCCTGGCCCGGGATCCCCGCTCCCACTACAACCGGCTGCGCGCGGCAGGAAGCGAGGAGGTGCTGGCCTGATGAGCGGTCTCCGTTTCACGGCACGGCTGTTCCGCATGACCCTGCCCGCCGTCCTGCTGGCGACCTTCGGTTTCGGGCTGGGCTCTGCGCTCGCTGCGCTCGCGGCCGTGATGACCTCCCGGTTCTTCGCGGCGCTGCCCGGCGGCACGCAAGAGCCCGTGCAGTACGCGATCGCCTTCCTGCTGGCCAGCGTGGCCGCACAGCTCAGCGACTTCATCTGGCAGGCCGGCCTCACCCTCATGGACCGGATCCTCACCACGCTCCTGCGGATCAACATGCTGCGGGGCATCTACCGGCGCCCCGGGGCCCTGCCCCTGCCGGTGACCCCGGGCGAGGCGATCACCCGCTTCCGGGACGACGTGCTGGAGTCCTGCTTCTACATCCACCGCTTCCCCCTCTCCCTGGTGGACGTGGCCACCGCGGCCGGCATCTTCGCTTACCTGTTCACGGTTCAGCCGCTCCTGGCCGCCCTGGGCGCGGCCGCCATCGCCGGCGTCTTCCTGGCCATGCGGAAGCTCCAGGAGAACATCGTGCTCTACCGCGACCAGGTGATGGAGCGGACCGAGGCGGTGACAGGCTACCTGGGGGAGATCCTCAGCGCCGTGCCGGTGCTTCAGGTGGCCGGCGCCGTCCCGGACGCCCTGCGCCGCTTCCGGGATCTGAACCAGGACCGGGAGGTCGTGAGCCTGAAGGAGCGGCTCCAGTGGGGACTGCTCTTCGCCCTGTCGGAGAACGGCTTCTACGTGGCCCTCGGCCTGGTGATCCTGGCTGCGGCGCCCCTGCTGGCCCGCGGGCAGTTCAGCCCCGCCCAGTTCGCCCTCTTTCAGATGCTCCTGCAGCAGGTGGGCTGGCGGATGTGGGGCGTCTCCGAATCCGTCGCCCAGCTCCGGGCGGTGGGAGTCTACCAGGCCCGCATGGCGGAGCTGGCCGGAGGCGACCAGGAGCTGGTAGCCGGAGCGAGGCTGGATTTCCGGGAGGAGATCCCGCCCGAACCGGCGCCGGCACGCCGGCCGGAAGACGCGCTGGAAGTGCTCGCCGTGGCGGGCCTGACTTACCGCCACCCCGAGACGGGCCGGGGCATCGCCGACGTCTCCTTCACGCTCCCCCGCGGCAGCTTCACCGTGATCACCGGCAGGATCGGCTCCGGCAAGACGACGCTGGTGCGCACCCTGCTGGGCCTCCTGCCCGCAGAGGCCGGCGAGGTGCGCTGGAACGGGCAGGTCGTCACGGACCCGATGGCGTTCTTCACCCCGCCCCGCATCGCCTACACGCCGCAGGTGCCCCGGATCTTCTCCGGCTCGCTGCGGGCCAACATCCTGCTGGGGCTGGCGGAGTCGGACGTGGATATGGAGGAGGCCGTCGCCGCCGCGGTGCTGGAGCCCGACGTGGCGCAGTTCCCCTGCGGCCTGGAGACCGAGGTGGGATCCCGGGGGCTGAAGCTTTCGGGGGGGCAGGTGCAGCGGACCGCCGCCGCCCGGATGTTCGCCCGGCAGCCCGAGCTGCTGGTGCTCGACGACATCTCCTCCGCCCTGGACAGCGAGACCGAGGCGGAGCTCTGGCGCAGGCTCTTCGCCCGGGAGGGCGCGACGGTGCTCTGCGTCTCCAACCGGCGCGCGGCGCTGGAGCGGGCCGATCAGATCCTCCTCCTGGATGAGGGGCGGCTGGTGGCTGCCGGTCCGCTGCCGGAGCTCCTGCGCACCTCCCCGGCCATGCGGGAGCTCTGGACCGCCATCGCCCCGGACGAAAAAGCGGGGATCGCGAGGTAGCGTAACCACCGTAACACCAGGGGGTGCCCCCCGCCCGGGGGCACCCCTGGTCATGCTTTCAGATCACTCGCCGGCCACCAGCCGGTTCTCCAACCGCCCCAGACCGTCGATCTGGACGGCCACCACGTCGCCCGGCTTCAGCCAGTCTTTCTCCGCAAGGCCCATGATCACCCCTTCCGGGGTGCCGGTCGCGATGATGTCGCCGGGCTCCAGGGTCATGTACCGGCTGATGTACGCGATGAGCTCCGCCACAGGGAAGAGCATGTTCCGGGTGTGGCCGGCCTGCCGGATCTCCCCGTTGCGCCAGAGCCGGATGCGCAGGTCCTGCGGGTCCGGCACCTCGTCCCGGGTCACCAGGTACGGTCCGATGGGCAGGAAGCCGTCCAGCGACTTGCCCAGCAGCCACTGGCTGGTGCGCATCTGCAGGTCCCGGGCGCTCAGGTCGTTGCCGTTACAGTAGCCCAGCACGTAATCCAGTGCGGCCTCCGCAGGCACGCGCCGGGCCCGGCGGCCGATCACCACCACCAGCTCGGCCTCGTAGTCGTACTGCTCGGCGATGCCCGGCAGGACCACGGGGTCGCCCGGGCCGGCGACGGCGTTTTGGAACTTGGCGAACAGGACAGGGTAGGCGGGCACCGCCATGTGGGCTTCCGCGGCGTGGGCGCGGTAGTTGAGGCCGACGCAGAGGATCTTGCCCGGCCGGGGCACCGGCGGCCCCAGCCTGAGGCCGTCCTCCGGCAGGAACAGGTCGGCCTCTCCTTCGGCGCGGGCGGCCAGGTCCGCCAGGGCATCCAGGGCGTCGAGTCCCATCGCCAGCGCCCGTTCGACGGTGTGAGGAACGTCCGCTCGCCCGAGGCGGCGGCTGGCGGCAGCGACGTCGAGGATGCCCCCCTCCGTCCTGACCCCCAGGGCGAGGCCGCCGGGCGTGCGGTAGGTGACCAGGAGCATCGGCCACTCCCCCTCCCAGTGGGACCCGTGCGCAGGTAGATCCCGTCATCGGGCGCGCCTCTCCGCCACCGGGTCGCCGCCCCTGCCCACGGGTCCCGTTCCTTGCCTCAGGCCCTCAGCGCGGCGTCTCCCCAAAGCAGAAGTGGTACGGCTCGTTCTCGTACATCACGGTCCGGATCTGCGCCACGTCCACCTCCAGCGTTTCGGCGACCGTGCGGGCCAGGGCCACCATCAGCCGGCGTTTGAGCTCCAGCGGGCGGCCGCTCATGAGCTCCACCCGGATCATGGGCAGGGCCGCGGCCGCGTCGCCGTCGCCCCGGTACGCATCCTCGGGGGAGAAGGCGCGAGTGAACACGCGCACGTTCTCGGGCGGGGCGCCCAGCGTCTCGACGACGACCTGGGCCACCCGCTGCTGAAGCAGGCGCCGGACCTGCGGGTCGACCCCTGCGAAATGGTCCACGGTGACGAACGGCATGGGGCGATCGCTCCTCTCTCGGTGCATCTGGTTTCAGCCGCGGGGAATCGGGCCGCTTGCGAAACCGCCATCTCTGGGATTCGACCGCCGTCAGGCCGCGACCTCCCCGCCGGCGCCGCTCGCCGGCGGTGCCATGCCGTCACGCTTCAGCTTCCCTGGCCGTCCAGATGCAGGCACATTTCGCACATCCGCGTGGTATGGCCCATGAGCTCGTCGTCGTACTCCCGGACGTAGTGAAACCCCAGCCGCTCGTAGGCGCGCCGGCCGCCCGCGTTCTCCGCCTCCACCTGGACGAAGAGCCGGGATACGGGCCCCCGGGCCTCCAGCGCGCCCAGGCAGGCCTGCAGGAGCCGCCGCCCGAGCCCCCTCCGCTGGTTCTCCGGCAGCACGTAGAACCGCCAGAGCTCCGCGTCGCCAGGCTCCTCCCTCGGCCCCGCCTGGGCAAAGCCCACCACCTCGCCGGCCCCCGTCTGGGCGACGAAGAACGCGCTCGCGGGGTTCGCGGCGGCCCGGGCGAGCCGCTCCTCCGCGTACCACTGGGGCAACACGGCCGCCTGAATCTCCTCCGGGATGATGCCCCGGTAGGTGTCCGCCCATGTGCGCCGGGCCACCGCGGCGACGGCCGCCGCATCCTCCGGGGCGGCGTGACGCACCTGATACTCCACCTGTCGCCCTCCTTCCGTTTTCAGTGTCAGACGATTCTGGGCACAGACTTGTTCCCCGGTGCGCCCTGCTGACAGAAGCAACCCGCTCACCCAGACGCGGAAGGCCCTCCCGTGCCGACCGAACGGCACACGGGAGGGCCCCTGTTCGGCCTACGGGTTCAACCCGATCACCGTCTGCAGCAGCCGGTGCACCATGGTCGCCGCTTCAGCCCGGGTCGTCGGGTTTCCCGGCCGGAACGTGCCGTCCGGGTAGCCCTTGATCAGCCCATGGCGCACCGCCGCCGCCACCGGCTCCACGGCCCAGTCGGGAATCTCCGCCTGGTCGGCGAACTCGGGCGCCTCCGGCTTCACCTCCAGCCCGGCCCAGGCCAGCGCCCGGGTCAGCATGGCCGCCATTTCCGCGCGAGTCACCAGCCGGTCGGGCGCAAACGACCCGTCGGGCATCCCCTTGATGATCCCCGCCTTCACCGCAGCCGCCACCTCGGGCAGGGCCCACTGCGGCATGGCGGCCACATCCGTGAATGGCGCCTGCTCCTCCGCCGCCGGCAACCGCAGCGCCCGGGCCACCATCACCGCAAACTCCATCCGGGTCACCTGCGCCTCGGGCTCAAACCGCGGCAGCGGGTACAGTGACACCACGCCCCGCTCGTGCAGCGCGTCCACCACCGCTTCCGCCCAGTGGCCGGCCATGTCGGTATACGGCGGCAGGTACCGGACCGCGTACTCCCGGGATGCCAGCGGCCCCTCCCCCATCACGTACACCCGGTTGCGCCCGGGCTCCAGCGTCCCCGTCAGCCGGAAGCGTCCGGCGCTGTCCGTCATGCCCTGCACCTGCGCCACACCGTCCACCACCAGGGTCACCGGCGTGTTGGGCAGGTAGGTGCCGGTCAGCGTAATGTCCCTGCTGCGCAACTGCGCCGGGGGCGCATCCATCACCGGCGCACCGGCTTCGGGCACCAGAGCGGCGAAGGTCGCCAGGCGCTCCACCTGGACGGTGATGGTGGACATCTCCGGGTCCACCTCCCCGCCCAGCTCCACCCACACCTGCTGGGCCGGGTCGAAGGAGTAGATCCGCAGCCGGTCCGGATCGGTCACCACCGACGGGTCGTAGGTGAACTGGACCATGGCCGGGGCGTTCAGCTCGTGAACCTGCTCGCCGCTCTCCGTCCCGGTGGCCTCAACATCACCGCTGGCGGCGATGAGCCCAGCTCCCTGGACCCGTTCCAAAGCCTCCATGTTCAGGGTGGGCGAATGGACGGCCAGCGCCACCGGCTGCGCCGCGGCTCCGCCGGTCAGCTCCACCCGGAACTGCGACAGGCCTACGGCCGCGCCGGCCCCGGGCTCCACCACCACCGGCTCAGGCGCCGTCTCCACCCGGATGATCTCGATCGCCGCGACCGTCCGGTTGCCGACCGCATCCTCCGCCAGCGCCGTGAACCGGTTGACGCCCACGGCCAGGGAGACCGTCAGGCTCCGCCCCTGCACACCCTCGATCCAGACCGTGGCGCCCTCCTCCGCCTCCGCGGTCAGCGTGACGCTGTCCTCGGCCGTCCGCAGCGCCGGCGGGTGCAGGCTCAGGGCCGGGGGCACCGTGTCACGGATCACGATGACGCTGTCGCGGGCGGTCCCGCTGACGGCGGTGATAAGGTTCCTGCCTTCCCGCAGCGTGACCCGGGCGCTCCAGTTGCCCTGGATGTCTGCCCAGACGGTCTGGCCATTCACCGTCACCTCCGCGCCCGGGTTGGCGGTGCCGGTCACGGTGATCTCGCTCTCCCGGGTCACGGTCGCCGGGGCGCTGAGGGTCACCTTCGGCGGCGGCGGGGGGGAGGGAGCGCGGACGACAAACGTCACCCGCGCCGGCTGCGGCGACGTCTGCGGATCCGGCTGCCCGCCGGTGGTCCCGTCGTCCCGCACGTAGTAGCTGAAGGCCGCCTCTCCGGTGAAGCCGGGATCCGGCGTGAAGATCACGTCGGCGCCCTCGATCCGGACCGTGCCGCCCACCGGTGCGTGCGCCGGGTCGCTGCCGTCGGTCACCACCGCATCCACCGTCAGCGACTGGCCCCCCTCGTTCTCCGGACCGGGCAGGTCGTTGGCGGTCAGGACGCTGAACGGGATCTTCCACGGCCCCGAGTCCCGCAGCTGGGTGCGCCAGCGGTCGGGCTGGCCCGACGGCGGGTCGTTGACCTCCGCCACATCGATCGTGGCGATAACCCCCGGGCTCAGTCCTGTCCCCTGATCATCCAGGGATGCCTTCACCACGAAGCTGAAGGTATCCCCCGCCGGGCTGTTGCGGTCCGGGTCGGGTACGAAGACCAGGCCCGCCGCCCCTTCGGCGACGGTGATGAACTCTCGCTGCTGTACGCAGGCGCCACCGCCTGCACCTGGAACGAGAAGGTGTCGCCCAGGGCGCTGTGCCGGTCGGGAGCCGGCAGGAACCGGACATACGCCTCCCCCTGGTCCGCAGGGATGGTCGCGACGCCATCCGCAAGTATCAGCGGGGTCTTTCCGTCGCCATGATAGAGGGTGCCGCCCTCCACGTTCCGGATCCGGAACGCGGCGATCTCGTCGCCGTCGTTGGCATTCTTGGCAAGCCGGATCGGCTCCGACAGCGCATCCTCGGCGGTGGTGACCACCTGCGGCACCTCGGGCAGGTCGGCCCGCGGCTCCACCGTCAGCCTCACCGTCGCCGGAGCAGACCGCTGCGGGTCAGACTGGTCGTCCGTCGTGCCGTCGTCCTCCACGATGTAGGTGAAGCTGGCCGTGCCGTGGAAGTCCTGGTCCGGGATGAACGTAATCTCCTGCGCCGCCTCGTCCAGGCTGACCGCGACGCCCTCCACGGGGCTGACGCCGACCACCCTCAGCCCCTGCCCCGCCTCGTTGGCCGGACCTGCGCTGTCGTTGGCCGTCAGCAGGGCGGCGGGGAACGTAATCGGGTCGCCGTCCTCCACCGCCCGCTGCGGGATGAGCGCGTCCAGATCGTCGTCCACCGCCACCGGCGGGTCGTTGACCGGGATCACCCGGATGACCGCCCGGGCGCCCTCCGGGCTCAGGAAGTCCAGCGACTCGCCCACCGCCCCGTGGACGGTGAACCCGAACCCGCTCTCGCCGAAGGCGTCAGGGGCCGGAACGAAGGTCAGCCCCGCGCCCACATCCGCCGCGCGGATAAAGGAGCCGTCCGCAACCGGCTGGGAGGAGCCCGGCGGGTAGACGTCGCCGCCCTGAACCCCGGTGATGTAGAAGTGGGTCACCTCTGGCCCGTCCTTGTCACTGCGGGCGACGGCGATCCCCTCCAGCGGCTCGTCCTCCCGGGTGGTGCCGCCGCCCACCGACGGGGTGTCCGCCACCGGCAGCACCTCCACCTCCACCGGGACGTCGGCCTCCAGGCCGGCGCTGTCCCGGATGGTGTAGGTGAAGGTCGCCGTGCCGTGGAAGTCGGGATCCGGGGTGAAGAGGATCTGGTTGCCCTGCAGGGTCACCGTACCGTGGACGCCGGCGGCCACGCCGACTGGCGAGACGGTCTGCCCGTCATAGGCCGCCTCGTCGGCCGGGCCGGGGGCGTCGTTCTTCAGCAGATCCCCCACGGCGATGGCGTTGTTCTGCGAGTCCTCCCGGAACGGCCCCACCCGGTCGGGCCCGCCCACCGGCGGGTCGTCGACCGGCCGCACCGTGATGGAGACCGGCGTCGGGTCGCTGAGAACCTGGTCGTAGACCGACCGCACCTGGAAGCCGAACTCGGTCCCGGAGCCGGGCCGGCTGTTCAGGTCCGGGTCGGGCAGGAACCAGAGATTCCCTTCGCCATCCGCCAGGCTGACGTACGCACCGTCGGCCAGGGGCTGGTCGGTGCCGGAAGGCGGCCCGGAGGGGCTCACGTAGAGCTTCCCGCCCAGGATGTTCTCCACCCGGAACCGGTCCGGATCGTCGCCGTTTTGCGGCCGCACGCGCAGCCGGAGCGGCTGGTCCTCGTCGGTGATCAGGGCGGCGGCGCCGCCGTAGTCGGTGACCACCGGGGGCCTGGGCAGCACCCGTCCAGGTTGAAGCTAACCTCTTGGCTCGCCTTCCCGGTGGAGTCGGTCACCGTGACGGTGACCGGGATCCGCATGTCGGTCGAGGGCGCGGCGGTCAGGATCAGCTCGCTGCCCGACACCTGCCACCGCACCACCGGGTCAGCGCTCACCTTCACGTCCAGGCCGGGGGCGTTGCCCAGTTGCAGCCTGACCGTGACCTCGTTGCCCCGCAGGCGCTGGTCAGACAGCAGTTGCGGGGCGGCGTGGGCCTCGAAGGCGCCGATGTCCGGCTGGGCGACGGTGTCCGCATCCGAGCCGGCGTCCACCGGCCGCAGCAGCCCCCGCTGGTCGGTGGTGTAGCCCCTGGGTGTTCGCGTCGAGGATCCCGGCATCGATGGCCGGGCTGCCCGGAAGGAGGGCGTGGGTCTTGAAGGGACCCCCGTTGTCCCGGAGGACCGGATCAAGACCGGCATCTACCCCGATGAGGCTGTTCCGGTTCACCAGGCTCGCACCGTACGCATTCACGACGATGTCGTCCGGTGCAGCCTGAAGTCGCAGTTGCCGGTCGTGAATCTCCACCAACTGTCTTCGGCTGATCTTTCGGAAATCGCCTGCGCGCACGGTGGTCGCTCGCAACAAGTCTGCCACCCGGTCGGCAGACTCCCCTGGAAGGTCCGCAACCGCTGCCCTTTCAACTGCTTCCGGTCTGGCGAGTTCTCTTTCCACAGTCCCAGTCAGCCTCCCCAAACGGATTGATGGGCCATACGCGTGCCACTCGTATGGCCCATCACACCTGCCCGAAGCCTCACGCGATCTCGTCCTCGTCAGGGCAGCCGCAGCAGGAGAGCAGGAGATCGACCTCCTCATCGAGGAGCGTCTCGTCTACGACAAGCTCCATCTCCACGATCTTGTCCTGCGTCCTTCTCACATCCCCCGTCGAGCCATTATTGGCTCTCGTTTTCAACTTACCGCAGTCACCCATTATCGTCAATCTAGATTATTCGACATCGTTCGACGATTGGAGGTTGTGCGTCCAATTTTGCCTGCCCGAGTCCTTACCGCGTCTCGTCACGACAACCGCAGCGGGAGGTTGACCCATTCATCGAAGAGCGTCTTGTCTACGACAAGCGAAGGCGATAGCAAATTAAGGCCTGAGGTGAGTAGAACACAGGGCAGGGCTGTGCAGATCTACCGCAGCGGCACATTTGCGTCCAGTATGCGTGGTCGACTATTGCCTACAGTCTTATGTTTCCTTCTGTCGATATCCGAAAAGTCGGTTCGGTCGGTGAGTAACACGTACCACCCAAACAGACGAACACTCCGACCTCTCAGCGCTCAAGGGCATCCGTTGTCGGCGTAGCAGGCCACATCGAACAACACCAGGAGGCCGTCCGTCCTGGCGATCTGATACGTTTCCCGGATGTTGGAGATGTGCTGCCATCCGGCAGAATTGTTCGTCACCGTCATCACGATATAGGCGCTGAACTCCGCTCCGTGCCCCGCGATGAACCGCTCCAGCCTGGCGGTGTCCATGTTGTCCTTGAACGAGCGGAACTTCGCGGTGGAGAACTCGTCCAGCAGATCTACAGGACGGGCGCCGACCAACTGCGCGTGGCCGCGGGTGATATCGAAGAGAATGTTTTGGAGAGGACGCACATGCCCTTGCGGGTGATCAACTGCGAGAAGACGCTCTTCTCCGCGCCGCGGCCCTGGGGGTCGGGATGATTCGTACCCGGTGATGTCCGTGACGGTTTCCTTCAGTTTCTGGTAACTGCTGGCGCCAGCGTACGACTCGTCGCTCAACGTCATGGCGGACCACTGGAACTGGCTCATCGCGCCCGTGCCGGTCCGAGACTGAGCTGGTACGTGCCGCACGGTTACGGATCCATCCCTCTGCAGGATTTGGCATTCAAGGGCAAGTCATCCTATGCGTCCTATGCGGCGCCCGAAATTATGTCAACCAGAGCTTCTGAAAAAAGGGCTGGTCCCTACCAGGGCCAGCCCTCGACCGCTTCTGCTTACCCTTTCACCACAATGTTGACCAGCTTGCCCGGCACCGGAACGACCTTCACGATCTGCTTCCCGGCCACCAGCGCCTGCACCTTCTCGGAAGCCATGGCCACCGCCTCCATCTCGGCGGCGCTGATGCCCGCCGGCACCTCCATCCGGTCCCGCACCCGGCCGTTGATCTGCACCACGATCTCGACGGTCTCGGCCTTGGCGACCTCCTCGTCGTACGCCGGCCAGGGCTCCAGGTGGATGGAGCGCGGGTGGCCCAGCCGGGACCAGAGCTCGTCGGCCAGGTGCGGGCAGAACGGCGCCATGATGAGCACCGCCTTCTGCACCGCCTCGGCCAGCACCAGGGCGCTGGTGTTCTGCTCCACGTCCTGCTTCTCCCGGTAGGCGTAGATGGCGTTGGTCATCTCCATCAGGCCCGAGATCGCCGTGTTGAAGGCGAACCGGTCGTGCAGGTCGGCGGTGATGCGCTTCACGGTGGCGTGGATCACCCGCCTGAGCTCCCGGTCCTCCGCCGTCAGGTTCGGGGCGGCTTTGGCCAGCCCTTCGGCGATCTCCGCCTCGGAGAGGGCGCCCATGACCGACGCCGGGTCGGCCGGATTGATGGGCAGCAGGCTGCGCGCGTGCCGGTACGCAGGCAGGGCGGCCATGACCATCCGGTAGAACCGGTTGACGAACCGGTAGGCGCCCTCGACGCCCGCGTCGGACCAGTCCAGGTCACGCTCGGGCGGCGCCGCGAACATGATGAACAGCCGGCAGGCGTCTGCGCCGTACTTGGCCATCATCTCCTCCGGGGACACGGTGTTGCCCTTGGACTTGGACATCTTGGAGCCGTCCTTGAGCACCATGCCCTGGGTGAGCAGCCGGGCGAAGGGCTCGTCGACCTTCACCAGGCCCATGTCGCGCAGCACCTTGGTGAAGAAGCGGGAGTAGAGCAGGTGCAGCACGGCGTGCTCGATGCCGCCGACGTACTGGTCCACCGGCATCCAGTAGTCCACGTCCTCGAGGTTCCACGGCCTCTCCGCATTCTGGGGATCGGTGTAGCGCAGGTAGTACCACGAGGAGCAGACAAAGGTGTCCATCGTGTCGGTCTCCCGCCGGGCGGGGCCGCCGCACTGCGGGCAGGTGGTGTTGACGAAGCCCGGGTGCCGGGCCAGCGGCGAGCCGCCCTCCCCGGTGAAGTCCAGGTCATCCGGCAGCCGCACCGGCAGGTCCTTCTCCGGCACGGGGACGGTGCCGCACTTCTCACAGTAGACGATGGGAATCGGCGCACCCCAGGCCCGCTGGCGGCTGATCAGCCAGTCCCGCAGCCGGTAGGTGACCGTCTTCTGGCCGAAGCCCTTCTCCTCGGCGTAGGCGATCACCTTCGGGATACCCTCCAGGTTCGGGGTGCCGTCGAAGGGGCCGGAGTTGACCATGATGCCGGGATCCACGTAGGCTTCGGTCATCTCCTCGGCCTTTAGGCTGCGCTCGGGGTTCTGGATGACCACCTTGATCGGCAGCCCGTACTTCTTGGCGAACTCGAAGTCCCGCTGGTCGTGCGCCGGCACGCCCATCACGGCGCCGGTGCCGTAGTCCATCAGCACGTAGTTGGCGATCCAGAGCTGCGCCTTCTCGCCGTTGAACGGGTTGATGACGTCCAGCCCGGTGTACAGGCCCTCCTTCTCCGCCTCCGTGGAGGTGCGGGCGATCTCGGTGAGGTGCTTCATCTTCTCCTGGAAGGCCCGGATGGCGGCCACCCGCTCCTCCGGGATCAGGCCGGAGGTGCAGATCTTCTCCACGATCGGATGCTCCGGGGCGACCACCATAAAGGTGACGCCGTAGATGGTGTCCGGCCGGGTGGTGAAGATCGGGATCTTGTCGCCCGTGGCTTCCAGCGTGAACTCCACCCTGGCGCCCTCGGAGCGGCCGATCCAGTTCTGCTGCATGATGCGGACCTGCTCGGGCCAGCCGCCCTCCAGCAGCTTCAGATCCTCCAGCAGCTCATCGGCGTACTGGGTGATGCGGAAGAACCACTGGGAGAGGTCCTTCTTGGTGACCAGCGAGTCGCAGCGCCAGCACCGGCCGTCCTCCACCTGCTCGTTGGCCAGCACGGTCTGGCAGGACGGGCACCAGTTCACCGGGGCGGTCTTCTTGTAGGCCAGCCCCTTCTTGTAGAACTGGAGGAAGAGCCACTGGGTCCACCGGTAGTAGTCCTCGCGGTAGGTGTACACCGCCCGGGACCAGTCGTAGGAGTACCCCAGCTGCTTCAGCTGCGCCGTCATCTCCGCGATGTTCTCCCGCGTCCATACCGCCGGGTTGGCGCCGTGCTGGATGGCCGCGTTCTCCGCCGGCATGCCGAAGGAGTCGAACCCCATGGGATGCAGCACGTTGTACCCCTTCATCCGCCGGTAGCGGGCGATGACGTCGACGATGGTGTAGTTGCGCACGTGGCCCATGTGCAGCTTGCCCGACGGGTAGGGGAACATCGCCAGCGCGTAAAACTTCGGCCGGCTCGGGTCTCTCTCGACCTTGTAGATGCCCTCCTCGTCCCACCGGCGCTGCCACCGGGGCTCGGCTTCCCGGAAGTCGAAGCGTTCCTCTGCCATGATGCGGCTGGACCTCCTCTGCGTCTGACGGGGTAGAAAAACCGGAAGGCTCCCGTCCCTCCGTGAAGGGACGAGAGCCTGTACTCCCGCGGTACCACCCTGCTTGGCCCGACGAACCGGACCCGCCTCTTTCGGCTGTAACGGGCCGCTCCCGGTGCGGGCTGCGGCCCCGGATACCCGGGGGGTCGCCCGCACGGCTCAGGGGCGAGGTTCACCGTCCAAGCGCTGCCGCCTCGCACCACCCGGCGGCTCTCTGTGAGCGTCGGCCCGGCTACTGCTCCCCGTCATGGCCTCTGTCGCTTGCGTGTGAATCGTCCTTTATTATCGCACGGCCAGAGGCGGAAGTCAAGAAAAACCTGTGAACGCTACTTCTTCCTCTGTGCGCCCTTCGCCTGCTCGGCCCGAAGGGCGGTGGTAATGAAGAACGCAAGCCCGCCCCAGAGCAGCAGAATGCCAAAAACCAGCATGGCGATGGACCCCGGCAGCAGGCCGGTCGTCTGCGGCATGGTTAGCCCACCTCCCCGCCGGTCAGGTCAAGCTGTTGCGAGCGGCGCTGCATGTACAGGGAGAAGCCGAACATGGCGATGGCCACCGTCCAGCCGAAGAGGACCAGGGCGCCGGTCGGGTAGCCGGCGTACGGCTCCCGGAACTCGCTGACGAAGTTGGAGAGGATGTTGTAGCCCAGGAGCACCGGGGTGACGTACTTGACCAGCACGTCCCACCACATGCCGACCCGGATGTCGGAGGTGAGGTTCACGTGCTCCCGGATCCTGGCGGTGCCCATGATATAGCCCAGCACGATGGCCTCCACCAGACCCAGGATGGCGATGGCGTAGCTGCCCACGAAATGGTCGACGATGTCGAGGATGTGCACGCCGGCGCCGGTGGCGAAGAGGGAGCTGAAGAGAAAGCCGATGACAGAGAACCACCCCAGCAACTTCTTGCGGTCGGTGCCAAACCGGTCGATGACGGCGGAGGCGAACGCCTCCATCATGGAGATGGAAGACGAGATGCCGGCAAGCAGCAACGCCGCGAAGAAGAGCACACCGAACAGCGACTGGAGCCAGAAGGGACCGGGCAGCATCGAGATGGCCTTCGGGAAGGCGACGAACGCCACGCCGGGACCCGCCACGGCCATCTCCTCAAACGGCACGCCGGCCTTCAGGGCGGCGTAGCCCAGGGTGGAGAACACCGCAAACCCCGCCATGAGGTCGAACGAAGAGTTGGAGAAAACGGTGATGAAGGCGTTGTTGGCGAGGTCCGAGTCCTCTGGCAGGTAGCTGGCGTAGGCGATCATCACGCCCACCGCCAGGGTGGTCGAGAAGAAGACCTGGCTGTACGCGGCCACCCAGACGCTGGGGTCCATGATCTTGCTGAAGTCCGGGTTGAGGAAGTAGTTGAGCCCGTAGGTGGCGCCCGGCAGCGTGACGCCGCGGATGACGAAGATGATCATGGCGATGACCAAGAACGGCGTCATGAACTTACACGCCTTCTCGATGCCGCCGGAGATGCCCTGGGCGGAGATGTAATAGTTCGCGAGCCAGATCAGCGCCACGGCGGCGAAGATGCCCCAGCGCAGGCCCCCCAGATCCAGAGGACCAGACGTGATCCCCAGGAAGTCGCCGGAGAAGAAGGTCCCCGGATCCTCGCCCCAGGCCTGCGTGAAGCTGAAGATCAGGTAGCGCAGTGACCAGGAGATAATGACGCTGTAGAACGTGACCACGACGACGGGGACGGTAATCTGCCACCAGCCGATCCACTCGTACTTGCGGCTCAGCTTCTTGAACGCGGTGATGGCGGCGCCCCGCATCTTGTGGCCGAAGCCGAACTCCAGGATCATGAGCGGCACGCCCGCGGTCAGGAGCGCCACGAAGTACGGAAGCAGGAACGCCCCGCCGCCGTTCTGATACGCCATGAACGGGAAACGCCAGAAGTTCCCCAGCCCCACGGCAGCACCGATCGTGGCGAAGATGAATCCGGATCGGGATGTCCACTGATCGCGCCGTTCCTCCATGTGATGCGGCCTCCTCTGTGGCAACAGGTGGAGTGGACGGCCCCGACGCATGCGGGACAGCCGGGGCCGCCCTATGTCAACGGGTGCCGAAAGCCCTGGTCTAAGCCGGGTCGAACCAGGCCGTGAAGTGGCGGAGCACCTTGGGCTCCCGGGCGAACTTCACGCCGCGGATCTCCTCGCGCTTCTGAAAGGCGTTGATCACGGTCTCGGCGACGTCCTCCAGGTGCAGGTTGGTGTAGACCCGCCGCGGAATCGCCAGCCGGGTGAACTCGA
>JAAROH010007714.1_pt1 | contig 46258 bp, 44 predicted proteins | sample 7248631 | NCBI WGS metagenome assembly JAAROH01 (sample SAMN09772309, study PRJNA484901) | compost metagenome | isolation source: Vermicomposting unit | place: India | reverse complement strand
AGAAAAAAAGATAAGCTCAGAACGAGCATTTCACGGACTGCTTAAAAAAGGGGCCCCAAAGTCACTTTTGGGACACCCTCCTATTTTATCTAGCTAAGAAAATGTGACAAAAACTATCCTCTTAGCTATTAGGTAAATCTATATGTTGCGGACTAGTTGTCCAAGATTGATCCATCGGCTGCTTGTGGGCGTAATCGTAATACATACGTATTGTCGAATACTGATACCAGTTCGTGGTCATAAAACCTTTTTCGTATAAATCATATGTGTAATAAGCTGATGGTATTCTGCTAGTAACTACATATGACGTCAAAACCGCTGCCGCTTTAGCCGTAATTCCAACGCCCGGAATAAGAGTTGCTAGTGACGCTGCTAGTGCAGCAGCATCTTTAGCTTCTTGTGTATGACCAGATAATGTACCAACATACGTATAACCACTCATAGGTGGTGCGGCATATGTTGTTGATTGCGTAGATTGTCCGCTTGTACTAGCATTTTGTCTTGCTTTTTCCTCATCAAATTCAAAACTGAAATCGGGTTGAACTTTACCATCAATTCTTACTGTTCCATCTTCGCCATTAAAAATAACGTTATGGATTTCATCGTTCTTTTTATAAGTAATCTCACGAATCTTTCCTTCTTGCTTTTGATCTGCGATTTGATAGCTTGAAAATAACTGTTCAAGTGTTATATCAGATTGTGCTACCGAAACAGATTGTTCCACTGCACTAGTCTCGTTGGATGCAAATGAGATTGAAGGAGTTAATGCGCTTACTGATAAAGCAAGTGCAACTGTAGAAAGTAATACTTTTCCTTTTTTTATAATATTCTCCCCTATTTAGTCTCTAAATTTGATTTAACCACCCTACTTCCTATTTTTCTTACTAAAGAAACCGTTATAAATCCTAAATAGGATTACCGATCCTACAAAGATAACCGCGAACCAAAACGTATTAGCAGACACACCCATTCTATACATCCAAACTATACAGAAAATATAGAGTAGGGTAGTGGCCACAATGTCTACTAATAATTTTCTTTTCATATTCATAGGATATATACCCCCGATTCCAAAAGTAGCAAAATAAGTATATGAATAGTAAATAATTTACTGATTTTAACAATAATTTATATATAATGTAAATAGTTCATTTTACTTTTTTGTTATTTATGAATAAATTACCATTTTGTTTTGTTATAACAATTTCCAAAAACAAAAACATTAGTAATAAACTAGATGTAAAGTTGTACAGCTCAGCAGCATAACTATGCCCTCCTATCAAAACGGTAGAAGGGCTTTATTTTTGGGTATAGATGATATGATATATCATGATAAATAACATTAAATACTCCAACGGAACCATGTAGGCAAACACAATATTAATGGTCATGGTTACTGCCATTATCATCGATACAGCGAACATCTAGATACTCTACTCGTTTGTTAATAGCATTCCCACCTACTTCCCCGTTTTCATTGGGTTCATTAGGGTACCGGGAAGAGCTTCTTTCCGGGAAAGATGGTATCCAATCACATGACAAATTCGGATGCTTTCTCTTAGCAAATCTCTTCTGCCGGGAACCAAGGCGGAATACAGCCGGGAAATCAGTGCTCGGTCTACAACAAACCATAAGGTTTTCCGTACCGTTGAAAGGAGATTGGCCGGAACAAATACCGGGTAAAGTGGTTTTTCGTGTGCCATTCAGCAGATCAGATAATTACGACAACGAATACCCTAGACATATCACCGGTTATAAGGCGAACTAGACTAGTGAGTTTTCCTGGTTAGCTCCCCCCCTTTTTTTTAAAATTTTATTTTATTAATAAAACAATATGAATAATTAGATATAATTTATGTTATTACAGTATTGAAGTAATGGAACTTTATGACTATAATGTAAGAGATATAAGTGCTAATTAACTGCAAAACTTAATTTAACGATAAAGGCAAACTTATCGAAAGATAAGGACGCAAAGCCACGGGTCTAAGGTTCAATGTGAATGATGACAGCCGGGTTACCGAAATCTTTTTAAAAAGTTTGATGAATTTAAAAAAAGGCTATTCCGCATTCGGTAATCTTAGGGAGCGGTATGGCCTTTTCTGTTTTTTACATAAGTAGCGATAAGCCTAGCCTTCGTATCGTATTTATGTAGTTTGTTTATCAATATAGAGTCATAATGAAAGGGAGTGAGATTTAGCATTCAGTACATAGTAATTAGTGAAGGAATAGACAGATATACGTTCAGTTTGGTAGCTAGGAAACATCAATTAAATAGTAAGACAATATATCGCTCGATACGCAAATATAAGGAAGGTAAAACAGTCTTTATAAAAGGAGGATATTACTATGATAAAAAGGAAAATTATTTTTAGTATAAGATGGAAATTAATAATAGCAGTAACCATTTCAATCATGATTTCAAGCTCTCTGGTAGGTGTTGTTACTTATTACTCTGCAAAAAGCGAACTTGAGAAAGCAGGTATTGAGCATTTACATCAAATTGTTGATGGTGCAATCACGATAATTCAGGTAATGGATGAAGAAGTTAAAAATGGCCATCTTACGTTGGAAGAAGCCCAAAACAGAGCAAAGGATTATATCAACGGTCCGTTGTTAGAAGATAAGAAAAAGCGGGATTTAAGTAAATCGCATTTTATCTATAAAAAAGAAGGCTATATGTGGGCTTATGATGACAATTACATTGCAGTTATGCACCCGCTAGGATATGAAGGACAAAATCAAAAGGATTTCAAGCTTGAAGATGGTTCTTATTTGATACAAGATCTTGTGAAAGCTGGTAAAAATAGCGATCCTAACGAACGGTTATTAACCTATACGTGGAAAAATCAAGACGAGGCTAAAGAACGACCACAAATGAGTTATGTAGAGTATTACAAACCTTGGGGATGGACACTTGGTATTGCTGTATATCCAGAAGAATTTTATGGCTCTCTTCCTCTTATAAAAGGGGTTATAGCCGGAGGTATTGCTTTATTTTCACTAATTTGTATGGGTGTATTTATATGGTTATTTAATAAAAAAATCAAACTTATTTTGTATGTTAGTAGTATAGCGAAAAAGATAAGTGAAGGAGACTTAACGGTAAAGACGATTGATACAAAGTCTCAAGACGAGATAGGAGAACTTGCTAATGCGATTAATGAAATGGTAACAGGCCTAAAAGGCATTATCAAAAAAGTAAATGACGCCAGTATGCATGTTATTGCTTTATCGGAACAACTAATAAAAAATATGGAACAAACAGATGAAGCCAGCAAGCAAATTGCTATCACTGTTGAGGGGCTGAACCAAGGAGCAGAAGCCTCTTCTCAAACAGCGGAAGAGGTGGCAAGTACGATGGAGGAAACAGCCATAGGAATTGAACGTATTGCTGATTCATCCTCTAGAGTGGCGGAAACATCTGAAAGCTCGGTGAAAGAAGTGGAAAATGGAAATGAAGCGCTATCCAAGGCAATTCAACAGATGCAATCTATTAGCAAATCAGTTGATGATACGACTTCGTTGGTTAAAAAACTAGAGGACCATTCTAAGGAAATTGAGAGAATTACAGATGTAATTACGGAGATTACAGAACAAACAAATTTATTATCCTTAAATGCGGCTATTGAGGCAGCGCGTGCTGGAGAAAATGGAAAAGGTTTTGCGGTTGTAGCAGATGAAGTAAGGAAACTTGCTGAACAATCGAAAAAATCGGCAGAGGGGATTACTGGGTTTATTAAGCAAATGCAGGAGCATACTCGTAAAGTTATATCTGGTATGCAGAAAGAAGCGGAGGAAGTTGAGTCTGGAATGGCGGTTATCAATGAGGCGGGCAAATCTTTAGAGAGTATTAGAATAGCCTTCCAACATGTGAACAATCAAATCCAGGAAGTGTCAGCAGCTTCCCAGCAATTATCTGCAGGAGCAGAACAGGTAACGGCTTCTATACAGGAAATGGCTGGGGTAGCCAAAGAAGTAGCCGTTGGTTCAGAAAATATCGCATCAGCTATTGAAAAACAATCCTCTCTAATAGATGAATTGTCAAGTTTCACTATTACTCTTAGAAATCTTGCGCAGGAATTGCAATTGTCTGTAGATAAATTCAAATTATAATTGAATTTTACAGTTTCTTTTAGAATTCAAGCAAGCTGCCAAACGAAATGTCAGAATGAAGAGAAAACAGGTAAGTAAATGGCTCAGATGATCCCATACCAGCATCCCCGCCAAATTATTAAATGTTTGGCGGGGATTTTTGGATCGTTCAATAATTATTCACAAAAGCATTATTAATACTATGTTAATATGAAAATGATTATCTAGTATAAGGAGAATGTGAACATGGGATATATAGTTTTACTTGCTGTTTGTCTTGTTTCTGGAGTGGCGGTTTTATTTGGAGCGTCTAAGTCACTAAAAAATGAATAGCAAACACAAACCATGAAACCCGGCGTGCTCGGACTTTTTGTTTGCTATCACTAACCGTGAACCTCAACATATTTCAATAATTATTCATAAAAGTCTCATAAAGATATCGAAATTTTGAATTAAAATAAATAGGAGATTGATTTGATTAAGGAGGAACGATCCATGAATACGGAAACTTTCGATGGCATATTCTTGATAGTTTTTACTGTTTTGATGGTGGCTACATTTGTTATAACATGGTTAGGATATAAAATGATAAAAAGTAAAGAGTAGAAATGGAGCATACTCTTTTTTTTTGGCTGTAGTTGATATTTCGATGTCGATTTTATGGTGAGAGGATAGATAAATGATATTATGTTTCTTCTTACCATCCTATACCGGGATTTTGAGCCAAGCGATTTTTATCCCCTCAATGAATGAAGGGGCGTTTAGTCACATGAATTCGTAAATATGAAAGGGGTTGGCCCATTATTTTTAGGACAGCCCCTTTTTTAATGGTTAGTAACTTTTCAACCTTCGAATAACAAAATTAGAAATGATAAGAGGAGTGGATTAGCGCTTGAATCCTTCGCCCAATACTTCTATAGAATTGGATATAATAACGAACGCAGAAGGATCGGCGTTTTTAACTAGCTGCTTTAATTTTGACAGTTCGCTTTGTTCAAGTACGCATAGTAAAACCGGACGTTTTTCATTCGTGTAGCCGCCTATGCCGGTTATTTTCGTAACCCCTCTATCGATTTCATTTAAAATTACGTGACGAATTTCTTCATCTTTATCCGAGATAATGATGGCCATTTTTGTATAGCTTAAGCCTAATTGTACAATATCAATGATCTTTCCGGTTAAATAGATGCTGATTAAAGCGTAAAGCGCCTGCTCAAAGCTAAACACGAAAGCAGATGTAACAACAATCAGACCATCAATAATCACCATGCAAATTCCCAGTGATAGATTGGTGAATTTGTGAATAATATGGCCGACAAGCGCCGTTCCGCCAGTGGAGCCTTTTCCGCGGAATACGATGCCAAGCCCTAAGCCCACACCCAATCCGCCAAACAGCGCTCCTAAAAGCGGATCGGTGGTCGCTGGTTTTATTCCTTCCGTCAAATAAACGACAAAAGGTAAAAACGTTGTTCCCACAAGGGTTTTTAAACTGAATTCTTTTCCGAGCAAAAGGGTTCCTAAGAAGAATAAGGGAAGATTGAATGCCCATTGAACATAAGATGGCTTCCAGCCAAATAATCCGTAAAAAATGGTGCTAAGGCCGCTAATTCCGCCGGCGGCAATTTCATTTGGCAATAAAAACAGAGTAAAAGCTAAAGCAACAATCGTTGAACCAATGAGTATTTCTACGTATTCCAATCCCAAAATTACTTTAGGATTCAAGGACATGATTCTACGATAGAGTGTTGTAGCCATGGTTGTTTCCACGCTCCTAACCCCTATTGATGCAGGAAAATACGTTTGAAAGTATAACACTATTCTCAAGAAAATGTAAACAGCAGCCAGGTGCTGCTTCACCTTATTAAAATTATGCTGGACTCGCAGGAAATGATGTATGCAGATTTTTGATCGATAAAGTTTCCTGCTCCAAATAAATACAAATATGTTTTAATGTGGAGCCAATGAATCATCAAATGCATAAAAAATAATGGAGGGGGAAAATATATTTTTGTATAAAAATAAGCGATAGGAGGCAACGAGCATGGCCCTAATTCCTTACGAGCCATTTCGTCACCTTGAAAATTTAAGAAGAGAGCTCGATCAGTTCTTTGCAACCGGTTTTCCGGCTGATAAGGATTTTGGCGTCCCTCGGATCGACATACATGAGACTGAGAACGAAATTGTAGCATCTTGTGATATTCCCGGATTAGAGAGAAAAGAAGACATTAATATTGATGTCGAAAATAATGTACTTTCGATCAGCGGAAGTGTTAACAGAGTTCATGAAACGAAAGAAGAGCAAATGCACAGGCAAGAACGGTTTATTGGACGTTTTCATCGTTTGGTGACGTTGCCTGCTCGTGTTTCGGCTGAAGGGGTAAAAGCGACGTACAGAAACGGAGTGCTTGAGATACGGATGCCGAAAGTAAAGCAGCACAATAACAAGAGAATTGACGTAGAATTCCATTAAAGATAAGCGAAACACGAAAGCGCTCTAAGCGTTTCATATGCAGACGCAATGCTTCTCATACAGATAATAATGAATCCCCGCTTGTTAGCAGGGATTTTTTTGTCCTAAGCTCCGATTTAGCGACAATATACGTCTATATGTATCGGGATCAAGGTTCATCTTGCACATGTTCCTCCTTTCTCTTTCCTATATCTTCCAATTTTTGATTGCGTTCTGGTGTACTGGGTGCCTGCTTCTGCTTTTTGTGCTTTTCCTCCAGCTCTCTGAGCGTTGTCGGAGTTCCTATCTTTTCCTGATCCATACTAATCTCCTCCTGTAATTCTTGCACCTATAGAAATAGTATGTGAGAAGAAATTCTGTTTTACTCCGTCGCACTGCTGGCTTTCAAAATTAGGTTTTTATATTTTGGCTTGATTAAGCCGGAACGAAAAACAGGCTATAATAGAAGTGTTATGATTTTATTATGTCAATCAGAAAAAATGAAAGGAAGAAGGAGGCGCACACATCTATGGATATGAACCGTTTCACCCAGAAATCGCTGGAAGCGATTCAACAGGCGGAAACGAAGGCGCTTCGGTACGGGAATCCTGAAGTGGAAACGGAACACTTGCTGCTTGCTTTGTTGACGCAGCATGAAGGACTGTTGCCGCGCTTGCTGAACAGAATGAATATCCCTTGCGAAACGATAACGCGAGAAGTGGAAAAAAGAATCTCACAAAAGCCTCGCGTATCTGGTCCAGGGCGAGAAGCGGGCAAAATTTATATAAGTCCTGCGGTCAACAGTATTTTATTGAAAGCGGAAGATGAAGCGAAAGCGATGCATGATGAATATGTGTCGGTTGAGCATTTGTTTCTTGGCATTTTGGAGGAAGCGAAGAAAACAACGTTGCACAATATTTTTGCTGCTCATGCTGTTACTCGTGAAGCATTTCTTGCCGTTTTGCATGAAGTAAGAGGGGGACAGCGCGTCACAAGTGCGACACCGGAAACCACATATGAAGCGCTTGAGAAGTATGGATATGATTTGGTAGAAGCGGCCCGCCGCAATAAGTTGGATCCGGTCATTGGCCGCGATGCGGAAATTCGTCATGTTATCCGGATACTGTCCCGTAAGACGAAAAACAATCCCGTTCTTATCGGGGAGCCGGGAGTAGGGAAAACGGCTATCGTTGAGGGGCTGGCCCACAGAATTGTGCGCGGGGACGTGCCGGAAGGATTGCGCGATAAACGAATTTTTGCGCTTGATATGGGCGCGCTCATCGCCGGTGCCAAATACAGGGGTGAATTTGAAGAACGGCTGAAAGCCGTGTTGCAAGAAATTAAGCGGAGCGAAGGCAAAATCCTGCTCTTCATCGACGAGATTCATACGATTGTTGGTGCGGGTCGGACGGAAGGTGCGATGGATGCGGGCAATCTGCTGAAGCCGATGCTAGCCCGCGGCGAACTGCACTGTATTGGTGCCACAACGCTTGATGAATACCGTAAATATATTGAGAAAGATGCGGCGCTCGAACGTCGTTTTCAGACAGTGATAGCGGATGAACCGACGGTAGAGGATACGATTTCGATTTTGCGCGGTCTTAAAGAGCGATTTGAAGTGTTTCATGGTGTCAAAATTCACGACAATGCGTTGGTTACGGCGGCCGTGTTATCGCATCGCTATATTATGGATCGGTTCTTGCCGGATAAAGCGATCGATCTTGTGGACGAAGCGTGCGCCATGATTCGCACCGAAATTGATTCCATGCCGGCCGAGCTTGATGAAGTGGCGCGACGCGTGATGCAGTTGGAAATTGAAGAAGCTGCGTTGAAAAAAGAAACAGATCCGGCGAGTCAGGAGCGGCTGGAACAATTGCGGAAAGAACTGACCGAGCGCCGTGAACGGCTGGCGGCGATGAAAGCACAGTGGGAAAGCGAAAAGCAGGCGCTGGGGAACATTCGGAAGCTGCGTGAAGAAATCGAACAAATTCATCAGGCGATCGCGCGGGCGGAACGTGAATACGATTTGAATAAAGCCGCTGAACTTAAGTACGGCAAGCTTCCGGAAGCAGAAAAGAGGTTGAGAGTGGAAGAAGAAAAGCAGGCGTCCCGCAAGATGGAAGGCTCTTTGCTGCGGGAAGAGGTGACGGAAGACGAGATCACCCGCATTATTTCTCGCTGGACAGGCATTCCACTTTCCAAGCTGGTGGAAGGCGAGCGGGAGAAGCTGCTTAAGCTTGATAAAATTTTGCACCGGCGTGTTATCGGTCAGGATGAAGCGGTAGATCGCGTAGCGGATGCCATTATTCGTGCCCGAGCAGGCATTAAAGATCCGCGCCGTCCGATTGGCTCCTTTATCTTCCTTGGACCGACCGGTGTCGGGAAAACAGAGTTAGCCAAAACGCTCGCTGAGACGCTGTTCGATACGGAAGACAATATAGTGCGCATTGATATGAGCGAATATATGGAGAAGCATAGCGTATCCCGCCTGATTGGCGCACCGCCCGGCTATGTCGGATTTGAAGAGGGCGGACAGCTGACGGAGGCGGTGCGCCGCAAACCGTATTCCGTTGTTTTGTTTGATGAAATCGAAAAAGCGCACCATGATGTATTTAATGTATTGTTGCAAGTGCTGGATGATGGAAGAATTACTGATTCGCAGGGACGTACGGTCGATTTTAAAAATACCGTCATTATCATGACATCTAACATTGGCTCCGCTTATTTGCTGGAGGGAATTACGGAAGACGGAGATATTAAGGATGAAGCGCGCGAACAAGTAATGGCAGAGTTGCGGATGCATTTTAGACCTGAATTTTTGAACCGGGTCGATGAAATTGTGTTGTTTAAGCCGTTGACTACAGAAGAAATCAACCGGATTGTTGATTTGCTTGTAGATGATTTAAGAAAACGGCTCGCAGAGCGTGGAATCGAGCTGAAATTGGCGGAAACGGCCAAAGCTTATATTGCCAAAGAAGGTTATGATCCGGTATATGGGGCGCGTCCGTTGCGCCGGTTCTTACAGCGTCACCTTGAAACGTTGATCGCCCGCGCGCTTATTGGCGGAAAAATTATGGAAGGCGCATTGCTGACAGTGGATTATGAAAATGAAAAGCTTACGCTTAATTGGAAAAATCGCCCTGAAGACTAATAGAGATAATAGAGAAAAAGACATCCCGCTTTCCAAATGGAGGGTGGGATGTTGTTATTTGAGATAAGGGGTTAATTGTTCAACTGCGTTTTGCAATTTTGCGGCCGCTTTGTTGTACAGTTTCTTTGATTCGCTTGACTTTGTCTCAAGTGCGAACAATTCAAATTCAGCCTGGCATTTTTTTAATGTGGCTAATAGTAATTGATTTTCAGACGGCTCCGGTATTTGAAGCTGGTCATTATACAAGTCTAGGTACAATTGTCCCTGAGCATCAACCTGTCCGATGAATACATTATCAAGTGTAACACCTGCTTTTTCTAATTCCGTATTCAGCCATTGTATGTTGTGGCCGCTTGCTTTTAGCGCGTCCAGTATAATATTTCCGTCCATAATGACAGTTTCAGGTTCGTGTTCTGCATCAACAACAGAGTTTAAATCTTTAAGGGTTACGGATTGCGCTTCTTTCTTTGGCATGACGCTCAATTCTCCGCTTGTTTCTAGCATGGCGAATTCCACATCGGCAATTTTAAAATTACCTTTCAGGCGCAATTGTTCAAGCAATTCATCTGTGCTGATGCGTTCTTTTTTCATGTTTTCTTCCAGCACTTTTCCGTTTTTGATGAGAACAGTGCCTTTTCCCTCGAATAAGTCGCGCACGAACTTGCTCTTCAGTGAAAGATAATCCACCAGGAAAGGAATCAGGGCAAAAACCAGCAAACTGGTATAGCCATGAACGAGATTGTTTTCAAGATCCGTGGCGACGTAGGCGGCCATGTCCCCGATGCTAATGCCTAACACATACTCGAAAAATGTTAGTTGGGCTAACTGTTTTTTTCCATTTAAACGCGTAACAATAAATAAAGTAATAAGAGCAAAAAAGGCACGCAGTGCAATGTGGATAACGTCATTCATGCCATTCACCTCATAATGGTAGGGAAGACGGAGTCGGTGACCCGTCTTCCTATGTTTTTTCCCGGGTTTAGAACCCTTTGTACTGTGGTTCTTCTTGTTCTAGTTGTTTTACGCGCGTTTCTAATGAATTGATAATCGCTTGGGCTTGCTGCGCGTTTTGCGTGAACAGTTGCTTAGCCTGTTGGTTTTGTGTATTCAGTGCAAATGTTTCCAGACTTGCCTGAGCACTCTTCAGGCTTGCAAGCGCTTGTTTTACTTGTGCAGATACTGTCATGAATTTCACCTCCACAGCAGATAGTATGTGCTTATCCTTTTGGATTAAACACAAGTGCACACAAAAAACCGAAAATAATAGCCGCAGAAATACCGGCGCTCGTTACTTCAAAAATTCCCGTAATAATGCCGATGACACCATCTGTTTGCATTTCCTGTATCGCTCCATGAACAAGCGCATTTCCAAAGCTTGTAATCGGAACAGTTGCTCCTGCTCCGGCAAATTTGATCAGCGGCTCATACAGGCCGAGCCCATCCAGAATGGCGCCGGCCACGACAAGTGTGGACATCGTGTGTGCGGGTGTCAATTTTGCCACATCCATTAGCAATTGACCGATTACGCAAATGATTCCACCTACGATAAAAGCCCAGAAAAAAATCATGCATTGTGTGCCTCCTTGCTGTTTATTGTTCGATAGCTACGGCATGCGCGATACATGGAATCGTTTCGTTTTGCTGAAAGCTGAGCGGAGAAAGCAGAGCACCGGTCGCTACGACCAAAATGCGTTTCCATTCGCCCTGACGCAGCCGTCTGAGCAAGTGTCCGTATGTCACGGTGGCGCAGCAGGCGCAGCCGCTTCCCCCGGCGATTACTTGTTGATCTTCGTTGTAAATAAGCAAGCCGCAATCGGTTAGACGTTCATCCGAGATCGGAATTTCATGTTTGGCAAATAAATCCTTGGCGATCGAATGACCAATTTGGCCAAGGTCACCCGTAGCAATTAGATCATAGTGATCGAACGGGAGTTGCAAATCCCGGAAATGGGCTGTGATCGTATCAACGGCCGCCGGAGCCATGGCGGCTCCCATATTAAAAGGGTCTGTGATCCCCATGTCTACTACCCGTCCAACGGTGGCGGCGGTGACTCGTGGCCCGGCTCCGGACGCGGCGACGATGGCGACGCCAGCTCCGGTTACTGTCCACTGGGCCGTTGGCGGTTTTTGTGAACCGTATTCCGTAGGATAACGAAATTGTTTTTCCGCTGTCGCGTTATGGCTGCAAGTTCCGGCCATAGCGTACTTGGCGGCACCGCTGTCGACAAGCTGAGCGGCAAGAGCCAGACCTTCCATCGATGTAGAGCAGGCGCCGAAAATTCCGAGGTAAGGGACGCCAACAGTACGGGCCGAAAAGCTGCTGGAAATAATTTGATTCATCAAATCGCCCGCGATAAAAAAGTTAATGTCTCCCTTTTGGATTCCGGCTTTTTTAATAGCGGTATCGCAGGCATCTTCCATCATTTTTTTCTCCGCTTTTTCGAAGCTATCTTGTTGTAGCCAGATGTCCCCATACAAAAGATCGAAATCTTCAGCGATTTTTCCCTGTGCTTCGAACGGCCCACCGACTGTCGCCGAAGCAAGGATGACCGGACGATTCGTGAACACCCAGGATTGATGGCCTTGTAGCATTACGACATCCCTCCCAACGCCGTCCACGCCCATTTCAGCAACCCGATGACAAAAGCGGCAAAAACTCCGAAAACAATGACACAGCCTGCCATTTTAAACATATTTCCGCCTACTCCGAGCACGAATCCTTCACTTTTGTGTTCAAGTGCAGCAGAAGCGATAGAATTGGCAAATCCTGTTACAGGAACAGCTGTTCCTGCTCCAGCGTACTGGGAAAATTTGTCGTACACGCCCAATCCGGTAAGTAAAGCAGAAATGAAGATAAGTACAGCTACCGTTGGATTTCCCGCAGTTTTTTCTGTGAAGTTAAAATAGGTTATAAAAAATTTTTGAATGAATTGACCAAGCAGGCAAATAGCTCCTCCAACAAAAAAAGCACGTAGGCAGTTTTTGATGACGGAACGGGGGGGTTCGTGCGCCTTAGCAAAAGTTTGGTATTCGATTTGGGTCGGGGTTAATTTTTTGTTTTTTGCTTTGTTTCCCATATGCATTCTCCTCACATAATAAAGTGACTATGTATTATTTTGGAGAAAAAAGAAGTTTTCATTCACTGTGAAAGGGAGAGAAAGGTGAAATGAAAAATAAAAGCACGAGGAGACAAATGCTTCCTCGTGCTTTGGAACAGCGATTTATTTACATTTTTGTCGAGCGTATGAACGCTTGCGGCTTATGATGCTTGTTTGGAGTGCTCGATTTTTCTTGTTAATATTGATTACGATTTCGCTTTGAACAGATTGATGCGCGGGGCTGCAAGCAACTGTTCATACGTAAACTTCGTTCCCAAAAGGGAAATGTCGTTTAGATAAAGTGCGTCTTCAATTTTTTGCGAGATGTCTTCCGGTACGAACTTGTCGTAGCAATTTGGGCAATCGACGGAAGGAATGTTCAGGATTTGCACCGTTTTTTTACCATCAGGTGTTACCCAGTAACAATCCTGTACGCCTTCTTTTGCTTCTTCGGTTCCACACCATATACAATTCATTGATGTTCCCCCACGTTGTTTATTTGTTTTCTTTTGCTTTTGCCATTTTTGCCTTCATTTCGTCGCGTTTTGCCCGGCGGTCTTTTAGGGAAGCATGGTCTTCGGACTGCTCGTATTGCTCACGTTTTTCCATGCGTTGCAGACCTTCTGGAACGAGGTTGAACTTTTCATCACGCATGATGGCGGTGATGCCTACCGATTGTTTTTCTTCCGTAATGCCATAGTACTCGTTGAAGTATGCGTCTGCACGTCCCGGTACGTAGTTCTTCGGCTCTGGATAGGAAGTGATAACACCTTCGAAGTTGCGGAGTACAACTTTGTCCGGGCTTTGCGAAATGAGATAGTTCGGTTGTAGCGCAATCTTTCCGCCGCCACCCGGTGCATCTACTACGAATGTCGGAACCGCGTAACCGGACGTATGGCCGCGTAGGCCTTCGATAATTTCCAATCCTTTGGATACCGGGGTGCGGAAATGGCCGATACCTTCGGACAGGTCACATTGATAGATATAGTACGGACGAACGCGGATTTTTACGAGTTCGTGCATAAGTTTCTTCATGATCGGTACGCTATCGTTAATACCAGCAAGGATAACGGCCTGGTTGCCGACCGGAACACCCGCGTTGGCTAGCATTTCGCACGCACGCTTGGATTCTGGAGTAATTTCCAGCGGCGTGTTAAAGTGCGTGTTGAGCCAAACCGGATGGTATTTTTTCAGAATATTGCACAAGTTTTCTGTAATCCGCTGCGGGAATACGACCGGGGCGCGGGTACCGATACGAATAATCTCCACATGCGGGATCGCGCGCAGATTTTTGAGAATGTATTCGAGCACCGTATCGTTAATCAATAAGCCGTCGCCGCCGGAAATCAGAACATCTCGTACTTCCGGTGTATTCCGGATATATTCAATAGCTGCATCCAATTGCTTTTTCGGTACTCCCATGCCGATTTGACCGGAGAAACGGCGCCGCGTACAGTAGCGACAGTACATGGAGCACTGATTAGTTACGAGAAACAGTACGCGGTCAGGATAACGGTGTGTCAGACCAGGAACCGGAGAGTCCTCGTCTTCATGCAGCGGGTCTTCCAGGTCGTATTTCGTTTTCATGATTTCAGCCGAAATAGGAACCGATTGCATGCGCACCGGACACCGCGGATCATCCGGATTCATTAACGATGCATAATACGGCGTGATGTTTAACGGAATGGTTTGCGTAGAAATGCGTACACCTTCTTCTTCTTCCGGTGTTAGATTGATTACTTTTTTCAAGTCATCGACCGTTTTGATTGTATGAGTAAGCTGCCAGAGCCAATCATTCCACTGTTCTTCTGTTACATCTTTCCAAAGCTCGATTTCGCGGTAATCGCGACATTTAGCGGGAGTCGGGTGCCACCCTTCGCCTGGTGCCGGAGTGTGTTGTTGTCCTTTATTTAAATCTTTTTCAAGCAAGCTCATCTGCTGTACCCTCCTCAGAAATTTTCTAGTCGCTATTTAAATACAGCAAGATGTGTGCCAAAAGTAATAAATTTTCTAAAAATATTGATTTGGCGGTGTTTACGTGAAAAAAGGAGGGATATGCTCCCTCCGGAATTTTTAAATGGAGTGCCAAAAAACTGGCACTTCCAGAATTTTTTGCTGCAAAAATTTTGTCTATAAATTGAATTTTTTAAGTTTGTATTGCAATGCTTGGCGTTTAATACCGAGCGCTTCGGCTGTTTTGCTTACGTTACCTTTATAGCGGCGCAGTGCATCATCGATGATATTGCGTTCGATCGTTTCCATATAGCTAGGCAAATGCATCGGGTGGGAAGGCAGGAAAGCGTCCGCTCGTTCGATGGTTGCAGCCGGCTCAAGGTCAAGCGGTTTCTCCGTAAATTGTGGCGGAAGATGATGCAGCCTGATTGTTTCTTCGTTTTCCTCTAGCATATTAAATGCCGATTCAATAGCGTGACGCAGTTCACGAATATTACCCGGCCAGGAGTAGTGCAGGAACGTTTCCATTACTTCGTTGCTTACGCCTGTAACTTTCATGGCAAACGTTTGATTAAATTTTTCTATAAAATGATGGATAAGCAACTCGATATCTTCTTTACGCTTGGTCAGCGGCGGCAGTTCAATGTTGACAACATTGAGTCGGAAGAACAAATCTGAGCGAAGAATGTTATTTGCCAGCGCTTCCTGTGGCCCGATGTTCATAGCCGCGACAATGCGTACGTTTACCTCCTGCTCGGTAGAGCCTCCGACTCGCCGGACACGTCCGTCCTGAAGTACGCGCAGTAATTTGGCCTGTAGCATAATATCCAAGCTGTTGATTTCATCAAGAAAGAGCGTGCCACCGTCCGCCTGTTCAAAAATTCCGGGCCGGTCGATAGCTCCAGTAAAGGCGCCTTTGGTCGTGCCGAACAGCAGTCCTTCCATCAGTTCACGCGGTACCGCAGCACAGTTCTGTGCGATGAACGGTTTGTCGCGTCGGATGCTGGCGTTATGGATACTCTGGGCAATCAGCTCTTTTCCCGTCCCCGTCGGGCCACAGATAAGCACAGGGGATTGGGTTCTGGCCGCCCGCTTGGCGCGCGTAAGCGCTTGCTGGAAAAGAGGGCTTTGGCCAATAAGATCGCTGAAATGATATTGCGTATCGTTCCGCGAATTTTTTTTATGTGTTGTTTTCTTATATAGTTGCTGGCGCAAATCGAGCACTTGATCGTTGAGTTGAACGATGCGTGTAATATCTTCCGCGAGTTCGACGGCACCGATGATTTCTCCGTCTCTAAACAATGGATACGTACTGTTAATCGAAGTGATTTGTTTGCCCTTCATGTTCATATAGGTTTGTACTTTATCGACCGTTTCTTTTCCGGTACGCAGGGCACGGATAAGGGTGCTGCTTTCGTTCGTAAGGGACGGGAAAAGATCGAACACGCTCTTTCCGATAACATCCTCCCGATCCAGACCGTCAATTTCCGCCATTGTTTCATTGAAAAATACAGTTGTTCCTTTTTTATCAACCATATGGACGCCTACATTGATAATGCTAAGGAGCCATTCGAATTCATTTGACCAGATTGCTGCAAGTTCAGACACATAGATCACCCTTTTCTTGAAAAATTTAGGGAAACGTGTTGGCGGTATATACTTTTTAACAAAAGGTATCGTTTGAAAAATCCGCAAGTTTTTCCTGTTCTTATGGCATATTTTTTGCAATATTATTTGCAATATTAAAACTATAAAAATACCAAGAGAACGGAGGATTTATTTATGACGACAAAAAACGATATTTATTATCATGCATGCACGGAAAAAGATGAGCGCTTCATTATGGATGTTTGCCTTGATCCGTTTAATGCCCGCTTGCGTGTTGACGATTATCGTGGTGATGTTCGCGCCATGCATTCGCGGATTCTTGAATTGGTAGAGCAACATTCATTCACAAAAGTATTCATCAAATCCCGTCAAGAAGACTGGCAGACGTTTTTAAGTCTTGGCTATATGCTTGAAGGTGTGTATAAAAAGTATTTCAATGGCAATGACGCGTACAGCATGGCCATGTATTTTACGGATGAACGTCGCACGAGCGATTACTGGATGGAAGAGGATACAATCCTTCGACAGGTGCTCGCGCTTCCACGTAAACTATCCGATGAATCGTTGGCTTTAGGATATTCGCTGCGCCTTGCGGTGACGGAAGACGCGGAACAATTAGCTAATTTGTACGGTGCGGTGTTCCAGACATACCCGACCCCAATGAATGACGTTTCCTATATCAAAAAAGTCATGCTAGAAGGCACTATTTTCTATATAGTAGAAAAAGAAGGTAAAATTGTTAGTGCCGCTTCCGCCGAAATCAACGCAACTTACAATAACGCGGAAATGACAGACTGCGCTACTTATCCCGAACACCGTAAACACGGATTGATGCGTCATTTGATTTCCGCGCTTGAGAAGGAACTGCGCCGCCGTCACATGTACTGCGCATATTCGCTGGCTCGCTCGCTGTCCTTTGGCATGAACGCTGTATTTCATCAGCTTGGTTATGAGTATACGGGCCGCATGACCAAAAATTGCAACATCTTTGATAAATTTGAAGATATGAATCTTTGGGTAAAAAATCTTTCAGCAAAATAGTGCATTTACAGTACGGAAAGCGCCGCATGGTCAAGACGGTAGGCCATGAGCGCAAGATGCAGCTGGGTGAGAACGTGCGCGTTTTGCAGCTCCTTGCCCGTTTTTTCTGCGATTTGCTCTAGACGGTATTTCAGCGTGTGGCGATGGATGAACAATGCCGCCGCTGTGTTTTTGATATTCGAATTGTTTTGCAGATAACATTCAAGCGTATCGATTAGACTTGAACCATGTTTTTGATCGTATTCAATCAGCGGATCAAGCAGCGGTCGATATAATTGTTCCAGCGAAATTCCCGCTTCCTGCATTTGCAGAAGCGGGGCATAGGCCCCGATTTTGTCGTAGGAAAGCAGCGGTTCGCCGGCAGCGATAGCGACCTGCAACGCTAAGCGCGCTAAGCGCGCTTGGTCTGCGATTTGGCTTAAACCATGGAACGGTTCGCTTAGGCCGATATAGAGAGCGCCGGGCGGGAGAAACGATAGCGCTTCCTGCTGTAGGGATTGCGCGGCCCTTATTATTTCTTTTTCTTGTTGAATGGTCATAAGCAGGGTAATGGTCTTCTGCTTTTCTCTCATCAATACGGGTTTGTTTTGCTTTTGTACCCATCGCTGAATGAAAGGCCGTATACTCTCGGTAGACGGGGAGGCAAGCTGCATAACCGCCATTGTTCCTTCCAGCCTGTAACCGAGGCGCTGGGCCAGTTTTTGCAGTTTCGTTTCATCCTGCTCCCTGCTTTCCAGCAGTTCGTCCAACACGTTTTCTTGCAGGCGGAGCAGAGCTTCGTCGACCGCTTTTTGTTTTAAAAATTCAATGGCGCATACCATGGAGGCTTGTTCCACGATGAGACGGTCCATTTCCGTAAGCGGAGCTCGTTTTTTTATATAGAGAAATCCGTAATGCTCACGATCGGTAGCAATCGGATGAAGCCATTCATTTTCTGCAAGCAGAATGGAGCTGCTTGTTTTTTTGGGTCCGAGAGCTTCGACAAGCTCAGCGGGAGAGATTGCTTCTGTCGTTTGCCCGCTTCCTTCCAGCCACTTGCCATTCGCATCGTATACTTCTACATCGGCTTGCAGATGAGCGGCAAGCGTATGGGCAAGGGGCGCCAGGCCTTTATTATTGAGCGCGAGCAGTGTTAGTTCCCGATGGATTTGCTGTGTATCCTGCATGAGCTGAAGCTGACGGTTTACAATATGGCCGAGCAGTGCCTTGGTTACTTCGGAAAAGTTCATATGGCGTGGAATCTCGAACAACGGTAAATCATACGCGTTCGCTGCAGCAATAAACTCAGGCGGAATCTGTTTCATATAGAACCCGGTATGAATAGCGACTGCTGATAAGTTTTGCCGCGCGAGCCGAGCGATAAAGTCTTTTCGGTTCGCCTCTGTGTCCAGACCATATCCGGTCGTAATCAGAAATTCCCCTTCCTGCAGTCGTGTCACATCCTCAATGATTTCCACAATTGTTACCCATTTGATAATTCTGTGCAGGCCGCCGTGCCCTCCTACGAGCTTGATTTGTTGGATATCAGGTAATTGTAACGCTTCTTTTAGTGTAATGGACATACTTCGTTCCTCTCTTTATACATGGTGTATAAAAAATATACTACAAATTTATGTAATAGTGAGAATATTTTTTTTCCAACTAGCTTGATATGATAAAGGCAGCGAAGCAATGAAAAGAGGGAGATGCGCGTGAAAATAAAAAGTCATGTCATTAAGCCGTTGCTAGACAAAGAATATCCCACTGTTTCCCATGGACGCGGAGTTTATTTATATGATACCGAAGGGAAAGCATACATTGATGGATGTTCAGGCGCGATTACCGCTAACATTGGACACGGTGTACAATCGGTCATTGATGCAATGAAAGAGCAGGCCCAAAAAGTGTCATTCACGTATCGCTCACAGTTTACAAGCGACGCGGCGGAAGAACTTGCAACCAAGCTTGCCAGTTGGGCACCGGGTGATTTAGATTATGTGTTTTTTGTTAATAGCGGATCAGAGGCGACGGAGACAGCGATGAAAATCGCTATTCAATATTGGCAGGAACAGGGCCGTACGGGGAAAAATAAAATTTTGTCCCGCTGGATGAGCTATCACGGTATTACGCTTGGTGCTTTATCTATGTCCGGGCATATCCTGAGAAGAAAGCGCTTTATTCCTTTGCTGGAGGAGTTTCCATCAGTAGAGCCGCCTTATTGCTATCGTTGTCCGTTTGGCAGCACGTATCCGAGCTGCGATTTGCTTTGCGCAAATCAGTTGGAGCAGGCCATTCATCGCATTGGGGCGGACAATATTGCGGCATTTATCGCAGAGCCGATCATCGGTGCCTCTGCTGGTGCAGTGACTCCGCCGCCATACTATTATCAACGAATTAAAGAAATTTGTGAGCGCTACGAGATTTTATTTATTGCTGATGAAGTGATGACCGGAAATGGTAGAACCGGTAAACCGTTCGGCATTGACCATTGGGGAGTGGTTCCCGATTTGATGGCGCTTGGAAAAGGAATGAGCGCGGGCTATACACCGATGGCAGCCACCATCGCGAGCAAGCGGATTATTGATGTTATCGCCGCTGGTTCAAAATCGATTATGTCCGGTCATACGTTTAGTGCCAATCCACAATCGGCCGCTGTTTCGCTTGCGGTCATGAAATACATTGAAGATCATCGGTTAATTGGAAAAGTAGAAGAGCGCGGTCAGCAATTAATCGCAGGCTTGCAAGCGCTTATGCAAAAATACGAGATTATCGGCGATGTCCGCGGCAAGGGATTGCTTTGCGGTATGGAGTTTGTAAAAGATCGCACGACGAAAGAGCCGTTCCCGTTCCATCTTCGCGTGACAGAGCGGTTAATTGAAAAAGCGATGAATAACGGTTTGCTCATATACAGCGCGTCCGGCGGCATTGACGGGCAAGCGGGAGATGCAATTCTGGTTGCGCCACCATTCGTTATCACGGAAGAAGAGATCAATGAGTTGCTTTTTATTCTTGATCGGTCGCTTGGTGAGCTTGCGCTGGAGCTTGAACAAGAAGGGCAGCTCGCTTCCAAAGAAAGCGTATAGAAAGGGGAGAGGGGAAGTGCAGCAGACATTATCGAAAGTTGTTTCCCTAGAAGAAGCGCTGACACATATAACAGATGGCATTACGCTTATGTATGGGGGATTTGGTGGTATAGGCAGTCCGCCAACCCTCATTGATGGCATCTTAAAAAAAGGTGTGAGCAACCTAGATTTGATCGGCAATGATACGGGATTTCCTGATGTCGGGATCGGCCGTCTGGTTACGGCTGGTCGCGTCCGCAGCTTGATTACTTCGCATATCGGTTCCAACCCGAACGCCGGGCGCCTGATGACAGAAGGAAAGATGAAAGTGACTTTCTATCCGCAGGGGACGCTGGCGGAAAAAATTCGTGCAGGCGGCATGGGGCTCGGCGGTATTCTGGTTGATGTCGGTCTTGGTACGATCGTAGAAGACGGCAAACAAAAAATTAAAGTGGAAGGCAAAACGTATATGGTCGAGCCGGCGCTTACGGCAAAGGTGGGAATCGTATATGCGCTGAAAGCCGACGAGTACGGCAATCTTGTATACGACAAGAGCGCACGCAACTTTAACCCGCTGGTGGCAATGGCGGCAGACATTACTATCGCAGAGGTTGAAGAAATTGTGCCGCTCGGCGAGCTTGACCCAGAATGCATTGTTACGCCTGGGGTGTATGTTGACTACATTGTAAAAAGCGAAGGGGTGAACTGGAAATGGGCGTGGGAGTAGAACAGCGACATCTTATCGCGCGCCGCGCGGCGAAGGAAATCCGACCGGGGATGCTGGTGAATTTGGGCATAGGCATTCCAACGCTGGTTGCGGACTATATCCCACCGGAGTGGCAAGTCATGTTTCACGCGGAAAACGGGATTCTGGGTACGGGCCCTTCGCCAGCCAGAGGAGAAGAAGATGAAAATTTGTGCAATGCCGGTGGATTTCCGATTACAATCGTGCCAGGCGCTTCATATTTTGACAGTACGGTCGCCTTTGGCATGATTCGTCGCGGCTATCTGGATATTACAATTCTCGGCGCACTTGAAGTAAGCGAAAAAGGCGATTTGGCCAACTGGATTGTTCCTGGTAAGCGGGTACCCGGCATGGGTGGTGCCATTGAATTGGCACAAAAATCGAAAAAAGTGATTGTGCTGATGAATCACACTAACAAAGCGGGTGAACCGAAAATTCTCCGGCAGTGTACGTTGCCTTTGACCGCTCCGGAATGCGTGGATATGATCATTACGGAGCGCGCGGTAATTGAAGTGGTAAATGGGGAACTGCATTTGAAGGAAGTGCTGTATCCGTACACGGTGGAGCAAGTAGTCGAAAGTACAGGCGCGCCGCTTCACTTCAAGGAAAGCAGCCAGATTCCAGTCTTTAAATAATATGGGAGGGGGCCAAGTCATGATTCAGGAGAAAATTAAGCGTTGGATGCAGGAACACCGGCAGGAAGCGATTGATTTTTTGGCGCAGGTTGTGCAGGCGCCGAGTGTACAGGGCAGAGAAGCCGAGGCGCAGAAGCTTATCGCCGATAAGCTGGCATCGTTAGGACTTGAAGTGGACGTCTGGGAACCGGCCGGCGAGGAATTGGTGAAGCATCCATATTTTTGTTCGCCGCGGACTTCATTTGAAGGAAGCCCGAATGTAGTGGGGATCTGGCGGGGCGAAGGCGGTGGCAAATCCCTTATTCTGAACGGCCATATTGATGTTGTGCCGGCCGGTGACTTGGATCAGTGGGAGGATGATCCCTTCAGCGGTAAAGTTAAAGACGGTAAAATGTACGGGCGCGGCGTTACGGATATGAAAGGTGGCAATATTGCCATGCTGTTTGCCATTGAATGTTTAAAAGAGCTAGGTATTAAACTAAAAGGCGATATTATTTTCCAAAGTGTGATTGAAGAAGAAAGCGGGGGCTCCGGCACGCTATCTACCGTATTGCGTGGCTATACGGCAGACGCCGCGCTCATTCCAGAGCCGACCCAAATGAAGATTTTCCCGAAACAGCAAGGCTCCATGTGGTTCAAAATTAAAGTGAAAGGCCGTTCTGCACATGGCGGTACACGTTACGAAGGAGTAAGTGCAATCGAAAAAGCGATGATTGTCGTAGATGCCGTCCGCAAGCTAGAGAAAGAACGCAACGAAAAAATTACTGACCCGTTGTATAAAAACATTCCCATTCCGATTCCAATTAATATCGGAACGATCCAAGGTGGCGAGTGGCCTTCCTCCGTTCCTGATCTGGTGGAGTTACAAGGGCGTATGGGTGTTGCCCCGGATGAGGAAATGGAAGATGCGAAGCGTGCAATGGTAGAAGCGTTGGCGGCGATTGACGACGAGTGGCTTAAGCAGCATCCGCCACAGCTGGAATGGTTTGGCGCACAGTGGGTACCGGGCAAGATTGACATAGACCATGAACTGATGAATCACTTAATCCATTCGTACCGTACTGTGCTAGGAGAAGAACCGATTATTGAAGCATCCCCGTGGGGAACGGACGGCGGGTTGCTGACGAAAGTAGGCGAGACGCCGGCTATCGTCTTCGGGCCTGGAGTAACCAGCATGGCCCACTACCCAAATGAGTACATCGAATTGGATCGGGTTATCGAATGTGCGGAAATTATGGCGCATACTATTATGCACTGGTGCGGGGTAGCGAGCACGTGAAAAAACAACCCCTTTACCCCTCCCTTCTACAAGTGGAGGGAGATTTTTATTTGGTAAAAAATGCAATGCTCTCTCCGCTTTAGTGGAGAGAGTTCCTAAATCAATGAAGCAAGTATACAGGTGCTGTATTAGAATGAATTTCGCTTATGTTGTTTTCCGATTTGTTTTTTCAATAAGGTCACTAATAAGACATCTAGCTCCTGGCTTATTTTTAGAACATCTGGATGCAATAAATTTAAGTTGTTATAAGCTGCTACCGAAATCATCTTATTCCTTTTTATCTCTATTTTATGAGAAATCTCTGCTTGTTTCTTGTCGTTGGTACCCATGATTAAAGTTCCTTTCTGGACAACTTCATTCTATTTTGGGGCTGTTTTAGACTTTGGATGTTGAAAGTCCGACGCCATCGTCCAGTACGCTTTCGTTTTTGCCGCCAAAGAGATGTATCAATTATATCCAGATAACTACTCAATTAGAAATTTTTAGTCTCTCTACAGTGTAAGCTACTACTTTCCTACTTGTCTATCCCCTTCTGGTCTACGCAAAATATCGTGAACAATGGTTCATTATGAATGAATTACTATTGATATTTTTTGGAAAATATGTTTATATTATCGCTTTTGAATTATAAATACGTATTCATAATGTGTGAATTCCTATTCATAATGAAAAGATAGAGACATTAGTCTTATTCTTCTGTTTTGTTATATTAATTGTCTTTGAGGTTTCGACTGTGGATGGTGGAAAGAGAATGGGAAAAGGAATAAAGCGTTTGCAAATTGTCACTTTCTATTTATTTCATACGTTTGCTATACTAGTATAGAAAGGGGGGGAGCCGGAGTTACTGCACCTAACTTCATGACAGCGTATGATCGTGCAATTAGTTATAGGTATCCTTTTTTCTATCATTGAAGAAGCTACAACTCTTATTTTCTTTTTGTGCCTTTTTCGTTATGAGGTTAAAGAAAAAATAAAAGAAGTTATATTGGTCAGTGTATTGGTAGCGATTTTTTCGCGCATCATTCGAATGTATCTTGACCTCTCGTATGCTGTTCTGCTCACTATGGTAGTTTTTTATGCTCTTTTTATTTTAATTTTTCGTTCCCGGTTATTAAACGGGATCATTATTATTTCTATGGCATATATCGCTAACATGGTCATAACGACTATTGATTATTTTATTGTAACTTTAATGACGGATCACCTGTTTAGTGAAGTTGTAAGCCAAATTCTTTATCAAATTTCCATTATATTGGCCAATGCATTATTGATGCTTGGGGCGGCTTGGCTTGTTCATAAAAAACAGTGGGGAGTTAGCCTGGTTCAGGATAGTTTTTCTAAAGTGGGCCGCCAGATTAACATATTAATTGCCTGCTATTCGTTAGTTGGTATGATTATTGTCGTACAGACGGTTACGACACTCGAGGTATCGTATGACAATTTATACTATAATATTTGGATAATTCTTAGCATGTTCAGTTTATTTTTATTGATGTTTTTGCTGGTGCGCAACATTCAAGTCATGCAAAAACAGATGAAAATGGAAGAAGAAAGGTTATATTTAGAAAATTTACATAGTTATACAGAGGAAATTAAGCAAATCAACCGGGATTTCTATTTACAAACTCAAACGTTACGCCATATGGCTAGCTGTCAGAATGTTCACATGCTGGTACAGTATCTCGATCACCTGCTGCAAGAACGAAATTTCATGCAGGCATCGATCGAGATTCATGAACCGATGCTGGCCGCTTTTTTAGGGAAGGAGCGGCACGTTTGTCAATCGTATGGCGTAAGTTTAACAGTAGAGTGCATCGGCCATTATTTCACTCCTGAATCGATTTCTGGCTATCAGTTGAACCGGATTTTGAACATGATTTTCGATGAGATCATTGCTGTGCTGAAAGACAAGCCCAGCGCTGATAAATTCATTCACTTTCAAATACATAGCGTCATCGGTGGAACGACAACATTTACGTTGAAAACGAAGCATGTACAGGCGATGCCAGTCGACATCGTCAAACAACTGAAGATGAATGCGGGTACATTGGCGCTTCAGTATGATCCGGATACCTCCAAGTCTACCATCATCGTTACGTTTCAGGGGGATGCATTATGAGAAAGCTTGCCCATAGACTCGCTGTATATCTTAAAGACAAGAGCGGCCATCCGGCTTCTGTGGCTGTGCTGCAATTTGGTATCGAAGGGTTCCTCCATACATTGGTGACTATGCTGGTGCTGGCTGTCGTCGCGATAGTGACAGGACAAAGCAGAGACGTTTTGTTTCTCGTTTTGGGGTTTAGCGGTCTTAGACTTTTGACCGGAGGCGCGCATGTAGAAAGCGGCCTCGGTTGTACGCTTGTCTCGGTTACGATTTTAGTTGGCAGCAGTTATATTCCGGTGTCATTATGGACAGGCTTGCTGCTTTGTGTGCTGTCTTTATGGCTCATTGAAGTGTATTCTTATTACCTTGAGCCATACCAGTCGACCCGTCCCCTGAAGCATAAAGACAAATTTAAGGTGCTGGCCAGAATCTGGCTTGGACTTGGGTTTATTTTTTCCTTTTTTGAAAGCAGCCGTCCGTTCGCCATCGGTCTAATGTTACAAGCATTATCCGTAACTCCGTACGGTGTGCGTTTGGTGCATAGTTTGAATCGGTTGTTTGGGAAAGGGGGTGAGTCGCGATGATGCGAAAAGCTCTGTATTCGGTAGCTGCCTTTTTTACGGGACTTGCAACCTTAATGGTAACCTCGATGTGTATGTTAATGGTTTATGCTCCGGAAGCACCGGAGGAACTGCGCTAAAGGAATGGACTCATACAAGGATAAGGTGGTGATATCATGAATATTTTAGTATGTGAAGACAACAAATTTCAGGCGCAAACGCTTGTCGATCATTTAAAAACACTGGAATATATTGACCACGTGGACGTAGTAAACACAGGGGAAGCGATGATTTCTGCTGTGCTGGAAAAAAATGATATCACCGCCATTTTTCTTGATATTGACTTACCGGATATGAACGGACTGGAAGCATATGGGATTTTGAAAATGCGTGGCAAACACATTCCCGCCGTGTTGATCACAGGCATGAAACCGCTGGCCAGCGATACATATCATTTGGATATTATCGACGTAATCGAGAAACCATATTTGCCGCCGCGTGTTGAGGAAGCGTTGCGCAAAATCCGATTGCATATCGAGTATCAACGCTTCATCAGAGTGGGGGGCATGTATGTGCCGATTATCAATGATAAGATTATCCAGGTTGTTCCGGATGACATTTTGTTTTTCGAGTCTTGTTCCAGAGGTGTCAAGGTTCATATTGTCCATGATACGATTGAAGCAAAATATATTCCTTTGAAGGTGTATGAAGAATATTTGCGCAATCACGGTTTTGTTTTTAGTCACCGCGCCTTTTTGGTAAACACCAATAAAATTGCGGCGGTGAATGACGAAGGGATCTTTTTTAAAGGAGAAAAAGAAAGAAAAGCGTTGGTGGCGGAGGAGCGCTCGGGGCTTATTAGGAAACTTTTGCGAAGGCTTGATATTTTGCCTACATAGGGACGAGTTGCCTTTGCGATGACGAGTGTGCGACAATGCTTAGTGAGGTGATCGTATGGAGCAATCCATATCGGTATCATTTGCGTGGTTTGCGGGCTTGATTTCATTTTTTTCGCCATGCGTATTTCCATTGATTCCGGCTTATGTGACACACTTGACCGGAGGGATGGTGCAGGACGATCGGTTGGTGATTCGGCGCAGTACATTGTTTATTCGCTCTTTTGCATTTGTTATCGGATTTTCGATCATTTTTGTTTTATTTGGGGCAACAGCCAGCTACCTCGGTCAGTTTCTTCGTTCAAATCGTGAATTGCTTGAGCAGTTGAGTGGCATTTTGATTGTTATTTTTGGGTTTCAGACGATCGGATGGTTGAAATTACGGTTTTTGGCGCGTGAAAAGCGATTTGATATGTCGCGCATTCAGGCTGGCAAATGGTTTTCTTCCCTGCTTCTCGGCATGGCGTTTGCTGCTGGCTGGACACCGTGTGTTGGTCTGGCGCTTTCTTCAATTTTGCTTCTGGCTAGCAATACGGAAACTGTAAACACAGGCATTTTTTTGCTTAGCATCTACTCCTTGGGACTTGCCATTCCATTCTTTATTATTTCTTTTATTATGTTGTACTCTGTTAGAGCGATTCGTCGGCTTAATCGATGGATGCCGGTGATTAAGAACGTGAGCGGTTGGGCGCTCATTGCTATGGGCGTACTTATCTATACTGGGCAGATGCAGCGTTTAAGCGCGTGGCTGTCCTCGTTTCTTATATTTCCGGGAATATAATATACTCCCGTAATAAAAAAACAAAAGGTATAATATGTAAGAGAAGGTTGAAAGAGAAAGTTGAAATACCTTCTTTTTTTTATATGTTGCCTTCTCCGGCTTGGAACGGACAAGGCATTATTTTATGGGCATTTTATTGCTTGCTGGAATAGAAGGTGGTGCTGAATATTGAAAGGTTTTTGTCCAATTGCAGGAAAATTTCATCGACACCATATACAGGTTTTATGTTTTTGGGTATAATTATAATCTATGTGGGAGAGGCGAAATCTCCTGGATTGCCAAGAAAAAGGACGTGTTCGGAAATGGAACTATCGCTTGTCATTCCGGCATACAATGAAGAAAAAAGAATCAAACATACGCTTGAGGCGGTCATGCCTTTTATGGACAATCACTTTGCAAGCTATGAGGTGCTTGTTGTAGACGACGGCAGCACTGACGGAACAGTAGCCGTTGTAGAAGCATTGGGTCACCCTTGTCTTCAGGTTGTATCGCTGAAGAAAAATATGGGCAAGGGAATGGCTTTGAAGCACGGTATGCTGCTTGCAAAGGGGAAGTATATATTCTTTATGGACGCTGACTTGCCGTATCCGTTGGAAAGCATTACAAAAGCGCTTCATGTATTTTATGCTAAAAAAGCGGATCTTGTTATCGGTGGACGTGACTTGTACCAGGAACAGTCAGACGTTCCATATCCGTTGTCGCGAAAAATTGCTTCCGCCGTATTTTCACGGTTTATTAACGCGGTATTACATTTGGACATCCCGGATACCCAGTGCGGATTCAAAGGATTTACCAAGGCGGCGACACGCGTAATTTTTCCGCAGTTGACTATTCAGGGCTTCGGCTTTGATTTTGAGATGTTATTTTTAGCTCGCAAGTATGGGTATCATATCGAGAGGATTCCTGTAAATCTGCGTCATTCCGTTGATTCGAAAGTACACATTATCAGAGATTCATGGAAGATGTTTCGGGATGCCTTGCAGGTGCGAACAAATGATTGGAATGGCGTTTACAATAAGCTAAAGGAAGTGCGACATGAGGGGTAAGTACATACAGCTTGCTGTTGGTATTGCCATTACGTGTCTGTTTCTGTTTTTAGCCTATCGCAATCTTGGAAATGTAAATATTGCTCGCTTGCTGCGTTACCCGGTTGATTATTTCTATGTGTTGCTTGCGGTATTCGCTTTTGCAGCGAGCCAGTGGTTTCGCGCATTATCCTGGACAAGAGGGTTTGCGCCGGACATCCCTGTCAGGAAAATGTTTGCGTCAGTATGCATGGGCAACGGTTCGAACATGCTGCTCCCATTTCGGATGGGGGAAGCGATCCGCGTTATGACAATCGGACAGATGAGAAGAGATTACGCATCAGTGGGCGTAAACCTTGTGCTAGAACGTTTGTTGGACGTATTTATTTTGATTGTGCTTGCGGTCAGCGTCGCATTTTTTGTCCCGTTTGAGCCTGTGGTAGAAGCGAAACTACAGCTTATTCGCAACCTGATGCTTGCAGCGATGGTAGCAGGGGGGCTGCTGCTATTGCTTGCGTTGCGTTTGCGTCCGCGTGTGCTGGCATCAGAAAAAACGCCAGCGGTAGCACGCAGATTGTTTCATTTTCTCGATAGCCTTGCGGTTTTTAAATCACCGCTTGTGATTGTGCGTGCGTTGTGTTATCTTGTCTGTTCTTGGGGATGCGTATACTTATCGACCGTATTCGGATTAATGGCGGTTGGGATTTACGGCAGCAAAGCCTGGGTAGCGAGCCTGGTCGTCATTGTGCTGACGAACTTGATTATGCTGATCCCGTCCGCGCCGGGAGGTATCGGGGTATTTCAGTATGCTTGCATCTATTCGTTATCTTTGTTTGATGTGCACGCGTTTCAAAGGGCAATTTTGTCCGTGCTGCTTCACTTGGTTCAGTATGCGGCTTTGCTCCCGCTTAGCATTTATTACTTTATGCGGGGCGAGTTTACGGTTAGGGAGATTTACCGCAATGTGGCAAAACGGCAACGTGCCCGGCTATCAGAACGATAGAGAAAAGGAAGACAGGCGGAGACCTGTCTTCTTTTTTTCGAGATAGGAACAGGACTAACGAAGGAAGGAGTAAAATCATTGGGCGAGAAGAAAAAACTACAGCTTTTGCCATGGTTTTGGTTTTTGTTTGGTGCAGCTATGGCATTAAAATACGGATATGAAAAGTTTCGCTATTATCCCGTGCTAGATGACTGGATTCAATATGGGGCGTTTCAGCTTTATGACGACCCGTTTCGGCAAATTTTTCTAAATTACAGCTATCATACACGACCGCTCGCTTCATTGTTTGATTTGTTCGTATGGGGTAAGTTCTGGCCGAATCTTGCCGGGGCGCTTGTGATTATTACGGCTTTACATACGGCCAGTTGCTACTTACTTTATCGCATTTTCGACAGGCTAGGTTTGCCGTTGGGAACGGCGGTAGCCATTATCTTCGGCCTTCTTCCTTTGGGCAGCGAAGCGACATACTGGCTGTCCGCTTCATCACGGTTGGTCGTGGGGCTTTTCTTGATGCTTCTTTCGCTTTATTTGCTTGTGCTGAGCTTTGAACAGAAGAAAAAAATAGGATATGTTGCAGGTTTTGTAATTGTTCAGCTTTTGTCTTTTGGTTTTTATGAGCAAATTATTGCGCTTGGCGCGGCTTGTTCTTTTCTGATTATGCTCTGGAAACAAAGATGGCGTTTGCTTTGGCTACCTATTTTAAATGTCGGATTTATTGGAATTTATTATGTGGTATTTAAAGAAGGGGGCAATACCGCCGAACGGGGACAGCTTGTTCCATGGGAAAGGTTGCTTGTTCATACGGGTGGTGTGTTTCATGAATTTTATGATATTGTCGTATTGTTGCACACTAAATTTTACAGTATCGGTTTTGGACGTGGCCTGTCTCTTTTGTTGAAGAATCATTCCTATCTTTACTTATTCTTGATTACAATCGTGGCGCTGACTATCGGCTGGCTGGCCTTCCGGATGGCAGACAAGGAAAGCAGGTTGCGCCGACCGGGCGTGGAGATTCTGCTCGGAATTATCATAGCAGTTGTACCGCTTTCCCCGTTCTTTATTCTTGATAAAAGCGGACTGGCGTTGCGCAATGTATTTCCGTCTTTCATAGGGCTTGCGCTTCTTGTGGACGGTTTGCTGTTGCTGATAGTTAGAAAGAGAGTGGGACGGGCTGTATACGGTATGCTGATCGCCAGCCTGACATTTATTTTCACCGTTGTGAATGTAGCGGAGATTGTTGATTATAAAAATGTAAGTCAGGCGGATCGCTATATTGCGGAGCAAATTATCGCGCTGGGAAAGAAAGAACATAAAATAAATGGAAAGTATCCCGTTTATTTGTTTGGGGCTGAGCCGCAAATGGTTCAAGTAGGCGTTTCATTTTTAAACCATGTGCGCAATGCGACCAGCAGTGATTGGGCAATGGCAGGAGTTATGCGGGCGGTTGGTCAAAATCGTTATTATCCGTCAGTTACACCGGTTTCTGTCAAGAAGGATATTATTATCGCAAGCCGAGATATGGAGCGGGGACTGATTCTTGGGCTGGAGCCCGATTTGACGGTTGTGCCGCTGCGGCCGCAGAAAAAGCGCAACGGGGATTATCATCTGGTAAGGCCGGACGGTACAAGATTCGGCATCTATTTCACAAGCAAGCAGTATTTCCGTAAATGGTAGTTGTTATGATAAAAAGAATAAGCGAATACTATCTGGTGTAATGGCATGAAATTAAACATAGTGATAAAACATCCTGATGCGCTATAATAAAGAATGGTGTTTTGCTCACTGTAAAGAAAGGATGTTTTGTTAATTCCATGAGAACGTTAAAAACCATTCTAAGAATGACGTTTGTTTTTTTGTTATTATTCGGAATCGGGTTAGGTGCGTATTACGCCTATTCTTTTTATTCTTTCACGACGAAAATTCAGAAACCGGGCACCGCGACATCGCTTCCGGAATGGACGGGAAAAGAACGTGTCAATATTTTATTGTTGGGTGTGGACAAGCGTGATTATGAGGAGTCTACGCGTTCAGATTCAATTATGGTAGTAAGCATCGACCCGGTAACTCAAAAAGCGCATCTATTTTCTATTTTGCGCGATTCATGGGTAGAAATTCCGGGTCATAGAAAAAACCGGATTAATGCTGCATATGAACTTGGCGGCCCGGAATTGATGGCTGAGACGGTGGAGAATTTAACCGGGCTTCCGATTCAATATTATGTAGTGACCGATTTTAAAGGGTTTGAAAAAGTAGTGGATGCGCTTGGCGGCGTTGATTTGTATGTTGAAAAAGACATGGAATACTATTTGTATGAAAATAATGGGTACTATGATATTCTGCTGAAAAAAGGCTATCAGCACCTGGATGGTCGTAAAGCGCTGCAATATGTGCGTTTCCGCCACGACAAAATGGGCGACTTCAGCCGGACAGAGCGGCAGCGTAAATTCTTGAAAGCTTTGGCTGAAAAGGCGAAAAGTGGAACGAGTATCTGGAAAGTGCCGCGTGTGCTGGAGGCTATTTCTCCTTATGTAACGACTAATATGGGTTCCACCGATATGTTGCGTCTGGCAAACCTGGCCTATAAAATCGATCTGGAGAATCTACAGACGGAACAAATTCCGCCTTCTACGATTTTGCGGGAAAAAACGATTGGTGGGGCACAGGTAATCGATCCACGTGCAGAGCGGACAAAAGAATACATTCGTGAACTTCTGGAAAATCCGGTGGATGGCCAAGCTGAGGTAAACAAAGAGGTCAAGGGTTCTATAAACTGATTTTGTGTATAGGATAGTTGATAAAGGGGGACGGACTTATGGGAAAAATGCTTGAAACGATTGGATCCTGGATTACCGCCATTATCGACTATCTGGGGTATATGGGTGTGTTTCTCGGCATGCTTCTAGAAAGCGCCTGTATTCCGATTCCGAGCGAGCTAATTATGCCGTTCGCCGGTTTTTTGGCTTCTCAAGGCAAGATGGACCTGGTTTTTGCGATTGCGGCGGGAAGCTTTGGAGGCACGATCGGTTGCGTTGTCGCATATATCATCGGGCATCGTTATGGACATTTGTTGGAGGGGCCGCTTAGGTTCATCTTCCCGCTGCATGAAGTACGACGTGCGCAGCGCTGGTTGGCCCGGCATGGAGATAGTGTTGGGTTCTTTACTCGCTTGCTTCCGGCTATCCGTACGTTTATCTCCTTGCCTATGGGAATGGCACGTGCGCCATTTTTGCGTTTTATTGTCTATAGTTTTCTTGGCACGACGATGTGGTGTACGGCCCTTGCCTATGTAGGCTGGATTCTAGGTGAGAATTGGGCGGAGATTAAAACGTATTTACATTACGGGGACGCGTTTGTTTTGGCCGCGTGCGCGGTGCTTGTCATTTATTACTTGTGGAAAAGAAAAAAGCGAAGTCGTTTTGTATGAAGGAAGGCTCCTGGTTTTTGCCGGGAGCCGCTTTAAGTTAAGGAATGTTCTGCTTTTTTCTGAAATGCCCAAAAGGTTCCTTTATTAACCACAATATATTATGTTATAATCTCCTTATAAAACTAAATATAGGTAAGCTTTATGGTGTGTTTGCATGATTTTTTATCTTACTAAGAGATCAGGTAAACACTTAAAAGGGAAGACCGGTGAAAGTCCGGCGCGGTCCCGCCACTGTGAACGGGGAGCAACTCTTGGATTCACCACTGTTTCATAAGACTGAAATGGGAAGGTATAGAGAAGCGATGATCCGTAAGCCAGGAGACCTGCCATAAAGAAAGCACCGTTGGAACCACGAGGATGGGGAGGTGTAATCAGTCATGAGGGCGTTTGCCCTTTCTTAGGCGCGTTAAGCTTAGGCACAGGTATGCCTTTTTTCATTGCCTATTACAAGCATCCTTATACCCAACGGGAGAGGATGCTTTTTTTATTACCGCAAAGGAGATGGAAGAATTGCAAACATTTGTTTTTGATATGGATAAACAGGTTCCTTCACTCATCAGCGATATCTTGAGTGATTTTCCCCAATTAGATGCGGATGCGCTTATTCGGGGTACGTTCGCGAAAGGGAAACACAAAGAACTAACGGAACAAGAACTGGCGAAAATCGTTTCCATGTCAGCCGCGGAGCTGATCTCTAAAGAGGAGCCGGAATGGACCTATGTTGCAGCTAGAGCATATATCATTGCGCTGTATCACGAAGTGGCCCGAAGCCGTGCATACCCATTCAGACTTTCTCGTCCCTATGGTTCTTTTCTCGACCTGTTGGAGCAGTTAGTGGAAAAGGGCATTTATCAAAAGGAGATGCTAACGGCCTACCGCTTAGAAGACATTATGGAACTGGAACAAGAGATCGATCCCGAAAAGGACAAGCTATTTACTTATTTGGGGATTGTTACTCTTGCCGAGCGGTATTTGGCCAGGGATTACACCGGCAACCTGTTTGAACTGCCCCAGGAGCGATTTATGATCATTGCTATGCACCTCATGATGCAAGAACCCAGAGAAAAAAGATTGGCGCTGGTGAAAGAAGCCTACTGGGCACTGAGTCATCAGTATATGACGGTGGCAACGCCGACTATGGCGAATGCGGGAAAAGCAAGGGGGGGCCAGCTTTCCAGCTGCTTTGTGGACACGGTTGATGACTCGTTGCAAGGCATCTACGATTCCAACACCGATATTGCCCGGCTGTCCAAAATGGGAGGCGGCATCGGCGTATATATGGGAAAAGTGCGGGCTCGTGGCTCTTCCATTCGCGGCTATGAAAACAAATCGAGCGGGGTTATTCCTTGGATTCGCCAACTGAACAACACGGCGGTAAGCGTCGACCAGCTTGGAACAAGAAACGGCAGCGTTGCTGTTTATCTCGATGTATGGCACAAAGATATTCTGGCTTTTTTAGATTTGAAAATGAACAACGGTGATGAGCGCTTGCGGGCGCATGACATCTTCACGGGTGTGTGTATCCCTGATCTTTTCATGGAAGCGGTAGAAAACAGAGAGGAATTTTATTTATTTGATCCGCATGAAGTTCGCAATGTAATGGGCTTTTCTCTGGAGGATTTCTATGATGAGGAGCCGGGGCAAGGCAGCTTTCGCGAACGTTACGAAGCGTGCGTCCGTAATGCCAGCTTGAGCCGTGTGACGGTACCGGCTATAGAAATCATGAAGCGGATCATGATCTCGCAGTTGGAAACGGGAACTCCGTTTATGTTCTACCGGGATACTGTTAACCGCGCGAACCCGAATAAACATGCGGGAATGATTTACTCCAGCAATTTGTGTACGGAAATTCTAGAGAACATGTCTCCTACAACGGTGTGCGAAGAAGTGTTACAGGACGGAGAGATTGTGATTCGGAAAATACCGGGCGATTTTGTTGTCTGCAATCTTTCCAGCATTAATCTGGGGCGTGCGGTACCCGCAAACGTATTGGAACGATTAATTCCCATTCAGGTGCGCATGCTGGACAACGTGATTGACGTAAATCAGATTGATGTTCTACAGGCCCACTATACTAACAAAAAGTATCGAGGCATTGGGCTTGGAGCTTTTGGATTACATCATCTGCTCGCCGTCAATAAAATCAGATGGGAAAGTGAAGAGGCGGTTAGATTCAACGATCGGTTGTTTGAACGAATCAATTATTTAGTCATTCGCGCTTCACTGGAATTAGCGAAAGAAAAAGGAGCCTATCCGCTCTTTTCAGGCAGCGAGTGGGAAAATGGAGAATATTTTGTCCGCAGACGTTATGATTCTCCCGAGTGGAAAGAACTCGCGAAAGAAGTAGCCGTATGCGGCATTCGAAACGGATATCTGATGGCCATTGCACCAACCGGCTCAACGTCGCTGATTGCTGGCTCCACCGCTTCTGTTGATCCAGTGTTCGAGCCGGTCGCTTATGAAGAGAAGACCACATACAAAATTGCCAATCCAGCTCCCGATTTGTCTTCTCGCACACTGTGGTACTACAAGGGAGCGTATCATCTGGATCAGCACTGGTCGATCAAACAGGCTGCCGCCCGCCAGCGTCATCTCGATCAGGGACAAAGTATCAATTTATATGTCCGTCCTGACATCCATGCCAGGGATTTACTACGGTTGCATATGGAGGCCTGGAAACAGGGATTGAAGACAACCTACTACATCCGCAGCCGTGCGATTGAGATTCATCAGTGCGAAGCCTGCACATAATAGCAGAAAGGGGAACGGAAATGCTGCAGCAACAGAAAGTTTTTGAGACAAACGCTCCAAACAAGTCAAACAAAATCATTAATGGCAAGTGTTCTGGGGTATTAAACTGGGATGATATCCGACACCCGGCCATGTATAAGCTGTACAAGGTGTTAATTTCCAACCACTGGATTCCGTCCGAGATTCCGATGAACAAGGACAAGCAGCAGTTTTCGGAATTGACACCGATCGAGCAGGACGCTTTTAAGAAAATTATCGGGCTTCTGGCTGTTTTGGATAGCATGCAGACCAATTTTGTGACCGATGTTGGGCAATACTTTACAGATTCCTCTCTGGTGGCAATTGCCGCTATTATTAACCAGCAGGAAGTGATTCACAATCAATCGTATTCTTATGTGCTCTCCAGCCTGGTTGATTACCAGACTCAAAAAGACGTATTTGAATACTGGAAACATGACGAGGTGTTGCTGGAGCGAAATCTTTTCATTGCAGACATGTACCAGCGTTTTCGGGATCAAAAAAGTCCTCAGACTTTCTTCGAGGGGCTTGTCGCTGACATGATTCTGGAAGGAGTTTTCTTCTACAGCGGGTTTGCTTTTTTCTACAATCTGGCTCGTCACCAGAAGATGCTGGGAACCAGTCAGATGATTAGCTACATTCAGCGGGACGAGGCTCAGCATACGTTCTTTTTCGGAGAAGTGTTTCAGCTTCTATTGAACGATTATCCTGAGTTAAATACAGAGAAAAACCGCGCCTTTGTGTATCACAAAATGCACCAAGCGGTTGAATTGGAAATGAAATGGGCTCGTCATGTTCTGACAGGAGTCGAAGGTATTGATTTTGAAGAATTTGACCGTTATATCCGGTTTATTGTAAATAAGCGATTGTCCATGATGGGGCTTGAGAAAGCGTATGAGGGAGTGGATAATTGCATGCCGTGGATCCGGCCGTTCTCAGATGAAGCCCTGAACCAAACAAAAACGGATTTTTTCGAGGGAAAATCCCGCACTTATGCCAAGGTAACGAAAGAGAACGGTTTTGATGAGTTGTAAAGATGGTTAAATCCCTGAGTTTTAGAACCAATCTCCTTTATTTTTGAAGTTTTATTGCTCCTTTGCTTTTCTTTGATTAGCTAGGAAGGGAAAGTCTGGTGTCACGGAAAGTACTTGACCCTAGACTTTTCCCTATCAAGTCGCAGAAAAACTTGTTCTGCAAACAATTTTGACCAAATAATAGAGCAGCATTAGTAAACAGAAAATTGAAAATGTTAAGGATGAAAAGGGGACAGGGAGGGAAAGATTATGCATTTACAATTTAGTGAAGGAATGCGAGTAGAACGGTTTGACGGGATGCAAGGACAGGTGCTTGCGGTTTACGAACTTTTTCTCATTGTGTTGTGGGAGGATCAGCAAATCGGTGAATATCATCTTGTGGATGATTTGCCGCCGTATTACTTGTATCCCATTGATAATTATAAAGATGAAAGTTGGGAATAAGTATGCGTAACGATTATGAGGGGATTACATTTATTTCAGTATTTTCAGCACAGCAACTGATTTATCCGTTTCATTCAGGTTTGGCTTGTTTCCGTGAGCCGGGTGAGCAATGTTCATATTTGCGGAGAGTGCTGGAAGAGACAGCTATGCAAATTTCCGCAGCTGTCCATCATAACCAGATTGTTGGATATGCCACACTTTTGCCCCCTGATTCGGAGGAGCGCTGGAAAGCGCTCCCTTATATTAGAATGATGGGGGCTTTAGAGGTGGCTCCCTCGTACCGCCGTCAAAAAATTGCTCGTCGTATTTTACAGCGTTTATTTGCTGATGCCAGAGATATTGAAAATCAGATTGTACTTGCTCTTGAATATTATTGGCATTGGGATTTAAAAAATAGCGGTGTTGATGTGTATGAATATAAAAGAATGCTAAAACGCTTGCTTGCGTCAGCGGGCATGGAAGAAGTCTATACGGACGATCCTGATATTCAGGCGCATGCTGCTAATTTTGCTATGGCGCGTATTGGACGTAATATTTTAGCTGAACAAATGCAGGAATTTTTTTATCTCGCGAATCCTCGCGTATGGTAGAAGTATCGCTGTCAAAACCCCGGATATCGATAGGTAAAAAATCTCTTTTTTACTTTAGTCCTATCTTGCTCAAATAGTCTTGATTTTGTCTCATTTGTGCCGATACATATATAAGAACATTGTAATGAAAAGAGAACTATCGAGAGAAATAGGGGATGTCAAATGGATTTAGCCTCAATTATCGGAATTCTTGTAGCTTTAGCCGCTGCGGCGTTCGGTTTTTTCTATGATGGAGGAAATCTGAATCTCCTCTGGAGCGCGTCTTCATTTGTACTGGTTCTTGGTGGAACCATGGGAGCGGTCATTCTTTCGCTGCCTACGAGCGAATTGAAAAAAGTGCCCAAGCTCTTTAAGAAACTGTTTACTGAACAGAAATTGGATTATATGGGCTTGATTAACCAAATGGAGCAATTGGCAGGGAAGGCACGTCGTGAAGGATTGCTTTCGCTTGAGCAGGAGATAGAAAAGATCGATAATCCTTTTATTGTAAGAGGATTACGTAGTGCGGTTGACGGGGTCGATCAATCGATCATAGGAGAAATGCTGGAGTATGATATTTCTGCTATGGAAACTCGCCATCAGCACGGCGCCAAAATTTTTGAGAACGCGGGCGGTTATTGCCCCACCATCGGGATTTTGGGAACCGTTATGCATATGGTAGTGATTATGACACATTTGAATGAACCAGAGTCATTGGGGCCATCCATTAGCGCTGCTTTTCTTGCCACGCTTTATGGGGTGGCGTTTGCAAACTTATTCTTCTTTCCCTTTGCCGAGAAGTTGAAGGCAAAGTCAAAAGATGAAGTGCTTTATTTGACAATCGCCCTTGAAGGTATCATTGGTGTGCAGCAAGGAATGAACCCGGTTGCGTTACGTGAGAAGCTGCTTGTCTTCCTTTCTGAAGCGCATCGGAATACAAAGGCGGGCGGTGAAGAAGCACATGTTCAGAAAGAGGCAGAAGCATGATAGTCATGTTAATTTAGAGCGTTGGCTGATATCCTATGCTGACTTTATCACTTTATTGTTTATTGTTTTTCTTATTCTTTTTTCTATGAGCGCGGTTGACGCGAAGAAATTCCAGGCTTTGCGGGAATCATTTAGCCAGATAACAGGATCGGGTGCTTCACTTGTAATGCCGGCGCCCGGCTCAGCTGCGCTTTCTTCGGCAAACATAAATACAGGGAAGGAAAAGAAAAAGAACGAAGTTCCATCCGAACAAGAACGGTTTGAACAAATTAAAGAAAAAATGGAGCAATATACGCAGGCCAAAGGCTTGGATAAAAACGTGAAAATTAACATAGACCAGAACGGGATTAACGTAACGATTACTGGAACCGTTTTGTTCGCGATTGGCGATGCTACGCTGCAACCGGAAGCGAAGAAGGTTATTAAGGATATGTTTAATTTTATTAATTCTATCGACAATCCGTTGCGGATTGAGGGGCATACGGATAATGTTCCGATTCATAACGCACGATATCCTTCTAACTGGGAGCTTTCTGCCGCTCGCGCTATGAATCTAGTTCGTTATCTTGCGGAGGAATATAAGATTAAACCAGAGCGTCTTTCAGGCGCAGGTTACGGTGAATATCACCCGGTAGCTCCGAATGATACGCCGGAAAACCGAGCTAAAAACCGCCGAGTGGAAATTATGATTTTAAGTTCAAAAGCGGCGGCCGCGGACGCGCAAAAACCACAAAGCAAGCCATAAAGCAGGTGTTTTCTTGGGACGCCTGCTTTTTTTCTGCCCTGACTGATGCCATTTGGTGGCATAATATATCAAGAACTGCCGTTTTTACCACGCTTAAAGTGATGTTCCTGCTATAATTGTGATTGGAGAATAGATGGTATAAAAAAAGGTGGTAAAGTTTTCCATTGCTCGAGAAAAGTATGATACGGCTAAAGTTCAAAAAGCGAGGCACTAGAATAGGGAGGGAGAAACGGTATGTCGTATGAAGCCATTGGGATTTCAGTACTGTGGACGTTTTTATACGGATATTTAATTGTTGCCTCCATTGATTTTGGTGCCGGCTTCTTCTTTTTTTACGGAAAGTGGAAAAAGAAAGATCATATTATAAATGGTATTATTGCCCGTTATCTTTCCCCTGTCTGGGGGATAGCGAATGTTTTTCTTGTTTTCTTTTTTGCCGGACTCATCGGTTTCTTCCCAGATGCTGCAACCTATTATGGCGCAGTATTTTTGGTACCAGGGAGCGTTGCGCTTATGTTATTGGTTGTACGCGGATTTTTCTATGCGCTTGCCCATTTTGGTGCGCGGGAAAATCTAAGTTATTTATTCATTTACGGAATTACAGGCCTGTTAATTCCCGCATCTTTATCTACCGTTTTTACGATTTCAGAAGGGGGATTCATTACGGAGCAACCAGAAGGATATATGGCATTTACGCCGGGCTTGCTGTTTACCAGTCCTTATTCATGGGCGGTAGTTCTTCTGGCAATTGTTAGTGTGTTGTTTATTAGCACTAGTTTTCTTACGTATTACGCTAATAAGGTCGGGAACACTGAAGCAATGGAATTGTTGCGTCGTTTCGCACTCTTTTGGAGCGGTCCGACCCTTCTGGCAAGCGTAATTGTATTTATAACACTACGTGCTCACAATGCTTGGCATTTTGGTCAAATGATTGACGTCAGCTGGATGTTTATTGCTTCTTTGCTTTTTTTTGTAATTGCTGTCTATTTTATCGCCCAGCGTCAGGCGCTGGGGACAGCGTTTATTATGGTTATGTTGCAGTTTGGATTCGCATTTTTTGGTTATGGAGTATCCCATATGCCTTATCTGCTGTACCCATATTTGATGATTCGTGCCAGCGTTACCAGCTCACAGTTGGGACTTTTGCTTGTGGTTGCGTTCATCATAAGTCTTTGTCTTTTAATTCCAGTCTTATACTTTTTAATGCGCTTTTTTCTCTTTAATGGAAATCATCCAAAAAGGAAATTGAAGTAAGTTTTATCTTAGAAACATGCGGCCTTTTTGTATGGGAAAATTGTTCAATCTTAGAGAAAGAAGTAGTACAATGAGAGAAAATGCTTCCAATAAATATGTTTATTTGTCGAAACGAGAGTAGAAGTGTAAAACTATGGAGAAAGAGAGGATATGGATGAAAAAAGCGTGGCGGAGGATAGGGATATTTCTTTTTCTTTTGCTAGGCGTATGGTCTGCTACCGTTCAGGCTGCTTCTAATGCCTCGATTCAATTGTGGATGAATGGCAAACGGATAAAACCGGATGTTCCTCCCCAATTGATAAACGGCCGTATGCTTGTACCGATTTATATTGTGCAGGAAGGCATGGGAATGAAAGTTGAATGGGACGCGAAAACACGCCGGGTGACCGTATCAAATGGCAACAAAAAAGTGGAGTTAACGATTCATTCCAAAACGGCACGTGTGAATAGTTCAAATAAAAAACTTGATGTAGCTCCGGTTATTATTAGCAATCGGACGTTTCTTCCTTTCCGGGCTGTAGGAGAATTGTTGGGGATGGAAGTCGGCTGGGAAGAAAAGACGAAAAGCGTTATTTTGAACAATCCTGTACAGCTTCGCATAAATGGACAAGCTGTCGCTGCCGATATATACAATCATAACGGTACATATTTTGTCGATGCGCAAAAAATTGCTGCATCTACCGGATATACTATAAAGTCGCAAAAAGATAAGGTTGTGTTTATAAAAGACGGGGAAGCAAAAACAGTGTCTGCGGGTTTATACAAAAAAATTGATAACAAAATTACAGTGCCGTTATCCTTTCTTGCAGAACTTGTTCATGGCACGGGCAGCTGGAACGCGAGTAAGACTATCTATACTCTAACGTCTCAGGCGGAGCGCCCGGCATCGGAGGAGCAGCCCAAGAAGCCGGAAGCAAAGCCGGAAGCACCAGCTAAAATAAAGGTAACGGGGATTAGCCAATCTGGAAATGTATTAGAAATTAAAACAATTGGAAAGCCCCGAGCAAAAGATCAAGTCATGAAAGCACCGTTTCGTATTGTAATCGATGTGCAGAACGCGCAGTTAGCGATTGCGTCACCGCTTCCGCTTAACGGAGAGGCGAATTCCGCAATAAAAGAAGTACGGTATAGTCAGTTTTCTCCAGATACAGTTCGCGTAGTGATGGAATTGGTCGGTTCGGCGAAGTATGACTTGGTTTCGAATCAGGATGGCATTCAAGTAAGGTTGAAAGATGTACAGTATCCGCAGCCTCCGGTACCTGTCCCCCCAGCAACGCAATCACCGGATGTTCCGGCTGTTATTGAACCATCTAATGGTGGCGAAGGTTCTGTGACAAGTCCGTCCGAAGACAATGTTAATACACCGACTTCTGTACCACCAGTGGCTCGGTTGTCCTCTAAAGAAAAGGTGAAGATTGTTGTTGATGCGGGCCATGGCGGTACCGACTCGGGAGCGGGAGGTAACGGCCTAAAGGAGAAAGATTTGACGCTAGGAATAGCGCAACGTTTGGCTAACAAATTGCGGGCAGATTCCAAGTTTCAGGTTATTATGACGCGCGAGGGAGATACGTATCCCACCTTGGCAGAACGTGTAGAATTGGCAAACAAGGAAAATGCTGATCTGTTCATTTCTGTTCATATCAATTCGGCCACTTCGGCGAGCGCCAAAGGAACCGAAACGTATTATTACACCGAGAAGAGCAAAGAATACGCCCAAACAATACACAAGTACTTTGTAGAAGCTACCGGGTTTTATGATCGAAAAGTAAAAACAGCAAAGTTCTATGTTATCAAAAATACAAAAATGCCAGCTGTTTTAGTTGAAGTCGGATTTATTACCAACCCGACGGAAGCGAAGGAAATGGCAAAAGACGAATTTCAACAACGCGTGGCGGATGCATTGTACACCGCTCTCCGCGAATATGTAGAACAACATTAGTTTTTACAAGCAGCCAGTCCAGTGAAGGACTGGCTGCAATTTTTTTAATGTGCAAGAAACAGAGATATTGATGATCAATAATACGCCTTTGCTTCCTTTACGTCTTTTGCCTTTCTGCCCGTCACCGAAGCGTAAAAAAGCGAAGCAGTGGTTGTGGCTTCAGTTATGAGCATGGCGTAGATGATGTGTTCTTGCTGGCAATCACTTATAATGATAAAAAACGAGGGGAAGGAAGAACGCATGATTATCGGTATGGGCATTGATATTGTAGAACTTGACCGCATTAGAAAAATTCTTGCAAGGCAAGAAAAAAGCTTTCTGAATCGTATTTTCACGGAACGGGAGATTGGGTATATACCGGAAGCGAAAGCAAGAAGAGCTGAATTTGTGGCAGGGCGCTATGCGGCAAAAGAAGCGATTGCCAAAGCACTGGGCACGGGCATTGGTAAACGTTTTTCGTTTCGAGATGCAGAAATTATCCCCGAAAATGGGGGAAGACCGATTGTTGTAATAAGAAGTAGTTTCCTTCATGACATTACTGGATACAGCGAATGCTGTTGCCATTTATCGATTTCGCATAGTGAGCAATACGCGGTTGCCCAGTGCATTTTAGAGAAGCGGTAGACTTGTCTGCATATCGGCGGATGGCCGGACATACATATATAACGCGGGTTAGGAGGGAATGATATGTACGTGGTGAGCGCACAGCAGATGCGTGAGATTGACCGGTTCACCATTGAGCAAATCGGTATTCCAAGCCTCGTTCTCATGGAAAACGCAGGGGTTGCAGTCGTCAGGGAAGTGGAAAAACGGTGGCCTTACGGCAACATCGTTATTCTTGCAGGGCCCGGAAATAACGGTGGGGATGGATTGGTTGTTGCACGTCATTTGATGAACCGAGGGCGCGATGTTTCGGTTTGGTTATTCGGAGAAGAGAACAAGCGAAGCGAAGATTGCAGACGTCAAGTGGACATGTTGCTGAACTGTGGTTATACCATACGCGAATGGCGGGAAGGACAAAATGAAGCACTAAAGGCAGATATGCGTGAAGCGCGCGTCATTATTGATGCCTTGTTAGGAACAGGCACACGAGGAGAGTTACGTCCTCCTTATCCTCTTGTAATTGAACAACTTCAGCAATGTGAGAGTAAAGTAGTGGCGGTTGATATTCCAACAGGGGTAGACAGCGATACAGGGAAAACGTTGCAACATGCGGTTCAAGCCGATCTCACGGTAACATTCGCTTTTCCGAAGTGGGGACATTTTTTGTATCCGGGCGCAGCTTATGTTGGTGAATTGGTAGTAGCTGATATCTCTATACCTTCACGGGCGACGAGTGAATTTGTGTTGAAAGATCAACTGCTTACGGCTGAAGGAATGCAGAAGAAATTGCCCCAGCGTCCGCGCTTTTCACACAAAGGAACGTATGGTCATGCGTTGATAATTGCAGGTTCAAAAGAGATGACAGGAGCACCTGTACTTTCTGCGGCTGCCGGGCTTAGGACGGGCTGCGGTTTATTAACGTTGGCGCTCCCGGAACCGGCGTTGCCAATCGTGGCCGGTAAAATTAACGAGCCTGTCTTCTGGGAATGGCCGGCTGAATCAGGACACTTTGCGTGCGGGAGTTATGCTTTTTTAAAGCAGCGTGTTTCTTCATTTGACGTTGTGGCTATCGGTCCAGGTCTAGGTAAATGGACAGGAGGGAATCAGTGGCTTAGCGAAATTATTCGCATGGTTGATGTGCCGCTTATTTTGGATGCTGACGCTTTGAATTTACTTTCCGAAGACCTTTCCATCCTTCGCGCTAAGAAAAGTCCGGTTATTTTGACGCCTCATCCGGGAGAAATGGGCAGATTATGCGGATGCAAAACGGCAGATGTTGAAAAAGACAGGGTCGGTTATGCGCGTGAATTTGCCCAAAAGTACCAGGTTTACGTGGTACTAAAAGGAACATACACTTTAATCGCCACTCCTGATGGTAGGATTTTTGTAAACCCGACGGGAAGCGCTGCACTTGCCAAAGGCGGTAGCGGAGATGTTTTGACAGGAATGCTGGCGGGAATGCTGGCACAAACCGAAGATATAGAATCGGGCATTCAGTTGGCTGTGTTTATCCATGGACTGGCTGGCGAAATTTGTGGTGCAAAGTCGATGTACGCCACATTGGCGGGCGATATTATCGACGCGATCGGGCCGGCGCTTCAAAAACTGTCGTTTGCAGGCGACTCATTTCGTACAGATTTCCCAGGAAATTGACATGGGATCCCTCCTTTGTCGAAAAAAAGGCGAAGGAGTTGAAAACTTGAAACGCGTTTTTTCATTGTTTGTTTTATTATCGCTGTTATGTCTGGCTCTGGTCGGTTGCGGTTCGAAGTCATCCGAAGATGTAGCAGGGGATTTAGCGAAACAAGTGGAAAAGATGTCAGGGTATAAATCTAGAGCATCTCTTTTACTGCAAACCGGCAAGACTCCTCAGGAATATGAAGTGGAAGTATGGTATAAAAAGCCAAACTTTTATCGGATTGCTTTAACGTCGAAGCAGCGGAACATTACGCAGATTATTTTGCGGAATGAGGAAGGAGTCTTTGTTTTAACTCCACATTTGAACAAAAGTTTTCGTTTTCAAAGCGAGTGGCCTGAAAAGCATGGACAGGTTTATTTGTATGAGTCGTTGGCGAAAAGCATTGTAAATGACACAGCAAGAAAGTTTCAAGGTGAAGGAGAAAACTACACTTTTGAAGTAAAAGCCGATTACCAAAATCGTTCGCTTACAACCCAAAAAATTGTTTTAAATAAATCTTTGGAGCCTGTACGCGTTGACGTAATGGACAGCAATATGAACTCAATGATAACAGTACAATATAGTTCTTTTGAGTTAAATCCGAAATTTGATAAAGATGCTTTTGACAAAGAACGTAACATGCAGGCGGCAATTTTGGATTCAGTGCCGGTTGTAGCAGATGCTACTGCCAGAAAGCATGAGAGTAGCTTTGGGCTTATTGAGCCGATGTATCTTCCTAAGGGCGTATCGTTAAAAGGAATAACAAGAGTAAAAGATGAAGATGGCTACCAAATTGTTTTAAGGTATCAAGGAACGTATTCTTTCAATATTATGGAAAATAAATCTCAGGCAACGACTGCAAGCTTTGTGACAGGAGATCCTATAGACCTGGGCTACACCATCGGGATAATGACTGGTGATGCTAAGAAAACGTTACGCTGGGATCATGATGGAGTAGAATATACATTGTCTGGAGAAATGCCGCAAGAAGAAATGATTGAGGTTGCAAAATCCATGTTTAATCAGGTTGGGAAATAAGGGTGGTAAGCCGCCCTTTTTCTTTTAAAAAAGTAAAAAATAATAAAAGGTGTTGACATACAGAAAGACCCTGTGATAGATTATTTCTTGTCGCTGTAACGAGGCAAAAAACTTGCTTTCAAAGTTTGCTTTGTTATAATGAACCTTTTCATAACAACACAACAAGAAATCAACATAAAAGCAGCAAAAAAAGTTGTTGACAAAAATCTTAGGTTATAATAAGATAAAAAAGTCGCCGCTAAAAAGAGGCGAAATAAAAGAAGTTCCTTGAAAACTGAACAGTGACACTCGTTTGTGTGCGAGTTAAATA
>JAAROH010007712.1_pt1 | contig 46468 bp, 44 predicted proteins | sample 7248631 | NCBI WGS metagenome assembly JAAROH01 (sample SAMN09772309, study PRJNA484901) | compost metagenome | isolation source: Vermicomposting unit | place: India | reverse complement strand
ATAGGCTTGAAGATGTTAAGAAGTAAAAAGGACCGGGCGCATGCCCGGTTTTTCTTATGTGAAGAACGAAGGTTTTCCCGAATTTTAGCAGGAAAATTCAAGCTCTGTTTGTTCTTGTCTGGATGTATAAGTCGGGGATGGTCGGGAGATGATGAGTAGAAGAGGAGGCTAGTAATTCATGGATATTATCGTTAAAAGCGTGAAAGGCTCTCTAACCTACCTTTTCATCGCGCTTGTTTGTATCATTCTCGGCCTGTACATTTTGCTGGGAGAAACAGAGCCGAAACCTGTTGTTCCGGCCGTGGAAGGAACAAAGGCGCATCAAGAAGCAGCACCGCTGAAGCAAAACACATCCTTGGAGAAACGCGCAGAGAAGCCGCAGGAAGTTGAACGTTTTCCGTTCGTGCATCGGGGGGAAACGGTCGAAACGCTGGCTATGCTTTCAAAGTACCCGAAGGTTAATGTAGTAGCAACCGGATATTCTCCCGGCCCTGAATCGACCGGTAAGGATGTTGGCCATCCTGCGTATGGGATTACATATTCCGGCGTAAAAGCACGGCGCGACATATTCTCAACGATTGCTGCTGATTTAAACGTATTTCCGCTCGGAACGATCCTTTATATACCGGGCTATGGCTACGGTGTAGTTGCGGATATTGGCTCCGCCATTAAAGGAAACAAAATTGATCTGTATTTTGACAGCAAAGAAGATGTATATAAAAAGTGGGGGAAAAAGCAACTGGACGTATATGTAATCGAGCGTGGAAACGGCAAAGTGGATGAGGAAGTGTTTGCGAGGCTCAATCAAATGAGCAAAAATGAAGCGAAAAAACAATGAGAAAAACATCTTTACCTATACCATAAAAAGGACAGGCCAAGCGCGGCCTGTCTTTCGTGTTATACATGGTCTTAGAAGGCCGCGCTTCACAAGTCAAGCAAGTAATACAAAAGGGTAGATTGCACAATACCGAGCCAGCCTCCTACCAGCACTTCGCTTGGTTGATGACCCAGCAGCTCTTTTAATTTTTTTGCGCGTTCGCGGCGGGGCTTCACACGCATGGTTTTTAGTTCCTCGATCAACTGGTTGAAATCCTCGACCAGAATATTGAGAACGGCGGCATGGGTGCCTGCGTGTCGGCGCACGCCAGCTGCATCGAACATGATAATGATGGAAAAAATAACAGAAATCGCAAATAATGTAGAGCCGAACCCTTCGATTAATCCTACGGCGGTTGTGAGCGCGGTGACGGCCGCCGAATGGGAACTGGGCATTCCCCCTGTGCTAAACAATAGTTTCCAATCCCATTTGCGGATAGCAAAGTAGGTAATCGGCACTTTGATTCCCTGCGCGATGCCAATGGCAAGCAGGGCGGACCAAAGCGGAAAATTGGATAATAAATCGGACATTGGCTTCTTCCTTTCCTCAAAGCTCTTTTATTATTTTATAACGAATAGAGGAATAAATCATTTGCTATGGAGAAAAATTCTTCAGGTGACTTTGTTCGTTCGTTTTCTTTTGCTACATTTATTGATAAAATTTTCATTGGAGGTGCAAAGCGATGAAAATAGAAGTGAAAAGTGGAAAGTTGCAAGATTTTTCTGCTCAATGTGCTATCGTCGGGATTTTTGAAGGTCAAACCGTGCTACCTGTCTCTTTAAAAGAAGCTGATGAAAAAATGGGAGGAGCGCTGTCTGCATTGTTTGTGGACGGGGAAATCAACGGCAAGCAAAAAAGCGTACAGTTCATACATACGTTTGGAAAGCTGGGCATACGCCGCATTATGACCATCGGTCTTGGAAAGAAAGACGAATTGACGTTTGAAGATTTGCGTGAAGTTGCGGCGCGCGCCGTAAAGGAGGCGCTGAAAGCACAAGTAACCAGGATTGTATTTGTGCTGGATGGTGAGGCACAGATGCTTGGCGCATATGACGCGACACATGCGATTGTGGAGGGAGCACTACTTGCCAATTACCGTTTTCCTGGCTATCACAAAGAAGCGGAAGACAGGCCCTCCCTTGAAGAAATGACTGTGCTGTGCCCGGAAGAGAACATTGACGATGCTAAGGAAGGGGCGTATATTGCCGAAGCGCTGGCACGCGGCACGAACCTGGCGCGCGATCTTGTGAATATGCCCGGCAATTATTTGACGCCCACTGTGCTTGCGGAAAAAGCAAAAGAAATCGCTGAGCGCCATGGTATGGAAGTGGAAATCCTCGATAAAGCCGACATGGAGGTATATGGCATGGGCGGGTTGCTGGGCGTAAGCCAAGGTTCGGTTGAACCGCCGAAGTTAATTGCCATTAAGTATCGCGGAACGGAAAAGTGGGAGAATGTGCTGGGACTTGTCGGCAAAGGAATCACGTTCGATTCCGGCGGTATTTCCTTGAAGCCGGGACAAGGCATGGAAGAAATGAAAGGTGACATGGGGGGAGCGGCTTCTGTGCTTGGTGCAATGGAAGCCATTGGTACGCTAAAACCAGCCATCAATATCGCTGCTGTGATTCCGACGACAGAGAACATGCCCAGCGGTTCCGCGTTAAAGCCAGGTGATGTTATTACGACAATGAGCGGTAAAACGGTGGAAATTCTCAACACGGATGCGGAAGGTCGGCTCATTCTTGCCGATGGTATGAGCTATGCACGAAAAATGGGTGCGGATTATTTGATTGATCTTGCTACACTAACGGGAGCGGCTCTTATTGCGCTTGGCACGTGTACGACGGCCGCACTGACGAATGACGAAGCGTTGATGGAAGAAGTAATGGAAGCGGCTGGCGAAGCTGGTGAACGGCTCTGGAGACTTCCTGGCTATAAGCCGTACAAAGAACAAATCAAAAGCGAGATTGCTGATTTGAAGAATACGGGTGGACGCAATGCTGGTACGATCACGGCAGGGCTGTTTGTTGGTGAATTTGCGGAAGATACGCCATGGGTGCACCTTGATATTGCGGGTACTGCATGGGCGGATAAGGCAAGCGACTTGTCCCCTGCGGGCGGCACAGGAGCTATGGTGCGCACACTGGCGATCCTGGCGCTGCGCCGCGCGGAATCTGCAAAATCGCAGTAAGTTCTGATTTTTGCGGTAAAATAAGAAAAGAAAGCGAATGATTCAATAAATATCTAAAAAAAAGTTCGGATTTTTTGTAAATCCGGACTTTATTTTTTCATGCGGATTATGTATAATGACTCCGTCAGCAAAAAACGAACATTAACGACGCTCGTATAATCGCGGGAATATGGCTCGCAAGTCTCTACCAGATTGCCGTAAACAATCTGACTACGGGTGAAAGCATGACTGATCTTATGAGATGGATTGTGGTCTGATCAGGTGATCAGGCAATTTTAGGATCCGGAGGTCTGTTTTCGCTCCCTGCGAGCGAAAACAGACCTCCGATTTTTTTTACGCATGACGCAAGGGAGGATACACATGGAGTTGCTCAAAGAGAAAATCCGTCAAGAGGGACATGTACTGAACGACAAAGTGCTTAAGGTTGATTCATTTTTGAACCACCAGATTGACCCGGAGCTTATGATGGCAATCGGGGAAGAATTCGCCCGTCGGTTCGCGGATACAGGGGTGACCAAGGTTCTTACTATCGAATCTTCAGGGATTGCGGCCGCGCTGACCGCAGCGTTGAAGCTGAATGTGAAGGTGGTATTCGCTCGCAAGAAAAAGTCGGCGTTAATGAATGAAGAAGCGTATGTGACGCAAGTTCATTCTTTTACGAAGAACGAAACAAACGAGGTAACCGTGCTGAAAAAGTTTCTTGGAGCAGGTGAAAAAATTCTAATCATCGACGATTTTCTTGCAAACGGGGAGGCGGCCATGGGACTTGCCCGCATCGTAGAACAGGCTGGCAGCGAAGTTGTAGGGATCGGCATTGTGATTGAGAAAGCGTTCCAGGACGGCGGAAAGCGTCTGCGTGAGAGCGGATTCCGTGTCGAATCGCTGGCCCGTATCGCCACGTTTGCAGGCGGGGAAGTGCAGTTTGCTGAGGAATGCGTAAAGCATCAAAGCTGAGGAACGGTTCAAGTGTTTAAAGGTTTTTTCATACTTGCGATTTTTAGGAGGAATTCTCTTGGAGAAAAAGTTAGGGCTTTGGGAGATAGGAACGCTTGGTTTTCAGCATGTACTAGCCATGTATGCAGGAGCGGTTGTCGTTCCGCTAATTGTCGGACCGGCGATTGGTATGACGCCCGAACAAATCGCATATCTTATTTCTATTGATTTGTTTGCTTGTGGGATTGCTTCTCTGTTCCAGGTTGTTGGCGGAAAATATTTTGGAATTAAGCTTCCTATTATGATGGGGTGTGCTTTTCAGGCAGTAGGACCGATGATCGCTATCGGTAAATTGCAGGGAATTACGGCTATATACGGGGCCATTATCGCCGCTGGCGTAATCGTTATGATTCTGGCTCAGTTTATGGATAAAATCATCAAATTTTTTCCGCCTGTGGTAACGGGGTCTGTGGTGATTATCATTGGAGCATCGCTGATTGGGGCAGCTATGGGCAACATTGTCGGACAACCGAACACACCGGAGTTCGCCAGCTTAACCAACCTGTTTTTGGCGGGTATCACGCTTTTATCTATCGTGTTGATGAATCGCTTTTTCACAGGATATTTAAAGTCAATTTCCGTATTGCTTTCGTTAGTGATCGGTACGTCAGTCGCTTCGTTTATGGGTCTTGTAGATTTTTCAACCGTAAAAAAAGCCGACTGGTTCCACATGGTTGAACCTTTCCGTTTTGGTATGCCTACTTTCCATGTATCCGCTATTATCAGTATGGTTCTGGTAGGAATTGTGAGTATGATTGAATCGACGGGCGTTTTCTTTGCGCTTGCTGAAGTATGCGACAAGAAAATTGACGGGAATGACATTAAACGCGGGTTACGGGCAGAAGGAATCACTCAGGTTATCGGCGGTATCTTTCAAGCGTTTCCGTATACAACCTATTCACAAAACGTAGGACTGGTTGCTTTGACCGGAGTAAAAGCGAGAAGCGTAGTGATCGCTGCCTGCATCATTATTATGATTCTTGGTCTTCTACCGAAAGTAGCGGCGCTGACGACAGTGATTCCTAACCCTGTTCTTGGAGGAGCCATGATTCCGATGTTTGGGATGGTAATGGCTTCTGGCGTTCGTCAGTTGTCGCGCGTAAATTTCCAGCGGATCGAGAATATGTTTATTATTGCCACATCTGTAGGCCTTGGCCTGGGGGTATCTATTTCGCCAGCGATATTTTCCCAGCTTCCGGAAAGCGTGCGCTTGGTAATGGAAAGTGGGATTGTAACGGGAAGTCTTACCGCTATCGTGTTGAATATTATTTTAAACGGAATGGGCAGACAGGAGACGGAAGGTAAAATTCTAAAAGCCGAACATTCCATGGAATCAGCAGTTTAGTCGTTTAAAAAAGTTTATAAAGTTTCTTAAATTTTTGGCTTGACACATTTTTCATCCCTGTCTATAATTGCATGTAATATCATAAATGATTAATAGTTCTTCAGATTGAAAATTGAAAGAATAATGAAGAATAACGTTGACGGGGACACGTATATGGCCTCTTCTTCCTAGAGAGTCCGGGATGGTGGAAGCCGGATAAGAATGCTGTATATATCTCACCCCTGAGTTGCTATCCTGAACGAAGCGATTCCAGTAGGGATGGGCCGTGGAACACGCGTTACGTGTTAGAGTCGGCGGACGAACGCTGACTCGCCGAGGTTGCCGACCGTGAGGCGGCAATGAATTTTGGGTGGTACCGCGAAACTCTTTCGCCCCAGACTGACGCTCAAGGAGAGTCAGGGGGGTGAAAGGGTTTTCTTTTTTACTCTTTTTTCTGGTATGACGGGCGGAGGCATAAAGTTGTACTCTGTCCAGCATAAATTTTTAGATTATTTTAACAATGGAGAGAGAAAGTCTTAAAGGAGGAACTATCATGAGCACAGATACGGCGATGATTGAGAATCAAAAAGCTTCGTTGCCGCCTATCGAAATGGGAGAAGTAATGACGGGTTCCGATATGTTACTGCGCTGTCTTCTGTTGGAAGGTGTGAAGTATGTTTTTGGATACCCGGGCGGCGCTGTCCTTCCGATTTACGATTCGCTCTATTCGAGTCACCTGAAACATATTTTGACGCGCCATGAGCAGGGAGCTATTCACGCGGCTGATGGCTATGCGCGTGCAACCGGAAAGCCGGGTGTCGTCATCGCTACTTCCGGTCCGGGAGCTACCAATCTGGTAACGGGAATCGCCACCGCGTATATGGACTCGGTACCGCTCGTTTGCATTACGGGAAACGTTGCCCAGCATCTTATCGGCACAGACGCGTTTCAGGAGGCGAACATCACGGGCATTACACTTCCGATTACGAAGCATAACTACTTTGTTCGAGATGTCAAAGACTTGCCGCGCATTGTGAAAGAAGCGTTCCATATCGCGACTACTGGACGTCCGGGCCCTGTACTCATTGATATTCCAAAAGATGTAAGCAATGCGAAGGCTCCGTTCTATTATCCGGAAACGGTAAAGCTTCGCACCTATAATCCTACTGTTAAACCGAACAGTTTACAGATCGAGCGCATGCTCCATGCCATTTCTGAAGCGAAAAAACCGGTGATTCTGGCTGGCGGAGGTATCATTGCCGCTGGGGCGGAAAAAGAATTATTAGAATTCGCAGAAAAAGCTAATATTCCGGTTATTCCAACTTTTATGGGGCTGGCCGGCTTCCCAGGAACGCACCGTCTCTGTCCGGGCATGCCGGGGATGCACGGTTCTTACGCTTCCAATATGGCATTGCTTAACACGGATTTATTGATTAACCTAGGCGCGCGTTTCGATGATCGGATTACGATGGGACGGACGAAGGAATTCGCACCTAATGCCAAAATTGTTCACGTGGACATTGACCCGGCGGAAATCGGCAAAAACGTTGAAACGTATATCCCGATTGTTGGTGACGTGAAAAATGTGTTGCTTGCTGCTCTTCCGAAGGTAGAGCGGGCCGACAGCGATGCCTGGGTGGAACAGATTCATGCTTGGAACGCGCAACATCCGTACTCGTATAAACCAAGTCCGACAGGGATGTTGAAACCGCAACGAGCCATCGAAATTATGTACGAATCCACAGGCGGCGACGCGATTGTAACGACTGACGTTGGGCAGCATCAGATGTGGGTGGCTCAGTTTTTCAAGTTCAGCGGCCAGCGCTCGATTATCTCTTCTGGAGGACTTGGCACGATGGGATTCGGATTCCCGGCGGCCATCGGTGCGCAGTTCGCCCATCCGAATAAGACGGTTATTTCGGTAAGCGGCGACGGTGGCTTTCAGATGAACCAGCAAGAACTGGCGGTTGTTGCAAACCATAATTTGCCGATCAAAATTGTCATCATCAATAACAAATGCCTTGGCATGGTACGTCAATGGCAGGAGCTGTTCTATGAGCATCGTTACAGCCAGATTGATTTGAGCACGAGCGTTGATTTTGTGAAGTTGGCTGACGCGTACGGCATTAAAGGCTTGCGAGCGTCAACGGAAGAAGAAGCGGAGCGGGTGTGGCAGGAAGCCATGAATACAAAAGGGCCTGTTCTTGTGGAATTTGTGGTAGAGCCGGAAGAAAACGTCTATCCGATGGTAGCAGCCGGAAACACACTTGATCAAATGGTGCTGGGAGATGAAGAGTAACATGGAACAGAAACATACGATCTCAATTCTCGTAAACGACCAGCCGGGGGTTTTGACCCGGGTAGCCAGTTTAATGGGTCAGCGCGGCTTCAATATCGACAGCATTACGGTTGGCCAATCGGAAGAACCGGGCCTGTCACGCATGATTATCGTAACGCGCGGTGATGAAAAAACAATCGAACAGATTATGAAGCAATTTCATAAATTAATTGACGTCTTAAAAGTGCAGCATCTGAGTAGTGGCCCTATGGTAGCTCGCGAGCTTGCGCTGATTAAAGTGGGGACGACAGCGGCCACGCGTTCTGAGATTAATGGTATTATTGAGCCGTTTCGCGCAAATATTGTCGATGTGGGGGTATCGTCCCTTGTGATTGAGGTAACGGGTAGTTCTGAAAAGGTTGATGCGTTAATTGATCTGTTAACACCGTACGGAATTAAAGAGTTGTCCCGCACCGGAATTACTGCGATTAGCCGCGGAGCTATCTTGGCAAAAGCATAATGGATCGCTATCAATCTATTTATATATAAAAATATTACACATAATTTGGGAGGAAGATTCGATGATTAAGATGTATTATGAAAAAGACGCAAATCAAGAAATTTTGAAAGGCAAAACGATTGCCATTATCGGATATGGAAGCCAGGGACACGCGCAAGCGCAAAACCTGCGCGACAGCGGCATGAAAGTTATGATCGGTCTTCGCAAAGGCCGTTCTTGGGAACAAGCGGAGAACGATGGCTTTGAGGTTTACACTGTTGATGAAGCGGCTTCCCGCGCCGATTTGATTATGATTCTTCTGCCGGACGAAATGCAGGCAAAAGTATATAAAGAGCAAATTGAGCCAAATTTGAAAGAAGGTGCCGCACTCTTTTTCTCGCATGGCTTTAATATCCACTTCCAGCAAATCGTCGCTCCAGCCGGTGTGGATGTAGTAATGGTAGCTCCGAAGAGCCCGGGCCACATGGTTCGCCGGGTATACATGGAAGGATTCGGCGTTCCGGGACTTCTGGCAGTATATCAAGACGGTACAGGTAAAGCGAAAGAGCTTGGTCTTGCGTATGCGAGCGGTATCGGCTGCACGCGTGCCGGGGTTATAGAGACAACATTCCGTGAAGAGACAGAAACAGACCTGTTCGGCGAGCAAGCGGTGCTTTGTGGAGGTACAGCCGAACTTGTAAAAGCGGGATTTGAAACGCTCGTGGAAGCAGGATATGCCCCGGAAATCGCATACTTCGAGTGTTTGCATGAACTCAAACTTATCGTTGACCTTATGTACGAGGGTGGTCTGGAATACATGCGCTACTCAATCAGCGATACAGCTGAGTTCGGCGATTACAGCGTAGGTCAGCGCATTATTACGGAAGAAACGAAGAAAGAAATGAAGAAAGTATTGAAAGAAATTCAAAACGGTACGTTTGCGAAAAACTGGATTCTGGAGAACCAGTCTGGCCGCGCCGCATTCAGCGCACGTCGCCGCATTGAGAAAGAGCATCAAATCGAGCAGGTTGGCAAACAGCTGCGCGAAATGATGGCTTGGATTAAGAAATAAGCTCAATAAAAATTGTGGAGGTGGCCATAGGGCATGCGTACAATCGAAGTTTTTGATACCACCCTGCGGGACGGTGAACAGTCCCCAGGGGTCAACTTAAGCGCCGCAGAAAAACTGGAAATTGCTTTGCAACTGGAGCGCCTGGGGGTAAGCCGGATTGAGGCAGGGTTTGCCGCTGCCTCCCCAGGAGATTTACAGGCTATTCGTGAAATTGCCAAACGGGTGAAGAACTCGACGATTGTTAGCTTGTCCCGCGCGTCGGAGAAAGATATTGACAAAGCGTGGGAGGCATTGCGTGATGCCGAATCCGCATGCTTGCATACATTTATTGCTACGTCTCCGATTCATCGCAAGTATAAATTGAACATGACGAAGGAACAGATTGTTGAGCGTGCGGTGGCAGCGGTAAAGTATGGAAAGAAATATTTTGATATGGTTGAGTTTTCCTGCGAAGACGCTTCTCGTACCGAGATTCCATTCCTGATTGAAGTGGTGCAGGCGGTCGTGGATGCAGGTGCAACAATTATCAATCTTCCGGACACGGTAGGATACACGATGCCTGCGGAATATGCCAATATCTTTACCCAGATATTAAACAATGTACACGGTATTGAGAACGTGAAGTTAAGCTGTCACTGCCATGACGATCTTGGCATGGCGGTTGCCAATACACTGGCTGCCATCCAGGCCGGAGCCACCCAGGTGGAAGGCACGATTAACGGGATCGGTGAACGCGCGGGGAACGTTGCGTTGGAAGAGGTGGCGCTGGCGCTTGATACGCGCAAAGATTTCTATCAGGCGATCACAAATTTGAAACTGGAAGAAATCGCGCGCACAAGTAAACTGGTCAGCCGCTTAACCGGTATGATTGTACCGGGCAACAAAGCGGTAGTGGGGGCCAACGCGTTTGCGCATGAGTCTGGCATTCACCAGGACGGTGTATTGAAAGAAGTAACGACTTATGAAATTATCCGTCCGGAACGTGTCGGTGTCAAATCCAACCGTCTTGTGCTTGGTAAGCTGTCTGGCCGCCATGCTTTCAAAGATAAATTGCAGGAACTGGGTTATCATTTAACGCAAAAAGAGCTGGATGACGCATTTTTCCGCTTTAAAGAATTGTGCGATCGAAAGAAAGATATCAGTGATGAAGATATCATCGCGCTGGTAGATGCAAAAATTACCAATATTCCAGAAACATATATTCTTGAAAACATTCAACTTTCGTACGGCAACCATTCCGTTCCGACCGCTAGTGTGCGCGTACGTACCGCAGATGGGCGGGTACTTGAAGAAGCTGCGTGCGGCAACGGCTCCGTCGATTCCATTTATAAGGCGATTGATCGCGTAACGAATGAAGAAGTAGTATTAGAAGACTACAAGATTTTATCCATTACTCAAGGAAAAGATGCGCTTGGCGAAGTGTACGTACGCCTTTCCCAGGGGGATTGCACAGTACAGGGACGCGGTGTAAGCACAGATGTGCTGGAAGCGAGCGCCAAAGCGTATCTACGCGCGTTGAATAAATTGATTGTACGCCGCGGTGACGCCGTGGAAGTCGTAATGTAAGAGAGGAAGGAACGAAGCATGAGCCAAACGTTTACTATTACTGTGTTGCCTGGCGATGGGATCGGGCCGGAAGTTATCGAGCAAGCGATACATGTGTTAAAAGCTGTAGAAAAGCTGGAAGATGTTACGTTTACGTTTGAATACGCACGCTTGGGCGGTTGTGCTATTGATGAAGATGGCACGCCGTTGCCGGAGGAGACGCTGGAGAAAGCGCGCCGTTCTGACGCTGTATTGCTTGGCGCGGTAGGCGGTCCAAAATGGGATAACAACCCGGCGCATCTCCGGCCGGAAACAGGCCTGCTCGGTATTCGCAAGGCGCTTGGCCTGTACGCGAATCTGCGTCCGGCTTTCATGCTCGACTGCATGGTGGAAGTGTCGGCATTGAAAGAAGAAGTGGTCAGGGGCGTTGATTTGATGGTGATTCGTGAATTGACCGGCGGACTCTATTTCGGTGAGAAGAAGCGCTATAAAACGGAGAATGGAGAAGTAGCATCCGATGAATTGATCTACCACGAATATGAAATCGAACGGATTGTGCGCCGTGCGTTTGAAGTGGCGCGCTTGCGGGGTAAAAAGCTTACGTCTGTAGATAAAGCGAATGTACTGGAATCTTCCCGTCTGTGGCGCAAAGTGGTGGATCGGGTTGCGCACGATTATCCGGATGTTGAGTTGCGCCATCAGCTCGTCGATTCCTGCGCGATGGAACTGCTCCGCTGGCCGAAGCAGTTTGATACGATTGTGACGGAAAATATGTTCGGTGATATTTTGAGCGATGAAGCGTCCATGCTGACAGGCTCTATCGGCATGCTGCCATCCGCTTCGTTGGCGGACGGTAACTTCGGCTTGTATGAACCGGTGCACGGTTCGGCGCCTGATATCGCCGGAAAAGGAATAGCAAACCCGACTGCCACGATTCTCTCTGCGGCAATGATGCTTAAATATTCGTTTGGTATGGAGCGGGCGGCGAATGCAGTTGAGAAAGCCGTGCACAAGGTGCTGAATTCCGGCGTGCGCACGGCCGATATCGCTAAGAGTAAAGAAGAAGCCGTCAGCACGAAAGAAATGGCTGATAAAATTATCGCCGCTATGCACGAAGTATACGTGCAGGCTTAGAGGCATAAAAAAGCGAGAGGTTAGCGTTACAGCTAATACTCTCGCTTTTTTGCAGCTATCTTTATAAGCCATGTTTGATCAAAAATGATCATTTTTGTTAAGTCCTCCTTATGGTGATTATAGTCTTCCTAAAACTGATTAATCAACACGCCAAAAATAAGCAAGTTTATTCATCATGTAAAAACTCTTTAATGGGTGTTTTCCACTCGATTTCGGCATCCGGATAGCTTTCGGCGATAATCTCTGCGATCTCGAAAAAATCGTTCCGCGTCAAACCGTGCAGCCGCTCCGGCTGCCTGGACCAGATAGAAATCTTTGTTACCGTAAACTTATCTTCCGTATTTCCTAAATATTTTTCCCCTTCAAATAAAACTCCTTTATATGTTAACAAGAAGTTACGGCGTACGTTGTTCCTGTCATCCAGAAAAAATGTCCGCTTTTTTTCCAGCGCACTTTCCAGTTTGCGTTTTGGATTGAATATATATTGAAACCACCAGACAATGAACGCAATAATGGCTAGCAGCAACAATAATCGTAACATGCAAGTCCCTCTCTTCTTGCAAAAGTATCCATTCACTTTTTTATACGGATTGATTAGAAAAAGGATGCAAAAAAATGCTATACTATCACACAGAAATTTATGAATGATGAGGGAGCTTATTCATGAATGTGCTTATAACAACATTGAACGCGAAATATATCCATACCTCGTTGGCACTTCGCTATTTGAAGGCATTTTGTCAGAACGACTTTAAAGTGGAGCTCGTTGAATATACGATCAAAGACCCGGCAATGAACATCGTGTCTGATTTATTCCAGCGCCAGCCGGATGTAATTGGCTTTTCCTGTTATATCTGGAACATCGAAGAGACGATTAAAGTTATTTCTATGCTGAGAAAGATCATGCCGGATGTAAAAATTGTGCTTGGCGGACCGGAAGTATCGTATGATGTCGACTATTGGATGAATCGCTTACAGGAAGTTGATTTTATTGTTGTTGGCGAGGGGGAAGAAACGTTCCACCACCTGCTTTCAGAAATTCAGGGAGAGCAAAAATACCATTTCGTATATGGGCTTGCATACCGCAAAGGTCAGGAAGTTATTATCAACCCGCCGCGTCCAAAGCTCGATTTGAATCGGATTCCGTCTCCGTTTTATTTTGAAGAAGACATTCCGAATCTTAAAAACCGTGTCACGTATTTTGAAACAAGCCGGGGATGTCCGTTTTCTTGCCAATTTTGCCTGTCAAGCATTGAAGTAGGTGTGCGCTATTTTGATATTGAGCGGACAAAACGAGATTTGCTGCATTTAATTAAAAACGGCGCAAAGCTGATTAAATTTGTTGACCGGACGTTTAACATCAAGCGTGACTACGCGATGGAAATTTTTCAGTTTTTAATTGAAAATCATGGCGGCTGTGTATTCCAGTTTGAAATCACCGCCGATATCATGCGCCCGGAAGTGCTCGATTATTTGGCCGAACAGGCGCCGCCCGGTATCTTTCGCTTTGAAATCGGTGTTCAATCGACTAATGACGTAACGAATGAAATTGTAAAACGTCGGCAAAATTTCACCAAGTTAGCGCGTACCGTGACCAAGATTCGAGAAAGTGGCAAAATTGCTCAGCACCTTGATTTAATTGCAGGTTTGCCGGAAGAAGATTACCTGTCATTCCGTAAAACGTTCAATGATGTGTTTGCGTTGCGTCCGGAAGAATTGCAGCTTGGGTTTTTGAAGATGTTGCGCGGCACGGGAATGCGGTTAAATGCGGATAAGTATGAATACAAGTATATGGATCATGCGCCTTATGAAATTTTGGAGAACCGTATTCTGCCGTTTTCCGACATTGTCCGGATTAAACGGGTAGAAGATGTATTAGAAAAATATTGGAACGCGCACCGCATGGATCGCACGTTACTGTATCTTATTGAACGGGAGTTTGCTTCGCCGTTTGATTTCTTTCAAGAATTCGGTAATTTTTGGGAATCAAAAGGTTGGGCGCGTATTGGGCATCAGCTTGAGGATTTATTCACTCGTTTGCACATGTTTTTGCGTGAGCGCGGCACAGAAAAACTGCCGATAATCGAAGGTTTGATGAAGTACGATTTCTTTATGAATTATAAGTATAAACCACGTAAAACATGGTGGAAATACGAAGTCGGGAAATCGGAACATTCCCGCTTGATGAAGTTGCTCGCCCAGCGTCCAGAACTTGCCGGAGAAGCGTTTGTGGTGCGCGGGCTTGACGAGAAATTGCTTCATAAACATACGATGCTGGAGATTTTACCGTTCAATATGAACACATATTTGCAAACAGGTGAAATCAAAGAAGAGGAAACGTTGCTAATCGTTTATTATAATCCGGAAGAGCGCGAGCGCCCCGACACTTACTATGTTCCGATGCGAGAAGTAAACATGGGATCTGTTAAATAAATGACAGTATGAAAATCTCGCGGGCGTTGCCGCCCGCCTTTTTCCACATGGAAACGACCGTAAAAAAGACTTGCCAAAAAGAGCGGCAGGTCTCAGACTGAAGACAAACTCCCTTGCAAATTACACTGCTAAGGGAGTTTTTGTACTTTTTGATGAAAAAACAAAGAAAAAATAGGAAACTTACGCTTCGTTCCACCTGACTTCCAGAGACAGGTAGCTAACTTTTTTAAGTTCATAGCAGAGCGGTCCTTTTCGTATGCATCAATCGATTAATCCAGATACGATTCGGCGATTTTAATCAAGTCTTTTTTGTTTATTTGTTTTCCTGTTTCGATATGGTATCGAATCGTATGCGTACTGTTTGGAACGTCATAAATCCATTGGATATTGTGTCCTGTACCGAAGTCTGTATATATCATTTCTACTCCCTTTACAACAAATTTTTCCCGCTTTGAGCCCCACTCTTTATGAACGAGAAAAGTCTCTTTTCCACTTGTTCTGGACATTGCAACTTGTATAGCACTCCCGCCTTTTTTATATGTGCTAAGGATCCGCCAATGATCTTTCGACATCTCCACAGGCAGCATCGCATATTCTTGTTTCGATTCCTCTGCCTGTTTCCGCAGCTTTTCTGCTATAGCCGTCTGTTCTTTCGGGGTAGGAGGATTCACGTCAGTAATTGGGGTAAAGAAGACCGTTGCATGTTCGAAGTTGTGCTTTCCTGGCAAACTGTCAAAAATTTTGACCGATTGCCCTTTCATTTTGGTGCGGAGTGCGGACACGTCGGTAAAGGTTAGAGGTTTGTCTAAGGTGTACGTTTTCATATCTGGAATGTTCGAGACGACATAAAAGACACCGGCTGTCCCCGCTTTTAACACCTTGTTCGCAAAATCTCTAGCTTTTAGCGCGCGGAGTTGTTCATCCAATGAAGGCGAGGTATAGTTTGCCTCTTCCAGTGTTTTCTCCTCAAAAACAACTTTACCTTGCTTGTTGGTCAATGTCTGATAGCTAAAAGCAAAAGCTGAAGATACCGTCAAAAGCATTCCTGCCACTACCATTACACTCACTTTATATTTCACAAAAAATCGCTCCTTTTTTTTCTGCTCAGCATACAACTTCTCCATCACTTTTCCAGTCAAGTCAACATCGGGAAGCTGTAGGTCATGAAAAAGTTCTCTTAAATCCTGATCCTTGTCCAATGTCATACGGTTTCACTCCCTTCACTTGAGCATAGTGCTTACGGAATTTTGCAGCTGAACGCTCGTATTTTTTTCGAAGAGTAGCGTTGTTTTGATTAAGAATAAGGCTAATTTCTTCATAACTTTTATCCTCAACACAACGTAAAATTAACAAGTTCCGCTCTTCTGCCGATAATTTTGACATCGCCTGTTGTATGTATTCATCAAAATAATTGGCTTCAATCTGTAAATCTACATGTTTATTCTCCTTCTCATCCTGATAAAAAAAGGGGAGATATTTTGCAAGTTTTCGCTTACGAATCACATCAATACATTGATTATAGGCAATTTTATACAACCAAGTGCCGAACGGTATAGCCGGGTTGTACTTATTCAAAGAGCGAAATGCATTCAAAAATACTTCTTGTCCGCTGTCCTCGGCTTCAGCATAATTGCCTAGCATATGATAACAATAAAGAAAAATCGGTTTTTGGTATAATTGCATGATTTTCTCGAACTTTTCGGTATTCCCCTCCAATATGTCAGCGATAATCTGACGTAGAGTATTGTCATCCAAACCGCTCACCCCCTTCACCCTATATAACGAATCACATATGCTAAAATGTGACAGTAGAAACAAAATAATTACTAGTACGTCAGCAATGCAACAAAGGGGCTGTCCCAATTAGTCATTTTTCATGACTTTTGGTACAGCCCCTTTGAAATACGGGGGAATTTTCAATGCGGTTTATCTACATCCTCGCTTTTTCAGACGTAAACAAGAGTGTAATGGTATATAGTCCGCTTAGTCCTATCAGGGAGTAAATGATACGGGAAATGATTGTACCCTGTCCGCCGAAGATTGCAGCTATCAAGTCGAATTGAAAAAAGCCTACGAGTCCCCAGTTAAGCGCGCCAATAATCACCAGAACAAGAGCAATTTTTAACAGAGTGTTCATACCAATCCCTCTTTCCGTTTGATTTTTGGCAGTGAACGTTTCTGCGTAGGAATTGAAAGATGAGAACTCTGTATATTAAATAACTATCAGAATTTTGTTAAATTATTCGTTCTTTTGCAGAAAAATTTTTGTGTGTTCTGTCGAAAGAAGAAGGCTGGATGTTAGGAGTTTTTGCGTTTATGTTTTTTCTGGTTGACGCGGATATACCTATGCATAATAAGCTCTACCGTTCCGAGGGAAATTCCAGCTATAACGCCTCCGAGTAGCGTAATTTTGCTCTGCGGGAATAGCCAACCGGATAGATAGACGATAACTGCTATCGCTAAAGTACCTTGCAGTGTTGCTTTGTAGATACCGTATATGCCGAGCACAACTTCATCCGCTATCAGCCCAATGACAAGCAGCAGCAGGCTAACGTCCAGCCAGTGATTGATGTTTTCGAACATTAACTGAGAAGGAAAAGTGACAGACAAGAGATAAAGAACGCCCGGAAATAACACAACTTTATACAAAAAGTTAAAAAACACACGTTTTGCCAATTTCATTCCTCCTTTATCTTTTAGTATGTGTTGAAATTGTGCGATAATATGGATGAAGAAAGGGAAAGCTTGGATTGTATGCGCAAACGAAGGAATGGAGGAATGATTATGGAAGACAAAATGTTAGCGATGTATAAAGAATTGACTGAAACACCGGGTGTGCCGGGTCATGAGCGCGCGGTGCGCGAAGTGATGCGCAAATATATAGAGACGTATGCGGATGAAGTAACAACGGATAACTTGGGAAGTTTATTGGCGCGTAAAGGAAACAAGGGGCCAAAGATTATGGTAGCCGGACACCTGGATGAAGTCGGCTTTATGGTTACGATGATAACGGACAAAGGATTTCTGAAGTTTCAACCGCTCGGGGGCTGGTGGGAACAGGTGATGCTGGCTCAGCGGGTTGCTGTGCAAACGCGCAACGGCATAATTGAAGGTGTTATTGGCTCGATTCCACCCCATATTTTGCCGCCGGAAGCGCGCAAAAAACCAGTGGAAATCAAGGATATGTTCATTGATATTGGCGCTTCCAGCAAAGAAGAAGCCGAAGAATTCGGCGTCCGTCCAGGTGATACGGTCGTTCCGATTTGTCCGTTCACCGTTATGAAAAATCCGAAGTTAATGATGGCAAAAGCATGGGATAACCGCGTTGGTATCGCTATGGCGATTCAGACGCTACAGCAGCTACAAGGAGTTGATCATCCGAACACAGTATATGGCGTGGGAACAGTTCAAGAAGAAGTCGGTTTACGCGGCGCTCAAACATCCGTTTATGCAGTAAATCCGGATATCGCGTTTGCGGTTGATGTTGGCATTGCGGGAGATACGCCAGGAGTAAAAGAATCTGAAGCGATGTCCAAAATTGGTGAAGGGCCACAGATTTTGCTATACGATGCCTCTATGATCGGACACCCGAGCCTGCGCAAGCTGGTTGTAGAGACAGCGGAAGAGCACAATATCCCGTTTCAATATGATGCCATGGCACGCGGTGGCACAGATGCCGGTCGCATGCATTTGAACGGCAGAGGCGTACCTTCGGTCGTGATTGGTATTGCTACCCGCTACATTCACAGCCATGCTGCTATCCTGCACCGCGATGATATCGATAATGCGGTCAAACTTATTGTTGAAGTCATCAAAAAACTTGATCAAGACACTGTTGAAAAAATTAAACGTCAGGAATATTAAGCAAAACGAGGCGGTTTCAAAAGGGGGATTAATCCCAAACAGAATACAATATATAGATTGCTTATTGCTTTTCTATGCGTATATGTGTTAACGCGAAAGGGTGCCCCATCACTTGGGACACCCCTTTTTTCTCATTGCACCTGTTGGTAAATCGCTTCAATCATTTTTTCTTTTTCTTGCTCGTTCGCTTGCTGCCATACCAGTTCAAAAAGAACGCCCAATCCCGGCAGCGTCTTTTCCTCACGGCTGCTGATAGCGTCCACGATCGTGTGCCGCACGTCCTCCTTAGAAGAACCATGCATATTATGCATAATCGCTGCACGCAAATCAAGGTCGGAAATATTCATGTTATTCACACTCCCTACCGAGATAAAAATAGATTCGTTTTGTAGTTTCACCGGAATGTTTTATTTTCATCCCTCTCGAAAACAATAGAAGGAGAATGTTATAATAAAGGACGAATTAGAGAAAGGGTGGAATTTATGGCGGGTCAATCTTACGCGGTAATTGGGATGGGGCGATTTGGCGCCAGTGTGGCCCAAGCGCTCTACAACATGGGATATGACGTCATGGTCATTGACGAAAACGAGGAGCGCATTCAAGATCACATTAATATTGCGACGCATGCGGTTCAGGCCGATTCAACGGACGAGCAGGCGCTGCGTGAAGTCGGTATCCGCAACTTTGATGTTGTTGTAGTGGCGATTGGAGCGGACATTCAGGCGAGTATTTTAACCACGCTTATTCTCAAAGAGATGGGCGTTAAAATGATCGTAGCTAAAGCTCAGAATGAGCGCCATGGACAGGTGTTGTACAAAGTAGGCGCAGACCGCGTCGTATTCCCGGAACGAGATATGGGGTTACGGTTGGCTCACAACTTAGTTTCGCCGAACGTACTTGATTTTGTGGAACTGGCAGAAGATTATAGTATCGCTGAAGTGGCAGCCCCTGAAAAGATGGACGGCAAAAGCTTGCAGGAGCTAGATATTCGCGCGAAGTTCGGTGTGAACGTTATGGCAATCAAGAGCGGCAATTCGTTTAACATTGCCCCGAGCGCGTCCGACACTATTAAAGAGGGCGATGTTTTAATCGTGATCGGACATAACGACGATTTGAAAAAGTTTGAGGAAGAGTCCTAATGGATAGGAGTTCATAAATGGAAGTCATTTCATCGGTACAAAACCCACGTATAAAGCAGTGGGCGAAATTACATACGCGCAAAGAAAGGGAAAAAACAGGCCTTTTTTTGCTGGAAGGTTTGCATCTTGTGGAGGAAGCTTGCCTTGCGGGTGCGCAGCTGGAGGCGATATTGCTTGAAGAAGGGCTGGATATCCCGGAATGGCTTGCTATCTTTCAGCGCGCCAGACAGCTTTCCCTTACCTATGTCACGCGTCCGGTATTGGAAAAGGTGGCGGAAACAAAAACGCCGCAGGGTATTATAGCTGTGGCGAAGATAAGGGAGAACAAACCTGATATGCTTCAGAATGGCGGATTGTGGCTTGCGTTGGACAAGCTGCAGGATCCGGGAAATGTCGGCACGCTTATCCGTACGGCGGACGCCGCCGGTTTTAATGGCGTTATTCTCGGAGAGGGAAGCGCCGATCTGTATAATAGCAAAACGCTCCGTGCAACGATGGGTTCGCTGTTCCATCTTCCAGTATGGCGGGAGTCTTTGCCGCAGTTCATAGAACGAGCAAAGCAGCAACAGCCAGAATTGCGGATTATTGGAACAAGCCTGCGGGAGGCGAAGCCGTACACTGATGTATCTTATAGGGGAGCGGCCATTTTAGTTATAGGAAACGAGGGAAGCGGGGTTTCGGATGAGGTGCTCGCATTGGCGGATCAGAACGTGATCATTCCGATTTACGGAAAGGCTGAATCATTAAATGCTGCTATCGCAGGCTCGGTTCTTATGTATGAGGCAGTGAGGCAACGTAGGCAATAGAAGCGTCCCCTTTCTTTACGTTTTATTGTTTACTTTTTTTTCCTGCTGCTTCATCTTTTCCCGCATATTTTGCCACTGATCACGGGCCATGCGTACCGTTTGCGGTTCATTTGCCCGAAGCGGATGTTCGACAACTTTGGAAAAATAGTAAAGCGCTTTAGCGTAATTGTCGAGCTGACGGTGTAGTTCGCCAATCAGGTATGTTAAGCGGATTTCGGATAGGCTTGTACTCACGTAGTCTCCCCGCTCATAGGAAGCCTCATACTCGCTTAGGGCAAGCTTGAGGAAGCGGCGTTCGTTTTCTGTATGCTTCAGATAACGGTATAGCCAGGCGAGACGCAGACAGAGTCCAGCGATAACACAATGTGGCTCTTTGCAGACATTGGCTGTGAAAATCGCAAGTTTGTAAGTGACGATCGCCTCCGGAATCGTGCGAATGCCTGTATAATCTTTCTGCGTCCAGTTAGCGGTGATTTTTTCTTCGATAAGCTGTGCGATTTGTTGTGGCACTTTTTTGCGGAACTGGTCGTTGAATGAGTAGCCGCAGCGCGGACAGACAACAACATGATATAGAATAGGATTTTCCGACTGCTCTTCATAGTATTCGCAGAAGTCGGGATCGCGCTTGTAAGGATGGCTGCGGCGCAGACGCGTTTTCTTGCTGGTAAAGTTATGTCCGCAGTGGGCACACGAGAATTTTTTGTCATAAAGGATTGTTTCTAGTCGGTTCATGTGCTTCTCCCTTCCCTCCAAATTTCCTATCTTTTACTGATACATAAATACTTTTTTTAAAAAAGATATATATATAGTATATGACAAAAATCACTATTAAGATAGGAAAAAAATCATGAGTGTAATTTTTGCACCCTTGCTTATTTGCCGGACATACTATATAATCAGTCCTAAAATAGTTCTTACAGCAAATATCATTGAGAAAGGCAATGACGGAGACAAGTACGTGAAAGAGGCGCTCCCAGGGAGAGAATGCCGCGACTGGAAGCATTCTTGAGATTGGCCATTCACCGAATTCACTCCCGAGTCGGCCCCTGAATGGTAAAGTAGGGGGAATGCCGGAAGCTGTCCGTTATCAGCGCAATGAGATAAGAGCAGGATTTGGCCTGTTCTTGAACAAGGGTGGTACCGCGACCTCTCGCCCCTTACCGGGTGAGAGTTTTTTTATTTTCGTATAAACAGTGTGTATTTTAAGGAGGGATATATTGTGCGCGAAAGACTGGAAGCTTTGAAAGCTGAAGCGCTAAAAGAGCTGGAACAAATCGAGCGAACCGCGCAGGTGCAGGAATTGCGGGTAAAATATCTTGGCAAAAAAGGTTTGTTAACCGAAATTTTGCGTGGTATGGGCAAATTATCCCCGGAAGAACGACCGGTGATCGGACAGTTAGGCAATGAAGTACGTGCAGCGATTGAAAGCAAGCTGGAAGAGAAAAGAGAGGCGGCCGAGCGGGCGGAAGTGGAAGCGAAGCTGGCAAGTGAAACGATTGACGTAACACTGCCAGGGCGTACCGTTCATATTGGCAACCGCCACCCACTTACGCTTGTAACAGAGCAAATCGAGGATATTTTTTTAGGCATGGGCTTTACAGTAGCCGAAGGTCCGGAAGTCGAAACCGATTACTATAACTTTGAAACTCTGAATTTACCGAAAGACCATCCGGCGCGTGATATGCAGGATTCGTTCTATATTACGGAAGAAATATTACTTCGTACTCATACCTCGCCGGTTCAGGTTCGCACAATGGAAAAAATGAAAGGTAAGGTTCCGGTTAAGATTATTTGTCCCGGCCGCGTATATCGTCGTGATGACGATGATGCGACCCACTCCCATGTATTTAATCAGGTAGAAGGATTAATGGTGGGCGAAAACGTGCGCATGAGTGATCTAAAAGGAGTATTGCTCAGCTTTGCGCGTCAGATGTTTGGGGAAAATACGCAAATTCGCCTGCGTCCGAGTTTTTTCCCGTTTACGGAACCTAGCGCGGAAGTTGATGTATCTTGTAGCATGTGCGGCGGCAAAGGGTGCCGGACATGTAAACATACGGGCTGGATTGAAATTTTAGGATCGGGCATGGTGCATCCGCGCGTGCTGGAAATGGCAGGATACGACTCCGAGAAATACACAGGTTTTGCTTTCGGGATGGGAATCGATCGGATCGCGCTTTTAAAGTACGGTATTGACGATATTCGTCATTTCTACACGAACGATGTACGCTTCTTGAAGCAATTCAACCGGGTATAAGGAGGATGGAAAACGATGAAGGTTTCGTATAATTGGTTAGCGCAATATGTTGACCTCTCCGGCGTTACCCCGGAGGAGCTGGCAGAGAAGTTAACCCGCAGCGGCATCGAAGTCGAAGCGGTCGAATATGTAAATAAGGGCGTAAGCAAAGTGGTGGTCGGTTACGTGGCCGAAAAAGAAAAGCACCCGGATGCAGATAAGCTGAACGTATGCCAGGTGGACGTAGGGGACGGCGAACGATTGCAAATCGTCTGCGGCGCCAAAAACGTGGCGGCCGGCCAGAAAGTACCTGTCGCTTTGGTGGGCGCCAAACTGCCGGGAGACTTCAAAATTAAAAAAGCGAAGCTGCGTGGCGTAGAATCAAATGGCATGATTTGTTCAGCAAAAGAGCTTGGCATCAATGATAAGCTGATGCCGAAGGAAATCCAGGAAGGGATTCTTGTGCTGCCGGAAGATTTGGAAGTTGGTCAACCGATAGAACCGGTTCTTGGTCTTGATGATGTAGTTCTGGAACTTGGCCTGACGCCGAACCGTTCGGATTGCTTAAGCATGATCGGCGTAGCATACGAAGTGGCCGCTATTCTTGGCCGAAAGGTAAAACTTCCGGACATAGCTGTTGCTGAGACAGGAGAGCCAATTGATGGCAAAGTAGAAGTGGAAATTACAGCGCCGGATCATTGCCGTCGTTACATGGCGCGTTTGGTTTCCGGTGTTAAGCTCGGCCCGTCCCCGATCTGGATGCAGAATCGGCTGATGGCAGCTGGAGTGCGTCCCATTAACAATGTGGTAGACATTACAAATTACGTTATGCTAGAAACAGGGCAACCGTTGCATGCATTTGATTACTCGAAAGTGGAGAACGGGCGCGTCGTGGTTCGTCTTGCTAAGCCAGGCGAAGGAATCGTAACGCTAGATGATGTAGAACGTACGCTGGATGAGGAAATGCTGCTGATTACGGACGGTGTTAAACCGCTCGGTATTGCGGGCGTAATGGGTGGCGCCAACTCAGAGGTGACGGACAAAACGGACACAATTTTGTTAGAGTCCGCCCATTTTGCTGCCTCTTCCATTCGCAAAACCGCGCGTAAACTTGGCCTTCGCTCCGAAGCGAGCCTGCGCTTCGAAAAAGAAGTCGATCCGAAAGGCGTGGAATATGCACTGAATCGTGCTGCCGCTTTGATGGTGGAACTGGCAGGCGGTCAAGTTGCACGAGGCGTGTCTGATCAGATCATCGAGGCGCCAGAAGACAAAAAAATCGTATTGCGTTTGTCTCGTCTAAACGATTTGCTCGGTACCAGCCTCTCCCTGGAGGATGTAACGTCGATTTTTGAACGTTTGGCGTTCACGTATAAGACGGAAGGCGAAGTGATTACTGTGACTGTTCCGACACGCCGTCAGGATATTACGCGCGAAGTGGATTTGATTGAAGAGGTGGCCCGTTTGTACGGATACGACCATATTCCGACTACGATGCCGTACGGTGACAATACGCAAGGATTGCTTACCCGTGAGCAGATGCTGCGCCGAACCATTCGCCAAGTCCTTAACGGTGCGGGATTGGATGAAGTTAACACATATTCTTTTACCCATCCGGATATCGCTTTCGACTTTGCGACTGTATATCGGGAAACGAAGCCAATTCCGCTGGCGATGCCGATGAGTGAAGAGCGAAGCGTATTGCGTACGAATTTGTTGCCGCATTTGCTGGAGACAGCCGCGTATAATATGAACCGTAAACAGCGTGATTTGGCGTTGTTTGAACTTGGCAAAGTGTTTTTGACTGATGAAGAAACATTGACAAAGCTGCCTGAAGAAAAGCTGGCGCTTGCCGGCTTGCTGACTGGCAACTGGGTCGGGCCGCACTGGCAGCAAAAAGCTGAACCGGTTGATTTTTATTTGGTAAAAGGCATTCTAGATGTTCTTTTCAATCGTCTCGGCATTACCGGAATCGAGTATCGTCCGGCGAAAGATTTGGCTGGCATGCATCCGGGCAGAACAGCGTATGTTGTTTTGCAGGGAAAAACGGCGGGATATCTTGGCCAAGTGCATCCGGTAGCGGAGCAGAAGTACGATGTAGGAGAAACGTACGTCTTCCAACTGGATGCTGATTTGCTGATGGAGCTTGCAACCATGCACCAGGGCATGATGCCGCTGCCCAAATACCCGGCTATTAGCCGTGATATTGCGGTTGTTGTGGACCGTAATGTAAGCGCGGGCACGCTGCAAAATATCATTGAGGAAACAGCCGGGGAATGGCTGGAATCTGTGCGTATCTTCGACGTGTACGTGGATGACAAACTGGGCGTGAATAAGAAAAGCGTGGCGCTGTCCTGCACGTATCGCGATCCGGAAAAGACGCTTACGGATGAGGAAGTACAGGCTGTGCATGACAAAGTGGTCAGAGCGCTCGCGGAGGAGTGCGGCGCCGAATTGCGCGGGTAGACAATGAACGGTTGTATATTTATAAAAAGGAGGAACGCATGAGGCGATTGCCTCCTTTTTTTGTTCTCATTTTTGTGGCCCTTTTCATTTTCCGAGCTTTCCTTATTTGTGTTATTGTGTAGAATATAGTTATGGAAAAGGACGTGAGGAGGACGTATTGTGTCAGGACAGAACAAAGAAAGAGTGGTAGTTGAAATATACGGACAATACTACACGATGAAAGGAGATAGCAGCTCTTCCCATATGCGGATGATCGCCGGGTATGTGGACGACAAGATGCGGAAGATTTCGGAAGCGAATCCCCGGCTTGATACGAATAAACTGGCGGTACTCGCCGCGCTGAATATGGCGGATGAATATTTTCGCTTGCGCATGGAATATGAGGAACTGATTAAACTTTTGGAGAAAACGGCGAAAGAGACAGAAGAAGAGGAAGGGGAGAACAGAGACGGGGAAGAGAAGAACGAAATGAACGAGGAGTAAGATTCAGCATGAACATTCTTGATATTGTCCTGATCGTGGTATTGTTATTTAGCGGATGGCGAGGGTACAGACAAGGACTCGTAGGACAACTGGTACGCATCGTCAGCATGATTGCTTCGTTTCTTGTCGCATTTTTGTGTTATCGTCCGGTTGCAGTACGACTCGCGGAGTGGTTTCCGTTTGCTAAAGCGGAGGTGAACGGTACATTTTCTGAAGTGGCCGGATTCCCATTTATTCAACAGGCCATTTATAATGTTGCGGCCTTTGTTTTGCTTGCGCTTGCTACAGGGCTTGCGGTTCGGTTTGTGGGTGGCTTTTTGGATAGTGCGGCGCGGCTGCCGGGACTTTCTGTTGTTAATAACCTGGCAGGCGGGGTGATCGGCCTTGTTAAAAATGGGCTTATTTTGTTTGTGCTTCTTATCGTCGCCTCTCTGTTGCCTGTAGAGGCTGTGCAAGAAACGATAAACGGGTCTTTGCTCGCTTCATACGCTACATCGTATTCCTCTGATTTGTTCCAATGGATAAAAGAAATGATACAAAGTCCACTGTCTACGGGTCGATCCTCCAATTTATTATAATGAACAGAAGAACGGGAAGCCGCTGCGGCACATCATTTCGCAGCGGCTTTTTTTAGAATTATTTTTTAGACGAAAAAACAGGGGGTTTGGCAATACGGATTTTGAGTTCGCTCATTTATGTTTGTTGCCGCCAGCGTTTTGCATGCTGACCTACAAGCGATAGAAATTCTTTTAATGCGGGAGACAGCCATTTTTTCTTATGATACGCCATTTGTGTGGCTACGCGGCAGGCGCTGTCGTCCCAGTCGAGCGCAGCTATTTTTCCTTCCATGATTTCTTTTTCGACTGTAATCAAAGGAAGAAATGAGAGACCGAGTCCTGACATAACGCAGTTCTTAATCGCTTCAATGCTCCAAAACTCAAGGTCAGAACCGGGAAACACGCCACAACTGTTAAGATGTGCTTCGAATAGTGTGCGATAGCTGCACCCGGGCTCCGTATGCAGAAATGTTTCGTTTTTTAGTTCCGGTGTTTTAATATTCTTACCTGTAGCCAATGGATGTTCCGGCGGTGCAATAATTACCATTTTTTCGGTTGCAAGCGTCTCAATATAGAGATCGGCTTCCTGCGCTTCCGGCTCCAGCAAGAATACCACGTCAAGCTCGCCGTTGCGCGCTAGGCTCCGCAGTTCCCAACAGACTCCGGGTCTAAGAATAATTTTTACCTGTGGATAAAGGGTTGTGTATTCGCGGATAATGGCCGGCAACCGAAAAGCGGCGAGCGATTCCGGTGCGCCGATGATCAGTGTTCCAGCCGGGACGGAGTCAGATGTAATTGCTTGTATGGCAGCGTCATGCAGTTCAAGGATTTGGGTTGCGTAGGAAAGAAGTTTCTCTCCGGCGGTGGTTAGTATGACTTTTTTTCCGAGACGATCGAACAGACGGGTCTTCAGTTCTTCTTCAAGCGATTGAATCTGGGCGGTTACGCTTGATTGCGCGTACGACAACAGTTCCGCCGCCTTTGTAAATCCTTTTAACTCGGCGACAACCTTGAATGTATGTAGATTACGGAGTTCCATTGTTCCTCCTTTTTTCATCGGTTTTATTGATAGATTTTCATCGGAATCATCTGTTTTACCGATGATATTATTATCAGTTACGATGGTAAAGAAAGCAAGATATATGATGAAAAAAGGAGATAACAGGAAATGGAAACGACAGGAAAGTTAAAAAAATCAATTGGCTTGCCGCAAGCGGTGGCACTTTATATCGGAGCGGTTCTCGGTTCTGGCGTTTTACTGGTACCGGGACTTGCAGCAGAAATAGCTGGACCGGCATCTTTGCTAGCCTGGGCAATCATGGCGGTGTTAGTGTTGCCGATGGCGCTGGTGATGGGCTTGCTGTCTGCCCGTTTTCCGAACGCGGGCGGGGTCGCGTACTTTGTCAGCCGCGCATTTCATCCGAAAACCGGTTCGCTCATCGGATGGTTTTTCTTGATGGCGGTGCCGATCGGCGCCCCGGTAGCTGCTCTGACAGGCGCCGGATATATGGCGGCGGCATTTGGGCTAAGCCGGGGTGCGGTGATTGCTACTGCTGCTATCATGCTGGGGTGTGCGCTGCTGGTCAATTTCCTTGGCATGAAAGTGGCAGGTATGGTACAGGTGGCGGTTGTGGCGGCAATTGCTTCCGTACTGTTGACTGCTGTCGTGGGTGCCGTTCCTTCTATTGAGAAAGCTCACTTTGTGCCGTTTATGCCGCATGGCTGGGCAAGTGTCGGGCAAGCGGCTGCGCTTTTATTTTGGTGTTTCATCGGTTGGGAAGCGGTCTCGCATTTATCGGAAGAGTTTGTGGATCCGCAGCGCGAAGCAGTGAAAGGCGTATCGGTCGCTGCGGTGATTGTTGGCTTGCTTTATTTTTTTACCGCGTTCGCTACCGTTGGCACCGGGAGCTACGGTGCCTTCGCTTCTTCTGTTTCACTGGTGCTGATTATTGAACGATTGTTTGGAACGAGCGGAGCTATTGTAGTGGGAATTACAGGAATATTTATTTGTACAGCGACGATTATCGCGTATATAGGAGCGGCTTCCCGCCTCGCTTATGCGCTGGCGAAAGAAGGGATGGCGCCGGAATGGTTTAGCCGCCTTTCAGCGCGGCAGGGCACTCCGGTGGGTGGACTGTTGTTTCTAGCCGCATGTTTTGCGCTTGTGCTGACATTATATAGCACAGAAATCATATCTTTGAAGACATTAATCCAATTGCCGAACGCAACCTTTATTCTGACTTATTTAGGCGGTTGCGCGGCCGGTATCCGCTTGCTGCGGGACAGCCGATTAGGTATGGGCATTAGTTGGCTTTCCTTTTTACTAACAGCGGCGGTCTTTCCGTTTACGGGCTGGTCCATGCTTTATCCTTTGACAATCGCCGTTTTTTGCTGGTTGTCCTGGCATTTTCAGAAAAAAATACAAGTAAAGCCGGAAGATAAGCGTAATAGCGAGAAATCTTCTTGCAGCCAATGATATAATAGCAAAGGGGCGAAAAGTAGCCACCATATTGCGAATAGAGGATGAGAGAAAGAAGAGGCTCCCCTATTCACACTTATAGTAGAGAGGGGTTTTCTGTTGGAAGCACGTACGTTGTCAACGCTTGAATTTGATAAAATTATTGTGCAGCTTGCGGATTACGCTTCTTCCTCGCTGGGAAGAGAAAAAATAGAGCAATTAACTCCTGTGGCGGAGCTAGAAGAGGTGGAACGTCGCCAACAAGCGACACGTGAGGGGACGACTGTTCTGCGGCTGCGTGGAAGTGTGCCGTTCGGCGGTATTCGCGATATCCGCTCGGCGTGTAAACGAGCGAGCATGGGTGGAGTGCTTAATACGACTGAATTGCTTGACATCGCGTCTACGCTGTACGGTGGCGGACGCCTAAAAACATTTATCGCCTCGATTACAGAAGAAGAATCTCTTCCGCTTTTGAAAGAATTGGTAAGTCAGGTCGAACGGCTGTCAGGCCTGGAAAATGAAATTAACCGCGCGATCGATGAAAACGGTGTAGTTGTTGATTCGGCGAGTTCAGCTCTTTCGCAAATACGGGGGCAAATTCGCGGCGCCGAAAAACGTATCCGTGAGCGTCTTGAGCAGATGATCCGTAACAGCAATACGCAAAAAATGTTGCAGGATCCGATCGTTACGATTCGTAATGACCGTTTTGTTATTCCAGTTAAACAGGAATACCGTCATGTGTTCGGCGGCATTGTTCACGACCAATCTTCATCGGGTGCGACACTGTTTATTGAGCCGCAGGTTGTCGTCAATATCAGCAATGAATTGCGTGAGTTAAAGCTAAAAGAAGCGCGTGAAGTGGAGAAGATTTTGAGCGCGCTTTCGGCGAAAGTAGCGGAAGTAGCCGAGGTGTTGCTGCATAATATGGAATGCTTGGCAGAAGCCGACTTTATTTTCGCTAAGGCTTCATATGCACAAGCGCTAAAGGCGATACAGCCGGTGATGAATGATAAAGGTTATCTCCGCATTAAGAAAGGTCGTCATCCGCTTATTCCAGCCGAGCAGGTTGTTCCGATCGACATTGAACTGGGCAAGAGCTATACAGCCATCGTTGTTACCGGCCCGAATACGGGGGGGAAGACCGTTTCGCTCAAGACCGTCGGCCTGTTTTCGCTTATGGCGATGGCGGGACTTCATATTCCGGCTGAAGAAGGCACTGAGATGACGATTTTTGAAGGGGTTTATGCTGATATTGGGGACGAGCAGAGCATTGAGCAAAGCTTAAGTACGTTCTCGAGCCATATGACCAATATTTCGCATATTCTTCAACATGTGAATAATCGCAGCCTCGTGTTGTTCGATGAGTTGGGCGCGGGAACGGACCCGACGGAAGGCGCGGCGCTCGCGATGGCGATTATTGATTATGTACATCAGCGCGGCGCCCGTCTCGTGGCAACGACGCATTACAGCGAACTGAAAGCGTATGCCTATGATCGTCCGCAGATTGTGAACGCGAGCGTGGAGTTTGATGAAGTAACGTTGCGTCCAACGTACCGTTTGCTTGTCGGCATCCCAGGCCGTTCCAATGCGTTTGCCATCGCCTCTCGGCTTGGCCTGCCGGAAAAAATCTTACAGCAGGCGCGCGATTTCGTGAAAACGGAAGAAACTGAAATTGATACGATGATTGCTTCACTGGAGGAAAATCAGCGTAAAGCGGAGGCGGAACGGCGCACGGTCGAACATCTGCGCGCGGAATTGGAGCTTGCGCGCGAGGAGCTTGCCCGCGAGTTAGCCATTTTGGAGGAGAAAAAGGAACAGTTATACCGGCAGGCGGAAGAAGAGGCGCGTGCCGCTGTGGAGAAAGCGCGCAAAGAAGCAGAGCAGATTATTTTTGACCTGCGGAGGCTCGCGAGAGAAGAGCACGCCAATATTAAGGAGCACAAGCTAATTGAAGCGCGCAAGCGACTGGAAGAGGCGGTGCCCACGCTGCGCAAAAGGAAAAAGCAGAAGCCGAAGAATGTGCCGCTTAATCAGCAGCCGTTGGAAGTGGGAGATGAAGTGCGCGTGCTGTCGTTCAACCAGAAAGGTGAGATTGTTGGCAAGGTGAGCGACAACGAGTTCCAGGTACAAATTGGTATTGTTAAAATGAATGTCAAAGCCGATAATTTGGAAAAGCTTAAATCGGCAAGGCCGCAAGCGACCCAGCAGATTACGCGCATTACATCTGCGCGCGAACCGGTACGCATGGAGCTTGATGTGCGCGGCCATACGGTAGAAGAAGCCATTATCCGGATTGACAAGTATCTGGATGAGGCAGTGCTCAGCGGATTGAATCAAGTGTCCATTATTCATGGCAAAGGAACAGGCGCTCTGGGGCTCGGCGTGCAGAAATATTTGCGTAACCATCGGCTTGTGAAATCGTTCCGTTGGGGCGGGCAGGGCGAAGGTGGGCTTGGCGCCACGATTGTGGAATTGAAATAGCGGAGAGAGCGGCGGCTGAAACTGCCGCTTTTTTTTTTCGTATGATATATAAATAATAAGGAATAGACACTATTCTTTTAACAGTGGAGGAGGGAAAGGGTTGGTTATTTTCTCTAATTCTTACGTGTTGACTGCCGCTTATTTCGCTGCCGCCTTGCTTGCAGTTATTATTTTTCTGGCTGTATTTGAGATGGTCACCAAATATAAAGATTGGGACGAGATTAAACGCGGCAATGTTTCAGTCGCTATGGCGACGGGGGGAAAAATTTTTGGAATCTGTAACATTATTAGGTATTCGATTGAGCATAAGGAAGGCATTGGCCATACGCTTTTATGGAGTTCATATGGTTCGTTGCTGTTGCTTGTTGCGTATTTCGTATTTGAGTTTTTGACGCCGATGTTCAAAGTTGATGAGGAAATTGCAGCTGATAATCGCGCCGTTGGCTTATTGTCTATGGTAATTTCCATAGGCGTATCCTATGTTATCGGTGCAAGTATTATGCGATGAGACAATTTGCCTATATATAACGGCAGGGTGTCTGTGGACACAAACACGATGCCGTAGGAGGGATCGGGATGCTGGATAGATTGGCCAAGATTTTGTCTTTATGTGCGTTACTTTTTATTTTTTTCGGCATTCTATATTTTGCGGTGTTTCAATAATAAATAAAGCGAAGATGTAAAGGCGAGAGGTAACGATCGCTCTTTTCTTATGTTTGTGATAAAATAATTACGTTTATGTTTGGATAGCGAGAGGTCGGAGGAGATTATCATGGGAAAATCTTTGGATATTGCGGTTGTCGGCCTAGGTTTTATCGGCCTGCCGTTGTCATTAAGCTATGCCCGCAAAGGGGCGAATGTAGTAGGTATTGATATAAGCGAAGTGCTTGTGCAAGAAATTAATAGAGGGAAATCCCACCATCAGGAATACTTCGAAGGTAAATCGCTGGCGCAAATTCTTCAGGATCAGCTTGCGGCTGGAAGATTTATCGCGACAACCAGCTATGAAGAAGCGGCTGCTAGAGTAAATAACTACATCATTACTGTTGGTATCCCGGTAAAAAATGGCGATCCGCAGATGCATTACCTGATATCTGCGTGCGAATCGCTGGCAGCAGTGTTGAAAAAAGGGGATACAGTTATTCTCCGCAGTACGGTTATTCCGGGTACGACGGAGGAAGTTGTCAAGCCGTTGCTTGAAAAGAGCGGGCTTGTAGCCGGTGAGGATTTTTATCTCGCATATGCATCGGAGCGGATTGCGGAAGGGCGGGCATTCGAAGAATTTATCCATATGCCGCTTGCGCTAGGCGGCGTGAATGAGGCGAGCACGCAGCGCGCCCGCGAAGTATTGGCGTTTGTGACGGAAGCGGAAATTACGATTTCTGACATTAAGGTTGTGGAAACGTCCAAAGTAATCGAAAACGTCCAACGTGATGTTAATATTGCGATGGTGCAGCAGTTTGCCCGTTTTGCGGAAAAAGCGGGTATCGATACGTTTGAATTAATCCGTGTGGCCAATACGCATACCCGCGTAAATCTGCTGACACCGGGCCCGGGCGTCGGCGGCTACTGCCTGCCGAATGCTTTATATTATCTATTGCCGAAGGCGAAAGAGTTGGGGGTTGACCTTAAACTGCTTGAAATGGCGCGCCAGATTAATGACAGCGTACCGCAAGTTCTGGTGGACATGGCGGAAGCCGAATTGAACAAGCAAGGCAAAACGCTGGCCGCAAGTAAAATCACCGTGCTGGGTCTTGCAATGAAAGATTTTTCGAATGATGACCGGATTAGCCCGCCGCACCACCTCGTTCAATTGCTTAAAGAAGCGGGTGCGGATGTGGTGGCGTACGATCCAGCCGTACCAGCAACGTATGATTATAAAGCATCCAGCCTGAAGGAAGCGGTAGAGGGTGCGGATGCGCTCATTTATGTTACTGCGCAGAAGGAATTTCTTGACATTGATTGGAACCAACTTATCGGGTGGATGAACGATAATCCGGTGATTCTAGATAGTAAGAACCGCGTGCCACGCGGCGTAGCGGAAAAAGTGGTGCTAGTTCGTATTTAGGAAATGGGGTATAAGACACGGTTTCCTTTATTTTGACTGAAAAAACTCGCAGAGCGTGCCCGCCCGTACTTTTTTGAGGAAAAAGGACGAGCGGCAACGCCCGCGAGTTTTTCCTATATGAAAGGATGTTTCGGAATGAAGGCGAGCAGAAAAATGTTGCTGGTGGCGTATCTCTTTCCGCCCATTGGCGGCGGCGGAGTGCCCCGTGCCCTCAAAATGGCAAAATACCTGGCCGAGGATGGCTGGGAAGTACACGTGCTGACCGTGGATGATACATACTATGCAACACGGGATGATTCCCTTTTGCGTCAGCTTCCGGAGAACGTTATCATACATCGAGCGCAAGAGTGGAATCCGGTGCAAAAGATGCGCCCGCCGCAGAAAGAATCTCCAAAACGCGATAGGAGTCAGGAAGCAGCGGCGGTTAAAACGGGCGAAGGACTGAGGCAGGCGGTAAGGCAGAAAGTTGTGCCGATGCTGAAAAAAATTAAAAACACGTTAATGATTCCTGATGATATGATTGGCTGGATGCCGTTTGCGGTGAAGCTGGGGGAAGAAGTGATCAAAAAACATAATATTCCGATCATGTTTTCCACATCCGGGCCGTACACAAATCATCTGGTAGGTCGCAGCTTGAAGCGAAAGACAGGCGTTGTGTGGATTGCTGATTTCCGCGATCCGTGGACACAGAACATGCATCGTTCCGGGGTGGCGTGGCGCGAAGCATGGGAAGAAAGGATGGAGCGTAGCGTTATGGCAGAAGCGGATGCGATTACGACAGTGACACACGGATTCGCCGAGAACTTTATGAAGAAGTTTGGTAAGGAAATCAAGCGTATGGAGGTTATTCATAACGGATTCGATCCTAATGATTACCTGGATATTGCTACGCCGCCTGAAGACGGGAAATTTACGCTTGCATACCCCGGCATCTTCTATAAAGAGCGGAATCCACGCCTTTTATTGCAGGCGGTTGCTGAACTTATTCAGGAGGGGAAAGTGGATCGTGCCAGCATTGTGCTGCGCTTTGCCGGGGTGTTCGATTATCCGGGGTACAGCGATAATATTGATTGTGTGCGGCGGCTCGGCCTGGAGGACATCGTGGACATCCAAGGAAATCTTCCGCATAAAAAAGCGCTGGAAATGATGAAAGGGGCCGATGTGCTCATGCTGATCGGGGATACCGCTCCCGGTTCCGGTGTATACATTCCGGGCAAGCTATACGAATACATGGCCATCGGGCACCCAATTTTGGCGCTGTCCGTCGAAGGCGAATCGACGAAGATTATCCGCAAGTTTCATTTAGGCGAAGTGGTAAACCCGCTCAATAAAGATGAGATTAAGCAGGCGTTTTTGCGTATGTATGAACAATGGAAAGAAAACCCTGGTTGCCAGGCGGATCGGGCTGGCGAGATTCTGCGGCGCGCCGAAGACGGGGATCTGGCGATTTACAACCGTCAAGTACAAGCGCGGATGCTGGGCGAACTGATGGAAGAGCTGCTTGCGGCTAAATGGTAAGCAATTGTATAGCCATATAGCAGGCAACACCCCAGATGAGCAACGCGGATATGCGGTTTACCGCTTTCATCCAGCGCCCTGTTTTATCAAACGTTCCGAGAATACGGCCAGCGATGGCTAGGCTGAAAAACCAGAGGTAAGAGATCAGAATACAAGAAAGAGTGAACGCCCATTTTTCTCCGCCTGTATATCCGAGTGAACTTGTACCGATAACACCGATCGTGTCAAGAATGGCGTGCGGATTTAACAGCGATACGGAGACGGCGAACATGATTTGTTTTTTCGGCGGCAGACTCATCTGTTCGCCGTTTTTTATATGGCTGTCACTTCGCCATGTAATCCATCCTATATACAATAGAAAAAGAATACCTGCCGCAAACAGAAGTGTTTTTAACCAACTGAATGTAAGCACGATAAGGGAGACGCCCAGCACCGCCAGTACAATCAGAAGAGTGTCGCAGAGAGAAGCCGTCAGTATAACCGGTAATGCTCGCACAAGCGAAGGCTGGGTCGCTCCTTGCGTAAATACGAAAACATTTTGTGCCCCTAGCGGCAGAATGAGCCCAAACGCTAGAAGCATTCCGTGTAAGAATGCTTGTAACACGTCTTTCTTCACCTTCCTTTGAAATATGATAATTTGATTATATAGGCTTAAGCAAAAGGTGTCTCCAGCCAATGAAAGCAAACAGGAGCCGGCCAATTGTGTGCCGCAGCGAGAAGAAGAAGGAGAAGAGCATGATGAAAAATGTGGAGTGGAAACCGGATGGACAAAGCGGTGTTCCTCTATACAAGCAAATTATCCACTATATAAGGGGAAAAATCGCACGTGGAGAGTGGCCCATAGGTTATAAAATTCCGCCGGAACGAACGTTGGCGGAGCAGTTTGGCGTCAACCGAAGCACAGTAACGAACGCGTTTGCTGAATTGGCGGCAGAAGGATTAATCGAAGGAAAAAGGGGAAGTGGAACAAGGGTTATAAATAATACATGGACGCTGCTGGCGGCCTCCGCTCCCCCGGATTGGCGAGCGTACGTCGAGGCCGGGGCACATCGGCCGAATCTTTCCATGATTCAACGGATCAATGAAGCAGAGTTTGTCCCAGGAACGATTCGGCTTGGCACGGGAGAGATGTCGCCGGACATGTTTCCCTCTGAAATGATGGCGCTTGTATTGGAAAGAACGGCGAGAGTAATGAGACCGTTGGGATATGAGGAGCCTTTGGGGTTATATGAGCTCAGGGAAGCCGTGAGTCAGCACGTACGCCTATTTGGCATACAGGCTTCGCCTTCTGCGATTCTCATCGTGTCCGGCGCGCTTCAGGCGCTGCACTTCATTTCGATCGGTTTATTGCCTCGCGGCTCAGCCATTTTGCTTGAGAAACCTTCTTACCTTTGTTCCATGCGTGTTTTTCAGTCGGCAGGGATAAGACTTGCTGGTATCCCGGAAATCAAAAAGCCGGAAATGATTCCAGCGCGTTTGTCACATTATAAGCACAAACACGAAGCGGCTTTATTATATACGATTCCTTCTTTTCACAATCCGACCGGAAAAGTAATGTCGGAAGAAGCAAGGCAGCAGCTTATGCTATCCTGTGAACATGAACGATTGCCTATTATCGAGGACGATGTTTACGGGGAACTTTGGTTGGATGAAAAACCGCCAGCGTCGTTGAAAGCGCGCGATAAAAACGGGCTTGTCCTTTATATAGGCAGCCTTTCGAAAACGCTGAGCCCCGGATTGAGAATCGGGTGGATTATCGGACCGGAGCCGGTAATTCGGAGGCTGGCCGATATTAAAATGCAAACCGATTACGGTTCGAGCTCGTTGTCACAGTGGGTGGCAAAAGAATGGTTAACAAGCGGATTATATGGGGAGCATCTTACACGTATTCGTGAACAGTTAAGAACACGGCGAGAAATGGCGCTTACAGTTCTTGAAAAATATATGAAAGGGCTGGCCGATTGGGAAGCGCCAGCCGGTGGTTTCTACGTCTGGTTGCGCCTTCTCATAGCACCGCCGCTTCAAAAGTTGTTCGAATCTGCGCTCAGGCAGGGTGTTCTGTTAAACCCGGGAAATATTTATGATCCTGGAGAAAGGGAGCGGTTGCGGATTTCTTACGCTTACGCGTCGCCGGCGGAGTTTGAGGAAGGTGTCCGCAGACTGGCTCGTTTGCTTATCGAAGCCGGACGGAAAAAGCAATAAATTGAAGCTCCACACAACGTCGCCCTTCATTCCACGGTTTTCATCGTGGGATGAAGGGCAGCATTTTCTGTAAAAGTGAAAAAGCGGTCGCCACTTTTGCTGAAGCGGTATCGACAGATAACGCATCCTCGTAGAAAATCAACGAAGTCGAGGAAGAAAAGGCGGATGTTGTTATAGCAAGATATCAAGCAGTTGCTCTACGTATCGCTCTTGTTCTTGCCTGTACTGAAGCAAATCGGTAGGTGGTGCGTACAGCACTTCACGGCACGTTTTTGTAAAATCATCTGCATCGCGGTTGACAAATGTAATGACACCGTTCGGGCGTTTGACTACATCGCTTGCGATCGCTGGTGTACCAAGATATATCGCTTCTCTTAGGGATATGGCATCTCCGTCACTTGCGGTCGGCCGAACGAATAGTGTGGCTTTTTGAATAAGCGGATAGAACGGGATTTTCTCTTGCACCAGCAAGAACCTTTCTTCGAGGCCATGCGCCGCGATACGTTCCGTATATTGTTCCAGCAAGGCCTGCTCCCCTATATGTGTGATGCAATATACGAACGCCAGCTTCTTATTTTCACGCGCCAATTTAGTAAACATGTCAATGCATAAATCAAGGCCGTATAATTCTTCGCCATTATAAAGATTGCCTACGCCACCGTTTGCAACAATTACCTGCGGGTATTTAGTGAATGTTTTCAGCACATAGTCGGGAATTTTTTTTATATCGCTTTCTAGGTCAGTGGTTGGCGGAATGAACGCCGGAATGACGGAGATCTTCCGTTCTGGAATGCGTAGCTCCAGCAGCTTTTCTTTCACTTCTTCGCTTACGGCCACAAAATGATCTGACAGCAGGCCGGTAAGAAACACCATTACCTTTTGCGCAAGTCCCAGTTGTGTGCCATCATTGCGCAAACTGTGAACGGTATGAACGATCTTTTTGCCTTTGAGTTTTAACAGGGACAGCGTAAAGCGTATTTGCCAGCGCAAGAAATGATTATGGATGATGTCTTCGTTTTTTTGCCACAAGTACTTCCATGCCCATTTTTCAATCTCTGGAATCGGCACAACGGCCCGCTTTTTTTCTCCGTTTTCTCCATTGCCGTCGTAGATGATAAAAGGAATTTGCTTCTGTTCAAGCGTATCGCACAGACGTTCCACATGAACAGAAATCCCCCCGGCTGGGGGGGGATAGACACCGATCTCGGCAATTGACTTTGTTTTTCTCATTTTTCCGGTTGTTCCTCCCTTGCACGCGCTAAATTATAGGCAGCAGACAAAATCGCAAGTACGATCCAGAACATGAAGTCTACACGGTATTGGTGCCAAACATCTTCCGTCAAACCGGCGGTGCCAATCGCGATAACCGCGGCGATCCCCCCTTTGACGACATAAGAAAGCAGACTGTCTTTTTTGTCATTTATGAACAAAGTAACGACCGCGGTTCGCAAGCTCTGGTAAAACATATAGAAGAGCAGGAGAATGGTCAAAATCCCTCCGGTTACAAAGTTCATCAAATAAATATTGTGAAGATGGTTGGCACGCACGCCAGGCATCATGTAATCAGCGTATACTTTTTTGAATGTCGTTAAGTCAGAACCGATCCCGGTTACCCAATAATCTTTAACCATAGGTACAGCCGCTTTCCAAATTTGCAGTCGGAAATCGCTTGAAGAGTCGGTTTTCGGCTTTACAATTGTTTGAATCCGGTCAATAATCGAGTCAGGCAAATAGTTTACGCTAATGGCTGCGGCAATTAAGCCTATAACCAGCAGACGACGGTTAATCATCGTAGCAACAATCACTAAAGCTACGAACATGGCAACCCAGCCGCCGCGTGACAACGTTAAGAATGCGGCAAGCGCAATGAGTACAAATTGAAGGGAAAATAAGATACGGTTGCCCCATGTTTTCGCATAAAAAATGAGCGCAAAATTGAACGGCAAAATCATAATCAAATATTGAACGAATAGGTTCGGGTTTTCGAACGTAGCCCAAATTCGTTTTGCGCCTTCGTTTTTGCTTACATCGATCCACGCGGCTTTCGTATAGTCAATCGTAAAGAAATATTGGTATATACCATAGAGCGAAACGAGGCTTGCCGAGATGATCAGGCAGACGATAAAGCGGTACAGCACATCCCGCGAATCTACCTTCATGACAAGCAGCAAATAAAGCACGAAACTTACAAAATAATAAAGTAAAAATTGGGTTAAACTTTCCATAACGTTCACTGAAGTGAGCGCCGTGACAAGCAAAATAGCCACAAATAAAAATACAGCTAGATTCAGATGATTTTTTAGATTGGCTTTCATCTGCGCATAATTTTGCTTGGTTACGAACAATATGAGCACAAGTAATAGAATGAGAGCCAACAGCGGGCGATATGTCAGAATGGGAAGCGAGAGAGCGAATAAATACAATCCGTACTCCGTTCTATAGAGCGTAATCGCTAGAAACGCCCCCATCAACACGAACTCGCCGGCCATTGCTATTTTATACTGCGCAATGCCTGTGGCAAGTAGCACGCCAGCCACAAGCGCCATGAGAAGACGTGTTTTCGTCATTATTATCGAACTCCCGGTTCTCTACTTATTTGGGTCGAACAATTGCATGAGCAACCGACCGGGGATGCTTGTCCGGATGATAAGCCATACTCGCTCTGGCCCAAGGAAAAGCAGCAAGCCTCCCGCAATAAGGTCAAGGGCGATGATAAGCACAATATTCTCTAGGAAAAGAAGAACATATACATGCAGGAACACCATAATAAATAGTGTCCAGAACACGTATTGCCATTGGATGCTTTCACATTTAGCCTTAAAGCGCGCCAGCAAGGAATGCTGTCCCGCTTTTTCTGAGAATGTTTCTATCAGCCCTATCAGCCCGTCTATAACTTTATGCGTCAGCCACTCATAAAAAGACGTTTTTTTCAAGTTTTCACCTTCTTATTTTACGCTGATTACTCTTGACGCGAATACAGCCTGGTTTGTATGAGCAGGCAAATACAAATTCGCATGGAAGAATGTGTTATCAATAATCGGTCTTCCGTCCAACGAGACGAATCCAGGCGCTTTAATCGTTAAATAAACGTCCTCTTCTGCGTCAAATGAACGCAAATAATAGTTTCCGTTGACGTCTGGCAAATATTTTTCCGCAGGCCTCGTTTTAACGTCAACGACCGTTCCGAATGGCTCAAGTTGACCTTTCTGAAAAATTTTGTCACCTGGTTTGATTGACTTATGAAAAGAAGGCTCCTGCCCTTCAATTCGGAGTACAACGGTCATCTCTTTTGACGGTATGATCAGTTTACCGGCCATGGAGGCTTTCAACGAGATAATAATAGCGGCAGCGATAAGCAACAGAGTAATCAGCGCGTCTTTTAACGTAAAAGAAAAAGCGCGCGCATTCATTATTTATCACCTAAATTTACTTCGGTCAGAAGCGTTTCGATCATGTAGCGTGGGCCTTTGATCGTCAATTTGCTGCCCGCAAGCAGGGGATTGTCCCCTTCACCGACAGCCGTTGAACCGGAGATGGCTGCTTTCGTTTTCACCGTGATGTAGACGGAGTACTTTTCTGGGACGGTAGACATAACCATGCGGCCATCCGCGGTTGTAACCGCCACTTTTCCGGGCTTTTTCTCAACGTTAACGACTTCGCCGATTTTTAAGCCTTTGTCTTTATCTTTAATGATGTCGCCTTTTTTGATTTGATCGACGACAAACGGGTGCTCAGCGCTGTTATAGAGGACATAGGTTACTTCTTTTTGCGTTGTCGGCCCTATGGCAATTTCTTCGCTTTTTGTGAATTTTAATCCAGCGAAAATCAGCGCCGCGATCAAAAGCAAAATAAGAAATAAATCCAAAATGTTAATTACACCAAAAATTCGTCCTTTTTGATCAATTGCTTTCATGGAATGCTTCCTCCTATTTGGTATGAAAAAAAATCATCCAGCATAACCTTCACTAGGATATCATACAAAACTTCTTTTACACAACAGCCTGGTCGTTGTAAGAAACAATCGAAGATATTACCATCCCTTCTTACTCCATCAACGAAAAACCCGCTCTGATAAGCGGGTTTATTTTGCGCGGATAAGTTTCCGGTATAATTCTTTCGTTTTCATCGCCATGTGCGTTAGCGTATATTCTTCCTTTACGGTCTTGTATCCTGCCTCCGCAAGCTTCGTGCGCAGTCCTTCGTCTTCCATCAAGATCACAACATTCTGCCGGATTTCCTCCGGATTTTTCGTTGAAATCACCAATCCGTTCAAGTAGTCAACCAAAAAGTCTGAGATTCCTCCAACCATGGTAGAAATTACCGGCTTTTTGGCGGCCATCGCTTCCAAAAGCGAAAGGCCCAGACCTTCAGAATAAGATGGGCTGATAAAAGTGTCCATCGCTTGCAGACAGCGCGGCACATCCTTGCGGAAACCGGCAAAATGCACGCGTTCGCTCACGTTCGCTTCACGTGCCATGTTTTGCAGTACAGTTTTTTCCGGACCGTCACCGATAACCAGCCAATGAATATGAGGGTAGTCTTTTGCCAGCAGGATAAATGCCTGCATCAAATCGTTTAATCCTTTTACCGCAACAAGGCGGGAGACGGTACCGATCACGAACGCGTTTTCGGGAATTCCCAGTTCGCGGCGGATGGTTGCTACATCTTCTTCGATTGCAAATTCTTCAATCGGAATCCCATGATGGATAAGCGTAATTTCTTCTGGCTTCACACCGTCCGATTCAAGCGATTGCTTGATAGAATTTGAGATAGCGATATAATGATCATTCCATTTGCGTGTCCACAGTTCCATGCGTGAGGCGAGGAAGTAAGCCAGCGGATTTGGGTAATCATACCGCAATACGCTATGAATCGTCGTGACAATAGGCACACGGGGAAGGGAACGGGCGGCGATTCGACAGAAGAAATTTGCCTTAACGCCATGGGAATGGATAAGGTCCGGCTTCTCTTCCTGAAACACGCGGACAAGTCCCTTAACCAACCGGAAATCAAAACGTCCGTATGTATCGAGCACAATAACGCGAATGTTTCGTTTGCGCAATTCTTCGGCAAAGGTAGCGTTATAAAAGCATACAACGACAGGGTCGACCGAGTGTCTGGACAGAATTTCAAGCAATTCAAGAATATGTTGCTCCGCGCCGCCAAACTCGCCTCCGCCGATTGCATGCAATATTTTCATTTTGGACATCCTCTGTTCACTTCCTGACCCTAGAGCAACTAAAAACATCATGCTAAACGATGAAATCGTATCAATTATATCGCATCTGTGGCAGGATGTTCAATGTAAGAGGGTTGATTTTTCACAATTCAGGTATAGTATGAAAGAAGCCGTGTTTTTATGTGGAAGCGATATAAGACAGATTGAAGGTAGTGAGGAGAATATGTACATATGGCACAAACCGTACTTCGCTCGGCAGCAGTAATTATCATTGTCACGCTTGTGGGGCGGGTCGTCGGCTTGCTTCGCGAAACGTTGCTCGCTTATCATTTTGGCACCAGCTTCGCGGTGGACGCTTATCGATATGCGTTCGCGATTCCAACGATGATTTTCTTATTCGTGCCAGGGGCATTAAACGCCATTTTCGTTCCTTCGGTTAAAAGCATGCTGGTTGAGAACAGGCGGGAAGAAGCGCAGGCGCTGTTCCGCAAAATGTTGACCGTAACTACGCTGATTTACTTTGTCATTATGGTGTTCGGCATGCTATTTTCGCGCGAGATTATGCAGGTAATGACGTTTATGCAGCAAAACTCTGAAGCGATTACGCCCGAGCAGCGCGCTCAGCAATTGGAAATGGGAACGAGGATGCTTCAGATGATGTGGCCTTCTGCCGTATTTATCGCGCTCATTGGCGTGTTTCAGGCAACGTTGAACGCGCATCAGCAATTTTTTATTCCACAGATGAGCACGGTTGTGAACTCTGTGGTGGTGTGCGCTGCGTACCTGTTGTTCGTTCCGTTTTACGATATTTATGGTGTAGCCATTGGCACGACGCTCGGCTTCTTGTTCGCGGCCTTATCCATGGCATATTCCATCAAAAAAGAGCAGTATTCGTTTGTACCAGATTTCCGCTGGAAAGACGAGGAAATGAAGAAAATCGGTGAACGATTTCTTCCAATCATGCTTGGCTCATTGATCACGCAAGTATATACGTTTATTTATCCGGTGCTTGCCTCCGGACTGGGCCCGGGACGCGTGGCGGCGCTTGGATATGCTAATACGATTTACCAGCTTCCGATGGCAATTTTTGTTGCGGCGTTTACGCTACCGATATACCCTTATCTTGTTGAATATTTTACTAAAGGCGAATTAGACAAGATGAAACAGTCCATTACCGAAGGGATGCGGTATTTGTTTATTTTGTTGGTTCCGGTTACTGTCGCGATGGCCATCATTCCGGACGAACTGGTTTCGCTTCTTTTTTACACGGGGCCTCGCGGAGAATTTAATCTGCAGTCCATTGAATTGACGGCTACGGCGCTGTTATATATGGGAATAGGACTGTTTTTCCTGGCGGTGCGCGATTTATTGACCCGCGCATTTTATGCGATGGAAAACACGAAAATTACGGTTATCGCTGCCGTTGTGGGTATTATCATCAATGTTGTTTTTAGCCTTGCGTTGATTCCGTATCTTAGTCATGGAGGGGTAGCGCTTGGCACATCGCTCGGCTCGTTAGCCAACATGCTGTTGCTTGCATTCTTTTTGCGCAGGTCTATCGGCTCGTTTGTACAACGCGAGTTTTGGATGACGGCAGGGAAAACGGTGGTTGCCGCTGCGGTAATGGGAGTTGGTTTGTATGCAGCGACTTCTTTGCTTGTGTTTCAAGGAGTTTGGGTTCAAAAAATGTATATTATCTTTTTGATTGCGGCGGGAGCAGGCGTGTTTTTCGCGACGCTTGTTATGATGCGCGAACCGCTGGCAGTACAAATTATTGGACGTTTTTCTGGAAAAATAGTAAAAAGAAAAAGGGGATAATAGAAAATGAAAGTGTTGATAACGGGCGGGGCCGGTTTTATTGGTTCCCATATTGTTGATCAGGCGTTAGAGGCTGGGTATGAGGTATGCGTCATCGACGACTTGTCGACAGGAAAAAAAATGCAGCTTAACCCTCAGGCTGCATTCTATGAAATGAATATCGCGTCACCGGATATACAACAGGTTTTTAAAAATGAAAAGCCGGACTTTGTCATTCACCAGGCGGCGCAAAGTTCTGTTCCTGTATCGGTAAAAAATGCGGTAGGAGACGCAATGACCAATATTGTCGGTACGGTCAATTTGCTGGAAGCGGCACGTCAGTATGGCGTTCGAAAATTTGTATACGCATCATCTGCGGCTGTATACGGGGAGCCACAATACATGGGGATCGATGAGGCACATCCGAAACATCCGTTGTCGCCGTATGGTGTATCCAAGTATGTGCCAGAATTTTATCTTGATGTATATCGCCATTTGTATGGCCTAACATATACGGCGTTCCGCTATGCGAATGTATACGGGGAAAGACAGGATCCGAAAGGGGAAGGGGGCGTTGTATCCATTTTTGTGGACCGTGCGCTGGCCGGCCAGGAATTAGTTGTATTTGGCGACGGGGAACAGACGCGGGATTTTGTGTACGTACAAGACGTAGCCAGAGCCAATATTATGGCTCTGGCTGGGGGAGATAACGAAATCCTCAATATTAGCACGAATCAGGAAACAAGCGTAAATCAGCTTATTCAACTTATGAACGAGGTGCTTGGCACGACGCTCGCGGTTAAATACAAGGCCCCGCGCGAAGGCGATATTGTGAACAGTTATTTGGATAATACAAAAGCTACAGAAAAGCTTGGTTGGAAGCCTCAATATTCACTGCGACAGGGGTTGGAAAAGACGCTGCATTTTTATCAAATGTCAAAGTAAATTCGGTCAGAAGATTAAGCGCCCAGGTGTACAGTTCATCATGGCTGTCGCCTATAAAGCTTGCAAACCGATGCTCGTGGGATGATGTCGTGCTGCAGGAAACAAAGGAAATGATCCAATAACGGCCGCGCGCGGTGATTTCGAAGCGAATGATTTCGCCGGCGCGTTTTTTCCAGGAAAACAGGTCGAACAAAATCTGCACATTGGCCTGGTCATACTTCTTCATAAAAATTCCCCCTTCACAGGTAAACTGCTATGTGAAGGGGGAATTCTTTGTTTTTTGGCTGATTCCTGCCCGTCTTACAAAAGTAGTGGTAAACAGGCAAAAGAAGTGAAATTTCGCGCTTGCATTCGACATATTTTTACTTGTGCCGCCGTTTTAGAAGTTCCACGGCAAGGAGGCTACTTTTCTCCGCTTCCTGTATAAGAGCTCCAATATTGCGGCGGATTTTTTCTTGTGTGCCTGTCAAGTCATTTAGCAAAGGTTCTACATTAGCCAGCAGAGTTTCGTATTCCAAACCCTTAATGTGACCCGCTGATTCCATACCAAGGCGTTGCACAAAACGATCCATCTTCGGGTCATAAGAAATTCCTGCAAATGGAATGTTCATGACCGCGGCCAAAATGACCGAGTGGAGCCTCATTCCGAGCACGAACTGAGACGCGCCAATAAAGCTAAAAATTTGCTTGAAATTCATTTTTTCTTCAATCAATACAGCGCCTGGTTCCTCCATTAGTCTAATAATATCTGCTGAAGGAGCCAAGTCGGCAGGATTCTGCATCGGAAGAAAAAACACTTCCCATCCCCTGCGCAGCGCTTCATCAGCGAAACGGGCAATGGCGGTTTTATATTGTTGCTCATTCTTCCAAGCGCGTACCGAGATAGCCATTACGGGTTTGGTAGTGCCGGGTTTATACTTTTTAATTATATTTTGTCCGAATGATGTATCCACCTGGCTGGGGTTAATGGTTACTGCCGGGTCCGCTGTGACATATATCGGGGCTTTGACGACTCCGAACGATTTCAAATCTTCTCCCGATTGTTCATCACGTACCGTAATGACGTCGACACGGTTTACAATCGCACGGATCAATCGCTTGCTGATGGCCCGCGTGATAGGTCCGATTCCTTGCGCGTAGAAAATGACTGGTTTTCCAAGCATTTTCGCCATCATGACGATTCCGAGATAATAGATGACGCTGCGGGGACTTGTTGCATCTTGTAACAGGCTCCCGCCTCCCATGACAAGAAGATCGGATTTTTTCAATTGTTGAATAATCGCGCTCATTCGCCAGCGGTTAAATGCTGGGATTCCAAACAGGGCCTGTGTTTCAGCCGGCGTATTTGATAGGACGGCAAGCTGCGCGTCAGGCATATGTTTTGTAAGGGATGTAATAATTCCGTACAACACCGTGTCGTCCCCAGCGTTGTCAAATCCGTAGTACCCTGAAATAAGTATTCTTGCCATGAAAGTGACCTTCTTTCAAACCGAACTATATACATCACTTTTTAATATGTATTTAGATATTTGTATCGTAGTGTGGGAAGCGTTTCTCCCAAACCACAAAAGGATGTTGATATATTGAATCGGATGCATATAAAACATGTACACTTTAGTATAACAGGTTGCTAATTAGAAAGAAAGTTATTGTCTCCAATGGAACGGGGAGGAAAAGGGAATAGGTTTACATAATTGTTTAAATTAAATGCTATTCGATTTACATATTTGTATATTTTTTAACACTTATTTAACAGTTAAGTGAAAAAAATTTGAATGAAGAAAGTAATTTTAATTTTGGCATGCTTGTTGCAATACAAACAAAAGTAGAATGAACTCATTTTGAATCAAACATAAAATCTGGAAGGATTACACAACAGGAGGTTGTTCCGATGATTCCATATCGTCCTGAACCGTTTACCAATTTCGC